>Ga0207719_100941_pt1 | contig 10383 bp, 12 predicted proteins | sample A23P1SouthBayCA_2_FD_187279 | JGI IMG/M metagenome (GOLD analysis project Ga0207719, IMG submission 187279) | Aerobic enrichment media microbial communities from Eden Landing Ponds, California, USA - A23 P3 (3) (SPAdes) | ecosystem: Environmental > Aquatic > Marine > Unclassified | place...
CCTGTGCCGCGGCTGGCGTCGCCGTGGCGGCGGCCGTTCCGACGGCGGCGGACCCACCGGCCACTCTCAGGAAGTCCCGCCTCTTCATACAGTCGATTCTCAGGAAGGAACGCGCTTAAAGCCTCCGACTCCTCACGACTTCGGCTCCCCGCTGTCGACGCTCGAACCGGCGCGTTCGGGGGTGTCGCCGCTCGATTCACCGAGTGGTGGGAGGAACTCCGGACGCTCGCCGTCTTCGACGCCGACGGCCCGCAACCGGTCGCGAAACTCCTCGGCACGGAACCGGTCCGAGAGGCGAGCGTTGGCGACGACAGCAAAGAGGAAGACGCCGATGCCGACGAACACCAGCCCAATCATCGGCGCCACGAGGTCAACGTACCCACCGGGCGTCGGGATGGCGTCGGTGAACAGCCAGATACCGATCAGCCCAAGCCCCGTCAGTATCTGTGCGAACGCGATGAGTTGCAGGAGGTTGTTCCCCAACTGTCCCGTCCCCTCGGGCACGTCTTTCGGGGTGGGGAGGGACACGTCGTCGGGGGCTTCGGGCACCTCGTAGGAGTCCATCGAACACAGCGCCACCGTCGGCTTCACGTCCCGAACCACCGTCCCCCGACCCTCGACGCTCCCGTCAGGCGTGACGATGGCGTACCCCTCGTCGGAGTAGGCGACCAGTCGCTCCTCGCCGTCTTCCTCGAAGCGTTCGAGGACGGCGAACACCTCGCGGGTGGCAATTCGGCGTTTGAGGTCGGTCTCGACCCGGTCGAGCAGTTCGTCGCCGACGACCCAGGTGTCGGGGTCGAACGCCGCCTCCCACTCCTCGGCGCTCATCTGTGCCATGTCGCTCGGGCCGAAATCCTCGAAGTCGTACTTTTCTTTGACCTGTTCGCGGAGCGTCTGGACGTCGACGTCGTCACCGTCTTCCTCACTCGTCGCCCGTGACTGCTCGTCCGACGAGTCGCTCATTGTCCGACGTTGGGCCGGGACCACTGTTAGGGTGACGGTTGCCGTCGCGCCGGGATCAGCATCGGCCACTGGCGCGCGGTTAGGCCCGGTCTTTATAAGTGAACGTTCCACCAATCCAGTTGGACGACACAGCATGACCTGCTTCGCGTGCGGTTCGGCGCCGAAAGGGCGATACACTCTCAATCTTGACGGCATCGCCATCGAAGACAAGCCCGTTTGTGAGGTGTGTGTCTCGGACTTTCAACTCACCGACTGGATAGACGTCTCCGCCGTGACCGACTCACACTGATGCTCCCACTGCTCTTGTGTCAAGAGTGTGAATAGTGGGCGCCGGTCGTGTGGGGGACGGACGGACAGAGTCGCCCGCAGTTCGACGAATGTCCCGACTGTAGCGTGACGACGTTCCGGAGCGCCGACGGCAATTGGGTCGTCGAGACGGACGCGTGACTCCCTCCTGTCGCCGAGTCGGGCCCGTTTTAACGACGCCAGCCTAATCGCCGACGATGGTGAGCGAAGCGATGGTGGCGACGCTGGCCGGACTCGCGGTGACCGCGAGCTTTCCGTTCTACCTCTACGGGGCGTGGATCGTCATCGACACCGAGACGGTCACGTGGCGGGTCCTGCTCCGGCACCTGCGGTACATCGTCGTCGGACTCGTCCTGACGACAGTCCCCGTCGCCGGCTGGATGGTGCCGCGACTCGCCGACCAGTTCGGTGGGCTGGCCGTTCTCCACGCCGTCCTCGGGTTGCAGGCGTACGCGATGCTCGCGTTCGCCTTGACTGGCATCGTCCGCATCTTCCAGGCGAAACGCGCCGCCAACCTCTACCGCGACCCGGACCCCGACGCTGACCTGAATGACCTCCACGAGAACATGAGCGCGTGGCGCGGCCGCCTGCGCGTCGGCGTCTTCGGGTACGTCCTCTTCTGGCTCGGCGCCTACCTCATCGGCGTCGTTCGGTACGTGCAGTTGCACGTCCTGTGAGCCCTCAGTCCCACGGCTCGCCGCTCGCCAGGTCGACGTCCGAATCCAGTTTCGAGGAGGGACAGATGTCTTCGAGGACACACTCCTCGCAGTCCGGTGAGCGGGCGTCACACACCGCCCGCCCGTGGCTAATCAGCAGGTGCGTGAGCTGTTGCCAGTCGTCCTCGGACACGAGGTCCATCAAGTCGCGCTCGATTTTTCCGGGCGTCGTTTCGTCGGTGAGGCCGAGCCGACGTGACAGACGCTGGACGTGCGTGTCGACGACGATTCCCTCGACCACGTCGTGACCGTGTTGGAGGACGACGTTCGCTGTCTTGCGCCCCACGCCACTGAGGTCGGTGAGGGCGCTCATCGTGTCCGGCACCTCGCCGTCGTGGTTCGTGACGAGCGTCTCGCCCAGTGACTGCAGATAGCCCGCCTTGTTGTTGTGGAACGTGATGCCGTAGATGTCGTCGGCGAGTTCGCTCTCGTCGGCCCGTGCGTAGTCCTCGGCGGACGTGTACTTCTCGAAGAGGTCCGCCGTTACCTCGTTTACCCGTTCGTCGGTACACTGCGCAGAGAGGACGACGGCGACCAGGAGTTCGAGTCGGTTCGTGTAGTTCAGCGAGATGGTCGCGTCGGGATACTCCTCGTACAGCCGTTCGAGTACCTCGGTGGCCTGTGCATCCCGCGAGTCGAGTACCGTGCCCATACCTGCGCTGGGGAGCGGTCCCCGTTGAGTCTGTCGACCAGCCACTCTCACGTTTGATTCCCGGGCCACACATTATTTACCGGGCGGTGTCTTTGACGCGGCCATGAAGCTGACACGCCGGGCACTGCTGGGCACCGGGACTGCGCTCGGTCTCGCCGGCTGTCTGTCGTCCGGCGACTCGAACGTCTCGTACCCCGAGACGGCGACCCGAACACCGCCACCGACCGACACGCCGGCTGACGCCGCTCTCGCGGACGCGGAGTCGGAGTCGGCAGTCGATGACGACGAAGCCGTCCAGCAGTCGGAGCCGTCGGTGCCGAACCGACGCTTGGCGACCGAAGTCGAGCGCGCGTACGGTGAAATCGAGTGGTTCGCCACCTCGTACGACGATTCGATCCAGACGTATCAGCGGGTGCTCGGCCGCGCAATGGCCGCCGTCGGGCGTGTCCGCGCCGCCGCCGAATTCGACGCTAACAGTCTCGGCCTGATTCGGAACGCTACCGACCGTGCTGTCGCCACCACCGAGGCGGAACTCGGTGGCCACTTCGGCATCCCCGAGCAAATGCGCGAGGAAGTCGACCGTCACCTCGCGACCGTCAAGCGGTTCGCCGACCGTGGCGATTTGGACCGGGTAGACGAAGAACTCGACCGCCTCTACGACTACCTTTCGGGGATTCGAAGCTCGCTGTTCGTCAGGCGGGTCCTCTCGGACCGGCAAATCGACGCCACACTCTACCGCCACCTCCACGATGGCACTGTCGACCCGGAGGACGACGACGACGACGATGACGACGATGACGACGACGAGGCTGACCCCGGACTGTTCGAACTCCACCACTCGGCGGGCTACTCGGGGTACGCCTACGCCGGGCCACGGTACATCGAGCGCGACCCGTTCGGGTCTGCCCCGGGGGCCGACAAGAACGAGGGTGCAGAACTCCTCGCCCAGCAACGGGTCGACTTCGTCCCTATCAGTGAGGCCACGGGCCGAACCGGGTTCGCCTACGTGGTGAGTTACGCCGTCCCCGACGAGGAAAACCAGCCGTCCGACCTCAACCCCCTCGACTACGAGCGCACCTCGCTGTTCGTCCAGCGCTACGGGAGCATCGAGGCTGCGGGCGACGCCGTCGAGACGCTCTTCGACACCGCAGTCGGGCGAGAGGGGACCTACTCGTTCGGGCGCGATGAGTGGCACCGCGTCTACTATCACGCCGACGGTGACGTGGTCTACGCCTTCCTGATTCAGGCCGGCCCGTTCGTCCTCGTCGCCGCCCCCTCCGAAGTCGCGTGGGAGGAGCGCGTCGCGTGGACCGACCCGCTCGACCGGTTGTGGCTCTGGAGACCGTAGCGTGTCCGGGCGCACGACCCTTCCCTCCGCGCGGCGACAAGCCGGGCTGATCGTCGGCACGTTCGCCCTCGTCGGTGCCGCCCTCGGCGGCGTCGGCTTCGTCGTCGGCGACTGGGCGCGCACCCAGTTCGTCACCGGCGCCGCCGGGTCACAGCCCGACACGTTCGGTCCCGTCTTCCTCGCGCTCTCCGTGTTTCAGATCACTGTGACGCTCTTTCTCACCGGGCCACTCCTCGCAACGGTCCTCGGCCTCCTCTCGGGGTCGCGGTTCGTCGACCCGAGCGCTGCGGCTGGCGTCGCTGCTGGCGGTGCGCTCGTCGGCTTCTTCGCCATGGCCGGACTCGGTCTCCTCGGTCTCTCCCTCCTCTCTGGACCCGGGACCGAACAGCTCTACGCGCCCGAGACCGCTGTCGGGCCACTCCTGCTCTCCGGCGTCGCGTCCACTGTCGCCGGTGGCGGGGCGGGTGCGCTCGGGTCGCGGTTCGTCCGCTAACCGGCACACATAACTGTCCGCTCCGCGCGCCATGCGATATGCACGGTGAGGCCGTGGCACTCGGCGCGGGGACGGTCCTGAACGCCCTCGCGACGGGCGTCGGGTCGGCGTTCGCAATCGACGCGGAGACGGCTGCACGGGTCGAACTCGACGACACCGGCACTGTCGACGGCGAGATTGGGGGCGCGCCCGACGGCGACACCCGACTCATCTGTCGCTGTGTCGAGCGCGTCGTCGACCGCTTCGGCGACGGCGAGGGCGGGCACGTCCGCACCGAAAGCGACGTGCCGATGGCTGCCGGACTGAAGAGTTCGAGCGCCGCCGCGAACGCGACGGTACTCGCGACGCTCTCGGCGCTCGGCGTGTCGGTCGGCGACGACGACGAAATCGACCGCGAGACTGCGTGCCGGATTGGCGTCGGCGCCGCACGCGACGCCGGCGTCACCGTCACCGGCGCCTTCGACGACGCGAGCGCGAGCATGCTCGGCGGCGTCACCGTTACCGACAACACGGCAGACGACCTCCTCGCACGCGAGACGGTCGAGTGGGACGTCCTCGTCTGGACGCCGCCGGTCCGGGCGTTCAGCGCCGACGCCGATGTCGAGCGCTGTGAGCAGGTGGCACCGATGGCTGACCTCGTCGCCGACCTCGCACTCGACGGCCGCTACGGCGACGCGATGACCGTCAATGGGCTGGCGTTCGCCGCCGCCCTCGGCTTCCCCACCGACCCCGCGGTAGAGGCGATGGCGCACGCTGACGGCGTGTCGCTCTCGGGAACCGGCCCGAGCGTCGTTGCCGTCGGCGACCGGGACGGACTGGAGCGCGTTCGCGACCACTGGAACCAACGGGAGGGAGACACATGGCTGACAACGACACGAACGGACGGCGCACGGGTGATCGAATGACAGACGCGACAGAGGACATGTCCCTCGAAGAACTCCGCGAGGAAATCGAGGAAATCGACCGCGAACTCGTCGAACTCATCGCTCGCCGCACGTACGTCGCGGGCACTGTCGCGCAGGTGAAAGCGGAGCGGGACCTGCCGACGACCGACGAGTCACAGGAAGACCGCGTGATGGAACGCGCCGGGGTGAACGCCCAGGCGTTCGACGTGGACGCCAACCTCGTGAAGGCGATTTTCCGGTTGCTCATCGAGTTGAACAAGGTCGAGCAACGGGAGAGTCGGTGACGAGTTTCGGCCAGTGAAACGGACTGGATAGCGTGGACCGGCACGGCGCGTATCGAGTGAACTGCCCGGCTTCTCCCGTCAGTACTCCCAGAGCCGACGGATTCGCTCCGACACCCCGGGGTGTCGGTGGCGCAGTTCGTCGACGCGTCGCTCCCCACCGACGTTGACGACGTACACCTCGCCCCGTCGCCCGGGGTAGGCGTCCTGGAAGTCGTAGACACAGCCGACGGGGTCGACGCCGTCGGGCACCTCGTCGCTCTCACAGAGGGCGTCGATCTGTCGGTCGACGTTGTACTCGACGAGGCGGTTGACCGTCGCCGCGCGGTCCAGTCCGTTGGGGAGTCGGTCGAGTGCCGACTCGAGATGTGGGGTGAGCGAGTCGAGACAGTGGCGCACGCCGGGCGAGACGGTCACGCCCTCGGTCAGGTCGTCGTACGCCGCCGTGACGGCGCCACACCCGGTGTGACCGACGACGACGGCGACCCCCGTGTCGAAATTCTGGAGCGGAAAGAGGACGTCGCCGGAGACGACGGTGCCCGAATCGGTCGACTGGCGAACCCGGTTGCCAATGTTACTGCACGTGAAGAGTTCACCCGGCTGGTCGTTGTTCCACATCTGGTCCTGTAACACGCGAGAGTCGGCACAGCACACGGTGACGGCGGCCGGGTACTGGGCGTCCTGCACGTCGTCGAAGCGGGCGTCGAACGCCTCGGCGTGTGCCGCGTTTCCCCGCAACAGGTCGACGACCGTGGAGTGCATGGGCCGTGAGTACCGTGCCCGTCCACATAGACGTTGGCGCCGTCAGTCTCGGTACGTCTCCGCGAGGGCGTCGAGGGCCTCGTGGTGCTGGGTGGTGTGGGGGGCGGTGAGTGGCGAGATGCTGACGCGTCCCTCGACGATGGCGCGGCGGTCAGTCCCCTGCGGGTCGGGCAGGTCGCCATCACGCATCCGTGCCCAGACGTTGTCGGTGAGGCTGATGCGCTCGCCGCTGCGTTCGGCGCGCATGTCGTACAGCGTCGAGGGTTCAGTGATTTCGAGGGGAGCGAGGTCATCGCCCTCACTCCAGAGTGGGACGTTGACGTTCAGATACTCGGCTTGCTCGAACACGCCGGCGTCGAGGGCGTGGTCGACGAGGTAGGTAGTCGCCTCGGCCGCATTGCGGTAGTCGTCGGGATGGTCGGCGGCGTGTTGCCACTCGCCGTCGCCGCCGGGGACGTACAGCGAGACGGCGATGGCGGGCACGTCGAAGAAGGCAGCCTCGACGGCGGCGCTGACCGTGCCCGACCGGCCGAGGACGTACGCCCCGAGGTTGGCACCGCGGTTACAGCCCGCGACGACTAGGTCCACGTCGGGACAGAGTGCCTCCAACCCGACGACGGTACAGTCCGCGGGCGTCCCGTGGATGGCGTAGCCCAGGTCGTGTTCCCGCACCTCGACTTCTCGGGACATCGCCCGCCCGACGGCGCTCTTGTCGCCGTTCGGCGCGACGGCGGTCACCTCGGCGAACTCGGACAGCGCGTCGTAGAGCGCCCGAAACCCGACGGAATCGATTCCGTCGTCGTTCGTCAGGAGGACGTGTGGCTCGTCCATGCACGCCCCTCGGGGAGCGGGCGAGAAAGGCGCACCGCTTCCGGCGAGCCGTCACCCGACGACGTCGACGACTGCCTCGGCGTCGACGACGAGGTTGTACGCACCCTCGTCATCGTTCCAGAGCGCGAGGACGTTTTCGAACTGGCAGACTGCACCGTAATCGGCCTCGCCGAGTGCGCGATTCAGCTCCGACTCTCGCGTCACCACCGCGTAGTGTTCGAGGCGCTCGCTCCCGTCACCGACCTTGTAGAGGGGGTTCCCGCCGTCGGCGAGGTTCCGGCTGAGCTTCACCGCGAGCAGGTCGATGCGGTCAGTGACGTGATTTTCCATGTCGGCCATCCGCGCGTGTCGCGAGGCGTCGGCGCGCACCCCAACCCGCCGCGTGCCGTCGGGGCGGAGGAGGGTATACGAGAACTTCACCGTCTCGTTGCGGAAGGTCCCCTGTTCGCCGCCCGCGTCGTCGAGTCGGCGCTGGACCGTCGGCGCCTCGATTCGGGGGCGCTCGTCGAACGACCACCCGCGGTCCGACGGCTCCATCCCCGGCCACAGGCGAAGCGTGGGTGCGTACACCGTCGCTCGCTCGGTCTCCGACCGTTCGACCGACCGAAGCCCCGTGCTGGTTTCGAGGTCAGCGGGGGCGAGCGCGAGGAGCGTTCCGTCCGCGGCGAGGGCATCGAGCGACCGCTCGACTGCCGCCACCGGTTCGTCGAGTTCGCTCAACACGTTCGCACAGACGACCAGGTCGTACGGCCCGTCGAACTCGAACTCCTCGATTCGGTCGCGGTGAATCGTCGGTCGGAAGTTCCGTTCCGTCTCTTCGAGCAGGCTGTCGAGGACGTCGGCGGCCGCACTCGGCTCGACGGCGTGGTAGTCCACCACGGCGTCGTCAGGTAGGTAGTCGTGCAGGCCGAGTGCGGGGCCGCCGACCCCTGCGCCGATATCGAGGACGCGCAGACGGCGAGAGAGAAGCGACTGCTCGACCAGGTCGTCGAGGACGTAGCCGACCGCGGCGTAGTAGTTCGGGAGGTGGTAGACGGCGTATCCGAGCGCCACCTCGGCGTCGTACTCGACGGGGTTCTGGTGGTAGTAGTCTTCTTTCAGCCGTCGGATTACCTCTCGGAGCCGGTCGCCCGACTCGTCGCGGTGCCAGTTGACGCCCCCACGTTCGACTAGCAGGTCCTCCAGTCGCCGCATGTACTCTTCGGGCACCCGTTCGGGTCGCCAGTTCGGGTCGGGGACCGGCGTCTCGTCGACGGGGACGAACGTGCCGTCATCGTGCTCGACCAGACCGAGGTCGTACGCCTCCTCGCGGAGGACACGTCGGACGACGGCGGGGTGGGGCGTCCCCTCGATATACTCCGAAATCTCGTCGGGGTCGATGGGACGCACCTGCCGCAGATACTTCGCGTTCGAGCGGACGGCCTCGCGGTCTATCATTCGCCCGCCTCGCGGTAGAGTTCGTCGAACGCCTCGCCCTCGGCGTCGGCGACACGTCTGGCAGCGTCGGCGACGCGGTCGGCGCCCGCAAACGTCTCCTGTATCTCACGATACACTCTCGGCGTGCCGTCGGTCACGGTCGAGACCAGTTCGTCGAGCGCTTCCGAGACGGGCGTCGCGAACTCGTCGCGCACGTCCGCGGCGGCGAGGGCGTACGCGAGGACGGCGGTGTGGGCGCTCGCTTGCACCGTCTCCATCGCCCTGTCGTGTTCCTCGATTGTCGTCTCGAAGGGGTTGTTTCCGGCGTTGCGCAAGTCGGCGCGGAGGGCCGCAGTCGCCGGGCCAGAGGCGTCGGCGACGACGGCGACGTTGCCGGGGGCGTTCCGCGACGCGAAAAGTGGGTGAAACGACGCGCGCTCGCGGTCGGGAAGCGCGGCCCGCATCGCCTCGACTGGCGCGCGCATCACCCCTGTTACGTCGCACATCGCGCGCTCGGCGGTGGGTGCGTAGCGTTCGACGGCCTCTCTGGTGACCGAAATCGGCACCGCGAGACAGACGATAGCGAACGTCTCGTCGGCGTCCGCCGGCACCGCTCGCACGCCGTCGAGCGACGCCGCGGCCCGCTCGGCGACTGCCGGATCGACGTCGGTGATTGCGACCGGTCGGTCGGCGGTCCGGGCGATCCACCGCCCCATCTCGCCCGCGCCGACCACCAGCATATCCATGCCCGTGGCTTCCGCCTCTCTGCTCAAAAGGGGTTCGATGCGGGCGGTCACAGCCCCAGCCCGAACACGCGGTTGCCGACGAGGAGCGCGAGTCCCAGCCCCATCACGCCGACGAGCGCCCCGTACGCCACGCCCCACCCGGCCACGTCGGAGAGGACGCCGACGACGACGCTCCCCGTCGCCCCGAGGACCATGTACGCGGTGCGGACGAGTCCGAAGGCGGCGCCGCGCTCGTCGGCTTCGAACACGTCGAAAAAGCGTGACTGGAGGGGGGCTCCCCACGTCATCGCGGCGCCGATGCAGACGACGGCTGGGAACAGTGCGACCCGCGGCCCAGCGACGAGGAGGGCGTACCCGACGACACCGAGCCCCATCGACGCCGTTGCGGCGCCGTCGCGACCGATTTGGTCCGACACCCACCCCGTCACTGGCTGTGCCACCCCGTTGACGACGAAGTACGCCGAGAAGAGGAGTCCGGCTGTCGTCTCGGGCACGCCGCGGAAGGCGACGAGGAAGGTGGGGAGAAAGGAGGCGGTCGCCTGCCACGTGAAGGCGCCGAGGACCGCCACCGCCGCAGTGAACGCGATTTCGCGGCGGGTGAGCAGTTCGACGAGGGGTCTGATAGCCATCCGGTCGCGCATCGACTCGTCGGGACGGTCCGGTGGCGTCGGCTCGACGCGCCACGCGAAGGTGACGAAGACGGGGATGGCGACGGCGGCGCCGACGGCGATGGCTGCTCGCCAGTCGTAGCGTGCCGCAACCGCCGTCGCGACGACGGGAGCGACCAGTCCTGCGGCCGGCCCACCCGAGACGTGGACGCCGATGGCGCGTCCGATGTCGTTGAACTCCTTCGTGAGGAGCGTGGTGGCGACGCTGTAGTGAAGCCCCGCGCCGGCACCGAGTGCGACAGTCAGGACGGCGAAGGCGGCGAACGTCGGCGCGAACGCGAGCGCGAGGCTGGCGA
>Ga0207719_100942_pt1 | contig 10383 bp, 9 predicted proteins | sample A23P1SouthBayCA_2_FD_187279 | JGI IMG/M metagenome (GOLD analysis project Ga0207719, IMG submission 187279) | Aerobic enrichment media microbial communities from Eden Landing Ponds, California, USA - A23 P3 (3) (SPAdes) | ecosystem: Environmental > Aquatic > Marine > Unclassified | place...
GCGTGCGCGAACTTGGTACGGTGAATTTCGTGAACTCGTTCTGATGTGTGCCGTTCACAACATCAAGCAATCGCTGAAACCGTGAAATCAAACTACGTCTGGCGATTCACCACAGCCCAATCTTTGGGACGCTCATCTCCCCGTGTTCTGAGAGAAGAGTGTATATCGCGTGCTGCAACTCCGCGGAGCCCTGAGTCTCGATGGATTCAACAGTTGGCATGTTCTGGGTTGGGCCAGTATCATCACCAAGTTGAGAAGGTGGGTCTGCGGTGTTCCCTGCAGAAAGTTGTTCCTGCATTTCATCAATTTGATCAGAGAGTTTACCCAACTCAACTCCAAACTGGTTTACCTGCCTGCTGATCTGCTCTATACCGGTTTCACCATCACTCAGCACGGACTTTGAGTGTGATTCAATCGCCGCCCGGGTAGCTTCACTACGGGACCCATACCGGGCCTCATGGAGTTCGTCGAGCAAATTGTCGTGCCGTTTCCGGAGCGTGAGGCTCGGACGGACGAAGTCTGTTCCGTCTGTGTCATTGTCGGTGGCTGGCCCGTCAGTAGTCATCACAGACCACCAGTTGGAGACAAGCTTGGTGAATTAGCCGGACAGAATTGAATACCGCCCAAGGCAGAACCGTCGTTAATGATTTCGTCTGTTCCCTATACAAAGTGCGATTACGCGTGAGGGAGCGTTTGCACATATTGTATTGGAACAGTCCAATCGGCCTGTATAGACCAGATACTGTTTTCAACATCACATCTGAACTGAGTTGTCGGAACAGATTGAGTGGCTTCCGAGGAGGGGGGTTTATACAAAACGCTTATTTAATTGGAGTATGCGCGGCCACAGACCTGACAAACAGAAATATCACCTCTCACCGTCTGAGATAGACGAAATTGTGGAGCGAGGGAATGAAAATGAAATGAAAGGAAGTACTTTAGATAATCTCCAAGATACTGTAGAGTTGCAAATCAACCGTTGGCAGTACCTCTTAAACGACACTGCCTATCTCTATTCTGCAGGGATATTGTCAACCCAATACTGGGATGACGGTTGGGATGAAGTAGGATCGTTAGGATTCCCAAAAGAAAGTGGGATAAGACCAGAAAAAAAGGAGACAGAGAAGCTTATACCGCCAGAAAAATCCACATCGTACTACTTTGGGGAAATTCTAGGGAAATTAGCACAGATGTACTACGTTGGATTAAATGAAGAACCAAGTATTGATGATATCTCTGATATAATGTCCGGATTCGCGCTGAATATTTTTACAGGACATGATGATCATCAACGTCAGCAAGCAATAGTTGACCGTTTTATACAATCACTACGTGAGGAGTCGGTACACCAACATATAGATGAAACACTTGATGATATGTCTCTGCCAGGAACAACTGATATAGATGAGTCAATCAGTGAGATCGACTTCAGCCAAATCACGGACATTGACACCAGTTTCGAAGTTGGCAAGACTGAAGAAGTTGATTTATTTCCATCCGATATTCTCAAAAGGTGGTTGGAGTGCTATGCTATCGAACAAAGAATAGGAGTGAGCACCCACCCTGACGAAATGAAATTAGTTATTGAAAAAGAATTATTAAATTATGAGCCATTCCGCAATATTTGTTTGCTCGACAGGGCAATTAGAGCAGACATTGCTGAACTTGAGAATAAAAAAGCTGGACACACCCCAGCCGTAGATGTATTTGAAGATATTTGGAAAAATAGTGTTGGAGAGCAGAAAAGTACAATAAAAATAGACGATATTAATAGTTATTCTAATGAACCTAAGAAAAATATAAACATAATAAGTAACGTTCTCTCCGGCAAGGGGATGCGAGACGATAGATGGCATAATAGACCAGCATTAAACAAGAACCCAGGCAATTCAGGGGCAAAATGTCGATTGACTGTGTATGGTGAGTTACTCGGTGTATGCTATATGATAGAACAGCCATCTGATTACTTGCATAGGTATGGGTTGTCGTACGATTCACCAGTCAAACTGCCTGAGCCGCTAGATTCTGCTGATAAAACAGCTATTGAGCTCGAAAAAGGAACGCGGCTGGAATCGCTAAAATCTGGCATAGACGATGTGGCAGGCTCCAAGCTAATTGAGAAGGCAATGGCGGAGATTCTGAAATAAATTAAGCGTTTTGGTGGGGAGGGGAGTGTGGCAAAGCGAACAATCTATTCTTGATACAAATTCAGCATACATGCGGCAAACTACAAGCGAATCTGAGACAACCCGAACAGCACAGATCAGCCAGTACGATGGTGAACCAGTTGGAGCCTGTATTTATTTATCAGCTTCAGATTTGACTGCACTTGGACTATCGATTAAGCACACGCAGGAATTGAGCTATACACTGAACTCCCAACAGCAAAAGTTGGAAATTCAACAGAACAAAGTGGATGAAGCATGAGGAGTGCCGATGTTCAACCGGTGATAGATTACAAAAGTGGACTGAGACTCTCCATAGAGAGCGGTTCAAGTAGAAAATACACACAATAAAATGCCCGACATCAGTTCAGAGAAAACTACTGCGACGACGTATCCACCGACCAGACTCTACGATAGCTGGTGCAATCATGCAGATGACCTGAACATGCCCGTCAGCCAGTACATTATTCGGATGGTGGAGGCGGGCCGGAAGCAGGTGGACTTGCAAGACACAACTAGCGACTCAATCCGGGCACTCCGCCAGCAACAAACTAGCCTCAAACGAGAATTGGAGCGTCAACGAGCACGCAATGCAGAACTTGAACGACAACTGGAACACACGATCCACAGTGAGATAGTTAAGTTCGTTTCGGACTGTCCCGGTGTAAGCATGTCTGAGATTATTCAGCATATCGCAGATACCGTTCCTGGACGCGTTGCTAGGTTCTTGGATATGCTCGAGGGCGATGAGATTGAAATCAGTGACGGCGAGTACTATCCGGTTGCGCAGGGGACAGAGGAGAGCTGATTAAGTAAAACATGACCGAGGACTGGCCTTCCACACCTGAAGAATACGCTAGTGCAATTCAGCAGTATAACGAGATTCCGTCTCGATACCGTCTTGAAACGTTTGAAAACGAATATCAGGAGAAAGACATCTGGGGGACCTATGTGGAAGATGTCGTGCTTGAACAGCATGATTCAGAGCGGATGCAACGGACACTCCGACTGAGTGGGGAAGCATGGATGGAACATATGCAGGGGCGAGGTCGCCACTATGCCACTGGCAGTCCACTCGATGTTAATGAATGGTGCAACAGCCTACTTGAGGAGAAGGCTCGTCGAACCTGCTATGACTACTATTTTGTCCGTATCTATGATTTCTATGAATATCTTAAATATAGTGTCAGCCACCCCCACCTCTACAATCCTTTCTTGATAGCTGCCACTCAGTATGATGCTGCTCGGTACATTTGGATGCACAGAGTTGACGAGAGAGAACGAGGTGATGACTCATGAGTAGCGAGAAAGAGTTCCCGAACAGTGTTTCTGAGAAAGATCCAGATGAGTTTCGGGAACAGTTTGCTGACGCTTTCAATCAACCAACAGACCCGCTTGCTGAGTATAGTGACGACTTCGAGGGACTGCCAGACCCATTCGAGTATTACCTCGTCCGCGTGGTTCAGCACCGAGATGGGATAGACAAAGAGGGTACGATTGAGGACTATGAACGGACCTATCGTCAGTGGCGTCAGTTTATGTCAGAGACAGGTCGACACCCTGCCTGTCCACGACTGCGACATATCAAGTCCTTCATCGACTGGCGACGTGAGGTGCATAATAACGCGCCCAGTACAATCAAAATCAAATTCGGTCGTCTCAAACAGGCATATCAGCACTGGCAGCGAGAATCAGTATTCCCTCATCCGACAGATTATAATCTGTTTGAGATCGCTCACGAAGAGGCCTCATTCGGGGAGCAAGCATCTAAGCAGTTCCCAGACTTGTCCGTTGAAGAGTTACGGACAGAATTTGGACAGATTTCCAATATCCGCAGCCGGGCACTGGTCGGGGTACAGCTGAAGCAGGGACTCCGCTCAAGCGAGTTAGCCAATGCTCAAATACAGGATTTGCATTTAAGCCACAGTGCAGTTCAGGAATGTTACCCTGAATTGGGCACCCATCCTGCGCTGGCAGACTATACTGATGTGTTGTATGTGCCGCCAGACAGAGAAGGTAATAAATCAGAGGTTCCCCGCTTAATTCCAGTTGATGAGGAGCTACGGTGGCTCCTTATTCAACATCTTCTGACCAAGCCGCAGGTTGAGAAACCATGGCTATTCCTCTCTACCGGAAAGTTTGGACAGTTATCCCATAATGCGGTAAATAAGCCGTGGAAGGACGCGTTCCAGCCACAATACGCTGGTACAGAACAAACAAGAGGGATTACCAGCCACTTCGGACGCCACTGGTTCAGTTCGTATTTGCGTCTTGAGGCTGGATTCAACCGAGAGCATGTGCAGTACATGCGGGGTGATCGAATCGAGCCCATTGACGAATTTACCTCGGCTATTGATGACTATCTACATCCGAACTACGAACACATTGAAACAGATTATCGGGACAAAATATTCAAACTTGATCTATCGATGACGCACTCAATCCCATAAGTCACACCGTCGTCCTCGGTAACAAGCAGATCTGTCAATCTATGTGTAATCCAGTTGCTGAATTATAATCGCTGGCAAAATCCATTATTTTAACTGTTATGACATCTCCTTTCTCGACATCGTCAGGAACTTGTTTGATATGAATATTAAACCCGTAGTACTTTCCGAAACCCTCTCGTTCTCCACTATGGTGGTAATTTATTTCTAGAACACCTATGTCGACAATATCACCTTTATTAACTGGAGGGTCCTGTTTTTTCGCTTCATTATGTGCCATTCTTGACTCTTCCATCTGCTGAGCTTTTTCAGATTCCTCAGGTTTATTGCTGCTACGTTCACTATCTTTTTCTTTGTCATTATCCCAGGTGCGCTTCTTGGAACCCCACCCAATCTCTAGTTGTGGAGGTGTATGAATAGAAGTTGAGTCTACAGAATCAACATTACTCTCTATAGTATCTTCAACATCATATTTGACATTTAAACCTGCGCTAGTAGCAATAGAGCGTGCTACATCATATATTTCATTTGAGCTGTGGTTAGATGCATGAAAGTGTAATATTCGATCCTCTGAGTGGATTTGTATATGAGAATCGGCTGCGTAAAATACTTCAATAATATGTCCAAAATTAAGATGGTTATGAACGGTGCCGTGATGATATCCTTCATCAGAACTGGAATTGAATAATATACGCCTGTCTGTAACTATGAAGGCAGAGTATCCTGCGACAAATTTTCCACTTTTTAGTGGATTCTTAGGCTCCCCCTCATTCCATCGGATATTGTCAAGGGTTTTGTTAGGAATGTTGCCGGAAATATATAAATAACCGACAAAAGAGTGTAATATAATTTCGTTCTTTTTAAGATCTTCTAATAAAATTTCAATTCGGTTATTTCTTGCTTTTTTATCGTTGTAATCCTTGGTCCTACGTGTGATGAAACCCTCCTTCACCACTCCAGCAACGTTCCAAGATGAGACAGAATCACCGGAAGAGTCGTCTATATGACTCTTAAGTTTTTTTTTCAGTAATCGACTTCGCATAACCATTTAATATTCTCCTAGTCAAAAACTGAGTGATATTAGTTATAAGTGTTTTTGTTTTTTATATATTTTTCAATAATAGTTTTATACGCAGTAGTCATGGTGAGCGCCGCTGTCAGGTAGGGAGTGACGTTGTCTTCGCGGATGGAACCAATTGAATTGTCGTCTGAGATAATCAGCGAATCATAGGACACAGGACATATCTTCCGAGCCAAAATCCAGTTGTAAAACCGTTCAGTGACAGACTGGATTGTCTGATGAGGTAAGAAACCAATATCCCTGTACTCGCTGCGAAGGGGTTTCTTATTACTGAGTTGACTAAGTCAATCAATCTATGTAGCATATTCAAAATATTATTCTGAGGTAACTTAAGTGGTCAATTAGGGTGTTAGAGACTTAGTGGTCCAGCTGTGGATAGTTGACTCATCAAAAGGTGATTCGTTTTATTTTTTGTCGGGAGGATGCTGAGACTCCAATTGTGTCTATTAAAAAAGCGGTGCGATCCGTATGCTGACAGTGTGATAGGTTTGCAAATAATGGTTGGCGTGTCACTTTGTGTTACGCTCGACTACTAGTAGGTCTCCAGTGTTGTCCGGTTTGACGACGACGAGCACGTCGCCGCGCTGTTCCCGCTCGCGCGTTCCCTCGAAAACAGTCGTACACTCGCCAGCCATCACACAGGTTCCGTCGTGCATGGACCGGTCTGGGCCCGTGCTGGTATTTGAACGTTCACACGAATTTGGTTGTGTGCTTGATAGCTAAAACCGACAGCGGAGACGGCAGCAAATCGAGAGGGGGAGCCGTCATCTGGGTTGTAATTATATAGAATTGAAACCTGGTTCATCCACGTTTATTAGCGTTTTGGCCATTAATTATCAATTCGAAGAATGCGGCGGTAAGGATTAACTTCCGGATTAGACGACCCGTGGTATGGACCTGCAGATAAAGCTAATAGTCTTACTCCTTACAATTTCACTGGCACCGCTAGCCGGTGTCGGATTGCTGTCAGCCAACAGTATGGGACAGCTGAATCAGGACGCCCAGACCCAGAGCGGGAACTACCTCCGGGGGGCGATGACCGACCAGCTGAACAACAGCGTCGAAGCGCGACAGGAAGGCATTCAGAACCAGATGAACCAGCGCGAGGTCGACGTCCGGTCGCTGTCGGACTCCTCGACGATGGAGAACTACCTGGCCGCGCAGGACGGCGAGATGGAGCTCGTTCAGGAGTCGAGTCAGCGCCAGCTCGGGTACACGTCCCTCCAGATGCGTACCAGCATCGACAACGCGATGCAGATGGTGCTGGAAAAGCAGTACGACGGGCGGGACTGGGAGGACCTCGCGCCCTCGGAACAGGAGCAAGTCAAACAGGAAGTCGAGTCGATGATCGGCGGTACGGCCGGGGACCAGACGCGCCCGGCCGGGACCATGTACGACTCGTTCCAGCCCGGCTACTTTGGTGATACGGGATACGCCTACATCACCGACAGCGACTCAAACATTGTCGTCCACCACAGCCTCGACGACGGCCACAACCTCAAGGAAGACAGCGGCGGGACGCTGGTCGTGTTCGACGACATCAAAGCCACCATCGAGTCCGACCAGGCGATCCGCAACGGCGAGGAATGGGGCATCGCCGAGTACGAGTGGGAAGACACGACCCAGGAGGGCAACCCCAAGATGACGAAGTTCATCGCCTACACCTACTACGAGCCCTTCGACTGGGTCATCGCGCCGAGCGTCTACTACTACGAGCTCCAGGAGACCGCAGTCACCGATGCGGAAACCGAAATGGCGGATTCCTTCGAGCGGTACCTCCTGACGCGGACGGTCACCGTCGGTGACGAGGAACACCTGGCCTACGAACAGATCACGTTCGCGGGTCCGAACGGGGACGAAATCATCCACGCAGACCGGACGGGCCAGGACGTGACGACCGGCTCGGACAGCTCGCAATCATACGCCGATGCGGAGTGGTTCACCAGTGCCGCGTCCGGCAGCAAGGGCGAGGCCTACTTCGACGAGGTCCGGACTTCGGACGGCCACGAGACGATGTACATCTCCACGCCGGTGTACAGGGACGGCGAGTTCCGCGGCGTCGTCGCGACCCAGTTCAACTACTCACTCATCACCGATACGACGAACCGCGTGACGGTCGGTGAGAGCGGCTACCTCTACATCCTCAACGACCACGGCGAGATCGTCAGCCATCCGGACCGGGCCATGATCGAACAGCGGACGAACGTCGCAGACGGCGAGTACGGTGCTGAACTCGGGACGATCGCACAGAACCAGATGCTCGCCGGCGAGTCGGGAATGACGACCCACACGAAGCAAGTCGAGGGCGAGGGGAACGTCACAAAGTACGCCGGCTTCGCGCCGCTCGAACTCGGTGACAAGCAGTTCACCCTCGTCGCGACCGTCCCCGAACAGGACATCAACGAACCGATTGCTGCGCTCGGCGCGACGCTCCAGAGCACGACGGACTCCGCACAGAACCTCGTCATCGGGCTGTTCGGTCTCGCGGCTATCGTGGTTTCGGTGATGGGATACGCAGCGGCTAGGTACATCTCGAAGCCGATCGAACAGGTCCGCGACCGAGCGATGGCACTGTCCAAGGGGCAGTTCGACCAGACGGACGACATCTCGACCGGCGACGACGAGATCGGCGAGATGGTGACGGCCTTCGAGGATATGCAGGCGAACTTGAACCGGCAGGTCGACCAGATCGAATCCGTCAGTGACTCACTCAGGGAGGGTGATCTCGACGACGAGATACAGACTGACATGCCCGGGAAGTTCGGGGAAATAATGGAAGGGCTCGAAGACGGAATGGCCCAGCTCGGGGCGAGCTTCACCGAGATCAGCCGAGCGAGCCGGAACATCCGTGCCGGGGAGCTAGACCAGGACCTCGATACCGATCTGCCCGGCGACTACGGCGAGGTCATGCGCGAACTCAACTCCGGCCTCACGCAGCTCTCGGAGAGCTTCGAACAGCTCGAGGCCGTGAGCGCGGATCTCCGGGAGGGACACCTCGACCAGGATCTCGACACCGACCTGCCCGGTGCCTACGGCGACGTCCTCGAGAACATCGACGAGGGCCTCGACGCAGTCGACGAAAGTATCGCAAAGGTCCAGTCAATCGCACAGGACGTGAACGAGGCGAGCCAGGAAGTCGCCGCGAGTACGACCGAGATCGAGGAGGCGAGCCAGGAGGTCGCCGAGTCGGTCCAGGAGATATCGAGCGGGGCCGATACCCAGTCGGGTAACCTCCAGGAGGTCGCCAACGAGATGAACGACATGTCGGCGACCATCGAGGAGATAGCATCCTCGTCGGTCGACGTGGCCGACACGGCACAGGAAGCAGCCGAGCGGGCGCAGATGGGGAGCGAACAGGCCGCCGAGGCGTCCGCAGAGATTCAAGAAATCGAGGACGGGGCCGATGATGCAGTCGACCAGGTTTCCGATCTCCAGACGGAGATGGAAGAGATCAGCGAGATCGTCGCCATGATCACCGACATCGCCGAGCAGACGAACATGCTCGCCCTGAATGCCTCCATCGAGGCCGCACGGGCCGGCGAGGCTGGCGAAGGCTTCGCCGTCGTCGCAGACGAGATCAAGTCCCTCGCGTCGGAAGCCGGCGAGGCCAGCGAGGAAGTCGAGTCGCTCATCACCGAGATTCAGGACTCGACGGACGAGACGGTCGACGACATCGAAGCGATGCGGGACCAGGTCGAGAGCGGCGTCGAGACGACAGAGAACGCCATCGACCTGTTCGACGAGATCGCCGAGGTCGTCGACGACGCCGAGAGCGGCGTCACGGAGATAAGCGACGCCACGGACGAGCAGGCCGCCACCACCGAGGAGGTCGTGGCGATGGTCGACGAGGTCAGCAGCGTCAGCGAAGAGACGGCCGCGGAGGCCAGCAACGTCTCGGCCGCCTCCGAGGAACAGTCCAGTTCACTCACCAGCGTCTCCGAGAACGTCCAGTCGGTCGCCGGCCTCGCGGACGACCTAGAGGACCTGGTCGACGAGTTCGAGGTCAGTGACGACACGGACACGGACGAGTGGGACTCGACAGATATCGACGGAACCAGCCCGGCCGCCGTGGACGATTGACTGACGCGCGAACACGATGTCACCGCGGACGGGGTCACAATAGGCAGGTGCTGACGGCGACGATGCCGGCGTATCGCTGCCGGAGTCGCAACAGCCAAAGCCGTCGCCGAGCGACAGGAAGGCAATGAGCGAACCACCGGCGGCGGTCTGTTTCGATATGGACGGCGTGCTCGTCCGGTCCGAAGAGCACTGGGTCCGAGCCCAGCGCGAGGATATTCTTCCGACGGCCGCACCGAACGACGACATCCCTGTCTCCGCGATTACCGGTCGGAACTACCGGGAGGTCTATCCGGACCTTGACGCAGATTACACCCTCGAAATCAGCCGCGAGGCGTTCGAAGAACTGTTCGAGGAGCACGGCGAACGGATTTACGGCGAAAAGGCGACCTTTCTCGACGGGGCGCACGAACTGCTTGACGACCTTCGGGACGCTGGCGTGGCGCTGGCGCTGACGACGTCCGCGCCATGGGCCTGGATCGACGTGGCTGACGAGCGGTTCGACCACCTCTCGAAGTTCGACGTCGCCATCAGCGCCGGTGACATCGACGGCCCCGGCAAGCCGGAGCCGGATATCTACGAGCGCGGTGCGGCGGAACTGGGCATCGCGCCC
>Ga0207719_100945_pt1 | contig 10327 bp, 10 predicted proteins | sample A23P1SouthBayCA_2_FD_187279 | JGI IMG/M metagenome (GOLD analysis project Ga0207719, IMG submission 187279) | Aerobic enrichment media microbial communities from Eden Landing Ponds, California, USA - A23 P3 (3) (SPAdes) | ecosystem: Environmental > Aquatic > Marine > Unclassified | place...
CGAACGGGGCCGTCCGCGAGTCACAACGGATTAAACCGGCGGTGACGAACCCCGGGCCAATGCAGACGGTCGCCGCGTTCACCGACAGCTATCTGCCCACGGTCAACGGCGTCACCTACACCGTCAGGACCTGGGCCGAGCGCTGGCAGGCCCGCGGCGGCCGGATGGACGTCGTCTACCCCCGCTCCGACCACGACCCGGAGGACGGCGAACACCCCGTCTCCAGCCTCGCCTTCCCGTTCTACGACGGGTACCGCCTCGGAGTCCCCCGGATCCCGCCCGCCGTCTCGAACGTCGACCTCGTCCACGTTCACACGCCCTTTTCGGTCGGCGTCGCCGGGTTCCGGCTCGCGCGTCGCGTCGACGTCCCGCTTGTCGCCTCCTACCACACCCCGACCGGGGAGTACACCGACTATCTCGCGCCGGGCCCCCGGGCAGCGAGGGGACTCCGGCTGATCACCGAGCGCTGGGAACGGTGGTTCTTCGACCGGGCCGACCTCGTGCTCGCGCCCTCCGGGGCGACCCGCGAGCACCTCGTCGGGGACGTCGGCGTCGAGACGCCCGTCTCGGTCCTCTCGAACGGCGTCGACGTCGAGCGGTTCCGTCCCGTCGAGACGGCGGGGTTCCGGGAGCGCTACGGCCTCGCGGTCGACCGCCCGCTCGTCGGCTACACCGGCCGGCACGGCTACGAGAAGTGCCTGGACGAACTGGTCGACGCCGCCGCCGACCTGGACGTCACGCTCGTCTTCGGCGGCGACGGCCCGGCCCGCCCCGATCTCAGGCGCCAGGCCGAGGAGCGCGGCGTCGATGCGCGCTTCCTGGGCTTCCTCGAACGATCCGAACTCCCGGCCTTCTACGCCGCCCTCGACCTCTTCGCGTTCCCGAGTCCGGTCGAGACCCAGGGACTCGTCGCCCTGGAGGCCGCGGCGTGTGGCACGCCGGTCGTCGGCGCCGACAGCGGCGCCCTCGCGGACACGATCGAGGCGGGGACGATCGGCTACCTGTACGAGAGCGGTGACGTCGAGGACCTCCGGGCGACGATCCGGCGGGCGCTGGCCGAGCGCGACCGGTTGCGCGAGGCGTGCCTCGATCGCCGGGCGGCCATCAGCGTCGAACACACGGTCGATCGCCTCGAAGAACACTACGCGTCGCTGGCGTAGCCCGGACCCGGCCGAATCAACCGACCGGGGTCAGTCGTCTTCGAGGGCGTCCGCGATCCGGCGGAGTTCGCGGGTCGCGTCCCTGACCTCGTCTCGCAGGCGCTCGATCTGTCGTTCCAGGTTCTCGGTGTCGAGGTCGCCGCCGCCACCGCCGGCTCCGCCGGGGCCGCCGCCGGGACCGCCGCCCATCATGCCGCCCATCATCTGTGCGAAGGGGTTGCCGCCGCCACCGCCCATGCCACCCGGCGCGCCGCCGGGACCGCCGCCCATCATCTCCTCCATTCGTTCCGCCCTGTCACCCTCGCCCTCCTCGCCCTCGCCGCTGCGGCGCTCGCGGATCTCCTCGACGCGCTCGCGGAAGGACTTCTCCTCGCTTCCCCCGTCGTCGGCTCCGTTCCCGGCGTCCTCTGTACTGGCGTCCTCGGTGTCGTCGTCTGCCATGCGCCCCACTTCGGGTTCGGATCCTAAAGGGTTCGGTGTTCGAGTCGGCAGTGGGTGCGTTCGCGACCGGCGAGACGGTACAGTCAGCGTTTCAGCCTGCACAATTTTTTCGGGTGACCCCCAAGACGGCATCATGGACGATCCGGGGAGACGTGACGTACTGCGAACGGTCGCGAGCCTCTCCGTGGCCGGTATCGCGGGCTGTTTCGGGACGCTCCCGGGAGACGAGTCGGACGGTCACGGGAACGAGCGCCTGGGATCGTCGCCGGACCGGGAGACGACCGGACGGGGGTCCACCACGCGGATCAGCAGGAACACGACCGCGGGCGAGACGACACGGACCACGACGGACGGGGCGGCGGGACGGGCGAGAAGCACGCCGACCCGGACGCCCCCCGACTGTGGAACGCTCCTTCCCCGTCCGGACAGAGAGACGGACGAGGGGCTGGAACCCGTGTCGTATCCGGACTTCCCGGGGACGCTGACCGAAGACGCCGCCGCCGCGTTCGCCGTCGCCGCCACGCGGCCGTACACGTGGTGGTACCGCGTCTCGACGGATCGGATCGCCGGAACGCAGACGGGGTTCGATGCCGACGCCGCGACTCCACCGGACGATCCGCCGTACTTCGACGATCCGGAGCTCGTCTACTGCCGGTGAACGCCGGATCCGATCCTCGGACGGATGGCATTTATGTATCATGGAGCGCTACGTTCGTGTATGTCCGAGAACCGTGCCTCCGGTGCGACGGATTCCAAGGACGAACTGACGGAGGCATTGGCGGAGGCGACGGGTTCGTCGGTCGAGGAGGTCGAGACGGGCGCCGACGAGTTCGAGGTCGATCCGCCATGGGATGCTGAGGTCGTCGAGTAACAGCCCCGATCACTGCTGGTTACTGATGCGGAATGCACCCGAACCACGAGGGTACGACGAATCGTACGTCATTGATGACGTTCCCGCCGACTGCCAGATCGCGGTCGGGTTCGACCGGCACGGAGATGGCATCCCGCGGTTCCTCGTCGGACTGTATCACGCACTTTCATCACATCCCTTGCGATGGGAGTCGATAGCCAGGTTCGACCACAACGTGTCCAAACCGACTGGGCACGACATCTACGCCGAGGGGATACACATCGACATCAAAAGGCTATCAGGAGAAACGATCACCGTTCGTCCGAATCATCAACCGCTTCCGGAGAACCGAGGAATCGTGATTCGGTGGTGTGTCGATTACTTCGAGCAGTATGCCGACTGGTTCGTCGATGTTTATATGGGTGCCAACGATCCATCTGACCCGCCCGACTGGCCGGCTTAACCGAACGCCCCGAGACTCGCCTGCAACTCCCGATCCGTCCCGCCCGGGTCGATCTCGTACCCCACGAGGTCCCGGAGATCCACGGCGTAGGTGCTCCCCCCGCGTTCGAGGACGAGCAGCCGACCCTGCGAGCCGACGACGGTGCCGGCCGCGAGCGTCTCGACCATCGGGCGCTCGTCGAGGTCGATCCCGTAGTCAAAGTCGAACGTCGCCACGGGGTCGTGCTCGGCGACGGTATCGCGCCACGCTTCCCCGTCGACGCTCCGGTGTAGCCCCCGGACCTTCCACGCGGTGGGGATGCGGTCGGGGATCGATCGGGCGATCTCCCGTTCGATCCGGCGGGCGATCCGGCCGTCGGAGACGGTCCGGAGGTGGGCCGCCCGGTCGGCGCCCTGCTCGCGCAGGCGGGCGTGGAGCCGCCAGGACCGGGTGACGCCGACCTTGAGGTGGTCGGGCGCGAACGCGGCGAGGTAGACGGCGTGTTCCTCCTCACAGGCGTCGATGGGTTTCTCGCAGTCGCCCGAACAGCGCGCGCAGGGCCAGGGGGTGGTGTGGGAATCGCAGTACGGCGCACCCGGGTTCGGGCAGGGATCGTGGACGGCGCCGTCGTGCGTGCCGGCGCAGTGGCGCTCGCCCAGCGCATAGCCGAGTTCGTGACCCGGATCGAGTACCTCCCGGCGCACGTCGCCGTCCTCGGCGATCAGGAGCGCCGGCGGCCCGATCTCGCCCTCGACGCCCCCGACCGGGTCCGACCGGAGGCCCCCGACGCCCGACTCGTAGCCCACGATCTGCACGCCACGAGGTAACTCTCGGGCGAGTATAGTCGTGGCGTTCTCCCCGCGTTCGCCGATGAGACGCCGGAACCGCGGAAAGGGTTTTGTCGCTTCGCGACCATGTTCCGGCGATGACACTCGACGCGCGCCTCGACGTCCGGATCGAGGACGCCGTCACGTTCGCCTTCACGGTCACCAACCCGACCACCGAGCGTGTCGAGTTGACCTTCCGGGGCGGACGGACCGCCGACGTGGTTGTGCGCGCCGCCGACTCGGGGTCTGGGAGCGTCGGCGGTCCCGTCTGGCGCTGGAGCGACGGCCGGGCGTTCACGCAGACGTTGCGCACCGAGATCCTCGCCCCCGGGGAGGAGGCCCGCGAGACGATGGTGTGGGAGGACCCGGAACCCGGGTCGTACGTCGCGGTCGCCACCCTTGAGGCCGACGGGGCGTCCGTCCACGCCGAACGCGAGTTCGCGTACGGCGACGACCCCGGCGAAACGACCCAATAATTTAGTGGCTCGGCGGAGAGCGCCGGCGTATCCGGGAAGTCACAATGCTAGGGCGTGCACTCGATCGGGTCGTCGGCGTCGTCACGGAACGGAGCAAACTCACGATCGTCGTCATGATCGTCCTCACGGCCGCCGTCGGCGCCGGGGCGACGTCCCTCGCGCCGCCCGCCCAGGAGGAACTCGGGAGCAACACTACCGAACAGCGGACGCTCGAGTACATCCAGGAGAACTACGGCACCGGCCAGGAGGACGTGACTTCCTCGCGGGTGTACGTCCGCGATCCCGGCGGCAACGTGCTCTCGAAGGCGTCCCTGCTCGAAAGCCTCCGGTTCCAGCGGAACGTGACGGAGGACGAGGCGGTCGCGGACCTGCTCGCGGACCGGCCGGTGATCGGCGTCGCACCCCTGGTGGCGCGCCAGTTAGCCGGGGACCCGGACGCCGATATCGACGCGGGGATCGAGGCGTTGGAGCGGGCGAACCGGTCGGCGGTCGAGGCGACGGTCGAGCGCGTCCTCGCGCCCGGTTCCGAGACCACCCAGCTTCTCCCCGCGAACTACACGCCCGGCACGGCGACCGCCGAGGCGCGGTGGATGACGTTCCGGCTCGTCGAACCCGACGACGACGGCGGGTCGGGTCCCGGCCCCGTCTTCGAGGCCGAGACGGCTATCCTCGATCACATCGACACGACGGAGCGTGGCGCGGAGTACTTCACCTTCTCGGGCCCGGCGAACCAGGAACTCAACGCGAAGGCCCAGACGGACACGCTCGAACTCATCGGGCCCATCGCCCTGCTCCTGATCCTCGTCACCCTCGCGTTCGCCTATCGCGATATCCTCGACGTCGTCGTGGGGATGCTCGGGGTCGTCCTCACGCTCGTCTGGCTGTTCGGGATCATCGGGTGGCTGAACGTGCCGTTCGGGTCGGCGGCGATCATCGCGCCCATCCTGATGATCGGCCTCAGCATCGACTACGGCATCCACGTGTTCATGCGCTACCGCGAGGAACGCGGCCCGGGGGAGGGGATCCGCCCCTCGATGCGCCGGGCGCTCGCGGGCGTCGGCGTCGCGCTCGTCCTCGTGACGGTCACTACCGCCATCGGCTTCCTCTCAAACCTCACGAACGACCTCGCCGAGATCCGCAGCCTCGCGATCGGGACGAGCGTCGGCGTGACCGCCGCCCTGATCGTGTTCGTCACTCTCGTGCCGGCGCTGAAGGTCGAACTCGACGGGCTCGTCGAGCGGTTCGGCCGCGACCGTCGCAGGACGGCACTCGGGACTGGCGGGGGTCGAGTCGGGCGGTTCCTCACGGGGGGCGCCAGGCTCGCCCGGATCTCCGCGGTCGGGGTGCTCGTGGTCGCGCTGGTGGCCGGCGCCGGCGGCGCGGCCGCCTGGACCGAACTCGACAAGGAGATCTCCAGCCAGCCCGAACAGCCCGCCCAGTGGAAACAGGAACTCCCCGAACCCTTTGCCGTCCAGGAGTACCCCTTCTTCGATCGCCTGGAGTACGTCCAGTCGGCGTTCCAGCGCTCCGGCCCGGACTTCGACCCCGCACAGGTGCTCGTCGAGGGGGACGTGACCGACCCGGAGACGTTAGAACGGATCGACGCCGCGTCGACGACCCTCACCGAAAGCGAGGTGGTGTTCCGCCGGGAGGACGGCTCCGTGCCGATGGGGACGCCCGTGACGGTGATCCGGGCCGTCGCGGCGCAAAACGCGTCGTTCAACGCGACGCTCGCGGCGAACGACCCCGACGGCGACGGGATCCCCGACACCGAGGAGAACGTCACGGCCGTCTACGACGCGCTGTTCGACGCCGCGCCCGAGCAGGCCGCGACGGTGATCGAGCGCTCCGGCGGGGAGTACCGGTCGGTCCGGCTGCTCGTGCCGACGCGGGGCGACGCCGACTTCGCCGAGGTGACGAGTGCCGTCCGTGACGCAGCCGCCACGATCGAGGGCGACGACACGACCGCCACCGCGACGGGCCTCAGTGTGGTGATCTCGGTCCAGGTGGAGATCCTCACGAACAACATCCTCCTGACGCTCGTGGTGTCACTGGTGGCGATCTTCCTCCTGCTCATGGCCGTCTACCGCCTCGTCGAGGGCAGTGCGACGCTGGGCGCCGTCACCGTCCTCCCCATCGCCTTGGTCGTGGCGTGGGTGTTCGGCGCGATGTTCCTCCTTTCGGTGCCCCTGACGCTGTTCACCGCGCTCATGCTGAGCCTGGCGATCGGGCTGGGCGTCGACTACGCCATCCACATAAGCGAGCGGTTCGCCCAGGAGCTTCCGGGCGCGAGCGATCCGGAGGTCGCCCTGGAGCGCGCCGTCAGGGGGACCGGCGGCGCCCTGCTGGGGAGCACCGCGACGACGGTGGGCGCGTTCGCCACCCTCACCCTGTCGACGTTCCCGCAGGTCCGACAGCTGGGAACCATGGTCGCGCTCGCGCTGGTCTTCTCCTTCGTCGCGGCGGTGTTCGTCCTGCCGAGCCTGCTCGTGCTCTGGGCGCGGCGCGTCGAGGTGGCGACGCTGGATCTCGGGGACGCCTCGCCGGCCGACGACGATCGATAATGGGCGGGCTCACGCGGGCGCCGCCGGGACCGGATCAGGGCGTCGGCAGCGCCAGCGTCTCCTCGAGGAGGTCATCGAGTGGTATCTCGCGGGGCTCGTTACAGAGGAGGACGTCGATCGGCAGGGTCGGGGCGCCGCCGACGAGGTTCTCCATGACGACGAGCCGCTCGCGGGCCCGGCTCATACCGACGTAGAACACCCGGCGCTCGTTGTCGGTGAGGACGGGGACGGGGTCGGTCGTCCGCGAGAACTCGATGCCCGGGGGAACGTCCTCGGGGTCGGCGGCGGCGGACATCTGCTCGACGACCTTCTCCGTGAGGTCCGTGCCGACGAACACGTGGTCGGCCTCCCGCCCCTTCGCGGAGTGGATCGTGCCGACGCGGACGCGGTCGTGGGCGATATCGCGGTACTCCCCGACGAAGTACGCCCGCAGGCTCTTCTCCTGGACGCTCGTTACCTTCCGGACCATGTCGGCGGCCGACCCCGGGCCCGGAACGAACGGCGCGATGTCGCGCACCTCGTCGGGATCGAAGGACAGCTCCCGGAGGTCGTCCGTGTCGCTTTCCTCCTCGCGGTCGTCGATCAGCGAGAACAGCTCGTCGCGCTCGTTGGAGCCGAACGCGGAGTCGACGAGCATGTCCGCGAGCCGGCGGGCCTGTAGCCCGTCGACCGGATCGTCCGCCTCGATGGCCTCGACGGCGGCGACGTAGTCGGCGAGTCGGTCGGTCCACATCCGGCCGTCGGTCATCACCTGGAAGGGGATGCCCATGCCGACGAACTCGTCGATGAAGTCGAACATCTGGTAGCGCGCCCGGAAGAGGACCATGACCGAACCGTCGTCGTCGTCGACCGTCGCCTGGACGTTCCGGGCCAGGTCGAAGAAGGACGGATCCCGGATGAACTCCACCTCGCCGCCCTCCTTGCGCGGCGAGAGGTTCTTCTCCTGGCGTTCCTCGATGTGGGAGACGGCGCGCTGGACCACCCGGAGGATCTTCGAGGGCAGCCGGTGGGAGGTGTCGAGGATGACGTTCTCCCCGACTTCCTGGAGGAGCAGCTGTGGGTCCGCGCCCTGCCAGGAGTAGACGACCTGGTCGTCGTCGCCGGCGATCAGCACCGACTCCATGTGGGGTTTCCACTCCTCGTAGACGTCGTACTGGAGCTTCGTGATGTCCTGGAACTCGTCGATGACGAGGTGGTCGACGCTCGGCAACAGCGAGCGCTCCTTGACACGTTCGAGCATGTCGGCGAAGCCCACGACGCCCTCCTCGCCCTTGTAGGTCCGCCAGGCGCGGATCGTCTCGGGGACGCTCGTCCGGTCGTCGTCGGAGGGCCAGGTCGGAGTGTACTTGTTGCCCTCCTGGGAGTTGGGGTCGATCTCGGGCGGCAGGCGGACGCGCTCGACGTCCCACTGGAAGGGGACGTCGTACCAGTCGGCGACGTCCCGGCGGGTGCGCTGGAGCCACTGGCTGGTGGCGATGATCTTGTTGCCCAGCGCCGTCGACCGGGCCGTCCGGCGGCTGCCGCTCTTGTACTCGTCCTCGTACTCGATGCCGTACTCCTCGCAGAACGCCTCCTTGTGGTCCTCGTCGACCACGTCGCCCCGCGAGAGATTGAGGAGGTCGTACGCCTTCGAGTGCATGGTGCAGACGTTGCCCCGGAGCGACCGGGGGCTGCGGTCGAGCCGTTCGGCCAGTCGTTCGCGCACCTCGGCCGCGGCGGCCCGGGTGTAAGACACCAGGAGGAGGTCGTTCACGTCCACGCCCGACTCGATCCGATCCTCGACGCGGTCCAGGAGGGCGGTCGTCTTCCCGCTCCCCGGCCCGCCGAACAGGCGCGTGACGTGCTCGTCGTCGCTGGTCATTGCACCATCACACGGCCCGGAGGCTCATAAACGGTGTGGATGTGTTTCACGATCGAGCGGCGCTTTGACCGCGCGAACCCGTCCGCGACACCCCGGCGATCACCCCGAGGTAACCCGGAAACCACGGGGACAGCACAAGCGTAATGCCCCCCGGTGAACAAGCTGTGAGCATGACAAACGAGATCGAACACCGCCGCCTCATAATCGCGGGCAGCGGGATCGCCGGCCTGTCGGCCGCGATCTACGCCGCCCGGTCGAACAACGACCCGCTGGTCTTCGAGGGCGACGAACCGGGGGGACAGCTCACCCTCACCTCCGAGGTCGAGAACTACCCCGGCTTCTCCGAACCGATCAGCGGGCCCGAACTCATCGGGGAGATGAAAGAACAGGCCAAGCGCTTCGGCACCGAGATCGAGAACGGGATCGTGGATTCTGTGGACGACTCTTCGCGCCCGTTCCGCGTCGAGATGAAAAACGGCGACGCCTACACCGCCGACGCCGTCATCGCCGCCTCGGGAGCGAGCGCCCGCACTCTCGGGGTGCCCGGCGAGGACGAGATGATGGGCTACGGCCTCTCGACGTGTGCCACGTGTGACGGCGCCTTCTTCCGCGGGGAGGACATGCTCGTCGTGGGCGGCGGCGACGCCGCCATGGAGGAAGCGCACTTCCTCACGAAGTTCGCGGATACCGTCTATATCGCCCACCGCCGCGAGGAGTTCCGCGCCGAGGACTACTGGATCGACCGCGTGATGGAGAAGGCGGAGGCGGGCGAAATCGAGATCATGAAAAACACGGAACTGACCGAGATCCACGGCTCCCGGGCGGACGGCGTCGACCACGCCACCCTCGTGCGCCACCCGGAGGGCCACCCCAAGGAGAAACTCGGCGATCCCGACTACGAGGTCGAGGAGTTCGACTTCGACGTCGGCGCCGTCTTCTACGCCATCGGCCACACGCCGAACACGGAGTACCTCGAGGACACGGGCGTCGAACTCGACGAGGAGGGGTACCTCTACACCGAGGGCGGTCGCGGCGGCGGCCAGACCCGGACCGGTGTCGAGGGAATCTTCGGCGCCGGCGACGTCGTGGACTTCCACTACCAGCAGGCCGCGACCGCCGCTGGCATGGGCGTCGAGGCCGCGCTCGACGCCGACGACTACCTGGACGAACTCGACCGGGCTGCCACGGCCGAAGGGACGCCTGCAACTGCGGAGTCGGACGACTGATCGCGTCGCCGCCCCCCGATACTGTCGCCCCGCCGGCGTCACTCGGCGTACAGCGAGTAAAGGATCACGGCGAACCCGACCATCGTCAGGGCGCTCTCGATCAGGAGTGCGGTTCGTCGATCGTAGGCGAGAAACTGGTCGATGCTTCCAGCGAGGAGAGCACCGATCGTGACGATCCCGAACCCGACCGCGAGCGCGCCCAGTGCCGACGAGTCGGTTCGACGGTACGCCCTGTACGCGAAGTACGTGATCAGCGCTCCCAACAGGAGCGTGACGGTCTTGAACGCGACGACGATGTTGGGGTGGACCATTTATGTCTCCTTGCGGACCTCCGACCAGAGCTGCGAGAGCTGTTCGTCCGCGGTGCGGGCGGGGCGTGCCATCGACACCTCGAACTCGCGGTCCTCGGTGAGCGCGATCCGGACCGACTCGAAGTCGAGGACGTACCTGGTCGTGTGGTGGCCGCCCTCCCGGATCTCC
>Ga0207719_100947_pt1 | contig 10306 bp, 9 predicted proteins | sample A23P1SouthBayCA_2_FD_187279 | JGI IMG/M metagenome (GOLD analysis project Ga0207719, IMG submission 187279) | Aerobic enrichment media microbial communities from Eden Landing Ponds, California, USA - A23 P3 (3) (SPAdes) | ecosystem: Environmental > Aquatic > Marine > Unclassified | place...
TAGCCAGATGCCGACACTCTTCCACGAAGTCGAGGATATCGATTTCCATTGGACAGGGTCGAATTCCTCGGCTTCACCCTTCTAAACCCGTGATATCGACCGATAAAATCGCTATTCAACAGAGCACGACAGAGACAGACGATGTCCGGGATGACATCCGGGCCCGCCGCATCCACTCGCCAGCATACGATGGCTGGCGGCAGCGCTGGGGACTGACCGAATACACCAGCCGGGGTATCGTCGCCGACAACAGCGAAATCGGAAACTTCTGTCTGCTTGATGGCAACGCACTGACGAAACGCGGACAGCAAGCACTCGGCGTCCTCCCTGAGGAACAGACGACCGACACCGGGCCGTCGACGGACCTGCTGGAGCAGTATACCAACGGGGGCTTCCCGGTTGGTCGATACCGCTCCAAGACCGGCGACGACACACGAATCGCCGTCCCACCCGCGCTCCAACCCCAGCATATCGGGCTGTTCGGCAAGAGTGGGTCAGGGAAATCGGTCGCACTTATCAACGCCATCCTCAAGAACTACGCCGCAACCGATGGTGCCAACATTCTTGTCGAGCCCAAGGGTGGCGAGATGGTCGTAAACTACCTGCGGGCCCACTATGCGCGCCATGGCGATCTCGAGAACGTGTACTATTTCGATTGCTCGGAAACGCTGCCGGCAGTATCACTGTTAGATATCCGTGCCGACCTTGCTGCTGGCGTCAAGCGGACGACCGCAGTCGAACGCACCGTCGATCATTATATGGAGATCCTCCGCCAAATCATGGCGGGTGACACTTTCGACGACGCCGTCCGCTCGCCGGACGTCATCCGGTATCTGCTGAAAGCCCAGTTCGACCCGGTGTATGGGGCTGATGCGTTCACACATGCGGACCTCAAAGCGGAAGCGGCGAAACTCCAGGAGGACCAGACACCACCACCGGTCAGTGATGCGGACCTCGCACGGGATATGGCGACAGTCGCGAACAACGGCTCACGTACGTTTGACAACATCATGGGCGGTGTTGCAACGCGACTGGATAAGATCTCGCTTGATGCCCGGCTCAAGGCGCTGTTCAACACGGTCCCCGATGCGGAGTCCGAGCGATTTGACCTGGCTGACTTTCTTGACGACGATGCGGTCATCATCTTCGATGTCGGTGAGCTGCGACAACACGCACAGCGTGCCGTGACGCTCGTCGTGCTCTCGAATCTCTGGAGTGCACTCAAACGACGCCAGCAGCGCCGTGATCTGCTCGGCAACTCACAGACTACCGACACGGAATCGCCCGACGACCACTCCGGGACACCTGACCACGAGATCCAATCATCCAGCCAGGAACTGCCGCTTGTCAATGTGTATCTCGAGGAGGCTGCAAGCCTCGCCACGACCGACCTCATCAGTGAGATGCTCGATCAGTCCCGCAGTTTCGGCGTCTCGCTAACGCTTGCAACACAGTTCCCCGGCCAGATCAAAGACACCGACGAAGGGGCCTACAAGCGGCTGTTGAACAACGTCTCGACGTTCGTGACTGGGAACATCCCCGTTGATGAACACCTGGCTGAGCGTCTCGATACTGCGGCTGTCCCGCGACGCCAGATCAAACGCAAACTCGGTTCGCTCGCCGGCGGTCAGTGGCTTGCGTCGCTCCCATCAGAGCATGGGATGCCGGAACCACAACCGTTCGAGGTGAATTCACTTCCGCTTCCGGAAGGCCATCCCGAGCATTCGGACACCCCAGATATCCCGCCCCGCAGGGTACGGGAGGCGATTACATCTGCGAAGCAGCGGTCGGCAGACACCTTTGGCGTCAGTATCGCTGACTCACCTGATACGGAGACGATAGAGTCAAACAGTACATCGAACGAGTCCGGGTCGGCACCGCCCGCTGTCGACAGCGCGTTACCGTTTACCGAGCGGATGCCACCGACGGTCGCCTACGTAGAGGACGCGCATGCACTGGCGTGCACCGAGTGTGATACCCAACACAACCCCACCGTCGATGGGTTGTACAATGGCATCAATTGCTGTTCGACAGTCGAAGAGGTTGATGATGCGAACATTCCGATCTGTGACCTCCATCTCAATATGTCTGCCGACGAACAAGCGGCCACGGAGTACAGCCTCCGGCAACTGTACTTCCTCCAGGCGGTGTATGATGCACAGTCGCTCACGCTGGACCGGCGCGCCTACGATATCGTCTGGGACTCGATGCAACGACTACGCGAGTATCTCGGCATCGAGAAGTCGGCTGTGGATGCCCTGATCGACGCCGGCCTCTTGAAACGAGACAAAAAGAAACCCCATCTGCTGTATTCGATCACCCACGCCGGCCGAACGCTTATCAACGAGAGCCATCGCAAGGGCATTGACCATGGCCACAGAAAGGGCGATCTCGAGGAGACGAGCGAGCACGTCCTCATGGTCGAGGTCGGCCGGCGCTATCTCGTCAGCGAATACGTCGAGGACGATGCATCTCCTGTGGTGGAGGTGATTCCGTATTACGAGCCGTCCCAGGGGTCGTCGGTGGCCGTCTCAGCCGCCACCGCGATGGGTGGCGACGATGATCCACAGGAGGCTGTCGACGAATCTGATCGGCGCCGTCTGGATGTCGTGGGTGTCGATGCATCCGGTGAGGTCGTCGTCGCCTTGGAAGCCGAGCGGATCAATAACGATGTCGCCGAGGCCGTGGTCGCTGATTTCGATAAGATGGCTGTCTTAGAGCCCGCGGAGGCTATTTGGGTCGTGCCGAGTCGCAGCGCCGGTGCCCGTATTCTCGATGCACTTAATGAGCCGTCGGATGGCACGCCACGCGTCGACAAAGAGTACAGCACGAATACGGCGCCCGAACAGTACCGAATCGACACGCCCGGGTTGAGCAGTGTTCGGACAGTCGAGACACTTCGGGACGACCTTCGAGAGTGAGTCACTGCACCGCTGAGGTGTGCAAGTGACGGCCGATTCACTCGCTGTGTGCAAATTGTGATCTGTGCGATAAGCGGGGTCATTTTCCACACACCGCCACTAGGTCCGCAAGAAGTGAGAGTGGAGGAAGTGTGTGGAGACCTGTCGTCCCCCAGAAGTGACGTTGCGATTGAGTATTTGCACACATCAGTATAGAAGGCCTATATGGCCTGTTTTTGCCGGAATTATATTTTCCACAGACGGGGCTGATGCCCCCACATGGGGGCTGTGCAGCAGGGAATTCCGGCGATAGTGTCGATCTCAGGTGTGACCAGTCATCTGTGCTGATTTAATTGGTGCTGACTGCAAACATGGGAAATACAGCGGTACAGCCCTTCTAAGGCTGGTTTTGCCTTCTATTGCTCTGGCCCTGTGGCCTGTCCCAAGTGGTCACGAACGTCTGTTTCACCTTTCACAGAACACCGTATTTTCGGGTTTAATCTATTCTACCGGACGAATTGCCGAAGTGTGAAGCTGTGAGTGGTGCGGGTAACACATGGTTACACCTGATACACTCTCTGCTCGCTTTTGTGAATCGATGAACCGGGCCGACTCATACGCAACAGCCGTCGAACCATCGTTCATTTGTGGCTGAACTGGGCAGGGGTCGTCGTGCGTACTGTCCTGATGCCACCCGACCAGCAGACTCCTCTCCGGCTCGATCCAGTTGAACCAGTAATACTCGAACGGTTTGTTTGCCAGTGAAACCGGACCTCAGTACGGGCCGCTATCGCGGGATACTCATCATCGCGGAATAGCTGTCGCGGGTTCACATCACGGGTAAACGTTCGTCGCAGAGTCGCAAGGTCGGAGTATCACACGGCGAAATCGGCAAACGTCCACTCGTCGGGCGACTGCTGGGCGAGTCCACAGTCTTCGACAAAGGTCCGGAGTCAGCCCCTGATGTCGGGCTCCCAGTCGAATCCGGATACGGTTCGTACGGGCGGCAGAGACATGAGTCGCCCTGACTCGGGAAATCCTGAAGGGGAGCTATGGCGAACGAACAGCCATGGCAGACTACATTGTGGAACTCAAAGACTCGGTCTTTCGCGAGACACCACTTGCGGAGGCGGATTTCGATGAGGACCGCCGGCTTGCATTCGACTCGAAAGCGGATGCGGAGGAGTGGATGACTGAACAGAACCGAAACCACACGCGCATGGGCCAACTCACACTCCACACCGCCCATCCGGCCGACATATCGGCCGTCGACGCCTACGTGGTGTTCCGGCCTGTGAACGGTGTCTGGGTTCCGGATTGATAAGCCCGCAGCAACCTGCGACCGTCCACCCCAGTATTACTACAGGTCAAAGCCGTAGAGGTGTAATGAGGATGATGAGTCCTGACCCGACACTCACCGAGGCAGCGATCCGGGATCTGGCCCGTCCACAGTCGTACGATCGGGGAGAGAACTACTACGACAAGTGTGCCGTCGTCGAAATCACCCGGCGCGGTGAGACAATCCGAGCGGCAGTTGAAGGCAGCCAGTACGAGCCCTATCAGGTGCGAATCGAACTCGACGAAACCGGGGTCGTCGACACGGCGTGTTCCTGCCCGTACGATCACGGTGGAATCTGTAAGCACCGTGTCGCCGTCCTCCTGACATACGTCCGCGATTCCGACGAAATCGACCAGCGGCCGCCAGTCTCTGAACTGGTCGCCGACGCGGACCCCGAGGGTCTCCGTGACGTTCTCGTCGACCTCGTCGAGAGTCATCCGGAGTTGGCTGAGCAGGTTGAATCCCGGCTCGAAACACTCGAACCAGGAGATGAGGGCGACGATGCTCGCGACCGCACACCCGACATCAATCGGGAGTCGATCCGCCAGCAGGTGCAGTACATTCTCCGTCCCACCGAGGGACGTAGCGCCCACGCGTATGACCCGTATGAGGCAGTCGAAACTGATGTCGAGAAGTTGCGAGACTTGCTCGGCCAGGCACGGACAGCCGTCGAGGCCCGAGACGGTGAGACGGCACTGGATATCCTCAAACCGCTGGCCGACGAACTCATGGAGCAAGAGTGGCTCGCCCTTTCGTACGACGATTCGCAGGCAATCTTCGAGTTTTTCGACGAGGTCGATCGAGTGCTGGCCGAGGCACTGCTCACGGCCGACCTCCCGGAGGCCGAGCGCGCCGACTGGGAAGATCGCCTCTGGAGGTGGGAACAGGAGATGGGCGGCTATACGCACCAGCCACCGTATAGCGTCGCCCTCGAAGCGGCACAGCGGGGCTGGGACTTCGAGCCGGTCCAGCAGGAGATGGACGGTGATATCACTCATGCCGACCTCTGGGAAGGCGACCCGCCGTGGTACGCCGAGGATTTCATCAGAGCCCGACTCAACGTTCTCGAACGCCAGGACCGCATCGAGGAGTACCTGAATCTGGCGGAGGCTGCGGACCTGGTCGACGACTACGTGGCCATGCTCGTCGAGAAGGGTCGAATTGACGAGGCGATCGAATACGGCCGGCGTAACCTATACTCGCCGGACGAAGCACTCGCGCTGGCCAAAGCCCTGCGGGACCACGACCGACCGGAAGCAGCCCTGGAAATCGCCCAGCACGGAGTAACCTTGGACGACAACAGCGGGCAAGCAGCGCTAGCCGAGTGGCTCCGCGACCGGGCCAGCAGCATGGGCGAATCCGAGATTGCGCTGGAGGCAGCCATCGCCGCGTTCGACGCCTCGCCGACGCTTGCAGCCTACCAGGCCACGGAAGAACTCGCCGGCGAGGAGTGGCCGACCGTTCGCGAGGAGCTACTGGAATCGCTTGCAGACAAGGACACGAGACAGCGGACTGCGCAACGGCACGTCGAAATCTTTCTGTACGCGGAGCGATACGACGAGGCCATCGCCATCGCGGACCGCTTTTCGGACTACAAAGTGGTGGAGCCGGTCGTCGAGGCCGTCTGGGAGGAGCACCCCCACTGGACGATAGACGCCTGTAAGCAGCAGGCCGAGCCGATCATTGAGGACGGACAGTCTCAGCGGTATCGCCATGCTGTGGACTGGCTGGAGTATGCGGGGAAGGCAGCCCAGGCGTCTGGCAACCTCGACGAGTGGCGTGCCTACGTCGAAGCGATCAAGGACGACCACTACCGGAAATACAAACTCCGTCCGATGCTCGAAGACCTGTTGGAGGAGTTCCCGGAATGAACGAAACTGTGTGAGAAGGGATGACTGGTACTACCAGAGACCGAGTTCTCACCACGCTGGACGAGCGTTACGTCAGCCTCCCCGACGATGGGCTAACACTGGAGAAGATCAGAGAACGGGCGTTCGGATTCCAGTTCGAACCAGACGAGATGCTCTCGTTCCGAATTGAGCGACACCCGACGATATACCTCTCGGACGCGGGTGTACCGGGGCTCGATGCTTCACCCGCTCGATTTCACGTGACGACCGAGTACCGACTGGACATAGCCGATGACGCCTGGCACATCGAAGAACTCTCTTCGACCTTCGAGTACGAGCCGTGGATGGTTATCGAAGCCGAGTTGGGGGACGGGCCTGTCGGAAGAGCCATCGAGGAGGGCATCGAGAAGGTCAAGACCGCTGACGATCCGGAAGCGACCTTCGAAGAGGTGTTCGAGTCGTGGATCGACCACTGGGAAGAGAAGTTCGACGAACTCGATGGCCGAGACGTTCCTGAAGAAGACAAAGACGCAATCGTCGAGCTGTTGGTCGATGAGCTGAAAGAGCGAGCGGAGATCGACTGAGTGGTCTCCGCTTGGCTCCTGACAGACAACTCGTGCGACACGTTTCTCTGTCTCCACAGATATATCACGGCTGATGCAAACGGAGACGTGGATCGAGCGAACGATCATCGACCGACTCACGACCCACGATAGACGCGACAAACACGATTACGGTGGCGTCGAGAAAACGACTGACGACCTCGTTGCAGCCTGTGCGAAACTCGATCTCGTTACGTCTGGAGATGAGCCTGGACTGCCGTCAATCGACCAGGTTTTTACAGCGGAAACGAATCTCGAACCAGAGGTCGAGACGACACTCGAGTCACTCGAGGAACGGGGCCTGATCGAACGTGTTGGAGAGCAAGAGCGGCTCGGACCACCGCTCGAACCGGGTGACTACGGGACGACAGCCCGCTGGGAGCCGACAGTCGAGGGACGAGCCGAAGCGAGCGCAATTCGCGAGGCATACTCCACGGAGGTCGAAGCACTCGAGAAATCGCACGGTACAGAGTCAGACGAGTTCAAGCGACACATCGTGACGTTTGCCAGAACGTACGGTATCCTCCCGGATTACTTCGGATGAGATCGGGGTCGAGGTTCAGATCCCAGCTTTCTCCAGCTCGTCGAGAAACGCTGGCCGATTCGAGTGCTCGTCTCGCAGGAACGACACTAGGTTTTCGAACCGTCGGTCACGTCCCAGCGTCTGTATCGTCTGGAGGTGTTCCGCGATCTGTCGGTAGTACCTGCGCCGACTCGCGTCGGCAGCGTCTCTTCGAGTGTCTCCTCGATGTCACTCATACTTCCATGTCGCTGAACGTCCAGTCTTCTCCCAGTCGCCGGTGAAAGCCCTCGGCTTCAATCGTCTCTCGCAGCCGCGACCGAACTGCCTTGTCGAACTCGAACCGGTCGTCTAGCTCCTCGCGGTGGTCCCAGTACCGGGGGATTTGCAGCGACGAATCGCGGTCGACCGTGGCCAGGATCGACGCCAGCAGGTATCGGTCTTCGTAATCGATTCGCTCGTCGGTGAGCAACGCATCGAGCAGGTCGGCCGCAGCGTGCTGGTCGGCGTAGAACGTATGTGGGAGCACGCCCCGCACCCAGAACAGTTCCTCGGTGACAACCTCTTGGGCGTGGTCTGCAACCGAGTGTTCGAGATGACCGATCCCCCAGCCGTACGTGAACGATTCTCCGCCGCTGGTTTCTCCCATCGACTTCCAGAACGAGCCGAGATACGCAAGCGCCTCGACGGGGACCGCCGCAACGCCGTCGCGAAGCCGCGTTCGGATGACGTGCCGTCCGACGGCGTTCTCGATGATGGGGCTCACGTTGGGCTCGTCGTCGGTGCTTTCGCGCGGATAGGCGTCGATAAGCTCTCTGAGAAAGCCCCCCCCCTCGTTGATGGCAATCTCGTCGAGGGTCTCTGCGGTCGGTTCGTAAAACGCCCAGAAGATCCCGCGATACGTCTCGTAGTCCTCGGCGTCGCGGTACTCCCGGAGTTCGCGTTCGTACCGGGCGATCAACCCGAATGCAGCGTCGACGTCACCCTGTGCAGCCTCCTCAAGATTGGTTTTCAACGTATCGCTCGCGGCGTCCAGTCCCCGTCTCTCGCGCTCCCGGTTCCGTCGCTGCATGTCAGCGTCGAGCCCCTCCGAAATCGAATCTAGGAACGCGTCGAACGACGACAGCGGGCCCCCATCGGCTGGCTCGTCGGCTGGACAGTCGTGCAGGCGAAGGCGGCTTAACGTGTCGAACGTCTCGCCACAGGCGTCGCATTCGTGTGGCATCGTTCGTATTCGTCTGGATATGCGAGGGGAGACGTATTTGTGTTTGGCCCCCTCACGGAGTGCGAAAGCGTGGCGATGCGGTCACTCTATGCGGTTTGTTCCCGGTTCGAGGGGGTCGAGTCGCTCATCCGCAGGACAGGCCACCGTTCGCGCGCCACACTCCTCACACCGGTAGCGCTCGGGCTGTCTGGTCTGTTCAGTGTGTGTCCGTATCCCGTGCTGAAACAGCCGTTGGGACCGGTGTGGAGGATGCGCGGTTCCTCTCAGGAGATACTCCCGACGTGACATCGTCCAGGTTTGAGGTCGGTCGGACCGTCGTCACTGTCACAACTGAGGTGTGTCGTGTCACACTACGGGCAGGCGTACAGCCATGGGCTCTTGATCCGCTTGCTACGCCGCTTGTAAGGCCAGGCCGTACAGCCCGTTCCAGATCGAACCGGTAGGAGCCGTCGAAGTGTCGCAGACGGCCGGGGTCGATCGCCTGACCTATGACGGCAAGCAGCCGGTCGTGTATCTCATCGCCTATCTCCACCCGATAGTCGACTTCCGTGCCTGTCTCACAGTACTGTGGGAAGTCCGGGAAGTCCTGTTCGAACGGCGCGTGCAGACATCCGACGAACAGGAGATCCTCGACGACGTCAGGCGATTCGAGAATCTGTTCGAGAAGGTCGATTCCCAGGCCCGCTCGCTGTCGTCCTCGACGGTGATGTCAGCGAAGTACTCGAGTGCATAGGTCGCAATGGCATCGACACCCTCGCGGATTCGCGTCCGGATCACACAGCGGGCGACGACATTAACAAGTATCGAAGAGCACTGGTGGTCGCCGGCACCGGGGCGGGTACGCATCGACACACTCCTCGAGAAGCGCCCAATCGATCCCGTCGACCGTCGCGGCGGTATCGACGAGGTCGATCACTTCTTCGAGATACTGACCCCTGATCTCCTGCAGCCGACTCCAGCCACCACGATCGAGTGCGGTCTCGGCCGACTGGTTCTAGGCGGCAAGCAGGCTGTAGACGTCACTCGGTTCGCCGGGCGTCGCGTCCTCGAGTGTACCCGTCAGTAGAGCGATGTCGCGTGGCATAGCTTACTGTTCGTCCAGATCGGGATACTGGGACGGTGCCGCGCCCTGTTCGTCGACGACGGTCGGGTCGCCATCCAGCGATCCCTCGCGGGCCTTCTGGAGTTCGATGTAGTGTTCCCAGTTGTCGCCCATATCGAAGATATAGGAGAGTGCGCCAACCTCTTTGGGATCGAGTTCGTCGACCGTCGTCTCAGCGGCGTTGCCCTCTGGCGGCGGATTCGACTGGAGGTCACGGAACCGCTCTTTGGCTGCTTCGGTGGCGTCGTCGGGCACGGCCTGTTCGATGAAGCGGTCGATTTCCTCGTCGTCCATGGGTCGCCAGCTTGCCCCGCCGTCGTAGAGCTGTGGGTGGACGTAGCTCCGGAGCGCAATCCCGTCCTCGTCGCGCGTGATGAACTCGTAGGCGTGGCTGTCCCATCGCTCGAACGCTTCGAAAATTGCCTCGTGAAACTCTACCAGCGTGTGTGAGCCGTCAACCTCGATGTCGCGCCAGACTTCCTCGTCGGGCTCGAATCCCAGCGGTGGATTCGGGCGGAGCTAGACCCGGAACACGTAAAGCACCATGGTAATAGTTCCTGGGCCGGGATTGTAGGTATTGTCCACCGCCACCGCTATCCCGACGTGTCGTGGCCCACTCCTGATGCAAGAACACGGATGCTGTCTCAGTCCCAGACGAGTTCGACTTCGTTCTGGCGCAGGTGACTATCGTCGGAGATGACTGCCTCAGTGTCGAGCGTTCGGTGTGCAGCATGAATCAGTCCGTCGTGGAGTTCTGCTTCGTAGAAT
>Ga0207719_100949_pt1 | contig 10241 bp, 6 predicted proteins | sample A23P1SouthBayCA_2_FD_187279 | JGI IMG/M metagenome (GOLD analysis project Ga0207719, IMG submission 187279) | Aerobic enrichment media microbial communities from Eden Landing Ponds, California, USA - A23 P3 (3) (SPAdes) | ecosystem: Environmental > Aquatic > Marine > Unclassified | place...
TTTCCACGTCTTGAGGGCACTATCCTGATTGTCCTGCTCAAGGCTATTCTGGGAGTATTTGTAGAGTTGATACGCCTCTACATCATCAGGTGTCTCCCACTCATCAAGATGCGTGATCTCGTCTAATGCGTCATCTGCTTTCTCGTCAAACCGACCGCAGAGCACATCTCTGTCTTCTACAGACTGCTCTCGGTCTAAGGTGATTATAGACGGGTAGGGCGTAGGAACATCAAAAACATCTGCCTCTCGGAAGTCAACAAGGGTTGTAATTGGTTCTTCTGTTAGCTGGTTACGTATCTTCTCAGCATAGTCTGCATTGATGAGTCGGTTGGGAGTAATGTATGCGAGCTGTCCATCATCAGACAGCCATTCGAGACCCCGCTGGATGAAGGGAACATAGATATCGAAGTTCTTGATAGCGGTAGAGTATCGATTAGAATACGTCTCTTTCATATCATCCAAATTCTGGATGCGGACGTAGGGTGGGTTTGCTACTACCACATCGAATTCTTGTTCGTCCTTCAGATGGTCTACAGCTGTCCTGTCATTGATGAACGATTGAGCTCGTCCGTTGTAATCGGCAAACTGGTGGAGGGAAGATTGTTCTTCCTCTCCATCCCCATTTTGTTGCTCCAGCAGAGTAGGAGATAGAGTATCGGCAACATGTATATTAAAGCCACTCATTGTGTAGTTAGGGTCGCTTTCGGTTATTTTGTTGTACAAATCAATAGTTCTGAAAAGTAGATTAATCTGAGTTATATGGGCGGCAAAAGGATTGATGTCTATCCCGTAGACGTTGTCCTCAACACGTTCTAGAATCGTACGGGCTTCCTCGGCGTCAAGCCTATGAATACTCGATTTGTTGAACTTATCCAAGAAGTGCTGTATCAGCCGCTCTGTAGCTTCGGTAAGAAAACCTCCACTGCCACAAGCGGGATCAATAACTTTCTTGCGTCCAATATTATCTGTTGGTGAGTAGTCTATACTGTCAAACATATACTGGACGACTTCAAGCGGAGTGTAGTACTCACCGAGCTCTTTCCGCTCGTCTTTTGGCAAGTAGTCTTCGTAGACTTGACCAAGGATGTCTCGATTGACGTACTGAAAGTCGAATCGATTCAGGCGTTTCAGTACTTTGCGAAGTGTGTAGTCAAGATCATCTTCCAATTGACCCTGCTGGCGTCGCTCGTCAGAAGAGAACTGTTGTCTTTTGTCCCGACTGACCCACCACCAGTCGAATATCCCTAACTCGTAGAGGTCGGGATAGTGGTCGTCGATTGTTTCGTAAGTCTCAGTAAGACCATTGAGATATGGATGTGTCTCATCTCTATCTAACGCATTAGCCATACCACGAGACGATAACCGGGTTCTGCCAACGATCTCTTTGTCCTCAGCAATCCGAGCGAACAAAACCCGATTCAGGACGATGTAAGCTGTCTCCCGGCAGAACGCCTCTTTAGCATCATCCGTTTTTCCGGTGTATGCACGCCAATCTTTCCAATCTGGGAAAGTTGAATCAAGGAATTTCCTCGGATAGGATTCTTCAGGTCGGTCTCGATAACTATCGAAGAACGTCTCCATTACCTCCGTCAGTTCATCCAAAGAATCGGTAACTGCCTCAAGGAAGAGTTGATATCCCTCATCGTCAACTCCTGTCTGATATTGTACCGGAACTTCTTGATATCGTTTTCTGAAGTAGTCCGCAGCACCAAGGTCTACGTACCTCTCTTGCTCAAGGACAGAGAGTTGGTTGAGATGCTCCTCTTGCTCGGGAGCGAGCTCATCAACATCTACCTCCGCTATATCAGCAACATCAAAACCGTCAACCTTGCGTATCACCCTGTCATCGTTAATGTACTCGTAGAGTTGGAACGTGTGACCGTTAGTTAGGATACCGTAGTCTGCACTTCCTACACCAATCATATACCCTTCTAGTTGGTCTCTGTCGGCAAGTTCGAGATCGTGTGATGGTCGCTTGGTCTCGCAGACAATTACAGGGAACGGAGGCTCACTATCGTCAAAACAGAGTAAATCCTTCTGATCGTCCTCAAAATTAACGTGACCCTCACCAACCGTCCGTGACCAGCCCAGAGCATCGGTAAAGAGGTGGTCTACCAGACTATATCGGAAATCAAATTCGCTGCCTTCCTGCCGAATTTCTTCGTAGACTTTGGTGAGTGCTTGGTGGAGGTCTTCGACTGAAACGGACATTAATTCAGTCTTGATACCCGAGTGGTTATAGTTTTGTTTGAACACAGACCGAGGGACTGCGGTGTTCAAATAAGTCAGTCGTTACGTCCATCCGTACGAACGCATCTACAAACAGATGAACGCACCCCACTGCACTTGTCTGAACACGGACGCAATACCGCATAGGAAGGACGAGGGCCCGGTCCACCACGACCGGGTCACTCTCTCACTTGGGGTGCCGTGCCCACGCGGGCTCGGCAGTTTGTCGACGCGCACTCGATCACTTCAATCTCTGTATACTCGCTCGTCTGGCGGGTCAATCGGCGCGGCGCACACGATAGACCACTCTGCGCGTCTCTGAACTTGCGAGGCTGGCGTGCCGCACACCGCGCATCGAATCGTGTCGCTCTCTTCATCGTATTCAACTGGCGTCGCGGGGATCGTTGAGTCTGTGACACTCATATCGATACTCGGTAGGATGCTCGTATATGCCCGTGAACCGGGGTACTTGCGTGCGCACCTTCACTCTCACGTCTCTACTCGGGTACGCATCGACACTCGCACGTGGCGATGTACACGTGTACGTACATACTTACTTACATACTGACGTGTTTGTGTCGGTCTGATCGAGTGTACGTACGTGACTGGGAGGGGGGTTCGCCGAATTCGTCGAACTCGGAGGATTCGGGATCGCGGCGACCCCCTACATACGAGCACTGACCATCGATTGTAACATGAGCACACGCAAAACAAGCGACGACTGGGACATCCGGAAAGCCGGCGGCCGCGACGACGTAGACTCCGTTCGCGTCTCAATCCCGTCCGAAACTGCCGCTAAAGCCGGGATTGAAACCGGTGACCGTGTCGTGGTCATCGAGGACGGTGACGGGTCAGTACGTGTCATCCCCGTCCGCGACTACTTCACCGGTGAAAAGTAAGCGAAAACTGAGTGTTGACAAGAACGTGCGTGTCGGGGTTACGAGTCTACACGGACGCGAATACCCGGACTTGTGTACGCGTCACCGGTACTCCGTGCGAGCGGACCGACTCGCACCCGGCCGGCGTACGCGTCGATCGTCGCCTGCCGAGCATCCCGCTCCGCCACCTGGTGCTTCTCCGCTGGTGTCTTCCCCGCTGCGACGTTCCGCTCAAGACCCTCCCGAGCATCCTGTTCAGCGACTGCGTCAGACGCATCCTCACCGTCAAACCCGACCTGCACCGTCGTCGCCGAGTCAGTCGCTCCGGACCCATCCGTCGCTACTACCGCCGCCGACTCGCGCGCCGGGAGTGTGTCGATGGGTAACTGCGTCTGGTCCTCGCAACGACCGGTGAGCTCGATACCGTGCTTCTCCGCCAGGTACTCCTCTAACCGCTGAGTCGTCTCGTAACGCCCGTCGCCGTGCTTATCGAGGAGTGGGTGCGCCGCGTGCGCCGCTTTCGGTGCGACGCGTTCGTCGTCAGTCCCAACAACGTCGCCCCACCGCCACCGCCGACCGGCCGGCGGGAGTTTTCCGAGCTCGGCGCGGTGCGCGCGGATTCCCATCGCAACTTGATGACCCACCACCGTCACTCACCCCCGCTGACCGCTTTGAGACCATCCCCTGTCTCGTACAAGCGGCCAGCGTGCTTGAGCCTCTCAACGGCCTGCCGGCAGCCGGACGGGTGGATCGGTGAGTCGTGCTTGAGGATCTCGATGACGTCCTCTTCGCTCGTGCCATCATCGAGGCCCTGCACAACTTCGATGACATGCTTACGCACATCCACGTTTTCGTCGTCACCGTCCACAAACTCGGGGTCGATGAGTGGTTCGCCGTCACCATCACTGTCACCGCCGTCAGTCAAGACACTCTTTTGCTGGCTCTCAGCGCCGTCTGGCACGTCGTCCATCGCCGCCTGCCCCTCACCCGGGTCTTCACTTGCAGTCCACCCAACACCCTGCTGGATCGACTGAATCTCAGTCGTCCCGGGTTCGATTTGGAGCTGCGTGTCGTCATTCCATTCGTCAACCTTCGCGTTCGTCAACCGATACGTGTCGCCTTCCTCGATTCCGTCCGCCGATGCAGTGCCGAAGTACACGACTTGGACAGCGCCCGTCGTGTCCTTCACGGTTCCACGCGCAGTGATTTCCGAATCTGTCGGGGTTTCCCAGTTGGTTACCGTCACTGTGACCGTCTCGTACCCGGTCCCATCGTCTTCCGGATCCAGTCCGCCAATCGGGGTCGCATCTGGATCATCACCATCGTTGACAGTCTCGTCGTCCTCGTCCGCGTCGTCAACATCAACGAACGAACCCCGAGTGAACCCGGCGATTTCATCGACTGCAGCGTCCATGTCGATGCCTGTACAGCGAGCAATACCCTGGGTGGGCTGCCGTGTAGTCGTCACGAACGTGTCCTCGGCCTCTAACTGCTCGAACCTCCCCTTGTAGTCTGCTGCGGAGTTGAGGAGGTCCTCGTTCAGGTCGTGGTCCCTGGCGAACTTGCTGACCTTGTCGAACGCCCGAGTGACGTTCACCCTGAGTTCCTCGTTCGGTTGCCCTTCGTGAACAACCCGGTAATCCGTATTGGCCTCCAAGTAGTCCGCTGCAGCGGCGCGCGACACGAGGCTGAAGAACTGGTGCTCGTGCGGCTGCCGCCCGTCGCCGTCAACGTCAGCGACGTGTGCAAGCGCGTCCTCAAGCGCGTCCTCACCCGGGAGCTCGGACAAGTCTGTACCCATCGCGTTTGCGAACGCGAGCATCTGATGGTGACCGAACACCACCGTCTGCAACGCTTGAATCTCTGTATCACCGAGATCAACCGCATCACCCCACTTGTTGAGGAGCTCCGCGACTTTCTCACGCGCATCGAACCACGCGCCGCGGAACTCGTCCTCGCCCATCGAGGCGACCCAACTGTAGTACGCGACGGCGTGCTGCTGTAGGTCGTAGTTCGCGTCCGGGAACTGCACGGTCCCATCGTCGTCGGTCGTCACGTCGCCAACGAGGTTTTTGAACGCCTGTTTCTCCGGACCGTCCTGCGTCGGTTTCTTCGTCACAGTCACGTTGACAGTCCGCCGCCGCTCGGCGTTCGACCGGATCTCTGACTCCCCGCTCACCACGACTGGTGACCGGAGGTGCCAGTCGTCCGTCCCCATCGACGTGTTCCCGCGCGGTTCAACACCGCCTGTCGCTGATTTCTTGTAGAAACTGTGGAATCGGTCAACGACGTAGCCGGGCATCTTCTCGGGGCGGTACTCGTCGAACCATACTGGGACACCTTTCGAACTGGCGAACCCGGTGAGCATCGCGTGCTTCGACGCTTCTGCCGACTGGGGTTCCGTCCCCATCCCCCACATTTGATTCAGTGCTGCGAGTGTCGCGGTCTTCCCGCTACCACTCCGACCAGTTACCGCCATGGGGTTGAACGTCGCTGTCACGTCGAAGATTCGCGGCCGGTGCGGGGCGGCGTAGAACCACGCCATGAGGGGTGTGATTCGTTCCGTGGTCCGCGACTTAGCGAGCAACTCAATCATTTCCGCGACTTCGTCAGTGTGGATGTCGTCGTGCTCGTCCGGGTCCGCGGAGAACTGCCGGACGGTCGCGTTCGTTTGGTTCCCGCGCTCGATGTGCACCGCGTCTGGGTCGTCAGTCCAACCGTCTCCGACGATCGACCCAGCGGGCGTCACGAACTCGGTCCCATCAGCGTTGAGCCCAATCTCGTACTGCGCGTCCCGAACCGGCACGTCTTGCTCTGCAATCCAGTGCCGAATGGAGTCCATCACGTCAGCTTGAGAACGATCGTCCTCAATCGTCGTGCTGTACACCTTCGACAACACTCGCTGCTTGAACGTCCGCACGTCGTTGAACGTCTCCGGCGGGACATCCAGTTCGAACTCGGGTTCGGACTCCGCGGGCGGATCGATTCGCACGATGCTTGACCGGCCTTCATCATCCGGGAGATTAAGTATCGAGTCCACGTCGAACTCGAACGACAACACCGGTTTCGTGAACATCCACCCGTTTGTATTCCGCGTCACGCGCATCAACTGCCCGTTCTCATTGACAAGGTCACCGTACTCGTGATCCGCTGCGAGGTCACGGTGCCGGTCAATCCGCTCACGCGATGACGCAATCCGCGGCACGATATCGTCAACACGGGCCTCGTAGTCCTCTTCAGACAGACCCGGGACTGCACGCACCAACTCTTTTAGCGCGTCCGCCTTCGGTCCGTCCCGGTCGTCATCACGCTCGTCAACAGGGGGCTCATTGTCGATGAACTCGTCCACGGCCTTCACCGCCAAGCGCGCGTCCTTGTCCGGCATCTCCCATCCGTTCCGCTCTGCGACGTGCAGGAGCGTACCGATCGTGACGTTCGATTCGTTCTCCGCGCCGTCTTCGAACCCGGCCTTGATGATGTTGAACGCGTTCTGCTCCGCTTCACGATCCCACTTTTCACCGTCCTGTGACCAGTCTTCGAACGTCTCCAACGCAACATCGAACGCGTCGTCATCGAGATCCCCGTCCACACGACGGAAGTACTCCGCAACGGCGAACCCGATGGTGCGCCACTGCGGGTACCCGACGTCGGGGTCGATGTGACTGAGCGCTGCCTGCACGTCCGCTGGCTGCAGCCACTCATCACCAGGCGAGTACCCGCTGTCCGGCGTATCCGGGCCGGCACGCGGGTCCTCACCAGTGATTGTTTCGTACAAGTCTGCGAGCGCGCCTCGCAGCCACTGATCGTCGCCATCCGCCACATCAACGACCGGCAGGTCACCGCCACCCATCCCGGTCATCGTGCAGAACTTGTTATCGAGGACGTCAACACCCTCGTGCTCGGCGTCATCGAACGACGTGTCGTTCCACCAGCCCGGGACGTCGAACCCGATGACTGGCAGGTGCACACCGGTCTTGCTCGGGCTGAATTCCTTGTAGTTCTCTGTGATGTCGTCGATGAACTCATCCGGGACCCACCACTGCCACTGCATCATCTCGTCTGAGAAGTGCCCGTCAGTCCGCCGGCACCCGTCCAAATCGATGACTGTAACCGGAGTGTCAGTGGTTACGATCCCGATCCCCCAGCTGGGATTCGACTCCGCGGCTTCAAGCGCTTCCTCGAACGTTTGCCACGCGTCTGGATCGTTGTAGGAGACGCTGAAATCTCCCTTCCAGTGCGGTCGGCGCGGTGTGTCGTTCGATGCATCCCAGAGTAACCACCGATCGTGGTCCTTCAGGACTTCCGGGATGTTCTCCGCGTACACGTCAGCGATGTCGTCGCCCTGCATCACTCATCACCCCCATCGAGGCGACCCTGCCGGTTGAGCGCTGCAAGCACAGCGCCTGTCGTCGCGCGGTCCGCGGTCGGCATGAGGAGCGAGTCGTACCCAATCGACGCGTCTGCAGCGCAACGCGCGTCGCTCACCAACGCGACGCACTCTGTAGAGGAGCACACGTCGTCGCAGCACAGCGGATTCTCGCATTCACCGACATCGCCGAGGTCGGTGACTTCGCTGCTGTCCTCGTCGTCGGGTCGGACCGGCCGGGCACCGTTGGCCTGCGAGCGGTTAACGTGACCGGGGATCCCGCCGTCAGTTATCAACCGTCTGTCGCCGAAGTCATCGACCCGCAGCTGCTCTTCGTCATCGTCAGCGTCGTCAGCTCGTGCCTGCACGTCAACGTCATCACCATCACCCTCATTGTCACCAGATCCGACGTCACGCCCGCCGTCAGTCACTAATACACGATCGGATTCGACGTCGTCGCCTGCCGTGTCCGCGTCACCGCCAGTGTCAGTGTCGATTCCAAGCGCCGCACGGCCGCGGTTACTACGCGCCGCGGCGGTCATCGATGAGCCCGCGAGTGGGATCGTGACATCGATCCCGTCAGACCTGTCACCGAGGTACAGGTGCATAAGCTGCGCATCGTCGTTGACGATGTGGTGCTGCGCGGTGATTGTGCGTTCGTCGTCCAGTTCGACCGTGATCTGCTTGTCGTGGGACCCAGCCGTTTTAACTGGGTCCGGTTCGTTTGGTTGCATGTGGGTCAGTAGGCTACTAGGCTACCATTGCACACCCACGGGCTGACGCGTTACAGCGCGTCGCCCACACGCTTTCTGCGAGGGACGTTGCCCGTGAGTGCTTACTTCATTATGGCACCCACTAATGTATAAAGACTTTCCACGGGAGTCGGGATAATCCCAGATAATTATAGTATCTCTCAGACTCAAATGCCTGGGAAAGACGCCGGAAACGGACTCGCACCCAGATATTTAACACAGACTGCCAGCGCGAATACCAGATTCCTGTCACGACCAAAACGCACCCCGCGAGTATATAAACCACGGCGCGTCAGACACCGCCCCGGAACCGAGTTTTCGAGAAAGCATTTCATCACCTCAACCGGACGACGCGCCGCGACGCCACACCCAACAACCACCACACTGACTGCACCGACCGACGGATTTTACACCGATTAACACCCTTTTTACACCCCGGTGTAAAACGATAGCAGAGAGTACAGGCCCTGAAAGTAGAGGATTGGTGTCTGTTTTACAGATTTTACAGTATCTCTAGGGATACCGTGTTCATTGACTCCGCCTGCCTGTCGGTGTTGGTGTTCACACCCTCCCGAAAGATTCTGTAAAACGCGTTAATTGTGTAAAACCACCAACTCGCCCCCTCGCTGTATTGCGGTTTTCGCTTTACACCCCGGGTGTTAATTGCTGTAAAGTCGTGCTGGTGCCTGTGTCGGTGCCTGTGTGGTCGCGCCTGCGGGGTTGACAACATCGCCACCGTCGTCGCCGCGATCGTGTTAATCGAGACGGTAGAGTTCGGGGCGTTGAAGAGCGTTAGCGACGGTTTTACGTGCGCAATCGAGTCTCTCGGCGGCTTGGGATTTCGACAGTACGTCGTCATTGACGAGCTGTAGTGTCCTGCAGACATCGTCGTAATCGTCTGCTGGTGCGAGCCTCCCGCCTTCGCTCGTCGTCCCTAGCGGCGGGCGTCCACCTCGCCACTCTACGCCTGCGAGGAGCGCGTCGGCGTGCTCTGCGGTGCCTGCGAGCACCTCTAACGCTCGCTGCATGCTCGGTGGCAGTGAGTCGCGCGCGGGCTTGACGTGCAGCGTGATCCTGTGTTGAGCGTCGATTACTGCGACGCCTCGGTCTGCGACGAGATCGCAGATTTCCTCGGTGTTGATGCCTGCGAGCGTGTCGATGACGAGCGCGTGACTCTCGTCATTGTCTCGCGCTGCTCGCGCGGCTCTGGCCGTAGCTGCGCGTGCTGGGTGGTCTGGGCCTTGCCTGTCGCTGCAGGTTGCTGTGCCCGCGTGTATGTACAGTCGTGTCCCTGTTGATGGTCGCTCAGCGTGCGTGCTCGCGTGCTCCTCGGTCCACTCGTACATTCCTCTCAAATCGTCTGCGGTTGGTCCTGTCTGGCTGTCGTCCAGTAGACTACAGATCGTTTCGATGCTGCGCTCGCGTTCTGTGGGGGTGGTGCCTCGTGCGAGGATTGTCGTCACCATACGCGGTCCTCGGAGGGATGCTCGGAAATACCCCCGAGGGTAATTACTCGCCGTAGTTTCTCGTCGGGTAGTTACTGGATGTGTGATTACTCATAATCGTAGCGTTGCTTTTCCTGCCGCGAAAAACTTTTTCGCGGAGTCTCATCGCGTCGTTTAGGGTAAACCACCGTGTAAATACCCGCTGTGGTTCCCGAAAATGCCCTTTGGTGTAACAGCATTTAGCTGGGGAGATAGTATCAGTCGCCACTGAGGGCTTGACCGCGCTGGGCAGCGGTCGCGCGCCGATTGGGGTGCAAGGTGTGCAACGATAACTACAAATTTTAGAGGGGGGACGGGGTGTGTCCGGAATTCCACACGGGGTGTGTCCGGAATTCCCTCACAGCTTCGAATCTACATCTTATCGAGCGCGTCGCGGCGGTCCTCCGGTGGCACCTGGTCGTACTTCATCGTCGTTTTCGCACTCTGGTGCCGAAGCTGGTCCTTTGCCGCTTTCAAATCCCGCTCGGCGGTCATGTACGTCCCTACGGAGTGCCGGATGCTATACCACGTC
>Ga0207719_100951_pt1 | contig 10208 bp, 8 predicted proteins | sample A23P1SouthBayCA_2_FD_187279 | JGI IMG/M metagenome (GOLD analysis project Ga0207719, IMG submission 187279) | Aerobic enrichment media microbial communities from Eden Landing Ponds, California, USA - A23 P3 (3) (SPAdes) | ecosystem: Environmental > Aquatic > Marine > Unclassified | place...
GATTTTCAAACTCCCGATGCGAGTAGCAATCCAGCGTGCGTGGGACAACGGACGAGATATTTTCGGATGGGAAGACGCGAACGACCAGCAAGTAGAGCGTGACCTCTTCTTAGAGGTTGCTGAGACGATGGAGCGAGCGTTTGACAAAACGCAGGTGGAGGCGTAAGAATGCCCCGGGGAATGGACGAGCGGTTCGAGGATCCCTCAGACGAGGTGGAAGAGGAGGACGCGGTCGCAGACGAGGAGATCGCAGAGACGTCGGAGGAATCGGAAGAACAGGGTCGTGAAACTGCGGCAGCGACCGAGGATCGATCAGATCAGCAGAGAACCTCATCCACGACCGAGACTGATTCGTCGACCAGTGAGGCAGCAGAGACAGATGACGAACCGCTGAACATCCGCGAAGATTGGGATTCAGCCACCATATACGTTGAACCGGAGCAAAGCGAGGACATCGAGATTACGTTCACTCGCCTGAAAAAGCAGCTCAAACGCGAGGACATCACGCTGGAGAAAAACAAGCACTTCTACCGCGGGGTTTTCGAGGTGGCGTTCGGCGAGCACCAAGAGGAAACAAAGGAGATGATTCGCGAACTCGCCAAGAAGGACGTCGATCACTGAATCACTGAATCACAGAATCTCGACTGATGTGAGGTAGTTCGGGCATCAATATGAGGGACTCAGTATCGACCTCCTCCCCTCTTTCAACAGAAGTTGAGGCTGGTGTTCGCAGTGCTTACGGTATGGGTGGTATCTGGATACCGTTTCACGATCGAAGAAAGTGGTATCTAGCGCGCCATACTTGCCCGATCGGACTCTCGAGCAGTCGCATGGAGTCGCCGCTACCAGAAACGCATAGCAGGCGCCCTCTCAAAGGATCGCACAGACAATGATCATCTCGTTCGAAAGTGGATTACTCACCACCGAGTAGCACGTGTTTAAATATCAAGTTATTCAGAGTCAGTATCTTTGTTGTCCCCCGAATCCTGACTGATGTCTTTCTCCTCGTCGATCTTTTCTATAACATCTTCATCCCAGCCACCGCTCACTCTTCCGATCCCCTTTTGAATTTTACACCATTCCTTGAACGACCGACTGGGCTCCGAAACAGGCGGTCTAGGATGACCGGTACGAGGAAACTCAACCGGGTTAACCCGGCCAGGCAAAAGGTCAATACGGGAAGTAGGATCAAAGTCACCGTTCAAGATCTCCTCGAAGGTTTGATCAAGGACATCTTCCGGGACATCGTATCGTGCAGTTGGCCGAAAACTTTCCAGATATTGGTTATCCAATTCAGACTCTATGTAATCCAGATAGAGCAGTGTCCCCAACCAATATCTCAGAACCTGGTCGAACTTCGACTCATTCAACGTGGAGATGCACTTGGTCCATCCACTGCCCACGCTCATCCAGTCCACGATCTTTTCGTCGTGTTGTATCTCGTATCGGATGAATGAAGATGTGATCTCGGCCATAGCAGCATAGCAACTCCATAAAGCCCATTCTCCTGGTGGAGCCGCGTGTTCTCCGTTGCGTACGGTTAGTCCGACGACGATCTTTTCCTCATCGATATTGTCGGGATCTCCCTCAATCACATTTTCGAGGATATTAGGGATATATTTGAGAGACAGAGAGATGTAAGGTCGGCCAAATCGTTCCGTTGGCCCTCGGCTTACTACGGATTGTGCGGCCCGCCAACCAAGGATTCGGGTCCCTGTTCCAGCGGTGTCCCATAGTTCAGCTTCAGCTGCTTCCTGAAGCATTTTACCGGATTCGTCTACCGCATCTTTCCGGACGTTCTCCCCTGTTGTTTCAAAATCTACATTGCTGACGAGTTTGCCGAGACCTTGTGAAGTGTGTGTTGCGACTGGTTCATGACTTTGTTCGACTGCGTTGCTTCCGATAGATGATATCGTATCGACTGTTTCAGAACCTGCTTCACCGAGATCTTCGTTGACCGTTTTTTCTCCTGCGCTCGGTAACCGATTGGTAGAGAGTTCTTCGAGTGAAATGCCTAAAGGCGTATCTTCTGCTACTTGATCTGTAGATATCTGTTTCAGAAGTTCTTCGACTTGGTTGTCGATTACGTCGAGGCCTTGTGTTGCGGCTGGTACGTCTCTGTCATCGATCGCTGAGCGCACGATGGATACTGGGACGAGGAAAGGATCTGTTTCGGACGAGTCGGTGTCGGCGGCTTCTGCATCGGAGATTATCTGGTTTGGTGTGAGGTCTTGCTGGACCCGTTTGATGATTCCTTCAGGCGTGGTTTGTTCGAGGGTGTGGTCGACGAAGAAATACAGTACAGCGAATGAGGCAGCTGCGAGGCCGAGAGCGACTGAGGTCAAGAGTCTAAGGGTGGACGGGGATACGTGGGTGAATGCGAGTAGGCCGATGATGTCGGCTGCGAGTGAGGCTGCGAAGATTCCGACTGTTTTCTTGTATGCTCTGTCAGTTCTGAACAGGTCGGCTAACCTGGTGGAGTACCTAGACGTGGAGAGTTGGATCCCGAGGATTACAACGGAGAAGACGATGGCGAAGACTGCTGCCTGGATTGATGCCAGTGTTGAGAAGACTTGCTGGCCGTTTCCTGAGAGATTGTAGTTGGTGAGTTCTGCTGCGAGTATAGAGGTCCCAGCGACGACAGCGAAGATAGCTGGGACCGGCCACCGTAACGTTTCTCTCATCTAACAGAGTCAATGACACTACGCTGTCTTCATACAACGGGTTTAGAGAAAGGTAGTTTGACAGAGCTAATGCGTCAGAACAATCATCAACCCGGAAACATACTTTGTGAGCATCATGGACTCTGATGCCGATATCTACGAAGTATTCAGAAGCGACGAAAGCTGCAAAGAGAAGCTGCAGCAACTGGGGAACATCGTCGATAGCGGGACGATCGATCTCCACTTCTATACCAAGATTATCGAGGGGTGCGGGGGTGAGGAACCTCGGCTGGCATTCAAACGATTGAATGACTTGATCCGGAATCGAGAGATACTGGTGAGGGATCTAGATTCTGCTCTACGAGCCGCCGGGAAATCGGACCCTGACCTTGCACAAGGGTATATGAACAAGTGGCTTGACGAGGAGGAGTACTCGACTGGCTACGTTTCAGGCTACATTCCTCACGTCTACTGGAATCACACGGATCTGCTTCAGCAAGAGCTGCAGAAGTGGTATAGTGATTCACCACTGGTATTTGAGAAAGCTGTAGAACGAACTCTCGAAGCATACTACCGGGTCTGCAGAACAGATGGAGAGCTTAATCGTCGGGACAGCGAACTTCTATCGACCCTGAAGGATATCGCAGAGAGCGAAGACATTGATCCAGAGCAGGCAGTGAAATCCGTCTCTAAGGACAGCGACTTGCTGCGGGCTGATAACATTCTCAAGGACCTTCAGAACCTGCCGTCCAACCTCGATTCATACGGTCTTGGAATTGATTACGACCAAGTCCGGAGTAACGCCGATGACTATCCTTTCCTGATCGGTATTCTGGGCGAGAACTGGATTGATGATCTTCAGTCACAGGGGACACACAGTCTCGCCCGTTTCCTCTCACACGATATCCCCCGGGAAGATGTGTACCGGTTTTCGAGAGCCGACAAGAATCTCGATATCAAGACACGGAACGATCTGGAATCGATCCACTTCTTATCGTACCTGGATCACTGCTGTGAGTCACTCTACGACAACCACGACCCGACAGAATCCCTTGGAGACGACCTTATCAACCGACAGCAGTACGAGGACACGGTGACCGAGATACAAACAGCAAACGCACTTCGACGAGAGTTCGTCGACGGTGACGTGGTTATTGAGGAATCAGTTGCTGGAAGAAAGCCGGATCTGAAAGTTGATCTCGACGATGACACTATCTGGGTGGAGGTCACCCATACCCGTCGAACCACAGAAGCACGGCTTAATAGCGTCTTCTCAGCCTCCGGCGGAATAGCAAGCAATGTTCGAAGAAAGGTAACTGAAAAAACCAGAGGTCAGATAACGGATATCAAAGAGGGGGAACCGGACGACTTGACAATGCTCGTGTTGAAGAACGAGTTTTCAGCGATCGACAATCACCATGTCCGGGAGTACGCCGAAGGCGGCCATATCATGGTTCTCGAGGAAGGAGCGGACAATCCGGCGTTGGTGCGTGGTAAACCGGTCGCTGTCCAGGATACGGAGCAGTTCGGAAACAACAACATCGAGGATCTTGATCTCTTGGTCAATTTCGAGCTTTCGGGAGGTCTGAACTCGCCGTATATCGAGGGTCAGGTGTTCTGCTTCAACCCAGATATAGGCGAGAATTTGTTGAAGCGTCTGGGTGAGGCCTTCAATGCTGGAGACCGAGTATTTACTTCAAATCTTACTACCGGTGACGAAGAATTAGACGACGGAGAGTAACAAGGACGCCGCGGATTAGCTTTCCTCCTAACGTTTATCGAGTTGCCAAATAGTGGTGCTATGTAGAGAATGCTTCCACCAGATCCGGAGTTACACGCATTCTTCACATACGGGATTTTCAAGCCTGGACAGCTCGGGTTTCTTAGGATCAAAGACCGCGTCGAGGATAGGGAGTTAGGTACTGTTAGTGGCCAGCTTTTCGAGCGAAACGGCGCGGCATTGCTTGATACCACTGGAACGGGCACTGTTGGGGGGTTCGTTCTACTACTCCGGGATCCTGAAAGCACGTATAGCGATATTGAAGGGGTTGAGCCCGAAGCACAATACGAGTGGACGGAGGTTGGGGTAGATCTCCAAGGTGAGTATCAAGGAAAATCGGTGAATGCGAATGTACTTGTCTCGGCCACGCCGGCAACACCGAGAGAGAAGGAAATCCACGATAGACACCCGGAAATCGACTGTCAATGGTGGGATGGCACGGATGATCCTCTGTTTACTCACGCTCTTACTCGAATAAAAGAGGTGCTGGTCGATACTCCGGAGGCCTTGGAAGATAGTGCTCCTGAAACACTCAGTGAATTCGAGGCTAAGCATTTGTTCGATCTACAGATGGCGTATCAACTGCTTTGGACAGCGATCGAACGCTACCTTCTCCTCAGATACGCTGACGAGGGGACAGTTCGTCGTCGGGATCGAAACAGAATGGCTGGAGAAAGGCCATTTCAGGAAGCTGTAGAGGAGTATGTCGATCGAGACATAGATAGAATCTTGAATCTTCAGTATCCGGGAAACGAGCCAACAGAGTTGGAAGGCAGCACTCCTGAGGCAGTCCTGCATTTCTACTGGCAGCTTAGGAACAACGTGACTCACCGGGGGAAAGGAGTGCGTATGGAATACGATCTTCTGAGAGATTCTCTTGAAGAACTTTTGTACATCTTTAAAGAGGTGCTTGAATCGGCTTTCGAAATAGCCGAATAGCTTGAGGATGATTTGGAACTTCTCCCGTTCTATGAAGCGCGGCAGCACTCGACACCTCCGTTCATCGAGGAGGTTCAGTTGGAGTGTCTCAAGCGATTCAATACGATCCCGTCACTAGAACCAATCCTCACATCGCTCCGAGACACAATCGACCGTCTTCACGCCGTCGAGGTCCCGATCAAGCAACTTGCCGAACGGAATCGGGTTTCCAAGCCGCTGGGGGGTATACCAATCAAACCCAGAACGTGGCGGCACTCAAACGAGCTCGCGATCAGGACCTTGCCGTTCATCCCGGGCAGGATATCGAGTACGTGATCGGCGACGACGATAAATCTTCGCGAGACCGTTTCGCTCTCGACCACGAAAGGGGGGAACCTACGACGCCTCGTACTACGAGACGCAGCTGGTCAGAGCTGTCGAGAGCGTGCTTTCACCGCTCGGGTGGGACGGCTCCGACATCCGACGAGAGCTCAACGGAACACGTGTAGTCGGTATCACGGACTGGACCTGACGAACCCCCTCCCCCCTTTTTCGAGTTGTAAACTCGTGCCACTGAGGAGGGGGTGAACAGCAAGAGGGCCTGTAAAACAGCCGATTGTGGCGGATATACACGATAGAGAGTGTGAGCACCTCATCTTCTAACTTGTAACTAGAAATGCGAAAGTTTATGTTGTACGTTACCTTACCACAACCGCACTAGAGACAAAGAAAACAAATCGTCTAGCTCCGGCTAGACGATTGAGATATCTGGAGTAGATGACCTCTTCATCTCATCCGTGGTTCTCATCCCGTGTACTATCACGTCTCATCGCCTCTACGCCAACTTCTGTTAACTCAACGCTCTTTACATGGCGTCTGGTGTGGCCTGTTCCCATCGACTTACAACTCGAAAAAGGGGGGAGGGGGTGAAACCTTCGGGAGCACCAAAGCAGCTTCACCAGTAACCATGTCCGAAACCCAGTATTCCTCTCATTCGAGAACGGGTCCTACAAGCGTCGTTCTTTCGCGACCATCCTGGTGCTTACTACTCGAAAACGGGGGGTCTGGGTCATAGAGGAAGTTCGACGATAGCGAGCTTCGTCGAACCGTTACAACTCGACAACGGAGGGTGATAGATTCCGAAGACGGTATCTGACTCATCCAGAGAATACGGGTCTGTAGTCGTTAGATAGCCTGTTTTCGCTCGGTTACAACTCCACAAGGGTCCATATTTTTATACCCAGAGTTCGAGGGGGTTCATAATGGGACGAGAGGGACGTAGAGCAGGATCGAATAATCCGGAAGGTGAGGAGGATCGTCAATCTTCTGCTGCTGATCCTGAATCAACGGATGGGGAGGTGGCGTCTCCTGGCACGTCACAAACGACCTTCGAAAACGGATCAGATCCCGCTGATTCGTCTCAAGAAGCAACCAACGGCGACGGTGGCGGCATCTCAATTCGTGATCGGCTACAAACTGAGTCGTCCGGTGGCGTCTTCGCGAACAAAGACCTCGTTCGGTCAGATACCATCATCGACGAGGACCGTATCGTCGGTCGCGACGACCAGCTGGGCCGTGTCGTCGATAATCTAAAACCGGTCCTCCAGAATGAAGGGATCCCCGATATGCTCCTGAGCGGGCCATCTGGAACAGGGAAGTCGCTCATCATTCATGCAGTGTGTAAACAGATCGTCGAACTATGTGAGTCACAAGACAAGACTTTCGGAGTCCTCTCTATCAACTGCGAGGGGCCGAAGACTGCAGATCGGGCTGTCTATCGCTTAGTTAAAGCTGCTGCCGACGACCTCGGCGTTGATCCTGGTGTTCCCCAAACCGGCGTCTCAACGGATCAGAAGCTCGAGCGACTGTATGAACTCATGCGAGAGTACTACGACGGAGTCATTTTCATCCTCGATGAGATCGATATGCTCGAGGGGCCGTATCAGGAAGCAGAGTACAATTCTCTCATCTACCAGCTTTCACGGGCTCGCAAACTCGCCGATTTTGATGGTCCCATCTCGCTCACGACGATCACGAACTACGCCGACTTCATGAAGGATCTCAACAGCCGCGCACAGAGTTCCTACAACCCTGACGACATCTTCTTCGACGATTACGATGCGAACCAACTCCGTAGTATTCTCCGCAACCGGCGGGACGCCTTCAAGCCCGACTCACTTGCGGAAGACGTTGTTCCGCTTGTTGCTGCGTTCGGATCCCAAACGCACGGGGATGCGCGGAAAGCGATTGACCTCCTCAGATGGGCTGGTGAATTAGCCGAGCGGCGTGGGGCTGACACGGTTATCGAGACTGATGTCCGTGATGCTCAGGAAAAATACACCGAAAACCGCAAGCTCCGCCATATCAGCGGTATTTCGACTCAAAAGAAACTCTCCATCTACGCTGTAGCGGCTACTGCCCACTACGCAAGAGAACATCCTGAGTGGATCCCTGCTGGACCTGCGTTCAAGACGTACCAATTCATTGCTGATACGATGGATGCGGACCAGTACAGCCGTGAGACGTTCGTCAATCACGTCACAGAGCAGAGTACGTACGGTGTACTGGACTTCGAGCGTCGGGGCAAGGGGCGAGGCAGAGGAGTGCATATGTATTTCTCCCTCTCCGAGGATCCGGAAACGATTATGGAGACGATTCGTGAGGATTCCCGGTTCGAAGATTTAGCTCACGAAGAGGCGACTATCAGCGCGGTTGTCCGCGAACGGCTGAAGCAGTTCCGAAGTAAGAACTAATCTCTCCCGCATTCTCCCCGCACTTACTTCTCGAAAACGGGGGGTGTTCGTATCCCGCGCGATGCGTTACAACTCGAAAATGGGGGGGATGTCATTCGTCGGGATGTCTCGTTACTACTCGAAAACGGGGGGTGTGTCCTACGATTTCTTTGTCGTCGGTACCATCGATGATGCGGAGACCGTGGGGTAACGACGGCAACGTAGGGTGGGAGCCCCGGGTTGCGTTCACTCGTCTGGATTGACCGGTCCTTTGTACTTTGACGTCACTGTGTCACCTTCTCTCCACTGCCAGTAGTAGTAGCGGTTGTCGTTGATCTCCTTGATCGTGATTGTCGCCTTCGACGGGACATCATCCGGGAGGTCATTGGGTCGCCCGTCGATCTCTTCCTTCTCCGATTCTTTCTCGAGGCGGGCCTCGCGAGCTTTGTGCTCGGCCAGTTCCTCTGCGTAGCGGGCAACGTGCTGGAGCTGGTCTGGGGAGCATCCGTTGAGCGTATCGACGATGTCTGATGGGAGTTCCGCTGGCGGCGTCGGGGGTTCGTAGGACATAGGCCGATCAGTGTTAACCAACACAAACGCAAGGAGCATAGTTCTGTTGGTTAAGTCGCTACCAACGGCTCTCACCGGTTCTCCAGCAGCTGTAACACTATTCGAAACTCTACATCAAGAAGTTTCGTCCGATGTTACAGTAGCCTCGGGAGCTCTCGAACGCTGGGCGATCCTACGAGTTCGAGGGGAGACGCCCATCAGGTCGTGGGACGCGTCCCAGCTTGATCTCGTGATCGACTCGCCGGAGGTGTTTACAGCCGCCCTCGGGCGTACGCTTCCGCCAGTCTGGACACGTGCACGACTCGCTGATCACGTCGACTTCGTACCAGTTTCCGGACGCCGATCGGACCTCATAGCGGCCACCCTTTTCGAGCAGCGAGACGGCCATCGATTCGTCGACGGCCCGTCGAGTCCGTGGTTCGAGGTCTGTATACTGGCTCGAATCCTCCGTGACGACCATCCGGTCGCGAACATCGCCAGTTTGTCCACCGTCTGGTGTGACGGCGCTGGCAGGACTCTGGAGCCGATCCTGCAGCAGGTCTTCGACCGGATGGCCTTCCGGCCACAAATAGTGGACTTCCTGCCGCTCGCGATGATCGTAGGAGCCACAGGCGGCTGCACTCCCAGTCCAGACACGCCACGCCCCGAGTGCTGCCATCACGTCGACGATGACTCGCGGAACAGCCTCGTGCTTGTCGGGGTAGAATATCCGGAAGCGAGTACATTTCGCCTGCGGCGGAACTGTCTCCCACCACTCGACGTCGTCGTCCCAGCTCTCGTACATTGCCTTGTCCTCCCCGTATCCGACGGTAACGCCGTCAATCTGCGGTATTTCCACCGATGTGTCGTCGCCCTCGTCTTCGAGCAGCCTTAGGACGGCGTACCGGAGATACTCGTGATTCGGATTGTCTGAAGATTGGGCGACCTGCTCGTGGTGCTCTGCGACTCGCTCTGCCTCGTCGAGAACGGTCATTAGATATCGGTCGGTCATGGGTCAGTGGAGACGGGAGTGCGCCTCCGCCCCTCGGCGGGCGCTGAAAAACTTAACCAACGAATAACGATCAGTCGTCTCCTCTGTTGGTTAATTCATCTCTGCTCGAATGCTGAGCCGGATCGGACTACCAGAGCCAAGAATAGTGTATCTGTATAGCGATAACTTCATAGGGAATACAGGGGACAAGACTAATACCGTTAGATGCGATACCGATAACTAGCGATGATGGAGTACGTCGACGAGACCGCGGCGAAGATCATGGTTGCGGCCCAGCCGGGCGACTCGATCCGTCGAATCGCCCAGAAGATCGACGGCTCCTACTCCTGGGTCTACGACTGGATCGAGCGGTTGGATGACGCAGGCTTCATCCGGCGCGAGGACGGCGTCTACATCGAGAATTACGCTGTCAGGGATCGCTACTACGATCTCGTCGCCGCTATTTCCCGCTCGGTTCCTCCCTCGATCGACGACGGCTACGTCATTCCGCACTTCGCCGGGATGCCCTTTGCGTACACGAAAATCGACGGCGTCTACGTCTGGACCCACGGCGG
>Ga0207719_100952_pt1 | contig 10198 bp, 5 predicted proteins | sample A23P1SouthBayCA_2_FD_187279 | JGI IMG/M metagenome (GOLD analysis project Ga0207719, IMG submission 187279) | Aerobic enrichment media microbial communities from Eden Landing Ponds, California, USA - A23 P3 (3) (SPAdes) | ecosystem: Environmental > Aquatic > Marine > Unclassified | place...
TCGAAAAGGTGATGCCCGCCGTCATCGCGCTGCTGTTCGCGGTAGCGACAGTGCAGATCATGCTCCAGTCGGGGACGGCCACGGGGACCGACGGAATGCTCATCATCCTCTCCGACACGATGGCCGGGTTCGCCGGCGGGGTCTACCCCTTCTTCGCGTCGCTCGTCGGCGCGCTGGGGGCCTTCCTCGCGGGGTCGAACACCGTCTCCGACATCCTGTTCGGCACCTTCCAGTACGGCGTGGCCGACCAGATCGGTTTCCCGCGAACCATCATCCTCGGCGCGCAGGCTGTTGGGGGGGCCATCGGGAATCTCATCGCCGTCCACAACGTCGTCGCGGCCCTCGCCGTCGTCGGCCTCGTCGGTGAGGAGGGGCGGGTCATCCGCTACGAACTCATCCCGCTCGCGTACTACGCGACGGCGACGGGGACGCTGACGCTCCTGTTCGGATACGTGCTGTTCCCCGGCGTGTTCTAACGTCGCCCGCCGGATCGCACGACGACGTGCGATCGGGCGCGCAGACAGCCCGGTAGTACCTGCATTTTATGCGGCCCTGCACCAAGTGGCCGCCAATGGCAACGACAGGCGATGCCACCGACGATCCCTCGTCGGCGGGCGATTACGACTATCAGAGCGACGGAATCGACCGGCCGGGGATGGTCGACGACCTCAACGGCCTGATCGCGGGCGACGTGCGCTTCGACGACTACTCCCGACAGCTGTACGCCACCGATGCCAGCGCCTACGAGATGATGCCGGTCGGCGTCGTCGTCCCCACCTCGACGGCCGACGTGGCCGCCGTAGTCGAGTACTGCGCCGAGCGGGGGATTCCCGTCCTCCCCCGCGGCGGCGGCACCAGCCTCGCCGGGCAGACTGTCAACGAGGCGGTCGTCCTCGACTTCTCGCGGGAGATGACCGAGGTGCTGGAGATGGACCCTGACGCCCGCCGCGCCCGCGCCCAGTCCGGCGTGAAACTCGGCGACCTCAACGCCGAACTCGAACCCCACGGACTGAAGTTCGCGCCCGATCCGGCGTGGGGCGACAAGAGTGTCCTCGGCGGTGCCATCGGCAACAACTCCACGGGGGCGCACTCACTGAAGTACGGCAAGACCGACGCCTACGTCGAGGAGGTAGAGGCGGTCCTCGCGGACGGCACGGTGACGACGTTCGGCGAGGTGACGCTTTCCGAACTCCGGGCCGGCGCCGATCCCGAGGGGGATCTGGAGGAACGCTTCTACGCCGAAGTCGCGCGGATCGTCGACGAGGAGCACGAGGAGATCCGCGAGAAGTACCCTGACCTGAAGCGCAACGTCTCGGGGTACAACCTCGACCGCCTCGTCGACGAGGCGGAGACGGGATCGGTCAACCTCGCCCGTCTGCTGGCGGGGAGCGAGGGGACACTCGCGATCATCACGGAGGCGACCGTCTCGCTCGAACCGATCCCCGAGACGAAGGCCATCGGACTGCTCACCTACGACGACCTGATCGACGCGATGGAGGACGTGGCGCCCATCCTCGACCACGATCCCGCGGCGGTCGAAGTCCTCGACAACGTCCTGCTCGACCTGGCCCGCGAGACGGCCGAATTCGCAGATGTAGTCGGGATGCTCCCCGACGGGACCGACTCGGTGTTGCTCGTGGAGTTCTACGCCGAGAGTGACGAAGCGGGACGGGAGAAGGTGGCGAATCTGATCGCCGATCGGGTTCCCGGCGGCGACGCCGACGCCGACCCGGCAGCGGGCGCGGCCGATCTGACCGACGCCCCACGGCGCGCCCGCAGCGCCATGGAGGCCCACGACGCCGAGACGCGCACGAAGTTCTGGAAGATGCGCAAGTCCGGTCTGCCGATTCTGCTGGGGCGCACCACCGACGCAAAACACATCGCGTTCATCGAGGACACCGCCATCCCCGCCGAGAATCTCCCTGCCTACGTCGCGGACTTCCAGGCGATGCTCGACGAGCGCGACACGTTCGCGAGCTACTACGCCCATGCCGGCCCGGGCGTCCTCCACATCCGTCCCTTGGTCAACACCAAGACCGTCGAGGGCATCGAGCAGATGGAGTCCATCGCGGACGCCGCGACGGACCTCGTGGTGAAGTACAACGGCTCCGTCTCCGGTGAACACGGCGACGGACGGGCGCGCACGCAGTGGAACCGGAAGCTGTACGGCGAGCGCCTCTGGCAGACGTTCCGCGATCTGAAGAGCGCAGTCGACCCGGACTGGCTGCTCAACCCCGGCACCGTCTGTGGCGACGTGGACATGACCGAAAACCTCCGCTTCGACGCCGACTACGAGTTCGACGCCGGCTTCGATCCCGCCCTGAACTGGGACAACGAGAACGGCATGCAAGGGATGGTCGAACTCTGTCACGGCTGTGGCGGCTGTCGCGGCCCACAGGAGACGACGGGGGGCGTGATGTGCCCGACCTATCGCGCCAGTCAGGAGGAGATCACCGCCACGCGGGGGCGCGCGAACCTGCTCCGGCAGGCGATGAGCGGTGACCTAGACGGGGAGGCGACCGACGTGGAGTTCATGCACGAGGTACTCGATCTCTGTATCGGCTGTAAGGGCTGTTCGAAGGACTGCCCCAGCGAGGTCGACCTGGCGAAATTGAAAGCCGAGGTGACCCACGAACACCACCAGCGTCATGGGGCCAGTCTCCGCGACAAGCTGTTCGCGAACATCGACGCGTTGAACGCGCTCGGATCGGCGCTCGCGCCCATCTCGAACTGGGCGGCGAACGTCCCTGGCGCTCGCACCGTGCTGGAGAAGACGGTCGGGATCGCCGCGGAGCGCTCGCTACCGACCTTCCACCGCGAGTCGCTGATCGACTGGTTCGAGGCTCGCGGCGGCGCGCAGGTAAGCGAGGCCGAGGCGGACCGTCGAATCCTGCTGTTTCCCGACTCCTACACCACCTACAACGCGCCCGGGGCGGGGAAGGCAGCGGTGCGGGTGCTGGAGGCGGCGAACGTCCACGTTTCGATTCCCGACGGAGTGACCGGCAGCGGCCGGCCACCGTTCTCGAAGGGCTTTCTCGACCGGGCGCGCGAGCAAGCCCGGACGAACGTCGACGCGCTCGCCCCCCGGGTTCGGGAGGGCTGGGACGTGGTGGTGGTCGAACCCTCCGACGCGGTGATGCTCCAGTCCGACTACCGCGACCTGCTCGTGGGTGAGGACGTGGAGACGGTCGCCGCCAACACCTACGGAATCATGGAGTATTTGGACGCCTTCCGGCTGGACGCGGACCTCGCTTTCGACGCGCCCGCGGAGTCGCTGACCTACCACGGCCACTGCCACCAGAAAGCAACGAAGAAAGACCACCACGCCGTCGGCGTGTTGCGGCGGGCGGGCTACGCGGTCGATCCCCTCGATTCGGGCTGCTGTGGCATGGCTGGCTCCTTCGGCTACGAGGCCGAACACTTCTCGATGAGCAAGGCCATCGGTCGCATCCTCTTCGACCAGGTCGACGAGAGTCCGGGCGACCGAGTCGTCGCCCCCGGCGCCTCCTGTCGGACCCAACTCGACGACCACTACGACCAGAAACCGCCCACGCCCATCGAAACCCTCGAACGGGCGCTCCGCTAAACCGGCGTCGCCTCCCGCCACAGGAGGTCGTGGAGATCCCGCGCCCACCGCGTGGCCGCAGGGTCGTCGGTGCCGACGAAGCCACGGGGTGTGTCGGCGAGATAGACGATCAGCCCCATCTCGGGACCGTCCGGCGTCTCCGCGAGGACGAGGGTGACGGGGTCGTCCCGATCGGTCCGACGGAGAGCGACCCGACCGAGATCGAGCGCCTCCTGGAGGTCGTCGGGGCGCGTCATTTCCTGTTGCTCGACGACCCGGTCCGTGACGACGAATGTCCCCGTCATGCCGTCGAGCACCCGATCGTGGTAGGGGGTGGCGTTCCCGGAGAGATGCCTGGTGGAGTAGACGGAGACGTGCGCGGCGTCGGCGACGAGGGCGGCCACACACTCGCTCGGGCGGTGCGGGGCGTGCGGGCGCGCCTCGACTACCCGTGCCCCGTCGAAGACGGCAGGATCGAGGTCGAACGAGAGATCGACGCCGTCGAACAGGGGTGCAGCGTCCGCGAAGGCGCCGATCCGATCAGTCCGCCGGTCGTGTTCGTCCAGCGCGAGACGGCCCGGCGTCGTCAGCCGATAACCGTCGGCCGTCGACACAACGAAGCCGAGCGTCGCCAGCTCGCGGAGCGATCGGTCCGCCGTCGACCGCGAGACGCCGACGCTCCGTGCCAGCTCCGCTTTCGTGTCCACGGCCTCGGTGAGAGCACGGAGCGTGTCGACGCGACGGGCGACGACCTCGGCGGGCGAACGATCGGTCACCGTTCGACTCGGCAATCTCCGAAACAGTTATATATCATTACTCATGCTGTGAGATGTTTCGCGGGAGGTAACATGAAGATATCGACGAATGTGTGTAGTGATGCCGGGGTGCCTCTGACACACGGGGTCGTGGCGGGTTGCCCGGCCCGCCGCCTGATCCGGCACCCGACGGTCGCGAGTTCGCCCGGACTCGCGACCGTCGGCTCTCCCCGGTGCGATGATATTACGCTTCTTCGACCGTTCGGTGTGCCGCCTCGACCCGTTCGCGGAGCGCCTCGACTGCTGGTCCCGCCGCCAGGTGCGAGCGACAGTCGCAGTCGGAGGCACCGAACCCCGCGACTGGCCCGTCGGGGAGGCGCCTGGCGATGGCGCACTCGGCGTCGACACCGGACGACGTGTACACGTCGACCAGTTCGGTCGCCGGGTGGCCGGTGAGGTAGTCGACGTGCCAGTGGCGCACGTCGTGGTCACCCGCGGCCACCCGCCGGTGGCGGTCGACGCGAGCGAACCCGCCGCTCCCGAGCGCACTCCCCGTGTAGGCGTAGGCGCCCGCCGGAAACTCGTGACAACCGAGTGCCCCGACCTCGATGTCGGTTGTGGGAGCGAGAGCAGGAGCGTGTAGCTGCCGCCCGTCGAATCGCTCATGGGCTCGCGTGCGCGCTCGGCGTGCAAAACGGTGTCGTGACGACCGCAATCGGTATGCCGCCCGCGCCCGGAGCGGGGTCGTGGACGACGTCGTCGACCGACTCCGGGCACGGGCCGAGGACGGACAGCTCGCCGACTACCGGCTCCTGCCGGGTCGGGAGCCGAGTTACGCCGGCGTCGAACTCGAATCCCGACTGGCGAGTGCGCTGTCGGAGCGAGGAATCGACCGCTGCTACGCCCACCAAGCGGCGGCCATCGACGCCGTCCGCGACGGCAAGGACGTCGTACTCGCGACGCCGACGGCGAGCGGTAAGAGCCTGGCGTACACCGTCCCCGCGTTCGAGCGGGCGATGGACCACGGCGGGCGGACGCTGTATCTCGGGCCACAGAACGCCCTCGTCGCCGACCAGGCAGAGAGTCTGACGTCACTTGCCCACGACCTTGGCTTCGGAAGCCGCGTTTCGGTCGACACCTACACCGGTCGGCTCTCGCAGACCGAAAAGCGCGACGTGCGGGACCGCCGCCCGACGGTTCTGCTGTCGAACCCCGACATGCTCCACTACGGCCTGCTCCCCCACGGCCACCGCCTGTGGGAGTGGCTGTTCTCGTCGCTCGAACTCGTCGTCGTCGACGAGGTACACGACTACCGCGGCGTCTTCGGGAGCCACGTGGCACTGGTCTTCCGGCGCCTCGCTCGTCTCTGCGAGCGGTTCGGGAGCGACCCGCAGTTTGTCTGCTGTTCGGCCACCATCGGCAACCCCGTCGAACACGCCGCCCGCCTGACGGGCCGGGCGGCGTCGAACTTCGAACTCGTCGACGACGACGCGAGCGGGCGGGGTCCCCGCCACTGGCTCCTGTGGAACCCGCCGACCTACGAGGGCGAGGAGGGTGGGACGGGTCGCCGGCGGTCGAGTCACGTCGAGACGAAGCGGCTCTTCGCCGACTTGGTGGCGGCGGGCCACCAGACGCTCGCGTTCACCCGGGCGCGACAGACCGCAGAGCGCTACGCAACCCAGAGCGCCGACACGTTGCGTGACCGGGGCGAGCGCGGACTGGCGAGTCGAATCGAGGCGTACCAAGCCTCGCTCCGAGACGACCGCCGACGCGACATCGAGACTGGCCTGCACGACGGCGAGGTGGCGGGCGTCTGGAGTACGAGCGCCCTCGAACTCGGCGTCGACGTGGGGGGGCTGGACGCCGTCCTCCTCGACAGCTACCCCGGCACCCGAATGTCGACGTTCCAGCGGGCGGGACGCGCGGGGCGAGGGTCGGACCCCGCGCTCGTCTGTCTCGTTGCCGGCGAGGACCAACTCGACCAGTACCTGATGGCCAACCCGACCGACCTGTTCGACGGCGACCCGGAGCGGGCGACGGTCGACCCCGAAAACGACCACCTGCGCCCCGACCACGTCGCGTCGGCGGCGGCGGAGAACTGGCTGTCGCGGGCGGACGAGGCACACTTCGGCGACGGGTTCGCCGATATCGTCGCGGACCTCGAAGCCGCCGGGCGACTGGAGCGCCGCGAGACGGACCAGGGCGTGCGGTGGACCCACGCGGGCGACCGGAGCCCCCAACACGAGACGAGCCTCCGGACCGTCGACGACCGAGAAATCGACCTGCTGGCCGACGGCGACGTGATTGCCACGCTGGGGTTCGGCGACGCCCTCCGCGACGCCCACCCCGGCGCAATCTACCACCACCAAGGGCGCTCCTACGAGGTGACCGACCTCGACCTGGACCGGGACGTGGCGACACTTCAGTCCACATGGGCGGACTACTACACGCGCGTCCTGACCGAGAAGTCGGTCACGGTCGACCGGGACCGCGACGCGACGCCGCTCTCGGCCCGGCCCGACACCGACGCATGCCTCGCGAATGTAACCGTCACCGAACAGGTCACGGGGTTCGAACGCCGGGACGCGAAACGGGGCGAGGTGCTGGGACGCGAAGCGGTCTCGCTCCCCGAGACGTCGCTGTCGACGACGGCGCTCTATTTCACGGTGCCACCCGACGTGGAGCGAGAGACTCGCGCTGTCGGGGACTTCGCGGGCGGCATCCACGCCGCCGAACACGGGCTAATCTCGTTGTTCCCGCTCGAACTCCTCTGTGACCGGGCGGACGTGGGCGGTCTCTCGACGCCGCATCACGACCACACCGGCGCGAGTACGATTTTCGTCTACGACGGCTACCCCGGCGGCGTCGGCCTCGCACGCGGCGGCTACGAGCGCATCGACCCACTGCTCGCTCGGACCGGCCGGATGATAGACGCCTGTGACTGTGCGGACGGCTGTCCGGCCTGCGTCCAGTCGCCACACTGCGGGAACGCGAACGAGCCACTGGCGCCGGCGCCGGCGGTCCATCTGCTCGACGCGCTGACCGACTAGTCGATGAGGAGGTCGCCCGTCGCGGGGTGGTCGGTGTCGATGCCGCAGTCGTCGTCTCGCTCGTGTGCCGACCGTGCCGCCTCCATCAACACCTGCTGGGTGGCCCACTCGGGGTCGTCACCGGGCGTTCGCTGGGTGTACGTCCCGTCGGCGTGCATCTCCCACCCGGTTCGGTTGTCGCTCAACATCACTTCGAGGACGAATCGCAGTTGTTCGCGGAGGCGCACGTCGGTGACGGGCGCGACGGCTTCGACCCGACGGTCGAGGTTGCGCGTCATCCAGTCGGCGGAACCGACGAAGTATTCGGGGGTTCCGCCCTCGCCGGCGGCGGCGGGGTCGTCGGGGTTGGCACCGTTCTCGAAGTAGTAGACCCGCGAGTGTTCGAGGAAGCGTCCGACGACGGAGTGGACGGTGACGGTGTCGCTCACGCCTTCGATACCCGGGCGGAGTCGGCAGATGTCGCGGACGACGAGGTCGATGTCGACGCCGGCCATCGACGCCCGGTAGAGTTCCTTCACGATGGCGGGGTCTTCGAGGGCGTTCATCTTGGCGACGATACGGGCGTCGCGCCCCGCCCGGGCGTAGGCGGCCTCGCGGCGAATCAGCGCCGTGAACCGGTCGCGCATCGCGACGGGCGCGACCAGCAGTTTGCGGAACTCCTCGTCCAGCGACGGGCCGGTGAAGAAGTTGAACACCGTCACGAGGTCCTGACCCACGTCGCGGTCGGCGGTCAAGAGGCCGAGGTCGACGTAGCCCTTCGCCGTCTCGGAGTGGTAGTTGCCGGTAGCGACGTGCGAGTAGAGGCGCACGCCGTCCGATTCCTCGCGGACGACCAGCGCCGTCTTGGTGTGGGTCTTCAGCCCCACAGTCCCGTAGGCGACGTGGATGCCGTTCTCCTCCAGTTTGCGCACCCACTGAAGGTTGTTCTGTTCGTCGAAGCGCGCCTTGAGTTCGACCATCACCGCCACCTGCTTGCCGTTGTCGGCGGCGTCGATGAGCCGCTGAATCACCTTCGAGTCGCTCGCCGTCCGGTAGATGGCGGCCTTGATGGCGAGGACGTCTGGGTCGTTCGCGGCGGCGTCGAGGAAGCGCTGGACGGTCCCATCGAAGGAGTGGTAGGGGTGGTGGAGGAGCACGTCGTCGCGGGCGATTTCGTCGAAGATGTCGGCTCCGTGGAGCGCCATCTCGCCGCCGGGGCCCTCGGCGAACCGGGGGTGGGGGAGTGGCGACCACGGCTCCCGTTTCAACTCGGGGCGGTCGAGGTCGGCGAGCGTCTGGAAGTCGCGGTAGTCGAGGGGGCCGGCGCGGCGAAACACCTCTTCGGGAGCCAAATCGAGTTGCTCGCGGAGCAGGCCGACCATCTCGTCGGGAGCGTCGGCGCTGATTTCGAGGCGGACCGCCGTGGCAAAGCGGCGCTGTTCGATGACCTCCTCGATAGCCTCGATGAGGTCTTCGGCCACCTCTTGGTCGCGGCGCACCTCCGCGTTGCGCGTGATGCGGAACAGGGCGGCGTCGAGGACTTCGACGTTTGGCATCAGGACGTCGAGGTGTGCCTCGATGAGGTCTTCGAGGAGGACGTACCGCGGCCCGTCGTCGACGGGGACGAGTCGGGGGCGGTTCTGTGGCACCTTGATGCGGGTGAAGATGGGGTCTTCCGCGTTCTCGTGGCGGACGAACACGCCGAGCGAAAGGCTGAGATTTGAGATGAAGGGGAAGGGATGGGCAGGGTCGAACGCCAGCGGCGTCAGCGTCGGAAGCACCGACTCCTCGAAGTACGACCGCATCCGGTCGCCCTCGTCAGAGGAGAGGTCACCGTAGTCGACGAGTTCGATTCCCGCCTCGGCGAGGGCGGCGCGCACGACGTCGCGGTAACACGCCGTCTGTTGCTCGAACATCGGGCGGACGGTGTCGAGGATTTCGGTCCACTGCTCGCGCGGGGTGCGACCGTCGACGGTCGGGTCCGTGACGCCCGCGTCGATCTGTTGTTTCAGGCCACCGACGCGCTTCATGAAGAACTCGTCGAGGTTGCGCGTGAAGATGCCGAGAAAGCGCACCCGTTCGAGGAGCGGCGTGCGGTCGTCGACAGCCTCGTGAAGCACCCGCTTCTGGAATTCGAGGTGGCTCAACTCGCGGTTCAGATAGAGGTCGGGGTCGTCGAGGTCGACGCTTTCGGCGGCCGAGTCAGCCGTGGCGACGTCCGTGGGATTTAGCTCGTCTCGATCAGACATGGGGAGTGGCCGCGACGGCGTGGCGCCGTCGGCGGGGGAGTGTCGGTGACGACGGTGAGTCCGCACAAAGCGGTTGGTATGTTCGCTATACTTGTCTCCAGAGAGGTATATACCCTCAACACGGAACGACAGGTATTTTAGGCGACCCTAAAGACAAGGTAGTATGAAGACGGACGTCTGCGTCGTCGTGCCGACCATCAGAGAGTACGAGTGCGTTCGCTCGTACGTCGCCAACGCGGAGCGCCACGGGTTCGACACCGACCGACTGGAGTTCGTGTTGGTGACCGAAGACCACTGCCCGACCGACGACATGGCCGCGATGCTCGACGATTTGGGCGTCGAGGGCGAGGTGTTCGACGGCGAGCGCCGCGAGTCGTGGCTGGCCGACCACGGTGTCGAAGAGTTCGGCCACCTGATTCCGGCGCGGAGCCACGCGCAGACGAGTTTCGGCCTGCTCTACCTGTGGGCGCACGACCACCCGTACGGAGTCTTCATCGACGACGACACCCGCCCGCACGAGGACGTGGACTTCTTCGGGACGCACCTGCGGAACCTGACCGAGACGCGGACCGTCGAGTCGGTCCGCTCCGACGAGCAGTG
>Ga0207719_100955_pt1 | contig 10163 bp, 7 predicted proteins | sample A23P1SouthBayCA_2_FD_187279 | JGI IMG/M metagenome (GOLD analysis project Ga0207719, IMG submission 187279) | Aerobic enrichment media microbial communities from Eden Landing Ponds, California, USA - A23 P3 (3) (SPAdes) | ecosystem: Environmental > Aquatic > Marine > Unclassified | place...
GCGTACCCGAGGCCGTCACCCTCGCCGTTTTCGACCGCTTCTTTCGCCTCCTCGAAGGAAGCCAACTCTCCCCCGTCTATATCACGGGAGTCGGCCGGGTTGTGATTAAATTCGCTCTCGTCGGTCATTTGCCTACTGCCTCCCGCGTCTCGTCGTCGCCGGCGTAGGTGTACTTCCCGTATCCGCCGTCCTCGATCCCCGGGACGTCCTCGAAGCCGCGTCGAATACTCTCCCACAAAGAGCGTTCGCTCGAATAGTGCTCGCCGAATCGCTCGAATAATTCGGTTTTCAACTCGGCGCTTTTCATCGTTCCGCGCTCCCGGAGCAGTCGGACCACTTCGATAACGGCGTCTCGGCCGTGTTCGGTCTTTGGTGGGACGTCCTCCCGCTCCAGGTACGCCCGGACGTCCTCGACGAGGTCGCTCTCGTCGACGTGCTCGCGGTTTTTTTCACTCTCCGGTGTCCCCCCCGCGTCGTCGACGGCGTACGCTCGCGGCGTGTCTCGCGCTTCTTGGCTATGCCCCACGGTGTCCGTTGTATCCCTCCAGTAAACCACTCGGCGCGATACTTTCCGCCGGTCGAGGTCCCCCCGTTCGTATAACTCATTCAACTTTCGCCGCGCCGTCTCTCGCGAGCAGTCTAACGTATCGGCGACGTCCGCCGACAGGATCACCGGCCCGTCGACCGCGTCGAATACGTCTAATACGTCCTCCAGGCTCACCGTCTCGACGAACGTCCCACCCTCGCCGTGCTTTCGAGGCATACGAATCAGTACGTTATCCGTCCGATTATACCTTGTGGTGTAACCAATATGCCAAAGGCTTATGCCCTTATGTCTTATACAATATGGTAAGGGAAGATGGGCTCTCCGGGGGCGTGAAAGCGCCCGGGTGATAGGACACCCGAGCCGGTCTTTCTGGAGCAAAAGACCATGTCGACCAACGAATGCGAATCCCAAGACAGTACCGCTATCATAGACGCCGACGACGGCGCCGAGATTCTCGACGACGACGGTCCCGAGTGGGTCGGTCCCTTCACGGAATACGACCGCTACGGGGAGCCGACCGGCGCCCGGTTCGTTCGGTGTCCCGAGTGTGGCGTCGAGGTCCTCGACGACGAGCGGGCGACGGCGTCCCACCGGCCGGCCTGTCGGTTCGACTAACGGCTCCTCCTCGCGGTCCTTTCTCCTCGCGTCGGCGCCGACCGAGCCGTCTCCCGCGCCGGTCTTAACCAACAGTCGGCCGTCCGCCTCGGAGGTGTTGGTTAAGCGCTCGTCGGTTCCAGCGCCGGCGTACCTTTCAGAATTAGTACCCGATTCCCGGCGAGCGTCGCCGGTTCTTTTGCGTCATTCTGTCGGGTCGCCGGCGACAGTCGCGCCGTCCGGTGGTTTGGCCTACTGTATATTCGCGTCTAAATACAGCAAACTGTATCCGTGCTATCAGTCGGTGTACCCCATCGCTCGCGCCGTGTACTCCCCGCCGGTATCGTACTCGGCGAGGAACTCCCTCAGTTGGGCGTTCATTTCTCGGTCCCATTCCTCGCGAGCGTCCCGGACGTCCGCGAGGAGGTCGTCGAACGTTTCCCAGTGCATCCCTTTCGGTTTATCGGGGAGGTGCGGGGTTCCGTTTGGGTGGGGGCGACGGTCCTCGGCGTCGGCTTTCGCGAACGCCTTTCGGTATCGTTGCTCGGCGCGTTCAAGTTCGTTCCCCGAGTTTCGCGAGGAGCGATACCCGAGGTCGTAACACTCCCGACAAAGGAACCGGTCCTGATTCGCATATATCGGGAGGTACAATTTCCCCACTCGTCGACCACAGCCGCCGGCGTCGGTCGGGCACCGGAACCAGGGGCGAGAACCCCCGAAATTACAGTCGGTATACTCTATCGGGACGAGATACGATACGTCCCGCTTCTCGCCGTCCCGTGGGGGTGTCACAGTATAGTCGAGGTATATCGCCGTCGCACGACTGTCGTCCTCGGGGTCGACGTTTTCGGCGGGAGTCGCTTCGAGCTCCTCGCCGGCTTTGAGCGCGTCGAGGTGCTCGTCGGAAAGAAGGACCATACTAACCGAAGCGTCGGGGTCGGCGGAGTCGCCCCAGGTAATCCGCCCGCCCCGTCCGGGACGGTCGACGGCGTCGGTGAAATTGTCACTATCCAGGTGTCGACACTCCTCGACGGCCGGCGTCGTCGCGTACTCCTGTCGCCCGGAGCCGAACCCACCCATCCTTAGAATAGGTCGTCGGTGTCCTCGGGATCCTCCAGTGGGGCGGTCCGATTGATCCCAGCGCCGGAGAACTCCCCGCCCCCGATCTCGACTTGTGCTTGTTTCGTTCCGTAGGACTGTGCTTTCGTAAGGCCCGCCCGGTCGAGAATCGCCTCGGCCGCTCGGATTTGAACCCGCTCGTCCTCGGCGTCGAGGAGGTCCCGGAGCGTCCGCGCCGCTTTCGGGACCGAGTCTTGTAACTCGTCGCGAGCGTCCTCGACCGGCGTCGCGTCGGTGGCAGAATCAGCCGTCGCCATACTATATTTCGGTGCTAGTTTTTCATAAATCGTTAGGGAAACTGGGGTGTCTCCCCCTGTTCTATGAGGTCGTTTCGTGAATCCGGTGTCGCATAGGGTGTTCCGTGAGAGAGCGTCGCGCCGGTCCGAAAACACGACACAACCGGTCTTTTTCTTTATATGGTTTATACGGGTGAGCCGTCGCTCCTCGCCGGCTTCGATCGGCGAACCGGTCGAAGGTGTCGATTATCTCCCCCTGGAGGTCGGTCGCGAGCCACTCGAGACCTAGTATCTCAATATCGATTCAAGATGCCTCTCGAATGTCTTAGTATTCAAGCGCACTGACGCGAGCAGCAGCTCACCAAGCAGCGTCGAAAGAAATGGGAAGTCGAAAGGCCGGAATTACTTCCGGTGGTTCAGGCCGTTAGTCGCGACGGATCGCGAGCAAGGCCGCGGCGAGGAGTGCCGTGAGCGCGACGACCACACCGAATCCGGGCGTGGAGGTCGGCGTCTCAGTGTCCGGTTCCGGCGTGTCCGTGTCCGGCATCGGCGTGTCCGTGTCCGGCTCCGGCGTGTCCGTGTCCGGCTCCGGCGTGTCCGTGTCCGGCTCCGGCGTGTCCGTGTCCGGCTCCGGCGTCGCGGTGTCGGTCTCTACCGCTTCGACGACCGTGCCGCTTTCTTCCTCAGCGCTTGCAAGAATGTTGGAGTTGACGACAATATCGTACTCGTCACCAACGTTCTGCGAGCTGAAGTCGAACTCCGCACTGAAGGAGCCATCAGGCTGGACGACGGGCGAAGCCGTCTTCAGGAAGCTCGGACTGACGCCATCCTGGCTTCGCACGCGGAGGTTCATTTCCGTGCCCGGAGCGATGTTGGTCGTGCCGCTCACTGTCTGACCGCTCGATGCGGAGACGTTATACGGCGTGTCGATCGTCACTTCCGGCTCGTTCGCGTTCCACGTGAGGAACGTTTCCTCATTTTCGTCGTCGTCGTACTGATCGTCCGGCGTGAAGTCGAACCCAAGGTCGTCCTGCACGACAGTGAAGTTCGTCTCTAGCGCCGTGTCATCATCGGATGGCAGAGCGCTTTTGGCGGTACCATCAGTGAGTTCCACGTTTTCGGTATTGACGATGACGAAGTAAGTGTCGTTAGCGCCATCCGCAACCACGGTGGTGTTGGCGTTTGCGAGACTCAGCGTCTCCGCATCCTGGTTCGCACCAGGGCTGGCTTCCTCAATCGTCAGGCGAATCGGATTATCGGTTTCGTTCAGGAACCGGGTAGTGACCTCTTCATTCTGACGTGCATCGAGCAGGCCCTCGAAGCCAGAGGCTTCGATTTGATGGACTGCATAGTCACCAACAGCAACTTCCGATGACTGGGTGATTTCGTTGTTCGCGAGAGCCTCGTTCACGTCTTCGAGGTCCGAGGGGCTAATCTCTTCTTTGCTTCCCGTCCACATACGGAGGTTGTCGGTACTGCGTTCTTCGAGCACGAGTGTTGCGACGCCGTCAGAACCACCGTCGGCATCGGCTGGTTCAGTCTGGCCAGCGGCGACTTCAACATCGTACTCACCAGCGTCAATCAGATCCTGCGTATAGGTACTGATGTCCTGCTCGGTGACACTGTCATCGCTGTCGTCGTCGACAGCGAACGGTTCGTTGGAACCGGTGTTCTCTTCTAGGTCATACGTGTTCAGGTACACCGTGACCTGACCGTCATCATTCTCGTCTTCAACGGTCGCATTCGCAACAACACCTTCGCTACCATCCACTTCGCCGACTGTGATCGTAGCGTAGTTGCTGCCCTCCATCTCGACGGTCATCTCGACGATGTCACCGCGCTGCTGGGAGATCGTATTGTCGGTGAACTCCGCATCATCGTCGGTTTCTTCGAGCGTGATCGTGGAGGATTCGACCTCAACACCGGAGCTGTTGTCTGTCACCTGGACAGTGTAGTCTCCTGCGTCTCGGTTACTGGTGGGGAAGTTGAAATCGTACTCACCCTGACCGCTGGTTTGGGTGCCGATGTCGGCGACGACATCGCCGTCACCGCCGTCGTCCACGAGTTCAACTTCGATGTTCTGGTTGGACGCGCGAGCACTAACGGTCCCTTCGATGTCGTCACCGATAGAGACGTTGGTGTCATCGATACTGACGGTCAGACCCAGATCACGGACAGTAAGATAGTTACCCGAGTTGTTCAGTTCGTAGTCCCCGAGTTCTCGGTCTCCAGTGTTGAAGTAGAACACTGTACTGTTTTCTCCAGCCGAGAAACTCTGGAAGTAGTCGAAGCTGTCTTCGTCGTCTTCGATATCGAAGCCAGTAATGGCCGAGTCGTTATCTGCACTCGTGTCCTCAAAGACAACAGTTGCGCCCTGGTACGCAGTCACGTTCGATGACGGCGTTCCGCCAGCGACGTCAACCGTCTGGGACGCGAATGCAACTGCTTTCTCGCCGGGTGAATTCGCGACATCTCCACTAAGATCAACTTCCAGATCGTTGGAATTGATTAGTGAAGCGTCGGGGGATCCCTGGAGAATCAGCTGGACGTTGCCAGATCCATCGTGGCTCGATGCACTCGTAGCATAATCAATCTGGCTTGAGACGTTGTCACCGTCGTCAAGAACGGTGAAGTTGTTAGCATCGATTGAGTCGCTCTCGATAGGTCCATCGAACGGTACTTCTATCACTTCGCTGCCACTAACGTTTTCGTAGTGAACAGCCCCCCCAACATAGTCTTGGGAGGCCTGCTGCGCAGAAGCGCTCCCGGCGAACGCCACGGTCCCAGCGAAGACGCTGAAGACCATAAGCGCCGCGAGAATCACTGCGCGGGTCTTGTTTGTATTTCCTGTCATATTTGGTTTGGTTTCTGCATCGCAATCGCGACAGCAGCTTTCCACGAACCAACGCCGATGCGTTTGCCCGAATCACTCGGGCGGGTCCACAGTACTCGCTGATGCCACTTGGGTAGGGGTACGGTCAAACGGACGAACCCTCCTATTAAATGCTTTGTGTAACTCGAACTGCCTTGATAGTTCTTCACAAGAGGTGAGAAGCCCGCATACTGCCTATTCAAGACGTGCCGGATCCATCCCCGGTGAGACGATCTCGACCAATACGATTGGGGTGTAAACCCAAACCCAACTGCTAAGTAATTCTCACGCGCAGGTATGTATGGGCCCCCAGCGGGCAGGAGATATCGTGAGTTCTCTTGGGTAGGGAACATCCCGCCCCTGCGTTTTCACGATATTTTTGTAGTCAGTCGTGAATCCGTATATATGCCGACGCCGTCTTCAGTCGATCAGCTCCGCGAGGCGTCGTCACTTCCTGAGTGGGTCACCCCGTACGTCGCGGCCCTCATCGATAATCACGCCTCTCTTGTCGTCTCAGTCGCTCGTGCATCAGGGCGAGGTATTGGATATCTCCCAAAACAGGAACTCCGATACAAATGTGGGGAGCGTCCCGTTTTCGATCTTCTCGAACTGTACTGTGCCGAACACGGGATCGAACCCCGGATCACCGAGCAGTCGGGCACCACCTATCGGCGTTTCAAATTAGTCCTCTCCTCTCGGAGCGATATCGTCGATTTCCTCAACCCGTTGCGTCCGTATTTCGTCGTTCAAGATCGGGCCGTGCCCCTCTTAGTGGAGACACTCATTCCGGGTCTCAACCACAGGGCACACACAGACGAGGAGTCCTTCCTTGCGTGGGTCCGCATCCTCCAGACGTTTCGCGAGGAGGTCGGTCGTGCCAACCGTGCCAAGTACGATTACGAGTTCTTTTGTGACGAATTGGATGTCGATCCTGATCAGATCCACTCACAGTCGTTTGAGTGGATCAACAACGATACTCCTGCCCGCGCGATCGCGGAGGTATCCAAGTGTGAACGTGTGACTGTGGTCGACACCCTCGAAGGACTAACTGAGACAGACGACTCTCCGCGATGGATTGTTCCGTATGTCGCCGCTCTCGTCGATGTTCACTTCGATTTCGTCATTAAGATCGGTGAACAGGAGAGCCGTGCGGTCGGGTACAAAATCGATCACACCCTCCAGTACAAGGCCGAAGGCGAATCGATTATCCGTCTTTTAGAGCAGTTCTTAGCTGAGTTGGGAATCGAACCACGAATCCAAGAACAAGACGAGACGACCTACGAGCACTATGAGTTAATCATCGGACGCCGTGACGACATCACGAAACTTCTCGAAGTCGTTCGTCCGTACCTGCTCGTTCGGGGCGAGGCGGTCAACACATTAGTTAATAAGATTCTACCGGCGATGGATGCCGGCGCCCATAGTGAACGGGACACATTCGTCGAATTGATGGGCGATATCGAGGCATTCCGAGAGGCTGCTGGGCGTGCGAATCGCGGTGAGTACGATCAGGACTATTTCAGAGACGAGTGGGAACTTAATTCAGGTTGAGTCGGCGAAGTCGAGAGGACCAACTCCGGTGAGACGGGTTTCTTGTTCGTTCGCCCCCGGTAGGGGCGGTTAGTCAGTCCCGTCTTGGAAGCCAGGAAGAAGTCGGAGCTCTTTGGCTATCTGTCGCCTTCGAGCGCTTATGTCAATTGTTCGTGTGAATGTCGGATTCGCTTTCGAGACAGTGTACGTTTCGCCCTCAAAATCTCTCTCCTCCTCGATGACAACCCCGCGCTTGAACACATCTAATGCTGCCTGGTCGTGGAGTATCGTCAGGGTCGCCCGTTCCTTGATCAGCCGTTCCCGTCGCTCCTCCGGGACGTCCGGCGCGTGCTCCTTTGCCGTCTCTCTCATATCCTCCCGGAGTTTGTCGACGTACGCTTTCGTGTCGTCGTCGAGCCGTTCGTACGCCTTTCTCCAGTCGCTAAACCCGCCGTGTATCTCGGCGTTCGTATTCCCCTCGGGAGCGCCCCCGCCCGGGTTGCCCTCGGCGTAGTTGTTGCCCTCCAGGTGCGAGGTGTCCGTTGGCCCGGTCGACAGTCCGCCGTGGTACTTACAGCGCTCTCCTCCCGATCCCGGCGTCCCCCACCCGGCCGGGAGCTGGCACGGCTCGCCGTTCCGATTCGTCGCCCCGCAAATGTCGGAATACCGCCCGTCCGAATCCTCCGAATTTGAAAGGCTCATACCTTCTATTAACAGCAAATTGGTTCCCCCGTATGGTTAGTGTTTGTCTCTAACTTTCGGCGTCGTCGGCTCTCCGGTCCGAAAAACACCGTCTCATTCTCCTATGGGGTGTTTCGTGAGAGAGTTATCACTCCTCGACCGCGTCGTTCCCCGTCCCGAATCGGTCGGATTAGTCGCTATCTGGAGGTCCGCCCCCTCCCCTCGCGGGGTGTTTGGACGTCGTCGAGGACACCTCGGCGTCGCTTCCCCCGGTTCGGTCGGTGTCCGCGTCCCGGTTCGTAAACTCCCACGTATAGATACTATTACGTGCCAGTTGACGAACCTCGCTCTCGTCGAGGTCCTCCAGGTCGACCGGCTCTAATACCGCCTCGCCGTGCTCGCCGATTCGGTGTAACCCGTCGTCGACCCATACGAACCGCCGGCCGTCCGTTTCGTCCTGTTCCCGGTCGAGGACCCCCCGCTCTCGAAGCGCCTCCAGGTGCTCGAATACTTGTTGTCGCGAGAGGTCGACCGCCTCGACAATCTCGGCCGTCGTCGCGCTTTCGAGCGTCTCCAGCGCCCGCATAACCGCTTTCAGTCCGTCGCTCCAAGTCGATACGACTCTCCCCTCGCCGGCGATCGGGACCCACTCCGGGAGCGTGTCCGTATGAACGTACACAACACTCCCGTTTCCGTCGCGTCCGAATCGCATTACAGCCTGTAAGGTGTCGTGCTCCCGCATATGGGTAAGGACCTTGTCGCCGAACCCACCGTATGACAGGTCCGCCCCCTTCTCGTCGTTCCGTTCGACCGTCTCGCCGGCGTACGCCCCCCACTTCTTGATATAGTCGTCGCCGTAGTGATTCGAGCCGATCACCGCCCCCAGTCGCTTCTCCTTGAATTCGTTACTCCCGAGGACGTTTCCGTAGTACGTGCTCCCGTCGACGAGGTCGAGGACGTCCGCCTCTTTGTATTCACTAATCGCCGTCGACGACGTGATAAGCCCGGGCTGTTCCCCGTGTGCGTCGCCGATCTCCTCCAGGAGCGCCCCGTCGCTTTCAGTATTGACGTGCTCTTTCGAGTTGTACGGTTTGACGTATGGGGACGTCCGAACCAGGTTCAGGTTTAACGCCTCTTGGATATACTCGGCGCGTTCGTCGTCCTGGAGGACGGTCCGGTGGTTCAATCGCTCGCCGAGAGCCAACTCCCACAGCTCTTTCGTCGGCGTTCCGTCAAGTGCGACGACACCGCTCGCGTACTCCAGCGCCGGCGGTCGAAGGATCGAAACGCCCCCAGTCTCACGGTTTCGGACACCCGTCCCGACCCCGTCGACGTCCGCTTTCTCGAAGCCGTTTCCGAGGTCTTCGCCCGCGAGAATCGAAAACGCCGCTATGGGAGCGGCCGCGTGTGCGTTCGGGCTGTCGAATACCCCCGTCTCGTCGGGTTCAACACCGTGCTCCTCGAACCATAGGAGCGCGTCCGCCCGCCGGCTCTCGTCGCCCCGGTTTTCGAGGAGGTCGGTATAGTCGTCGAACGGGACCCCGTCGTGTGATTTGAGCCAGTACGACACCGCCCCTTGGAGATTCGTCCCTAAGGACGTCTCATACGCTCCGGGGAACTCGTCGAGGACGATGGTCCGACCGGACACGACTTTCTCCTCCCGGTATGCGTGTGAATAGTGTCCGATCAAAACGTCGTACTCGTCGGGGTCAAAGTCCCATTTCGCGGTGTACGGACACGTCTCGCCCTTGTGTGCTTGACACGGGAGCGGTCGCCCTAATTCGTATTCGGCGTTCTTGTGAATCTCCTTCGGCGTCGCGCCCCGGCTATACCAGTCCTCGACGGTGTCGCTCCAGTCGCCGCCGTCGTCGTGCTCGCCGTTCGCCGTATCACAGTCGCGGGTAAAACTCGGGAGTTGGTAGTACGACAGTCCGAACTCGTCGCACCACTTCTTGAGTTGTGCGTACTGCTCTTTGTGTCCTCGAAGGGTCAACACGGTAATGTCCTCGCCCGTCTCGGCGGCCGCTTTCACCGAACCGTAGGATTTGCCGATCGCCGGGAGCGCCTCGACGAGAACCCGGTCGCCGTATTGATAGGCGTCCGCTATGGTGTCCGTCGCCCGCTCTCTCGCGTCCTCCAGCGTCAGGGTGTCCGACCCTTGTCTCGCCGTGTGTCGCCAGTCGAAGCCCGTCGTCGCGTGTGAGAGGTCGCGGACGCTTTTCGAGAGAACGGCGACGGGTTCGGATTCGTGAGTCTTTCCGCCGACGTATTCGGGGATCGACGCGCCGGCGTCGCGAGCGGTGTCGACGGCGTCCCACCAGTCGCCCCCTTCGAGCGGGTCCCACGGATTCGAGATAATGCCCTCCTCGGCCGCTAAGAGTGAGAGAACACCGAACGCCTCGCCGTGTTTGTGGTCGTGAAAGACACCCTCGCCGGCCGGTCGGTGTAGACTGTCGCCCCCGCTGGAGGCCCGATAACTGGAGGGGTCCCACTTCTCCCACCCGGTCGAATCCGTCCCGACTTTGGACGTCCGAAGCCGGAGGTCGGACGGTCGAACCCGGTCGACCGCTTTCAGGACGTCCCA
>Ga0207719_100956_pt1 | contig 10147 bp, 11 predicted proteins | sample A23P1SouthBayCA_2_FD_187279 | JGI IMG/M metagenome (GOLD analysis project Ga0207719, IMG submission 187279) | Aerobic enrichment media microbial communities from Eden Landing Ponds, California, USA - A23 P3 (3) (SPAdes) | ecosystem: Environmental > Aquatic > Marine > Unclassified | place...
ACCGCGAGGACGTCCCCGCCGTACGCGTCCGCGAGGAGTTCCGCTCCGCGGTCGGCAGTCATGTACGCCCCGCGCTCGGCCTTGATGTCGAGATACACGAGCGTGTGAAGGCCCCCGTCGCGGTTCGCGTCGATCGTCCCGATGACGCTGTCGGGCACGCCAGCGGCGCCGTGGGAGTCGGGGAAGGGAAGCGTCGTCGCCTTCCCGAAGCGGTAGTTCTGGAGCCCCGAGAGGCCGGCCGCGGCCGACTGGGCGGTCGTCCCGTGGACGACCTGTGTGTCGATCCCGCGCTCGATGGCGCGCAGGCGGAGGTCGACGTGGGTCGTCGAGATCATCGGATCGCCCGCGGTGAGAAAGACCGCGTCGCCGTCCGCGGCGGCCGCGAGGATCGGCTCCGGGTCGCGCTCGACGCCCGCGCGGTCGCGCACCTCGATCTCGGCGTCGTGGTACGCCTCCAGTTCCTCGATCGTCGCGCCGGCGAGGTGGCTGGTGTAGAACTCGGCGAAGACGCGGTCGGCCGCCCGGATAGCGTCCCGCCCCCGGATCGTGACCGACCGCTCGTCGTACAGCCCCAGACCGACGAACGTGAGCATGGCTCCCCTCCGTGCCGGCGCGGTAAAACGTCCGAGGTTCCGACGCGTGTCGGGGTTCGGGCTACCGACCGTGGAGCGAACCGACTAAGAGCGTGGCCGGGGAAGTCGGCGTATGTTCGTCCCACTCTCGGAAGCCGGGTCGTCGATCCCCGCCGGCCTCTCGGGCGTCGTCGTGACCGTCGCCGGCCTCCTGATCGTGGTCGCGTGGCTCGCGTCGCTGTACCGGTAGCACCACCTGTCGGTCGCGCGACGGGAGCGCCCGCCTACCGCTTCTCGACGCGCTCGCGGAACCAGGCGGCCGCGCGCTCGACTTCGGCCTCGTTTTCGCCCTCGATCTTGATCCGGACGCGCTCGCCCGGGTAGCTCCCCACGGTGACGGCGAATCGCTCGCGGGCCGCCTCGAAGTGCTCGATGAGGGCACTCTCCGGCGCCGGCGTCTCGATCACGGCCCGGGTTCGCTCGGCCCCCGAGAACTCCCCGGCGACGGCCTCGAACATCGCCTTCATCTCCGTGGGTACGCCCGGGAGGACGTACACGGGGGCGCCGTCCTCGGCGAGCGAGTCCTTCCGGCCGCCGAGCACCGCGCCCGGCGCGACGCCCTCCGGATTCGGGAGCATCCGCGCGCCCGCCGGAAGGTGTGCCGTCCCGTCCACGAGGTCGTCGTGTGAGTACTCGCCGTGTTCGTCGATCCACGCGACGGCCCCGGGGTGGCGTTCGACCGGGACCCCAAGCGCGGCAGCGACGCCGTCCATCGTCACGTCGTCGTGGGTCGGGCCGATCCCGCCGGTGACGATCACGGCGTCGTAGGCGGCGCGAGCCTCCCGTACCTCGGTCGCGACGTCCTCGATCCGGTCGGGCACCGTGACGACGCGCTCGACGCGTGCGCCGCGCCCGTGGAGCCGTCGGCCGAGCCACGCGGCGTTCGTGTTCACCGTGTCGCCCGCGAGCAGCTCGTCGCCGACCGTGATCACCGCGACTCGCATGGGTCCCCGTTGGGATCCGATCGAAAAAAGCACGCCGTCGGCGAAACGGCCCCCAACGATCCCGAGATCACGTCAGGACTGCCCGTCGCCGGTCTCGACGTCGAGGGCAACCTCGTCGCGGCGACGCCTGATCCGCCGGAGGGCGAGGAGGAAGTACACCCCGCCGCCCAGCAGGGCGACGGCGCCGATCCCGACGATTCCCCCGAGGATGAGGAGGTCCCGCGCGAGGTAGTACTCCACGACGACGCGGTCGCCCCGGGGGTCCTCCCAGCGCAGGTGGACGCGGCCGTCCCCGGCGACCGAGCGCTCGTACCCCCCGGGGACGACTCGCCCGAGCAGCGGGTACTGCACCCGTCCGCCCTCCGGGAGGACGACCGCATACGAGCCGTTCACGCCCGTCGGGACGGCGACGCGGGTGCCGGACCGCCTGGCGGCGAAGCCGAGCGATCCGTTCTCCGCGGGGAGCCGAACGACCCGTGCGCCGTTCTCGGTCTCGATGTCCGCCGCCGTGATGTTCACGACCGTGCCGTTGGGGTACCGGAACGCCGGCCCGATCGGGTCGACCGGCTCGCGGTTGTCCAGCCGGCGGGGCGTGTACAGCTCGATCGTCTCCGTGCCCGAGACCCGGTACACCGCCCGGTAGCGGTTCTTCTCCAGGACGATCGTCGCGTTCGCGCTCGTGTTCCAGTCGTGGTCGACGGATTCGGAGAGGTCCTCCTCGTTCACCTCGCCGGGACCGAGGGCGCTACAGCCCGCCGTCAGGACGAGCACACAGAGTGCGAGAAGTGCGAGGGGGCGTCTCATGTCACGGGAGGAGCCAGTTCAGGGGATCACACACAGCAGTTCCGAGGGGAGGTGGCCACCGATGCTGGCGAGCAAGCCGGGAGGGTCCGTGCCCTCCGCGCAGACGACGGACTGTTCGAGCAGGCCGAGGCGCTCGACGGCCACGATGTCCTCGGCGTGTCCCGCCCGGTTCACCGTCGCGCGCACCTCGCTCCTGGTGGCGCTGTTGACGTTCACGCGTCCGGACCCGCGCCGCCAGTCGTACAGCCGGTCGCGATCGACGTCCGCGAGCCGGGGCGGGTCGCCGTGGACGAACCGGAGGGGGACGTGCTGGACGAGCCCGAACCGCTCGCGGACCTGCCCCGGCGTTCCGGGGCCGAGCCCGAGTTCCCCCGTCGGGATCCGGACCCGTTCGCCGGCGTCGAGGACGAATCCCTCCTCGTCCCAGACCTCGAGGGTGCCGACGTACGTCTCGCCGGCCGCCAGGTCGGGCGTGACCTCGCCCCACCGCTCCCGGAGGAGGTTCCGGGCGGCCGGGGCGTCCGCGCCCTCGACGGTCACGCTCGGAAAGCCGTCGTGGCGCAGGCCGACCTCGAAGGAGACCGACAGCTCCGCGAGGTCGTTTTCGACCAGCGCCCCAAGGGAGTCGAGCGCGCGCTCCCGGGCCCGCCCCTCGACGTACACCTTCGTCGCCAGGACGACCATCAGGCTGCCTCGACGTTCACGTTGAGCTCCGACCGCAGCGCCTCGATCCGCTCGTCCATCGCCTCGATGAGGTGGGCGTTGTCCATGTCCTGGAGCTTCGAGCCACACTCGGGACACTCGAAGCCACGCTCCATCGCCTCCGCGAACTCGTAGCGGACGTTACAGACGTCACACAGGTAGAACTGGTGGTCGCGCTCGTAGCCCCGCCGTTCCTCTAACCCGTCGAGCAGGCGGTGCATCTCCTCTTTCAGGTTCTCGGGGATGCCGCCGTACTCGAACGTCCAGAGGTAGGTGAGCCACCCCGAGTCCTCGTCGCGCACCCGGCGGTAGGACGCCAGGTCGTTCTCATAGAGGATGAACAGCGTCCGGCGCACGTCGTTGAGTTCCAGGTCGAGTTCCTCCGCGAGTTCCTCGTCGGTGACCTCGCCATCGGGCGGGGCGGCCGCCACCGGCATCCCCCGGGGTCCGACCAGTTCGTGGAGGTACTTCTGGATGACCGGGTCCTCGAGAAGGTCCTCAAAAGCCATTACCGGTGCTGGGCGCCCGCCGTGCATTAATTCTTCGTCTCGCACCCTTCGATCCGGAGCACGGACCATCGCACCGGACGCGTACTCGGCCCCGGCGGGGCGCGATCACTCCGGGACGGAGAGGCCGAACTCCCGTTCGAGAACGTCGTGCCACTCCGCCTCCGGAACCGCCCGTTCCGTGCGCTCCCCCCGCCTGACCCGGGCGAAGGTCCCCCGCGTGAGTTCGCGCCAGCCGTCCTCGGCCCCGAGTTGCACCGTGACGCCGCCGGTGAACGGCGATTCGGGCGCCGAGGCGAGGTAATCACAGGCCGCCCGGAAGTACGACAGGTCACGCGGCGTCGGGTCGAACACGTACCGGGACTGCCAGTCCCCCTCGCCGACCCGGTACGCCGCCGTCAGGCCGTACCTCGGGCGGTCGTTTTCCGCGACGCGCCACCTGACGCCGGCCCCGTCCGCCGGGGTCTCCTCGCCGTCGAGCGGCGTCGGGCGGCGCATCCGCGGGCATCCCGTCCCGACGTCGACGACGCATCGCCGGTCGAGCGAGACGACGATCGCGTGGTGGTTCGCCGGCGTCGAGTGTTCGCCGTCGTCGGGGACGATCATCGCGGCCGCCCGGTGGACCTCGTAGCCGAGCGCGTCAAGCAGCGCCGTGAACAGCCCGTTGAGTTCGAAGCAGTAGCCGCCGCGCTCGCGCTCGACGATCTTCTCGTACAGGGCGGCCGTGTCCAGCGTCACTCCCTCGCCCGGCGCGTCGCCGAACGGCGCCCCGACGATCGAGAGGTTCTCGAAGGGAACGTGCCGGGCGTGGGCCGCCTGCAACCGTGCCAGCGTCCCGAGGTCGCGATCGACCGCCCGGATACCGTCGCCGTCGAGGCCGATCCGGTCGAGATACCGGTCGACAGCGTCGTCGTCGAGTGATGACATGGCCCGTCCGTAGTGGGCGCGCCCGGAAAATAAACGTCCGGGGACGCGGGAGGCCGACGTGCGTTGCAGAGCCGTGACGCTCGTCGCGTAGCGCCGCGGCAGCCGGCGCATCACAACGGTTTTCCCCCTCCTGTCGAAACCTCCGGGCATGACTACCACGGTCGGCATCGTCGGCGCCACCGGCGCCGTCGGACAGCGGTTCGTGCAACTGATCGACGACCATCCCGACTTCGCCATCGAGGCCGTCGCCGCCAGCCCCGAGAGCGCGGGCAAGTCCTACCGCGAGGCCGCGAAGTGGCGCGTCGACACCCCGATCCCCGAGGACGTCGCGGAACTGACCGTCCGTGAGTCCTCCGCCGACGCCCTCCCCGACGACCTGGATCTGGTCTTCTCGTCGCTGCCCTCCAGCGTCGCCGAGGAGGTCGAGCCCGGGCTGTGTGAGGCGGGCTACACCGTCTCCTCGAACTCCTCGAACGAGCGCCTCGCCGATGACGTGCCCCTCGTGGTGCCCGAGATCAACGCCGGCCACCTCGACCTCCTCGAAATCCAGCGCGAGGAGCGCGGGTGGGACGGCGCGCTCGTGAAGAACCCCAACTGCTCGACGATCACGATGGTGCCCACGCTCGCGGCGCTGGACCGGTTCGGCCTGCAGCGCGTCCACGTCTCGACGCTGCAGGCCGTCTCGGGGGCGGGGTACTCGGGGGTCACGTCGATGGAGATCATCGACAACGTCCTGCCGTACATCGGCGGCGAGGAGGACAAGATGGAGACCGAGACCCGGAAACTGCTCGGGGCGTTCGACGGCTCGGGGATCGACTGGCACGACGTGTCGGTGTCGGCCTCCTGCAACCGCGTCGCGACGCTGGATGGCCACCTCGAGAACGTGTGGGCCGATCTGACGGAATCGCCCACGACGGAGGCGGCCCGGGAGGCGATGGAAGCAGTGCCCTCGCTTTCCCTTCCCTCCTCGCCGGACCCGCTGATCACCGTCTTCGAGGAGCCCGATCGCCCCCAGCCCCGCCTGGACCGGACGATCCAGGGGGGTATGGGCATCGCCGCCGGCGGCCTCCAGGAGACGGCGGACGGCATCCAGTACGACTGCCTGGCCCACAACACCATCCGGGGCGCGGCGGGCGCGAGCCTCCTCAACGGCGAGTTGCTCCGCGAGGACGGCTGGGCGTAGGTTCCGGGTGCGAACTGACTGTTCGGGTAGTTCGATCCTGGCTCGCCGATCGATCGGCCGGGTTTCGGAGAACGGGACGACTGGTTGGTTTCTTTTCCCGCGACCACCGGAACGGTATCGGGGATCGAATGCGATGGGTTTTTACCGATTAATCACGCTATTCCGATACGCGAGACGGTAGGAAGCGCATACTGAATACCACATGGCGTCTGGGGACGGCTATCACGGCGGCGATCGGACACAGTCGGCGTCCGGGGGGCGCCGGGAAACCACGACGGAGGAACACACATGAGCGTCACCGATCCAACGACGGACTCGCCCGCGAACCGAGACGACCCGCCGGAGTTCGACCTCGATTACCGGTTCGACGACCGCGAGGACCCCGGCGAGGTGACGGTGTTCCCCGCCCGCGACGACGCCGACATCACGACGGAGTGGATCACGGCCGACGCGTCCGACGCGCTCCCGATACGCGAGATCCGGTGATCGTCTCCCGGATGCGGGACGGCCGTCACGGACTGCCCGGGTTCCCCTACGGAACGACCTGGTTCTCCAGCCCGTCGTAGGATCCCGTTTCAGCGACCCGTTCCAGGTTCCGCGCCACGACGTCCGCAAGCCGCTCGTAGTACTCGGGCGTGTGGCCCGCGTTGTGGGGCGTGATGAGCACGTTCTCGAAGGACCAGAGGGGGTGGTCCTCCGGGAGCGGTTCGGGGTCGGTCACGTCGAGGGCCGCGCCCCGAACCTGGTTCGACCTGATCGCGGCGACGAGCGCGTCGGTGTCCACGACGGGACCGCGCGCGACGTTTATCAGGACGGCGCTCGGCGGCAGGACGTCGAACGCGTCCGCGTCGACCAGCCCGCGCGTTTCCCCGGTCAGCGGGCAGGCGAGGAGGAGATACTCCGTCCGGGCGAGGGCGTCCTCGACAGCGGCGGCGTCGAACCCGATCACCTCGTCGGTGGGCCCGCCCTTCTCGGGGGTGTGCCGGACGCCGATCGTCCCGACGTCGAACCCCTCCAGCCGGCGGACGATCGCCCCGCCGATCGCCCCGAGGCCGACGACGGTAACGGTGCTCCCGGCCAGTTCGCCCGCCTGGTAGTGGCGCCACTCGCGGCGCTCGGCGCGCCGGCGCGCGACGTGGAACCGGCGGGCGAACGCGAGCGCGGCGCCGATCGCGTGTTCGGCGACGTTCGGCCCGTGGACGCCGCTGGCGTTCGTCACCGTCACGTCGTGGTCCTCGAACGCCTCCAGGGGGAGGTGGTCGGTGCCGGCGTACAGCGTTCCGAACAGTTCGAGGTTCGGCGCGCGGTCGAGGTCGTCGGCGTCGAGGCGGTACCCCGTCGCGACCGTCGCCTCCGGGAGTAGCTCCGCGACCTCGCCCCGGGTCCGGGCCAGCCGCACCCGGGCGTCGGGCAGGCGCTCACGGAGCGCGTCCGCGTACGCCTCGATCGGCATGCCGTGTGTGCCACGCGGGAGGACGAGCACGTCCTGATCCATGCGGCGGGTTTCGGGGCGCCCCGTCTTACCCCTTGGCGTCGGGGAGGCCGGCCGTCGATCCGCAGAGACGGCAGGAATCGGGGGGAAAACAAGCGTTTTGACCGCCAGCGTCGAACGTGTTGGTATGGACGAGGCGCGCGTTCGCGACCTCTCGTGTGCGGCGAAGATCGCGCGCGTGGTGCTGGAACACCGCGGCCCGCTCTCGCCCTCGGAGATCGCCGAGGAGGCGTACGTCTCCCGGGAGCGTGCCGAGACGGGCGTCGAGGACCTCCGGGCGGCGGGGTTCGTGGAGCCGGTCTGTGGGGTGTGCGAGGAGCGAGAAGAGGTGTTCGCGCTATCCGGGCGCGCCGACCCGAGCCCTTAATCCCGCGGCCGACGTATCCCCGGGCGCGTACCGCAGTCCCCGCCGGAGTACGCCCGCCAGGGCGCGATGACGACGCGGAGAACCCCGGTACGCGATAGACGCCCGGCACGAGGGTTAGCCCGGTCGAGGCCCCGCGACGGGCCGCGATGAGGCCGGACGTTAGTGTCCCGGGCGATATTCTACTAGTAGATTTCTGATTAGGTCAATTGCTGATTGATCAAGTGGAGGTGTCACGGATATTCACGCGGGGTTGATCCCAGACTGATCTCCGTGAATCGGGCGGTAGGTAGGAGTGCGTATCGATCAATCTACGATTTCGATACTGGTGATTTCGATTCGAGCTCCACCGCTCTTACTGTCGGTGACACGGATCACCCCCCGCGTGCGCGGCGGCAATATCTTGAACGAGATTCAGTTCGAAGCCGGTTCGGTCATCGGTTGTCAAGTACCCGGTGTCGAACATGTCGCCGTGTTTCTTGCCGGGGATTCCCGGGCGAATTCACCCACAAACGGACTGCCGACAGTATCAGCAGTAGAGGAATGAAACTGGTAGAACTCAAGGCGAGTTTCTCAGCTTCTACCCGTTTGATATTAAAGACAGATATTAAACGAGATTAATAACACCAGTACGCTTACAACGACGTAGATCAATATTTATCTGATGAATATCCTACTGATCTCCCTCACCAATCTCGTGAGTGGCAACATTCTGTATACTGCGCATGTCCTTGCTTTTGGGACTGCAGCAGTCCTCTGTTTCGTCATGCTCACTCGAACGAGTCGGATCGACGATCCTGAAATCCGGCGTGGCCTCGTGGCACTCTTACTGACGAGCGGAGGCTGGGCGAGTGCTCACGTTGCCTTCCTCGTTATGCCGACTGTCGAACTCAAACTCCTCTTCTACTATGTCGGGCTCGTCATCGGGCTCAGTGCGGTCGGGCCGTGGCTGTATTTCTGTTCCGCCTACACGGGACGCTCCCTGCACCGGGAGCCGGTCTTTAGACGGCTTGCTGTCGGCGTCTTCCTCCTGATCGTGGCAGTGAAGCTCACGAACCCGCTCCATCAGTTCTACTTCCAAGCGGAATTAGTGACGACGCCGTTCCAGTATCTCGCCGTCCAGAGTCACCTGCTGCACTGGCTCGTTATGGGCCTGACCTACGTGCTGGCTTCGATTGGCTATTTCATGCTCCTTGAGTTGCTCTGGGAGGTCGGCCATGACACCAAACCATTCGTCGGTCTCGTTGGCGTCACTGGACTTCCAGTTATCCTTGATATCACGGCCTTGACGACGCCGGGGCTCATCAATATCACCTATGAGCCGATTGGGGTCGCTGCCTTCGCAGTCGGCGTCTTCTTCGTGTTTTTAGAGGATTTTCAGACCATCCGGGTGGCCGGCGAGTCAGATGACCCCGTGATCGTCCTTGACGCTGAGCATAGAGTCCGAGATTACAACACACAAGCCCGGGAATTGTTCCCGGCACTGGAGTCCGGAGCGCGTCTTAGCGAGGTCGTCCCGGAGGTCACGACGGCTCTCAATACCGACGAGAGCGTGGTAGAGCTGTCCCGGGAGAGCAGTCCTCGGTACTATCAGGTGTCGGCAAACCCGTTCACGACCGATAAGAGTCAACTCGGAGAGGCAATCACGTTGACTGACATCACGGAACGAGAACAGTACCGGGCGGAATTAGAGCGCCAGAACGAGCGCTTAGAACAATTCGCTAGCATGGTGTCGCATGATCTACGCAGCCCGCTCACTGTCGCCGCTGGACACCTTGAGTTCGCCCGGCAGGAATACGATAGTGAGGATCTTGAAGCGACGAAGAATGCACTGACTCGCATGGAGGCGCTGATCGAGGATTTACTCGGCCTTGCCCGGCAGGGCCAACCGATTGACGAGACAGACCAGGTATCACTGTCAGCGGTCACTCACCAGTGTTGGGAGGTCGTGGACACATCTGAGGCAACGCTCACTGTCGATAGTGACCTCACATTCATGGCGGATCCCGCCCGCCTCCAGCAACTTCTGGAAAACTTGTTTCGAAACGCTATTGACCACGGCGGCGATGACGTGAGGATCCGCGTGGGCGCGCTTGCGGATCAGCCCGGGTTCTACATTGCCGACGACGGCCCGGGTATCCCCGATGAGGAGAAAGACGATGTCTTCGGGTCGGGGTACTCAACGGATGCCGACGGGACCGGGTTCGGACTCGCAATCGTCAGCGAGATCGTTGACGCTCATGACTGGCAGATTCACCTCACCGATAGTGCGGATGGCGGTGCGCGGTTCGAGGTAACAGGCGTCGAAATCAGCGAGTAACCCAACCCGTTTGAAGTCACTCATTAGCCGTCTTCCGATCAATCGATGGCCATGATGGTTCGTTGTCCTGTCTCTACGCTCCCCCCTGTCTGCCATGGATCCGATTCAGCAACTACTGTGAACTCGTGGGTTTCGCGCCGCTTCCGGTAACTGATCGTCGCACGTGGAGGGTGTCAACTTTAGGCTGAAGGATGCGGCCGAGCAAGGATGTGGTGGTGACACAGAATGCTCGACCGCATCATTGAGAAGGCCCGCCAGCAAGAAATATTTTCG
>Ga0207719_100957_pt1 | contig 10122 bp, 10 predicted proteins | sample A23P1SouthBayCA_2_FD_187279 | JGI IMG/M metagenome (GOLD analysis project Ga0207719, IMG submission 187279) | Aerobic enrichment media microbial communities from Eden Landing Ponds, California, USA - A23 P3 (3) (SPAdes) | ecosystem: Environmental > Aquatic > Marine > Unclassified | place...
ACCCGACACTGACGACGGTGCGAAGCCGGGACCCGTGGGAGATCGCAGTGATGGTGACGACAGCTTCCGAGCGCCTCCGGGCGACCATCGACGGGACTCTGTCGGTCACGGCGCTGGAGCGACTGCCGGCCGATGCCGAGGGATCCCTCTGATTGTGAAATCGATTTCACCCCGGACAGGGCGGCGGCCGTTACCGGAGTTACCGCTGGACGCCGGCCAGCGGATGCGTACAATTGGACTCTACGAGCCTGTTACTCTTCGCTCTCGTCGCTGTCTTCGGCGTCCGCGTCGCCCGTGTCTTCTTCGGCTTCCGCTTCCTCCATGCTTTCTTCGGCGGCCTCGTCTTCGTCGTCGTGCTCGGCGAACTCGACTTCGGCTTCCAGTTCGATTTCGACGCCCTTGCCTTCCAGTTCCGCCTCGAACTCCGCCATGTCTTCGACTTCCGCTTCCAGTTCCGCTGTGTCTACCGCTACCTCGACCTCCACTTCGACGGAAACGTCGTCTCGGTCCATACTGACGTTCCGCAGGGCTGACATAACTCCGTTTTGCAACCGGCATGCCGCGGACGACTTCGACATCGCTATGTGTGTCAGTCGAAGACACTACGCTATGAGCGACCCCGTGGACGTGACCGTTGACACCGACGACGAGTCGGAATCGGTCCGAATCCACGACGACGACGGCGAGGTCGAAGCCGGCGACACGACCGTCCGGTTCAGCTTTTCCGGGGCGAGTAACGACCAGGCGGCTGACGGTGACGACGAAACGCCGACCGGCGGTAACGACGAACACCCGCCCGACGGCAACGACGATGGTGACGACCCGCGCCGCATCGTCGAACTCGACTCGGTGCCCTCCGACAGCACGCTCGTGTTCGAAGCGCGCGACGGCCGGCGCGGCGTCAACTGCATCCTGCACCGCTCGGGCGACGCCGTCGCCGCCTGGCGCAACTCCTGTCCCCACCAGCCCGAAGTCCCGCTGGATCCCGGCCGGGGCGCGATTGTTCGAGGAGACCGACTGGTGTGTCACAAGCACGGCGCGCAGTTCGAACGCGACGACGGCGTCTGTACGCACGGCCCCTGCGCCGGCGACGCCCTCGACAGCATCGAGGTCACGATTCGGGACGGCGACGTGTACCTCACCGACGAGCGTTTCGAGCGGGCCGAACGGCGCTGACGCGCGCTGGCAGAACGTTTTTCGCGGGTGTCTCCCGGCAACCAGCGCCGTCAGTCGTCCGCGACGGCCGGTTCGCTGCCGGTTCGGGGGTCGGCCTCGCGCCACGTTCCCCGGAGGAACCAGGCCGCTGCGAGGCCGGCCGCGAGGACGTTCGAGACGGCGAAGGCCAGCCAGATGCCCTGTTCGGCCAGCGAGTACGCGAAGAGGTCGACGATCCGCGGTCCGAGCCACGCCGGGACCTCGACCGGGCGGGAGGCGACCCAGGCGACCGGCAGGCGGATGATTCCCAGCATGGTAACCGCCAGCGCCGCTGCGGTGAGCGTCTTGCCAGCGCCCCGGAACCCGCCGGAGTAGGCCCGGACGATGCCGATGAACCCGAAGGTCGGGGCGACCCACTGGAGGAACTCGGCCCCGATGCGGACGACCTCGGGGTCGTCGCTGAACACGCTGACGACGGTCGGCGCGGCGAAGATGGTGACCGCGCCCAGCACGGTGAGGATGGCGAAGGAGACCTTCGCGGCGAAGTGGTTGGCCGTCGCTGCGCGGTCCGGCCGCTCGGCTCCGAGGTTCTGGCCGGTCATCGTCTCGACACCCCGATCCATCGCGATGGCCGGCATGAACACCAGCGAGAACACGCGGATGCCGACGCCGAATGCGGCGACCACGGTGACGGAGAACGTCCCGACGATGAACAGCATGGCGTTGACCGACAGCGCCCGCCCGGTCCCCTCGACGGAGGCCGGAACACCCAATCTGAGCAGTTTCCGGAGGTATTCCAGGTCGGGCGCCATGTCGCCGAGGTGAATCCGCACGCCGCGCCTGCCCGACAGCAGGATGCCGATACCGACGACTAACGCCACGCCGCGGGAGAAGATGGTCGCGACGGCCGCGCCGACGACGCCCATCTCGGGGAACACCCACCAGCCGAAGATGAGGAACGGGTCGATGACGATGTTCAGCACGACGGTCCCGAACATCACCAGCATCGGCGTGATTGTGTCACCGGCCCCGCGCATCAGCGAGATGAACACGAAGAAGCCGAACATCGCCGTCAGCCCGAGCGAGACGACCTGCAGGTAGCCCGTCGCGCCCGGCAGTACCTCGCTGGACGCACCCAGCAGTGACAGGAAGTCCTCGACGAAGAAGTAGCCGGTCGCGCCGAGCAGCACGGAGGCCAGCAGCGCGAACGTCACGGTCTGGGAGGCGGCGTACTCGGCCTCGCGGTGCTCCTCGGCCCCGGTGTGCTGGGCGACCAGTACACTCCCGGCCACCGACAGCCCCATCCCGAGCGAGATGAGCAGGAAGATCATCGGGAAGGCAAAGGAAATCGCCGCAAGCGCCGTCGTGGAGTACTGCCCCAGCCAGAACGTATCGGCCAGGTTGTACGCCACCTGTAGCAGGTTCGTGATGACGATGGGGAAAGAGAGAAAGAGCAGCGGCTTGCCGATGTCGCCGCTGGTCAGGTCCAGCTCCTCCTGGCCTTTGAACAGACCACCGAGTCGCGCACCCAGACGGCCCAGTTTCCGCCGGACGCTCACGCTGTGACCTCCTGCTGTCCGTCCAGAAGATGCGTTTCGACGTACTCGGTGAGCATCCGCCGGGTACACTCGACTGGGCGGCCAGTCGTGACGCGCTCGGTCGCAGCCCCGGTCAGCACGGTGACGATGAACCGGGCGGTCTCCTCGGCGTCGAGGTCGGATTTGAACGTCCCGTCGGCGATGCCGTCTTCGAGGATCGCTTCGAGTTCGTCGACGAGGTAGTCGTCGAACTTCGTGAGTCGCTCGCGGAAGCCCGGTTCGTAGGGCGCGTGGGCGCGGATCTCGAGAATCGCCGTCCCGAACTCCTCGCTCCCGTCGTCTGGCTTGTCAAGCACCGAATCGACGAGCGCCAGCAGGCGCTCGTGTGGGGTCTCGCCGTCCGGGTCTTCGGTCCGGTCGACGAACCCGTCGTAGAGGTATTCGAGGAACGCACAGAGGAGCTCGTGCTTGCTGTCGTAGTGGTAGTGGAGAGAGGCTTTGCTCTTGTCCGACTCGTCGGCGATGTCCTGCATCGTCAGATCCGCATAGCCGTGCGTACACAGCGCACGGTAGGTCGCATCCATGATATCGTCGGCCGTGTCGCCGTCGTTCATTACGTGTAACTAACTGACTGGTCAGTCAAGTATTCGTCGGTACCGCCCGAAAGTGGGTCGGGACCTGTCGCTCCGAGAGCGTTCGGAACGGCTGCAGAAGGGCGGTCGCTACTCCTTCAGGTCGAGGTCGAACTGCTCGTGTTCGCTCGCGGCGTTGAGCACGACGGAGGTGTTCGACTCCCTGATGTCGGGATCGGTGAGAAGTTCTTTGATCTGGGCGTTCATGCCGTCGGTATCGGTGAACTTCCCGACCGCGATGATGTCGTAGTCGCCGGTGACCTCGTACACCGAGATCATCTGCTTGTGCTCTTTGAGGTCCTCGGTGACTGCCGGGAGCGACGACCCCTCCACCTTGAGCTGGATGATGGCCGTCACGTCGTAGCCGAGCTTGTCGTAGTCGACTTTGGGCGTGTACCCGTTGATGATCCCCTCGTCCTCAAGATCGGAGAGGTGGTTTGAGACGGTCGTTACCGACACGTCGAGGTCTTCTCCCAGGCTTCGGAGGCTGGCGCGGCCATCCCCGAGAAGGGCATTCACTAGCTCACGGTCGAGATTTTCGTACGTCATTACATTGGGGGACGTCCCCCAGGGATTAGAATTTTACGAATGTCCAAATGTAAGCGAAAGCGTCGAAACCTTTGCGCAAATCAGCAGGGTTTTAGTAGTAGCACCGTTCCTATCTGGTGTCCAAAGATGACAAGCGAACTTTCAGAGGAGGCACAGGAGGTACTCGACGAAATCGAAGAGAAGAACGTCGACTTCCTCCGGCTCCAGTTTACCGACATCCTCGGCACAATCAAGAACGTCTCGATCACAGCCGACCAGGCGGAGAAAGCGTTCACAGAGGGGATCTACTTCGACGGTTCCTCGATCAACGGCTTCGTCCGGATTCAGGAGTCCGACATGCGTCTGGACCCGGACCCCTCGACGTTCTCTGTGCTCCCGTGGAGAGAAAACGTCGAAGGCGGTTCCAGTGCCCGCCTCATCTGTGACGTCATCGACACCTCGACCGGCGAGCCGTTCGCCGGCGACCCACGCGGCGTTCTGAAGCGTGCGATCAAGCGCGCAAACGACATGGGCTATACGGTCAACGCCGCACCCGAGCCCGAGTTCTTCCTGTTCGAGGAAGACGAAGAGGGCCGTGCGACGACCAAGACCAACGACGCCGGCGGCTACTTCGACCTCGCGCCGAAGGACCTCGCCTCCGACGTGCGCCGTGACATCATCTACGGCCTCGAAGACATGGGCTTCGACATCGAGGCCTCCCACCACGAGGTCGCCCAGGGCCAGCACGAGATCAACTTCACCTACGACGACGCGCTCTCGACGGCCGACAACGTCGCGACCTTCCGCTCCGTCGTCCGCGCCATCGCGGCCGAACACGACCTGCACGCGACGTTCATGCCGAAGCCGATCCCGAAGATCAACGGCTCCGGGATGCACACGCACCTCTCGCTGTTCACCGAGGACGGCGAGAACGCGTTCCACGACGAGGACGACGAGTTCAACCTCTCGGACACCGCCAAGAGCTTCACCGCCGGCATCCTCGAGCACGCGCCGGCCATCACCGCGGTCACCAACCCGACCGTGAACTCCTACAAGCGACTGGTCCCGGGCTACGAAGCGCCCGTCTACGTCGCCTGGTCCGACCGCAACCGCTCGGCACTCATCCGCAAGCCGGCCGCCCGCACGCCGGCCGCAAGCCGGATCGAGGCTCGCTTCCCCGACCCGTCGTGTAACCCGTACCTCGCCTTCGCGGCGCTCATCCACGCCGGTCTCGACGGTGTCGAGCGCGACCTCGAATGCGACGACCCGGTCCGCGAGAACATCTACGAGTTCGACGAGGCCAAACGCGAGGAGTACGGCATCACGACGCTGCCGGAGAACCTCGGCGAAGCCGTCGACGAACTCGAACAGGACGAGGTCATCATCGACGCCCTCGGCGAGCACGTCTTCGAGAACTTCGTCGAGGCCAAGCGCCAGGAACACAAGGAGTACCTGGTCGACGTCTCCGACTGGGAACTCGACCGCTACCTCGAGAAGTTCTAACGGCTGCCACTCACACTTTTTTCGCGAGGCGCTCGCCGGCCAGCGGTAGCGTTAGCAAGGCCCCGGTCCCGAGTCCCGCAAGTAGCGTGACGACGACCGGCGTCGGGTCCAGCCCGAACGTTACCCCGAGAAAGAAGCTGACCGATGCGACACCCAGCAGCGCCGTGATAACGACACCCTGTCGGGTCGGCTCCGGAATCCCCTCGCCCAGCAGCGACCAGATGACCGCGCCCGCGACAGCGACACCCAGCGCGCCGGCCGAATCGCGCGAGACGCCAGTGACCAGCAGTCCAACCACGGCGACGACGGCGGCGAGTCCGAACACCCGCCCGGGCGTTTTGAGCACGCCGAGACCGATGCCGAGTGCTGCACCGGCGATGGCAAAGCCCGCGAGGATGTCGGCGAGATAGTGGACGCCGAGTACCAGCCGAGAGAGCCCGATGAGGGCAACGATTGTCGCGGCGACGGCGGTCCGCTGTCGACGCGTGCCGACCCGGAGCGCCCACGCGATGCCGCCCCAGACGAGCAGGGAGAGGGTAGCGTGGCCGCTGGGGAAGCCGAACCCTTCGCCAGTCGCCATCGACTCGTAGACGCCCCGCAGCGCCGCCGGAAGCAGTTCGGCGTGGGTGGCCGTGCCCGCCCCGGGCGGCCGCGGCAGCGCGAACACGCCCTTCAGTGAGACGACGAGTGCGACGGCGACGGCGAGCAGCGCGACTACCATCGCCGTCCGGTCGCGAGTGAGGCCGCGACCGAGTTTCGGCGTCCACGGACCGAGCCAGTACAGCAGGCCACAGGCCAGGAAGGTAAACCAGAAGTCACCTAGCTGGGTGATCAGCGCGAACAGTACAACGACTGCGCCGGGCAGCGCCGACAGCACCTCGGTGACGCCGACAGCCCGTATCACTGTCGCCAGTCGCGCACGCGGTCGATGAGCCGTCCGGGAAGGCCGGTGGCAGTAAGTGTCACACCGACCGCAATCATCACGGCGTAGAGGCCGAGCGTCGACAGCCAGATGACCAGCATCGCCAGGACGGCGTAGAGGCCCTTCAGGTAGTAGAACGCGCCGAGGGTCATTATCGTGCCGTACAGCAAGACGATGTAGGGGCCCCACTGCCGGGCGTGACCGCGGCGCATCCGGCGGCGGACGTACTGTTTGAGGTCCGATTTCACCTCGTCACGGTGCAGCGTCCGGCCCTCGATCTCCTCGCGGAACGATTCGAACTCCTCGCGGAGTTCCCTGAGTTCATCGTCTGTCAACGCGTCGGCGTCTCGTCCGGGTCCGGCTGGCGGGGGCGTGTCAGTCTCGTCAGCGTCCTCACTCATCGCTTTGCCGGACCGTCGGCGCGATACCTGTTGTAGTTGCCGGTCCGCGAGCGCCGCGTTGACCGCTGCGCCCACGAGTAGCACCTGTCCGGCGAAGTAGAACCACGTCACGAGCAGCAGGACCCCGCCGATGACGCCGTACACCTGGTAGGTGTCAGCCTGTGCCGCGTAGACGTTGAATCCCGTCCCCAGCAGCGTCCACCCGACCCCGGCGAACACCGCGCCGGGGACGGCCGCCCGTATCGTCATCTCCTGATCGGGGAACAGGTAGTACAGCGGGAGGAAGGCGACTGCCAGCACGGGAACGAGCGCGAGCCCGCCGAGCGCGACCTGAACGCCGAGCACCGTTCCGAACGCGCCGATGACGCCGAGCCCGACCAGTGCGACGCTGATGCCGCCCAGCGCGGCCAGCCCGTCGACGAGTTCTCCGACAATCGAATCGGGGCCATCGGTTCCGTAGACGCGGCTGAAGGCCGTATCCAGCCCGCGGAACACCTTGAGCGCGCTCCACAGTGTGACGCCGACACCGAGCACGGTCGCACCCCCGCGGCCGGCCCCGCTGGTCAGCGCGTCTTCGAGCAGTGTCGACGCCGCCGGCGAGAGCACGTCCCCCGCCGCCGTCACGATTCGCTCGGCAAAGGCCTCCCCGCCCGCCAGCGTCCCGACGACCAGCGTCAGCAACAACAGCGGCAGGAGCGAGACGAACATGTAGTAGGCGATGCCGGCCGCGAGAAAGGAGACCTCCTCCTCTTGGACAGTGCGGACGACATCCCGTGCGACGGAGACAGCGCGTGTGTGATCCACGCGAGCATGTCAGGGTGGAGCCCCAAATATATTGTTGACTGGCTGACGACAGACAATATTTCAGGTCACCGACACGCGTCAATCGTCGAGCGCCGCGTCGGGCCGGTAGGACCGGCTCACGACCCGCCACGTCCCCGACCGGAAGCGATAGTAGGTCACTGCCGCGGGAACGGCCGTCTCGACCACGAGCGAGGCGTACAGCGCGAGCTCGCCGAGCGGCGTGACGTAGCCGATATACGCCAGCGGGAGGGCGAACAGGTACATCCCCGCCAGTTGAGAGTAAAACGGCCAGCGCGTGTCGCCGCTGGCCCGGAGCGGTCCGGTCGAGCCGCCGTCGACGCCCCGGAATGCGACGCTGGCACACGCGACGGCGACGAACGTCGTCACCAGCGGGAGCACTGTTGGGTCCGAGACGAACAGGCGGGCGATGCCCCGCGAGAACGGGAGCAGCGTCGCCGCGACGACGATGTACACACCGATACTCAGCCGGAGAACCGTCTGCGCCCAGACGGTCGCCTCGGCCTCGTCATCGTCGCCCAGTGCCTGCCCGACGAGGCTGCTCGACGCGAGGCTCAGCCCCCAGTTCGGCGTGTCAAGCAGTGCCCGGACGCGGAGCGCCACGACGTAGGCCGATACGACCCCGGGCCCGAACAGACCGACGATGAACAGCCGGGGGAACTGCGCCCCGGTCCGCGCGAGATTAGCCCCCACCAGCGGCGTCCCGGTTTCCGCGAGGTCCCGCCCCAGCCCCCGGTCGAGGAACGGCCGCGACACCGGAATCCGGACCGGGAACGCGCCGATTATCGGCAGGCCACCGCGAGCCAGCCCGACGGCGAACCCGGCCGTGACCAGCACGTTCGCGACGACCGTGCCCAGCGCCGCACCGACGACGCCGAGACCGAACCCGAAAATGAAGACAGCGTTCAACGCGATGTTGACGACCGCGCCGCCGGCCCGCAACAGCATCGGCGTCCAGGCGTCGTCGGCCCCCACGAGCGTCCGGCTCCCGATGAGGTTCAGTGCGGCGAAGGGGACACCGAGGGCGACGATCCGCAGGTACTCGACCCCGTACCCGACGGCCTCGGACCCCGTCCCGACGAGATCGACGAGCAGACCGGGGATGACCCAGTACGCCGCCATCAACGGAAGTGTCAGCCCCAGAACGACGGCGGCGCTGGTCGTGACGGTGACCGCCAGTTCCTCGTCGGCGTCGGCCCCGTAGCGCTGGGACACCATCCCGATTGTCCCCCCGGCGACCCCGCCACCCAGTGCGAATACAAGCTCCCAGAACGGTGCGGCGAAGCCGACGCCGGCGATGGCTGTCGGCCCGAGCGCCAGCCCGACCATCGCCACGTCGACCGTCGACTTCGACATCCGGGCCAGTCCGGTGACGATCCGGGGCCAGGACAGGTCCGTCGCTCGGCGGACCCGCTCGCGCTCGACGAGGCCGAACCGCGCGAGCAGGCTACCGACGAGCAGCAGGACGCCGCGGACCGGATTGTACGTGGCGGGCACGTGTTCGCCACCGCTTTGCGGTCGAACCCGAAAGGTGTTAAGAAAGGGGAGATGCCCTCACAGGGTTTATACAGCACCGCCGCAACGACCGGATATGGATACGGAAGCGGCCATTCGGCACGGGACGATGCAGGTGACGGTCCTGTTGCTCGTCGCGGCCGCGCTGGCTATCGGCTTCGGCGTCGCCGGCGTCGGCGCGTCCCTGCCGATTGTCGTGGGCCTGCTGGTACTGACGGCTGTTCTGTACGCCGCCCGTCCGAACGAGGGGCGATTCGGTTCCGTCGCCGGTGTCGACGTGGACGGCATCGTCCAGTCGCTGTGGCTCGCGCCGCTCATCACGGCCCTGCCGCTGCTCGTCCGCCTGTCGGCCACGCCCGGCGAGATGCAGGCCATCGGCGGGCTGCTCGGTCTCGCGGGGATGGCGAACTACTTCCTGCGCCCGGTGTATCTGCTGGGCTACGACCTCGTCTCCGCGGTTCGAGAGAGTGCCGGGCGAGTAAACAGTCGGTGAGATGATGGCCGACTGCCGGATTTCGCCCCGGGATTTACACGGTCCGGCTGTGTGGTAGGACTGGTGACACTATGCTGTGGCCACAGCACCTATTCTGCCGGAGGCGGTCGACGTGATCGCTGCCCGCCTCCGGATTCGACTCCCCGACGATATCTGGATCGCTGACGTCTCACGGGCGAACCCGCAGGCCTCCTTCAGGCTGCTCTCCGGCACCCGCGCAGCGACGACGGCAATCGAGCTCGGCGAGGTGACGACTGACGACCCCGCGACCGCCGGCGACGCTATCGCGACGCATCCGTCGGTCACCGCATACGAGGAACTGGAACGCACTGCCGACCGGGTGCTCGCGAAGTACGAGACGACGGACACGGAACTGTACGAGTTTGTCGCCGAGTCCGGACTTCCAATCGAGTACCCGGTCACCGCCGAGAACGGCTGGTACGAGTTCGACCTCACCGGGTCACGTGCGGAGTTCGACCGCTTCCGGGCGGCGATTGAGGACGCTGGCAGGCAGTACGAACTGCTGTCGCTCGTTCACAGTACAGAGCCGTCCGGAATCCTGACCGAGCGCCAGCGGGACGTGCTCACGGCTGCGCTCCGGGCGGGCTACTTC
>Ga0207719_100960_pt1 | contig 10090 bp, 8 predicted proteins | sample A23P1SouthBayCA_2_FD_187279 | JGI IMG/M metagenome (GOLD analysis project Ga0207719, IMG submission 187279) | Aerobic enrichment media microbial communities from Eden Landing Ponds, California, USA - A23 P3 (3) (SPAdes) | ecosystem: Environmental > Aquatic > Marine > Unclassified | place...
CTCGTTCCCGAGGACGCGAAACAGGACGCTCACCGCACCCACGACAAAGTCACGCTGTTCCGCTCGTGTATGTCCGATTCGCGACGCGCGGGCTTCTCGCCGTTCGGGGCGATCCACTACGAGGAGAACATCCACCACAAGGGTCGTCGCGAGTGGGAATGGCGCATCTCGATGCCCGACGGCCGCCCGAATCCCCGAACCTCACGGATGTCCTCGATTCCAGTCGGCTTCGAGACCGTCCCGATGGAGTCCGACGTCATCTCGGGCTTCAAGGTCGGCACCGGACTCTGCTACGCTGAGTGGGGTGCGACGTGGTTCGGCTGGGAAGATATCCCCTTCGAGTCGGAGGACAAGCATCGCTGGCTGCGGATCCGCGTCGACGAACCCGAGACCGGATTCGACGTCGACGAAGACGCAGACCTCAAACTGCAGTTCGACGACCAGATCTTCGCTGAGTGGCAAAATGCCCACGCACACCGACTCGTCGTGAAGGATCCCGGCTCCGGACAGCTGTCTGTGGAGTCTGGAACCGTCCTCGACCCGCTCGAATCCCCGATTGAAGCCCTGGAGTTCGACGAACTCCGGGATGTTCCGGGCGGCAAAGAGCTCACGATGACCGGAGAAGCCGGCCAGATCACCGTGGCTCGCATCCCTGTCGACGGGGAGACGCCCAATTCGGCCAGCGACATCCGGGGGGTGGGTGCCGATGATTGATCAACTCGACCGACGAGATCGCGATCTGCTTCGCTCGCTCCGGGCCTTTAAGTGCAGGGGCCACCACCGGGAACCGGCTGGAATCCGGGGCAAAATCGCCGAACCTCTCAGATATCTGAGTCGCTACGCACGCGCGTATATAACTTATATTCCGGAGCGCCCCCCTCGCGTTGGGGGGCCACCGCGTGCGGCCCAACGTGCGGGCGGGCGTGATCTCGCGGGCGCATTTATATACGAACGAGCGGCCGCACGCGGGCGATATGAATTCCGGACACGTGCGCGCCGGCGCGGCAGCCCTGCGCTTGCGCGGGCGCTGAATTCACACGCGCTCGCTGCGCGTAACGGAGGTGTGTGCGCGTGAGCAAGCGACTCGCGTCCGCGGTGCTCGCGTTCGTACTCGCGCTCTCGCTCGTAGCGCCTGCGCTCGGCGGCGCACTCGCTGGCTCGGCCGCGGCCGCGCCCAGCGGGATGGTCACCGTCTCGGATAGTCAGATCACTCAAGAAGTGCCGTCTGGCGAGTCGATCCCCGTCTCGGCGGCTGACCTCGAGGGCGCAGTCCTCGCTTCGAGCGGCCACGCCGACTCGCTCGAAGTGATCGCGACGACCCCAGGACACGCTGACGAAGTGATGGGCACTGACGCGAACGTCGTCGGTGGCGGCCAGATGGCACTGGTCTTCCGCGACGCAGAGGATCACGAGTCGCGGGAGATCGCCGTCGACGCCGGATTGCTGCGCGAAGCACTCGGCTACACGCCCGAGACCGTCCGCGGGACCCACTCCTCGGGTGAGACCTGGCGCTCGGAAGCTCGCTACCAGGACGGGTCGCTCGTGCTGACGATCGAGAGTTTCTCGTCGAACACAGTGACATTCTCCGGACAGGTCGACGTCTCACTGGCCGGCGCGACCAACGGCACGTCCGCGCAGTGGTCGCTCTCAGACTACGACTCGGCGAGTGACGTCACGATAAATACGACGGGCCAAACGAACACTGAGGCGGAGCAAATCCAGGCGACCATTACCGACGGGGGGACAGTCAATGCGGACATCGCTGGCTCGGTCGCGCCGGGAACGACCGAGATCAACATATCCGGCGCTGGAGGAGATTATCACGCGCTGTACGCCGACAATACCGGCGATAGTTCTGACGACTGGGCGAAATTGGCATCAAAGGACGGGAACGTCCATAACACGACGTTTGCACACCCGGGCGAGGGGCCAAAGAGTTACTCAACCGAGGCTGCCGACCTCGATGGGGACGGTTTCAGGGAAGTTCCGTATATCAGCCGCGACGAGTCGCTCCTCGCGATCGACTGGACGGGAGAAGTCACGACCATCCTCTCATCGAGTCAGACCGGGACGCAATACCTTGATCAAGTGGGCGGCATCGGCGACTACGACGGCGACGGCGACAAAGATATTGCATACGGATATTCGGGCGATGGCTGGCTTCGCTACACGGATCTCAGCGGGAATACTGTCAATACAACCATTTCGTTTACTGATTTGATTGGTCCGATCACGGACATCGATAACGACGGATCTCAAGAGCTGATCGCATCGAAATCCGGGGCTGTAACGACAGTCGAGTCTGATGGCACGGTGACGACCTTGGGCGGAGATCCAGGTTGGTATCTCGGCGGCGTCGCTGACGTGGATGGCGACGGCGATTCGGACGTGCTCTATACGGACGGATCAACCGCTAAATATGTCGATACCTCGGGGAACGTCGTGTCCACGGGGCTCGGTGCGTCCTCGATGGGCGGCGCGGCAGACATCGACGGCGACGGGGTTGCGGAGTACGCGATCGCCCGAAGCGATGGCGATCTGCGCTTTGTGAGCGGATCAACGATCGAGAGAAATGTCACCAGTACGACGCGGATGATCGGCGCGATATACCGGACAGGGGCTGCCTCGAACATTAGCGTTGATGTGGATGGCGACGGCTCCGCTGACGCGACGCCCGGTCCGCTGTATCCAAACCAAACAGCCTCGCGATCGGTTGATCTCTCACTCACTGATGACGTGTGGGACGTGTCTGTTACGGGACGGGTCACAGTATCCGCGACCATCTCTGAAGTCACGCAGACGACCGATCCCGCTATCGAACTTAACGGCAACACCACCACGCTCCACTCCGGTACGCTCGCCGACGGCGAGACCGTCCAGACCACGATCCCAAATAGTCAGCTTCGTGAGGGATCGAACTCGGTGAACGTCTCGATGGGCGATGGGTCGCTGTCGGCGGACGCGCCGGATATGCAGGCTGACATCGACCTCGCTCACGATGCGTCCGACCAGATCGAGGTGAGCTACCAGACGACCGCCTTCGAGGAGACCTACAACGTCTCCCATACGTACGCGGATGCGACCGCGGACGCCCAGGTCACGATCCCGTTCGCCTCCGAGCGGATCGTCGAGGTCGCCGCCCTGGAGTACCGCATCGACGGCGGGACGTGGCAGTCCGTGAGCGCGCAGAACTACCGCCTCGACGGGACAACACTCGACGTCTACCTCAGCGACGCATACGGGGGCGACATTCCCAGTGGCTCCACCGTCGACGTCCGAGCGACCGGTCGCCGGATCGACGTCGCGAACGGCGCGGTCACCGTGACCGAAGCCACTGCCCCCGGCGACGAACTCGACACGCAGCTCCGGATCGACTCGCGATCGCCCGGCTTCCACGTGAACGTCGGGCCGACCGCGAACGGCGAACGGATCCACCACGCGACGTCGAGTGATTACCCGACCACGGACTACGCGATCATCGAAGCAGACGGTGATCAGCGACTGTACCTCCCGAACTCCAAGACGGGCGATCACTTCCGCGTCAACTACATCCAGACGATGGCGATGCCCGAGAAAGGCGACGTGAAGATCACCGTCGAGAAGGCCGGCTCGGATCCCGAGCTGGACATCGACCCCGGCCCGATGGGTGCGGGTGACCCGGTGACCTACAAATACTACCGCACCACGTCGGGTGTCGAGTACATCCTGAACTCGATCACCCAGGGCGTCGTGCGCGACTCCGACGTCGCGAACTCGCCCGCGATCTTCGAGGACGACGACTCCGACGAACTGCTGTCGATCTTCGCTGAGACGAGTTCTTCCACCGGTGACGGTGGCGGTGCTGGCGTCTGGGATCAGGCCAGCAGCGCTGTCGGTTCAGTTCAGACGCCGTCGCTATCGGTCCCGAGTTGGCTCCCGATCGCTGGAGTTCTCCTGCTCGGTGGCGGCGCGGTCGTCGTGGTCTCACGTCGCGTCTTCGGGAGCAGCGAACCGCCGACGTCTCCGGCAGAAGATCCGCGATCGCGACCGACTGGTTCGAGTAGCTCGTCGTCGGGCGGACTCGTCAGCCGACTCCTACGTGGGAGCGGTGGCCTCCTCGTGAGCGTTCTCACCGGGAGTGGCCGGCTGCTGGCGTGGACGACGCGACGCGGTGGTCGCCTCGGACTCGAGCTGCTGAAACTCCTCAACCGCGCAGTAGTGCGCGTGCTGGCGAACACGTACGCGGCCGTCCTCCTGGCTGTCGGCGGCTTCCTCTTCGCCGGCCAGCTGGGGCTGGTGCCGGGTCGGGCCATCACGCTCGGGTCGGTGATCGGCCTGCTCGTCGCCACGCTGTGGGGACTCCAGCAGCTCGGGATCTACTCGAACCGGCTGTTCCTACTGATCGGCGGGCTGGTCTCTGTGGGCGCTGTCGAACTCCTCTCGCCAGGGCTGCTCCAGCAGTTCGTCGGCCAGCTCCCGATCGCCCTCCTGGCGATCCTTGCGACCGCGATCCTGGCTGTCTGGTTCATCTTCGTCCGCCGGACGGAAGCCTCGACGCCTGAGACAGTCAACCGCGTCCTCTTCCGAAGTGGAGGTGGCGGCAGTAGCGACAACAGCAGCGACGATGGAGGCCTACAGTGATGCTGGGTGACCTGCTGACCCAGGTGCTGCAGTACCTCGGGATCGGCGGCCAGATCGGTGTGGTCGCGCTCCTGTTAGCCGTCGCGCTGTACGGCCGCAAACTGCTGTCTGTCGGGTCGGTGCTGCGGAACGCCATCGGCTACCTGATGGTCTTCGCCGTACTCCTGGCCGTCGTCCTCGCCGCTGGCTGGGGGCGCCTCGATATCACCCAGATCCTCAACGACACGCAGCTGCTGTACGAGCACGGGAGCGACCTCGCCGCGAACGTCGACGTCGAGATGCTTCGGAGGCTACTGCCGTGATCCGAGTCATCGCCGTCGGTGTCGTCGGCGCAATCGCGACCGGCACCGGGATGGCGCTGTATGAGCGCGACGCACTCCGCCCCGTCCTCGAGGCGCTCGGGATCGTGGGCGTGCCGGTCGCGCTTGGGGTCTTGATCCACCCGTTCGTGGGCGTCACGGCCGCGCTCATCATCCTCGAAGCGCTGTACGAGGCTCACCAGTCTGGACTCCTCGACGAGCGCGAGAAACAACTCCAGACGCTGCGGTACCAGATCCGGGCTGACGCTCGGCGCGGACGGGAGCAACTGCAACAGCGGATCGACGAGTGGCTCGCTGCTCGTGAGAGCGAACAGACCGCCGCCGACGAGGAGAGTGATGCGCTGTGAGTAGTCTTACGCACTTTGTCGGCTCGCCGTTTCCGGAGATCGTACTGTGGATCGTGGCCGTTGCCGTGGTCTCCGCACTGGTGCCGCTTCTCGTGAAGGCACGCCTCCATATCAAGGGGATCGAGAGCGGATCCTACAGCTGGTATCTGGCCGGCAGCCTTCTGGGGCCGTCGTTGTACGTGACACTCGTGATAGCCCCGTGGATGGGGCTTGAGTCACTCGGTTGGGCCACCGTCGAGTTTGCCGGCTACATCCTCTCCGGACTCCCTGGCGTATTCGCGATGGGCTTCAACCCGCCCGGGTATGCGGAGATGCGCGAGGCATACCTCCAGTTCTCCAGTGCAGAGCATCCGGAGTACGACGACTGGGACGAAGCGTACGCGGCAGGTGAGCTACTGTGAGCCGACAGCAGCAGTGCCAGGTGGCACTTCGAGAGGCGTTCGCTGACGACGTCCGCGCGCTCGTCGCCGAGTATCCGGAGACGCGCCGGCTAACCATCGACTGGCAGCGGCTCGCTCGCTGGGAGATCGACGCCCTCGGAAGCGACGTCGAGTGCGACCTCGACGACGTCCGCGGACTCGCCTCCGACGTGATCGCGCGGCCCGAATCCCTCCGAGACACCTTCACCAAAGCACTCAACGACGTCGTCCCGGCAGTCACCGAACGCGAACGTCCACTCGGGCAGGCCCACGTCGCCTTCGAGAACCTCCCGGAGAGTGCGACGTTCACCGTCGGCGGCTACTCGCCCTCGGAACAGACCGAGCGCTTGTTCGCGCTGGAAGGGCAAATCACCAAACGGACCGAAGTGAAGCCGCGTGTCGAGGAAGCAGCGTTTGAATGCGTCCGCTGCGGGACCATCACGCGGCTCCCACAACCGCCGTTTGGGGATCTCAGAGAGCCGAGTCGCTGCCAAGGCTGTGAGAACAAGGACACCTTCTTCAGAGTGAAACGGAGCCAGTCCGAATTCGAGGACTACCAGAAGATCCGCCTGCAGCAGCCGCCCGAAGACGCGCGGGGCGACACGGAGAACATCGACGTCCACCTCGCTGACGACCTTACCGGAGCAGACCGCGTCGAGTCCGGCGGTCGCGTCACCGTAATCGGGCGACACCGGCCGCTGTTCACCGGCGAAGTCGTCTTCGACGAGTGCGTCATCGGCAATCAGGTCGTCCCCGACGAGCCGACGATCGCGGACTATCAGGACGAGCACCATCAACAGGCCGTCGAAGAAATCGGTGCGAGCGAGGATCCGGTGTCGGTGCTATGCGATGCGTTCGCCCCGAACTTCGAGGCCGCAGGCGACCGCGATCAGCAGGTGATCGAAGCGCTCGTGCTGCAGCTGATCGGCGGGTGGACGCGAACGACCGACGATGGCGCACACCACCGCGGCGAGCCGCACGTCTTCCTGCTCGGTGATCCCGGTGTCGGGAAGACCGTGCTGGCGCGGGCTGCCTACGAGATCGCACCGCGGGGCGCGTTCACCGACGGGACCGGGTCGTCGGCCGCAGGGTTGACCGCGGCGATCGAGAAGGACGACTTTAGCGATGGGCAGTGGTCGATCTCCGCGGGGACGCTGGTGCGGGCGCACGGCGGGCTCGCGGTCGTCGACGAACTCGACAAGGGCGACAACTCCGACCTGGACGCGCTGCACACGGCGCTCGAATCGCAGGAGGTCCACGTGACGAAAGCCGGGAAGAATGCGACTCTCCCGGCGGAGACGGCGCTGCTGGCGGCCGGGAACCCGACCGGCGGGCACTTCGATCCAACCAAGGAGTTCGCCGAGCAGGTCGGCTTCCAGAGCCCGTTGCTCTCGCGGTTCGATCTGATCCTGCGGATGCAGGCCCGCGAGCAGCGTGAGCTCATCGTCCGTGTCGCCGAGCAGATGATCGATGCCCGAAAAGCAGCCGGGAAGCTCGCTCGAGATGAAGAACTCACAGAGGAAGAGAAGGTGTTCGTCGAGGGCGAGTACGATAGCGACCAGTTGGCCGCTTACATCGCGCACGCAAACGAGTTCCAGCCAGTCTGGCGTGATCGAGATGTTCGCGATGAGATGGCGCAGTGGTTCGCCGACCTGAAGACGTCGCTGCCGGAGCGCTACCAGGATGCGATGGGTGACGGCGAGTACGACGGGCCGCCGCTTCCCGTGACGGCGCGGAAGTTGGATGCGATGCAGCGCTTCGCCGAAGCGTCCGCGCGCGCACGATTGGATGATACGATCCGGCTGTGTGACGTCGAGCGCATCAAGCCACTGATCGAGCGGTCGCTCGCCGACATCGGGATCGCGCCGGCGAACAACGCGGCATTCGGAGCTGTCGAAGCGAGTGCTGGCGAGATCGGATTGTGAGCACTGGTTATCGGATGAGCAGGCGCAAAACCTCGCGCTTTCAGCGCGGGGAGGACGTCAACCCAACTTGGGATTTCTCCGCGTGCACGCGGAAGAGGAGGTCAAACGAGCGACGAGGGCAGCGACATCCCGGTGAAACTCTCGTTTTCTCCCTCGAGATAGGGCTGTGGCCCAGTCACGCAGGCTCTATTGGAATCGGTGTCGTTGCCGTGTGACGAACAGACTGCGTTCGTCACTCTCTCTTGTCGTCGAGCGCCGGCATCTCACCGATTCCGTAGCAGTTTCTAGTACGTCGAGCCACAACAAAAACTCATTTCGCTACGCGTGAGCCACTACGGGAGTTGTTTCCATTGCTGGCCACACTCCGGACAAACCCGGAGCGAAAACACCTCGTCGTCCGGGTTCTCCGTCTCCAGCGCGATATCACACGCGGTACAGAGCAGTCGCTCGTAGGTGTCTTTCTCCAAATCGCCTGTTCGGAGCCCCTTTCGGACAGTTTCCATACCCAGCCCCTACTCATCCACCTAGTAAAAAGGACGCTGTCTGTGACGTACCCCGCGCACGGTGGGGCGGGGCACTCGCCCTCACTACATAGTGTGAACCGTCTCGGGATCAAGCCCCGAGGCACTCGCCTTGTTTCCTCTGTAGACGCCCAAGACGAGTGGTGCAGGACGCGACCACGAGGTCAAAGTTGCATCTCGTGGTGGTAGTCCAGCGTGTCCGATTTTGACATCTCAACGACACTGCAGTCGCTAGCCAGTGGATCTTTGTCTCCAGACATTAGTAGAATCAGCAATGAAATGCGAGCGCTGCGGGCAGGACACCTCTGTCGATCACCACACTGTCGATGGCTTTCGAGGATATTTATGTGCTGACTGTGCAGAAGCTTGGGACAAGATCCAGCAATCGCAATGACGATCGACACTGAGGCACTACTCGCTGATCTTCGTCGCTTGGCTGCAGAGTTGGACCAACCACCGACACTCCAACAGTATCGCGAGCACGGCCGCCACAGCGTGACGACATACTACAATCGATTTGGCTCGTGGCAATCGGCTCTCGAGGCCGCTGGGTTCGAGAGTCGTCCGCCGGATTCGGAAGTTGCTGAGGAGGATCTGCTCGCTGAACTGCAGCGGATTGCCGACGAGTTCGGTCAGCGGCCGACTGCTGCCCTCGTTAACGAGCACGGCGCCTACTGGGTGTCGACATACTTGAACCACTTCGGCTCGTGGCGGAACGCACTCGAGCAGGCTGGCTTCGAGGTCCCGGATCAATATCAGGCCCCGATCGAGGATGAGGATCTGCGCGCGGAACTCCGTCGACTGGCCGAGGAACTTGGTCACCCACCCTCTCCCGATGAAATGGACGCTGTCGGGGCGTACAGTTCGCGCACGTATCAGCGACGATTCGATGAGTGGGACGACGCACTCGAGGCAGCTGGCCTCGAACCCGCTGGCGTGACGCGTGCGAAATTAGTGGCTGAGCTCCGCCGACTCGCTGACGAACTCGGACATCAGCCCACAACCGATGAGATGAACGCTCACGGCAAGCACAGTCCGAACACGTACTACGAGTACTTCGATTCGTGGACGGCAGCACTCAACGAAGCGTCCGAGCAGTAGTAGTGAAAAGCGGATTAGGTCCGCTACACCTCTTCCTGACGGGCTCGGGGTGGCGGTAATCGCCGCCGAACCGGTGGCTGGGGGGGCCCAGCACTAGCAGTTCACAGGTGCACTGCAAAACAGTTCCGCCCACGCACTCCGACTCGTTGAGCACTGCTGACATCCTCCCACGGCCAAAACGGGTGGGCTTTCGCCTCGCTACCGCTGTAAAGACTAACAAACGAGACGCCGGCTACTCCGAGTGCTGGCAGGCCTCACAGAGTTCTTTCCACGTCTCTGCGGTTTCGCGCTCCCAAACACGCCACGGCGTGCCGTCGCGTTCTGCATATCGACAGCTCGGTTGCGGGGCCTCAGCAGTGCGATCGATCTCGTGGAATTGCCGTGTCCCACATTTCGCGACGACGACCGGATCGTCATACTCAGCGGCCCACGAAGGGAGGACCTCGTCGTCAGCTGCTGTCGACCTCGACATCGATACCAGATGTTAGCCTGTGCGCAATTGTGTCTATTGATCCGGAGTCGCGCTTTCGACCAGCGGATTCGTCTGTCCCAAGCCGGAATCAAGTGTATGACGGACTAGTACGCCGGAATTGAAAATACCGTCACCAGCTGAAGGCGGGAAGTCGGACTCGCGATGCGACCAATGAGCGATCGGAGTAGTGCTGCCGCTCAGTGGCGAGCACACGAAAGAAAGGAAAATCGAACCGAAGGGCCGGACTAGGTCCGGTAGTTCAGGTCGTTAGTTGTCGCGGCGGACCGCGAGCAGCGCAGCGGCGATGAGCGCCGTCAGCGCGACGACCACACCGAAGCCAGGCGTGCTGGTCGGCGTTTCAGTCG
>Ga0207719_100961_pt1 | contig 10075 bp, 11 predicted proteins | sample A23P1SouthBayCA_2_FD_187279 | JGI IMG/M metagenome (GOLD analysis project Ga0207719, IMG submission 187279) | Aerobic enrichment media microbial communities from Eden Landing Ponds, California, USA - A23 P3 (3) (SPAdes) | ecosystem: Environmental > Aquatic > Marine > Unclassified | place...
CGCCACCGAAGCACGACGGATGCGGGAGGCCCACGACCCCGACGACGTCATCTGAGTCCGACCGGTCACTGGATCCCGGTGGCGGTCCGCGCTGTTTTTGGGGGAGCGCGCGCGAGGGGTGGTATGGAAGCCCTCGCCCTGGAGGGACTGCCGGAGATCGAGCCCGGCGACGACCTCGCGGCCGCGATCGGGGCCGTCGCCGACCCCGGCGACGACGACGTGGTCTGCGTCGCGAGCACCGTCGTCTCGAAGGCCGAGGGGCGGCTGGCCGACCTCGAGGAGTTCCCGCCAGGGCCCCGGGCCGAGGAGATCGCCGACCGACTGACCGACCTCACGGGCGAGCACAAGGACCCGCGGTTCGCACAGGCCGTCCTGGAGGAGAGCACCGAGGTCATCATGGAGGCGCCCTTCCTGCTCACGGAGACGCGCTTCGGCCACGTCGGCGTCAACGCGGGGATCGACCGCTCGAACGCGCCCGGCGCGGACCTGCTGCTCCTCCCGGAGCGGCCCACCGAGAGCGCCGAACGGATCCGCGAGAACCTCGCCGCCGACCCCGCGGTCGTCGTCACGGACACCTGCGGGCGGGCGTTCCGCCACGGCCAGACGGCCGTCGCGATCGGGTGGGCCGGAACCCCCGCGAGCCGAGACTGGCGGGGCGAGCGGGACCGGGCGGGCCACGAACTCGAAGCCACGGTCCAGGCCGTCGTCGACGAACTCGCCGGGACCGCCAACCTCCTGATGGGCGAGGGGGCCGGCGGCGTGCCCGCCGTCCTCCTCCGGGAGTGGGCCTTCGGCGACCACGAGGGCGGCGAGAACCTCTTCCGGGGCGTCGAGAGCGACTTCGTCCGGCAGGCGCTCAGGGAGTGGTCCTACGACCCCGGGGGTGAGCACCCGTGAGGATCGACCGCGGGATCGAACTCACGCCCGAGGAACCCCTCGGGGAGATCGAATCGCTGGCCGGGCGGGCGGAGGCGGCGGGGTTCGACACGATCCTCTCCTCGTGTCACTACTTCAACCGCGACCCGTTCGTCGCGCTCGCGCGGATCGCGGCGGCGACGGAGGGGGTCCGGCTCGGGCCGGGCGTCGTGAACCCCTACGAGAGCCACCCCGTCGCCCTGGCCTCGCGGGCGGCGACGCTCCAGGAGGAAAGCGGCGGGCGCGCCGTCTTCGGGATCGGCGCGGGCGACGCCTCGACGCTTTCCGCGCTCGGGATCGAGCGCGACCGCCCGCTCCGGCGCGTCCTCGAATCGATCCGGGTCGCGCGGGATCTCTGGGAGGGGGCGTCGGTCGAGCGGGAGGGTGTCGTGACCGCCCGGGGCGCGACGCTCAACTACGCGGTCGAGCCCCTGCCCGTCTACGTCGGCGCGCAGGGCCCCGACATGCTCCGGATGGCCGCGAAACACGCCGACGGCGTCCTGTACAACGCGTCCCACCCCCGCGACGTGGCGTGGGCGGCCGACCGGATCGAGGAGGGCCTGGCGGAGCGCCCGCCCGGTAGCAGGGCCTTTGACTTCGTCGTCCAGGCCAGCGTCAGCGTCGCCGGCGAGGAGGCGGCGGCACGAAAGACGGCCCGACAGGCGGCGGCGGTCATCGCGGGGGGCGCGGCCCCGCCGGTGCTCGACCGCCACGGGATCGACGCGGACCTCGCCGCCGAGATCGGCGACCTCGTGAGCGCGGGCGAGTTCCGGGCGGCGTTCGCGAAGGTGTCGGCACCGATGATCGACGCCTTCTGCATCGCGGGGACGCCGTCGACGGTCGCGGATCGGTTCGCGTCGATCCGCGAGGACGCCGACGGCGTGGTTGCGGCGACGCCGCTGGGGCCGGACAGGGCCGCGGCGATCGACCTGCTCGCGGACGCTACTGGCGGGTGAGGAGGTCCGCGGCCGCGCCCGCGGCGAGCCCGCCGAACACGAGCACCGACGCGCCGATGATCAGCCCCCCCAGCAGGAACAGGACGGTCGAGATCGGATCGGAGAGGGCGATGTTCTCGATCGCCTCGACGATCGAGGGCGAGGTCTGGAGCGCGTACATGCCACCGGCTCCGACCCCGTCACACTTGGGCGTGTCCCTCCGCGACGGCGACCGGCGCCTCCCCGTGGGACACGCTCCCCGTGACGATACACTTACCCCGGTGCCGGTCCTGTGGGCGCCCGTGGCCCGGGACCGGTCGCTCGACGAATTCACGGGTGCTGGATCGGACGCGGGGAGCTCCCCGGGCGGGCCGGCCCCCGACCCGGGATCCGACGGCGCCGACGAAGAGGGGGCGCGCCCCGATCCCCTGGCACCGACCTACTGGTGGTCGGGCAACGGCGGGACCTGTGGGGCCTGTGGCGCCCGGGTCGAGGAGCGCTGGCGCGCGGACGACGCGTACGTCTGTGTGGACTGCAAGGACTGGTGAGCACGGACCGGCGATGTGTCACCCCCCGAAATTGGGTCGGATCCGGAAAAGGGTTTAATGCGTCCCGCCCTCCCAGTCGGAACATGGATCGTGACGGCGCGTCGGCGCTTCGCGGCCGGTCGCTCACCTCCCCGGGAGGCAGGGGTCGCCGTACGCGCCGATACCGGCAGTCCGCGCGAAGCCCGACAGACATACGTACCATGCCTCCTGTTAGTTAGTTACAATCGCCACGGACCGACCTCGTTTCCCCTCGCTTGACCCATGACAAGTTCAAACCCGAACCCGGCGCAGGCGACAGCGTCAGACGCCATCGAACCGATGACCGTCTCGGAGGCGGCCGACGTCTCCACGTCGATCATCGAGAACATCTCCCGCGTGATCGTCGGGAAATCGGAGGCAATCGAGGACGTCCTCGTCTCGGTGCTCGCGGGCGGCCACCTCCTCCTAGAGGACGTTCCCGGCGTCGGGAAGACGATGCTCGCGCGGTCGGTCGCCCGCTCGATCGACTGTGAGTTCTCCCGGATCCAGTTCACGCCCGACCTGCTGCCGACCGACGTCACCGGCGTGAACGTGTACAACCAGCAGACCGGTTCCTTCGAGTTCCAGCCCGGGCCGATCTTCGGCAACATCGTGCTGGGCGACGAGATCAACCGCGCGCCGCCGAAGACCCAGAGCGCGCTCCTGGAGGCGATGGAGGAAGAACAGGTCACCGTCGACGGCGAGACCCACCGGATGCCCGACCCCTTCGTCGTGATCGCGACCCAGAACGCCGTCGAGCGCGACCGGACCTACGAGCTTCCGGCGGCACAGATCGACCGGTTCATGAAACAGCTCCGCATGGGCTACCCCGAAAGCGAGGACGAGTCGGAGGTGCTCAGGCGGGCCGCCGGCCACCACCCCATCGAGGAACTGACGCCCGTCGTGACGGCGCGTGACGTCCTGCGCGCCCGCGAGACGGTCGTCGAGGCGACCGTCGAGGAGCCGATCCGCGAGTACGTGATCGAGCTCGCGAAGTACACCCGCGAGAACGCCGTGCTCGGGGTGAGTCCCCGCGGATCGATCCAGCTCGTCCGGGCCGCGAAGGCCCGGGCGGTGCTCGACGGCCGGGAGTACGTCGTCCCCGACGACATCAAACAGGAGGCGCTGTCGGTGTTCGCCCACCGGGTCCGGCGGGGGAGCGACGACCGGATCGGGAGCGACGCCGGCCGCGAGGTCGTCCAGGCGGCGCTGGATCGCGTCCCGGTCCAATGAGGCTCACCCGGCGCGGGAAGGGCGTCGTCGCGATCGTGATCGGGGCGGCCGTGGCGGCGTTCCTGCACGGTCCCCGCGGGCTCGACGCGGTCATCGCCCCGGGGCTGGTCGCGCTGGCCGTCGGCGTCGTCCAGGTCTGGCGGGTCGATCCGCCGGAGATCGAACGCCAGCTCCCCGACCGGGGCACCCGGGAGGGAACGGTCACGGTCACGATCGACGTCGACATCGACGACACCGTCGGCGGGCGCTTCCACGACGAGGTCGGCGAGGGGCTTTCGGCGACGGGCAACGACCGGATCGTCACGCTCGCCGGGGGCGCGATCGAGTACGACCTCTCGCTGCCCGAGCGGGGCGAACACGCCGTCGGCCCGCTCTCGATCGAGATCACGGACGTCCTCGGGCTCGCCGCCGTCACGTACCGCTACGACGTGCGAGACGAGATCCTCGTGCGCCCGCGAGTGTTGCCGATCTCGATCCCGCCGGGCGAGATCTACCCCGAGTACGGCGACTTCGGGCCCGAGCGGGGCGACTTTGACTACCTCCGGGAGTACGAGCCCGGCGACCCGACTCACGACATCCACTGGAAGTCGAGCGCCAAGACGGCCGACGGGAGCCTCCTCGTCTCGGAGTTCTCCGCCAGCGAGGAGGGGATCGACGCGATCACCGTCGCCGTCGACGCCGTCTCCGGGACCGGCGACGAGACCGCCGACGCGGCGGCGAGCCTCGTCGTCTTCCTGATGGAGGCGGGCCTGGAGGTCGGCCTCCGGACGGTGACGGCGGACGTCGAGCCGGGGCTCGGCCTCGACCACCGCAACGACCTGCTGGACGCGCTCGCCCGGTTCGACACCGGACGGCTCGGCAACCGCCACCTCGCGGAGTCGGAGGTCCACGTCTCCGGGACCGACCGTGGCGTCCTGATCGAGACGGGCGAGCGCACGATCGGGGCGGCGGAGGTCCTCGACGGAACCGGCGCGAAACAACGCGAGGAGAAGGCACGGATCCCAGCCTGATGCACGGGGAGACGATCGACCCGGCGCGCCGCCGGCGGTTCCGGAAGCTCGCGCTCGTGGCCGCCGGGGCCGTCTCCGTCCCGTACCTCTGGGTCGGGTACGAGGTGCTGTCGGTCGTGGGCGACACGACGCTCGTCACGGGGTTTCTCGCCCTGGTCGGCGCGGCCGTCGGCGCCGCCTTCGCCCTGTCCGGCCGGCTGTCGACGCGCCGGGCGCTCGCGATCGCGCTGCTTGCTTTCCTCGGCGGGCTCGTGGCGTACCTCCTCGCGGTCCCGTCGGCCTCGACCCGGGCCGAGTGGCTGCTCACCGACGTCGCGACGCTGCTTTCCGGCCTGTCCGTGTTCCAGATCCTGGCGGCCGACGTCTGGATCTTCGGCATCACGCCGGCACCGCTGTTTGCCTCCTGGTATCTCGTCTTCAGGCGCCGGTACGTCCTCGGCGCGCTCGTCGGTGCCGCCGCGGTGTCCTTCTTTCTCATGACGGGCGACCTCGGGACGACGCCCGGGCTCGTGGCCGCCGTCGGCGTGATCGGGCTCGTCGGTTTCGGGCGCCTGGAACTGGAGGGCGGCACCGAGCGCAAGCGCGACGCCCTTCTCTCGCTCATCGCCGTCGTGTTCATCGTCACGGCGACGGTCAGCCTGGCGTCCGCTGGCGCGGGGTCGGAACTCGGCGGCGACGGGACCATCGAGAGCAACCTCATCGACAACGACGACCGCATCATGATCCAGGGCAGCATCAGCCTCTCGCCGGCCGAGCGGTTCGAGGTGCAGGCGAGCAACCGGTCGTACTGGCGGGTCGGGGCCTACGACCGCTACACGGGACGGGGATGGATCAGGACGGGCGGGACCAGCGCGTACGACGGCCTCCGTCCCCCGCCGGGCGAGACGGAGACGATCCGGCAGTCCTACGAGATGCGGTCCCGGCTCGCCGCGATCCCGGCGGCCTGGAAACCGGTCGAGGTGTCCGCGAACGCACAGGCCCGCGTGACGAGCCTCGGCGGGTTCAAGCCGCGGTCGGCGCTGACGAAGGGCGAACGGTACACCGTCCGGAGCCTGCGCCCGGACCCCTCGGAGGCGACGCTCCGCGCCGCCGACGGACCGTACCCCGACGGGATCACCGACCGGTATCTCGGCCTGCCCGCCTCGACGCCCGACCGCGTCGGCACGCTCACCGATCGGGTCACGGCGGACGCCGAGAGTCCCTACGAGTCCGCGGTCAGGATCGAGGAGTACCTCGAACGGTCGAAGAACTACTCCCTGGAGGTGGATCGCCCCAACGGCGACATCGCCGCCGGGTTCCTCTTCGAGATGGACCGGGGGTACTGCACGTACTTCGCGACCACCATGGTGACGATGCTGCGCTCACAGGGGATCCCGGCGCGGTTCGCCGTCGGGTACACGCCCGGCGAACAGGTTGGCGAGAACCGCTGGCTCGCGCGCGGGCTCGACTCCCACGCCTGGGTCGAGGTGTACTTCTCCGGCGTCGGCTGGGTCCGGTTCGACCCGACGCCAGCCGGACCGCGCCGCGCCGCCGAGGAACGGCGGCTGAACGACGGGGGAGCCGCGGACACGGGGACGCCGACGCCACAGTCCCCGGCCGCACCGCCGGCGACGCCGCCCGAGACGACCACGGTCCCGCCTACCACGACGTCGGACCCGACCACGCTCCCCCCGACGCCGACCACCCCGCCGGACACGCCGCCGGATGCGACTCCAACCGACATCCCGCCGACGCCGACCACGGTACCGGGACCGACCACGTTCCCCCCGACGCCGACCACCCCGCCGGACACGCCGCCGGATACGACTCCAACCGACATCCCCCCGACGCCGACCACCCCACCGAACGCGACCCCGACCGACACGACGACACCGACTGATACGCCGACCCCGACCACCGATACGCTGACGCCGACCGACACGCCGCCGGACACGCCGACCGACACCCCGGTCGGGCCGCCGACGTCGCCGCCGGGGACCCCGACCGGGACGCCCGCGGGCCCGCCGGGCGAGGGAACGCCGGGGGGTCCCGGACCGACGCCGGCCCCGATCGAGACGCCGCCCGCGGGCGGACCGCTCTCCGGGCTCCCGGATCCCGGGGACCTCCCGCCGGACACGCTCCCTATGGGACTGTTCCTGCTCGGCGGCGTCACGCTGCTCGCACGCGTCCGGGTCCGCGAGCGTCTCCGGCGGGCGCAGTGGCTGCGCACGATGCCGGACGGGCCGCCGGCCGAGCGCGTCGAGGGGGCGTACGACCGCGTCGAGCACCTCCTCTCGCGGCACTCGCGGCCGCGGCGGCCGGGCGAGACCCCACGCGAGTACGTCGCCGCGGTCTGTGACGGGGCGCTCGCCGAGGCCGCGATGGCCGTCCTCGACCACTACGAGGACGCGCGGTACGCCGGCACGGTCACCGAAGAGGACGCGGCGGCGGCCTGGCAGTCCTTCGAGGCGGTGTACGACCGGCTGTCGGCGGTGTCGTGGGTGTACCGGCGCGATTGACGCGAACGCGGGGGATCGCCCCGCGGACGGCCCTACCCGATAGTGTTTTGTATGACGGTCGTGTACTCTCCGGCCGTAATGGCGGAAGTCTGCTCGACGTGCGGGCTCCCCGACGAGCTATGTGTCTGTGAGGACGTCGCAAAGGAGTCACAGGAGATCACGATCCGTATCGACGAGCGCCGGTACGGCAAGGAGGTAACGATCATCGAGGGGTTCGATCCGAAGGACGTCGACCTCGACAGCCTCTCCTCGGACCTGAAATCGAAGTTCGCCTGCGGCGGCACCGTCGAGGACGGCTCGATCGAGCTCCAGGGCGACCACTCCGACCGGGTCGGCGATTTCCTGCGAGAGAAGGGATTCAACGTCGCCTAACGACCTTTTTGCGGCCGGGCGTGCGCGAGCGAAGCGAGCGACCGCCCGGCTGAAAAACGTCGATGAAAAACGGCGCCGCGGTGGTTTCTCCCCGCCTGCTCGGCCCGGCATCAGCCTTCCTCAGATGAACTCGTCCTCGCGGGCGAGGAGGAGCGCCTCGATCGTCGCGTCGTTGGCGGGGGGCTCCCGGGCGCGTTCGAGCGCCTCGTCGATGGGGTGGCGCGTGACCGTCAGGAACTCGTTCGAATCGAGGTCCCGGTCGGCCCGGGCCAGGTCGGACGCGAACACGATCCCGCGCTCGTGACGGAGGACGCCCGTCGCGACCCAGTACTCCTGGAGGAGCGTCGTTTCGGCGGGATCGAGCCCCGTCTCCTCGCGGAGTTCCCGCGCCGCGGCGGCCTCGTAACTCTCGCCGTCCTCGACGATCCCCGCGGGGAGTTCCAGACAGTGCTCGCGGATCGTCGGCCGGTACTGCTCGACGAACACGACGGCGTCGTCCTCGACGGCGACGACGACGGCTGCGGGCGGGAGCTCCGCCCAGTAGTAGTCCTTCAGCGAGCCGTCGGGCTGTTCGACGCGGTCGTACCCGCCCGCGTACCAGCCCGTCTCGTACTCCGTGACGGACTCGATGACCGGCCAGTCGTGCTCGGAGGAGCCGTCAGTCACAGTTCCCCCCGGTAGACGCTCCCGAACGCCTGCCGGCGGAGCGTGTCGACGGCGGCGTCCGCCTCCGTTTCGAACGTCGCGGCCACGACCTCGCCCGCGAACGGCGCGGCGTGCCAGGCGACCCGGGAGACGTTCGGGCTCCCGCGCTCGGTCGCCTCGTACTCGCGGTCCGCGAGCCACGCCTCGTACTCCTCGCGGGAGCCGACCCGGATCAGGAGGTCGGCGGCGAACAGCACGTCCCGCGCCGTCTCGATCACCTCTGGCGTGACGCGGCGGTCGTACTCGGCCTCGTCGAACGCCATCGCCTTCGCGACCTCGCGCAGCAGGACCTGTGCAGTCGACCCCAGCGCCTCGTGGCGCTCCCGTGCCGCCTCCGCTGTCTCGGGGGCGAACCAGCCACGCTCGTGCATCGGCTCTGGGATCGTGCGGCGCGGTCTATAGGCTGTCGGTCGCGGGGGGCGCTCCGCGGCCTCCGGGACGGGTTAGCGGCAGGTCACTCCAACGACGGGGCGCCGGCGATCAACTCGTCGGTGACCCGTTCGCCGCTCGCGACCTCGGGGATGACGACCTGGTCGGCGCCGGCGCGCCGGGCCAGCGACTCGTACATCTCGTCGCCGACGCGGACCACGACCCGGACCTCGGGGGCGAGCTGGCTCGCCGTGATCGCGATCTGGATGTTCGCGTTCGAGTCGTCGATCGCGGCGACGATCACCCCGGCGTTCTCGATGCCCGCCTCCTGGAGGGTGGTCTCCTCGCGCGCGTCGCCCCGGATCGCCAGCACCTCGTCGGTGTCGATGCGTTCGAACTCCGCGGCGTCGCGCTCGATGGCGACGACGTCGCGTCCACCCTCGCGGAGCCGCTCCGCGACGGTGCGTCCGAAGATGCCGTACCCACAGATCACCACGTGACCGGATAGCCGGTCGATCTCTCGTTCGGTTTGCACGCGTTCGAACTCCTCTCTGATCTGGCCGCCGAAGGCCGCCGACAGCGCCGTCTCGCCGATCCACAGCCCCGACAGCACCATCCCGGCCCGCACCAGGATCGAGAAGGCCTTCGTCGCCCGCTCCGGACCCTCGTGGTCGGCGAAGTGCAACTCGACGCTCGTCGGGTCGATCACCCAGAAGGCCGCCTCCACGACGGAAACCTCGGTGAGGAGGACGAAGCCGGCGACGGCGACGACGACGACCGCGAAGAACGCCCCGACCGGGCGGAGCACCCGCCTGAGGACGGGACGGTTCCCCAGCGGTCCGGCGATCGGCGAGGCCACACCCGTGGTTTGGGGGTCGTTGGCAAGAGGCTTCCGGCAGCGCGAGTTTTTTCCGTCCCGGTCATGGCACCGTTCCGTCACGAAGGGTTCGGCGTCTCAACGGACCCCGATATCCCCGGAAACAGTGCCACGACGGTCGACCGGCAAAGTATATATGCACCACCCATGTGCATCTAACCATGCAACGGGATCAGGCAGAGCCGGACGAAACGGACACCGCAGGACGACGCCGATTTCTGAAAGTCGTGGGCGCGCTGGGCGTGACGGGACTGGCGGGGTGTGGCGGTGACGGCGACGACACCGACACGGCGACGGACACGCCACCCGATACGACGGCACCCGACACGACGACGGCACCCGACACGACGACGGCACCCGACACGACCGAACCCGGAACAACGACGGCACCGGGGGAGACGGATACGCCGACGCCGACCGAGGCGGGGACGCCGACGCCCCAGCAGGACATCCCCGAGGACGGGCCGTCGATCATCTCGTTTTCCGGGGGCGGGTCGGTGTCGCCGGGCGAGTCGACGACGCTGACCGGGACCGTCCAGAACCCCTACCTGTTCCCGATCCGGAACATCCAGGTCGAACTCTCCGCGCCCAACGC
>Ga0207719_100962_pt1 | contig 10063 bp, 7 predicted proteins | sample A23P1SouthBayCA_2_FD_187279 | JGI IMG/M metagenome (GOLD analysis project Ga0207719, IMG submission 187279) | Aerobic enrichment media microbial communities from Eden Landing Ponds, California, USA - A23 P3 (3) (SPAdes) | ecosystem: Environmental > Aquatic > Marine > Unclassified | place...
TCATGCTGCTGGAGGCCGGGTCCGCCAATGCTCGGCCGCCAGCGACGAGTACGGGTAAGTGAATTGGTCGACAGCCGGCCATGACGCCGCTTGCCGCGAGCTGTTCGACGGTGAGCGGGTCGTCTTGGTTGCCAAGCCGGCCAAGGACATGATCGCGCGGGAGATCAGTCCCGCGGAGCATCTCCTCGACGCGTTCTTCGGTTGGCGGGACGACCGGGAGGCCGTCCGTCGCTCCTTTAATATAGAGCGAATCGTTGATCTCTTCGAACGACTGATCGCTATCGTTGTGGTCTGACATGGATGGTCTGCGGCGACGTGATTCAGTGACTCTCGGGCGTCTTTCCCAGCTCTTTCTCGGTCCGTGGTCGTGTGAGTTCGGCTTCGATCTCCTTGAGTACCTCCGGGGTCAGCCGCTCGGCGATCAGTTCGTGATCCCGGATCTCGGACCGGACCGCGTTTTTGTTGTACCGAAGTGGCCAGCCCCGTTCGATCGCGTTTGTCTGCCAGTCCAGTTCGAACCCTTCGTCGATGAGGCCGACCGACGGAACGCCGGCCTCCTCAACGGCCGCCATTCCCCACGTCAGGAACTTGGTACAGGAACCACAGTCGCCGATCGCCCCGATACAGACGTCCAGTTCCTCGTCGGCCCAGTCAGTGACGTCCGCTAGCCGATCCGGATCCTGCACCTCGTTTTTCGTCTCCATTGCCATCGTGCTGATCGTGATGTCCGAATACCGATCCTCCAATTTTCCGCGGAGGACTTCCAGCACCGGCTCTGCGGCCATCTTTCCGTTGTCGTACAATCCGATCCGTTTGCCGTCGAGTTCGTCAACCCGCGGCGCTAACGTGTTGAGTTCGGTCTGGTTCTGTTCGACCATCGAGTCGACAAGGTTCATGTGAGGGAGAGTCGAATTCCACGCATTAAAAGATACCTAAAGAGGAATTACTTATCGGAATTTCGCAGGTCGTTCCGGAGGCGCTGCGATCCGTTGCATCGAACCGGATCGGACCGCGACGCCTGGTGTTATCCCTCGCCCTCGATTCCGATCCGCGGGTCGATCACCGTGTACAGGATGTCGACGACGAAGTTCCCCAGGATGACCCAGACGGCGATCACCAGAAACAGGAACTGGATCACCGGCGTGTCACGCGCGAGGACCGAGTCGATCAACAGCTTTCCAATTCCAGGCCAGTTGAACACGACTTCGATCAGCACAAGGCCGCTGATGGCCCTGACGATGTTCGATGGAAACAGCGTGATGACGGGCAACGACGCGTGGCGCAACATGTGACGGAACCGCGACGTTCGGGAGAGTCCCTTGATGCGATGGAAGTACGCGAAGTCCTGCCCGCTGGTTTCCACCACGCTGCCTCGCATGACGATGGTGGGGTAGTAGAGGTACTTCAGGATGATCGTGACGAAGGGGAGCGTGTAGTGGAGCCAGAAATCGCCGGTGGTGATCACGTCGAGTCCGGAGGCGTTCTGCCCGACCGTCTGGTAGGTCTCCAGGGACACCATCCCTTGCGTGGGGAAGAGATTGAGATGCGTCGCGAAAATGAAAATGAGCATGATACCGATGAAGAAATCTGGCGTTGTGCCGATGAACGTTGGCGGAACGATGCCGATTTTTTCAAGGAGCGAATCGTTCCGCGTCCCGAGGAAGGCGCCATACAGCGACCCGAAGATGAACGCGAGCGTGATCGCCGGGGCGACGAGGATGAAGGAGTTGATCAGGTGCGGCCGGACGTACTCCCAGACGGGCATCTGAGCGACGTGTGAGCGGCCCAGTTCCCCGTTGAGGAGGTTCGACAGGTAGCGCACGTACTGGACGTGTAGCGGGTCGTTGAGTCCCCACTGCTGTCGCAGCGCCTCGACTTGCTCCTGTGACGCGCCGGACTGCAGGAGCAGCGTCGCGTAGTCGCCGGGCAACAGCCGAAACGAGATGAACAGGACGGTGGCGACGCCCCAGATGAGAAACAGCGAAATGACGATACGCCGGAGGTAGTACTCTCCGCGTCCCATTATTCGACCCCCCCACTCTCTGCGCTGCTGATCGGTGGTCGGTGGACATCCGGCTGGTCGTCGGTGTACAGGTGACAGGCGACCTGGTGCTCGTCCGCGTCGGCGAGGGGACCGAACGCGGGCATCTCGTCACAGATGTCCATCCGTTCCGGGCACCGGTCCTTGAACCGACAGCCGCTCGGCATGTTGCTCGCGTCGCCCGGGGTGCCGCGGAGTTCGACCCCCTCCCGTCCATAGGCGGGATCCGGAATCGGGATCGCCCGCATCAGGGCCTGCGTGTAGGGGTGCTTCGGGTCGTGGATGATCTCTGTCGTCGGCGCACTCTCGATGATGCGGCCGAGATACATCACGTTGACCCTGTCACAGATGTACGACACCGTCGAGAGGTCGTGTGAGACGTAGAACATCGATACCTCGTACTCCGTGGTCAGTTCGCTCAGGAGTCGAAGGATCGCGGCTTGGGTGGACACGTCGAGCATGGAAACTGGCTCGTCAGCGAGAATCACGTCCGGTTCCGTGACCAGCGCCCGCGCGATCGCCACGCGCTGTTTTTCCCCGCCCGACAGCTGTGACTCGCGTCGGTCGATGTACTCCTCGGCCGGATTCAGTTCCACCTGTTCTAACACCTCGAGGATCCGCTCTTCGTGGTTGTCGTAGTCGTGGATCTTCAGTGGCTCCCTGACCGCGCTCCGAACGGTGTATTTGGGGTTGATCGCCTCGAAGGGGTCCTGATAGATGATCTGGACCCGGCGACGGAACTCTTTCCAGTCCGATTTATCGAACTCCGTTACTGGAGTGCCGTCGAAGACGATCTCCCCGCTCGTTGGCGAGTACTGCCCCATCAGCGTCATCAGTAGCGTCGACTTCCCGCACCCGCTTTCGCCGATGACGCCCTGGACTTCGTTTCGTTGCAGATCGAGGTCCAGACCGTCGACCGCACGGATGTCGTCCTGGCTCGTTCCAAGGAGCCTGTTTTTCAGTCCCTCAACGATGTTCGCAGAGGGATCGAAGTGCTTCGAGAGGTCCCGGAGTTCCAGGACGGAATCGGACTCGCCCACCCCGTTGGCTGCGTCGCCTGCGCTACTCGACGAGTCGCTCGCGCCGTCGGAGGTGTCTGCCCTGCCGCTCGACTTCCGCATTCGCTCTGTCCGCGTCCGCCCACTCCCGCGCTCATCCACCCCGTCCGCTTCGTTCCCCATCGCTTCTACATCCACCCCGTCCGCTTCGTTCCCCATCGCTTCTAAATACTCGCTCGCGAGCGTCTCCATCTCCTCGCTCCGAATACACGAGGTCTGGTGGGACCCGTCGTCGGACAGCGGTTCGAGCGGCGGCGCGCCCTCGCGACACTCCGGTTCGGCCCACGGACAGCGATCGGCGAACGTGCAGTAGTTCACGTCCTCCATGAGCGCCGGCGGGGTCCCCTCGATCACCTCTAGCTCGCGGTTGGGATACCGGATGTCGGGGAAGGCTCGCTGGAGCAAAATGGTGTAGGGGTGGCGGGGCTGGTTCATGATCTTCTCTATCGGCCCGGCCTCGGCCACCTGGCCGCCGTGCATGACTCCCATCGTGTCACACGTCTCGGCGATCACCGAGATGTCGTGTGTGATAAAGAGGAAGCTGAGGTCGCGTTCCTCGCGGAGTTCCGTCATGTACTCGAGGATCTGATCCTGCATGATCACGTCGAGTGCCGTCGTCGGCTCGTCGGCGACGATCAGTGACGGCTCCAGTAGCAAGGTGAGGGCGATGATTCCGCGCTGGCGCATCCCGCCGGAGAACTGGTGGGGATAGTCGTCGATGCGGGACTCCGGAAGTCCGACCACGTCGAACAGTTCCCTGAGTTTGGTGAGGGTCCGCTCCTCGGTCCAGTTGGTGTGGGTCTCGGCCAACTCCGTCGCCTGGTCGCTGATCCGCATCATCGGATCGAGGCTGTTCATCGCCGCTTGCGGGACGACGGCGATTTCGTTCCACCGGATCTTCTCGTTTAATTCCCTCTCGGAGTAGTCCTGTATCTCCTCGCCTTTGTACGTGATCGTCCCGCCCGAAACCGTCCCGTTCGGGTCCAGCCCGCCGAAGATGGATTTCGCGAGTGTGCTCTTCCCGCTTCCACTTTCCCCGACGAGACCGAAGTACTCGTTCGGGCTGAGGGTGAACGAGGCGTTGTTGACGGCGCGGAGGTCGCCCGCGTTCGTCCGGTAGGTGACCTCGAGGTCGTCGATTTCGAGCAGCGGCTCGTTCGATTCAGAAGTCATATCCTTGCCCCCGGGACTGCTGCACCCGTTCGTAGCCGCGGCCGATCATGAACGTCGTCAGGACGGTCAACGCGATCATGATCCCGGGCGGGATCGTCCACCACCAGATGTCGGTCATCAGCCCCGACTGGTAGGCGTTCCGCAGCATAATCCCCCACGACGGCGTGTACGGACTCATGAACCCTAGGAAGGACAGCGAGGCGCTGATGAGGATTGTTACCCCAGTTCCGAGTGCGAAAAAGAGGACGATCATCCCTCCCATGTTGGGGAGGATGTGGTTGAACACGATGTGGCGTCTGTTCCCACCCATCGCTTCGGCGGACTGGACGTAGGACCGCTGCTTGATCTGGAGGACCTGTGAGCGGAACACGCGGGCGTTGCCCCGCCAGAGTAGTATTCCGATGATAATGATCGACCGCCAGAACCCGACGCCGAAGTACGAGACCAGGACAATAGCCGTCGGGATCAACGGAACGCCGTAGGCGAAGTCGGTAATTCGCATCAATACGCTCTCAACCGCACCCCCGATGTACCCCGCAGTGACGCCGATAGCCAGCCCGATACTGACGATGATCCCGCCCCCGAGAAAGCCCGTTACGAGCGTCGGCCGTGCCCCATGAAGGATCCGCGACAGCACGTCATGGCCCTGCTCGGTCGTCCCCAGCAGGTACTGCGCGGAGGGTTCGGCCGCACGCAAGATCTGTCCGTTTTTGGCGTACTGTGCCTCCGCGTACCCGTAGGGAGTGATCATCGGACCGAACACCCCGAGCAGGATGATAGACAGAAAGCCGGCCAGGCTAATTACGGTCGCCCTGTCCGAAAGGAACACCCGGGTACCGTCGATGATTCCCTGGATATAATAGTGATTCTTGAAATCCTCCAGCTCCTCGTCGAAGCCGAACCATTGGTTCATGCTCTTTGGTGTCAAACGAAATCCGCCTATTTAGTCTTTACTCCACCTCAATTAGTAGTTTCCCAGAGACGTCGACGGCACTGGTTCGGGCGTGGCTGCCCGGTTCGGATTGACCGATACGGGAAGACTCTCGACGGCCGCGGGGTCGTGACGTGACCCGGAATCGAACGCCTCGTCTCACGGGATGTCCCGCGCGACGACAAGGGGTGGTGGCCCAGGTCGCTCGTTTATGCGAGCGAATCCGCGGGAGGCCTGCAGCGATTAGGACAGTTCGTCGACACAGGGGAACTTGTCGGGATAGTCGCCCGGTGTCTCTCCCTGCGGCCAGAGGGGTTCCAGGTCCGCGTCCGGTGGGTAGTGGAGGCGGCCCTGATCGTCCCAGCCCCAGCCGGCCTCTTCGAGGGCCTGCTGGGCGGCCTCGGGGTTACTACGGACGGACTCTGCGATCTGAGTTAGCCCCTCCGCGTCCTCCGGATAGTAGGGGTGGCTCTGACCGAGGATGCACGAGTACAGCGACGTCGTGGCGTCACCGTATTTGGCCGACTGGTTCATCGCCTGTCGGTCGAGGGCCTGTGAGACGGCCATCCGGAACTCGCGGAACTTGGTCGGGCCGAAGTTCGTGTACGGGGTTAGCCACCACTCGGTGTACCCGTTAGTGACCGTCAGTTCCGCGGTGTCGGTCATGTTGTCCCTGATCTCGTTTGCGATGCTGGACGGGACGCCAAAGAAGATGTTGAGTGATCCTTCCTGGAACGCCCGGAACTCGCTCTGGGTGTCCTGGAACACCTGGATGACGAAGTCGCCGTTGGCCGGATCCCAGTAGTCCTCGTAGGGTTCGGTCTGGAGTAACTGGTGCTGCCGGAAGTCGGTCACCTGGTAGGGGCCGGAACCGACGATGGAATCGGGAGTAAACTCCGACGGGTTTTCCTCGGCCCCCTGGTCGATCCAGAGTTCGCTGGGGAGGATCCCGTGCTTGGCCGCGTGCGTGTACAGGTACGGCGGCACCGGCTCCGTGAAGTTCATTTCGACCGTCGAGTCGTCGACGGCCTCGATCGAGTCATACGGCCACTGGAACACCTCGGAGGCCTCGTTGGCGTTGGTTTCGAGGTACTCGTGAGTCCACTTGACGTCCTCGGCCGTGATCGGATCGCCGTTGTGGAAGGTGATCCCGTCCCGGAGCGTGAACGTGATCGTCTGGAAGTTGTTCGTGACCTCCCAGTCGGTCGCGAGACCGGGGTGGAGTTCCCAGTTTTTCGACACCTGAATCAGCGGCGCGTAGATCAGGTTGCTCCACAGCGCGTACGCCGGCCCGTCGTTCAGCCGGAGATGGTTTTCGCTCCGCAGAGTCGTTCGTCGCTGATTTGCGACCTTCGCGTCGGCGCCATCGGGTTCGGCCTCCTTGATGAGCTGGTGGTTCGAGTCGATGATCTTCGCCTCGCCCATATCCTCGATGTTCAACAGGTCGGTCCGATATGCGCCGTACGCGGTTCGGTTGAACAGGTTGATCCGCTCGACGTCCGCCGAAGCGATACCGAGAGCTTCGTGGACCAACTCCCGCCGCTCATCGGGATCAGCTGCCTGGGCCTGCTGGCGGACTAGCTGGGAGTACTCGCAGTTGGCGTACTGCGTCAGGCTCGGCCCACCGTCCGCGCCGGCGTTGATGATGGACGCGTTGACCAGCATCTGGTTCGGATCCAGCCGCACCGGATCGAGCGTCTTCGTGTCCATGTGGAGGTGGTGGTTGCGGGAGTCGTTGTACACCTCGCTGTAGATTGTCCCGATGTCCTTGGGGATAATCTCGGTCTCCACCCCCAGGTGCTCGTTGACGTTGTCCGTGATGATCGCCGTGGAGTCCTCGATGACCTGGGTGCTGTCGCCGATGCCGGTGATGACCTCGAACTTTACCGTCGGGACGCGTTCGCCCAGGTCTCCACCATCACTACCCTCGGTCCCGCCGTCGCTCCCGCCTCCGTCGCTTTCGCCTCCGTCCGAACCGTTTTCGTCACCACCGGCTTGGTTCCCGCCGCCGTCCCCCCCGCACCCGGCGAGGCCGACACCCGCCGCTACGGAGAGCGCCGAGAGATACTTCCGTCTGTTAACTGCCCAGTTCTCCTCGCTATCGTCGTCGGTTCGACTGGTTTGACTCATAGGTGGTGTTTGTTCGTTGGATTTGTTGGTTGGTTCCGAATCTCACAGTCGGTACCCGGCCTAACCCATTTAGCCACCCTAAAATAACTTTTTGGTTATAACCAAATGTTATATATTAAATATAATGATATATGTGGGTGAATGAAGATGAATTCGGGCACGAGAGGGGTTGAAGTGGGGAGATACGGGCGTCTCTGTGGGGTCACGAGTCGGGGCGGCTGTGTCGCTCGCGACGAGGCGTAGCGAATCCCAATATCCGGGATTATTAAATCCTCCGAGTGAGAAGGAGACCCATGGTAAAAGAACTCGATTCGACCGCGAAAACGACGGAAACATCGATTCACATCGTCGACGCACTGCGGGAACTTGACGGCGCAACCCTCGACGAACTGGCGGCGCACCTGGATCTGTCGCCGAGTACGGTCCACCGTCACCTGGCGACGCTGCAGAAACATAAGTACGTCCGGCGGACCGAGACAGGCTACGAAGTTGGGTTACAATTTCTCACCGTCGGCGGTTATGCACAGCGGCGGACCAAGGCGTTTCCCAAAGTCGTCGAGAAAGTTGACTCCCTCGCCGAACGGACGGGGGAACGCGCCCAGCTCATCGTTGAAGACCACGGCGAACGGGTGTATCTCTACACCGAAGTGGGTGATAGCGCCGTTGAGACGGGTGCGCACCTCGGCAGACGAGGGCCGATCCACGTTAGCGCTGCGGGCAAGGCGATACTGGCCAACCTGCCGAGGACGGAGGTCGAACAGATTGTCGACGACCACGGACTGCCGACAGGGGGCAAAAACAGCATCACGAGCAGGGAAGAGCTGTTCGAGCAACTGGAGCGAATCCGTGACCGAGGGTACGCGTTCAACCGCCAGGAATCGACGAACGGCGTCAACGCAGTCGGCGCGCCGGTGCTGGATTCGAACGAATCGGTGCTGGGCGCGCTAAGCGTCTCGGGTCCCGCCAATCGGGTCAAGGGAGAGTTGTTGACTGAGACGCTCGTCGAGGAGGTTCTCGAAGCGGCCAACGAGCTGGAACTCCACATCGAACATCACATTTGATCTTCCGGCGGGGGACCTCCTAGCAACTCTCGACGGCACTTTGCATGCCCCCGTCGGCCCGCACTGAACTTACGACCCCCCCAACCTGACCCTGATGCTTCATCTTCGTCGTGGACCCCCCGAACCCACCAGAGGCCCGTAGATTTATACAGTAGGAACTGAAGCATAGGTCATGCTCTCCCCTCAGCGGGCAGACAACAGTGGGGCTTTAGACGACATCATCGTTCTGGATCTTTCGACGTTCGTGACAGGCGGGTTCACGTCGATGATGCTTGCTAATCAGGGCGCGGAAGTAATCAAAGTCGAACGACCGGGGGTTGGAGACGACAGCCGGCACTCCGGCCCACCTTTCGTCGACGTTGGCGACTACGACGGTCCCGGTCGCGCTGCCGCGGCCGATGGCGAATCACCGTACTTCTGGACCATTAACTACGACAAACAGAGCATCGAACTCGACCTAAAAACCGAAGACGGCCTGGAAATCCTCTATGACCTAGTCGCTGAAGCCGACGTACTCCTCGAAAACTACCGCCCGGGCACCGCCGAACGGTTGGGCGTGGACTATGAGACGGTTCGCGAGTACAACGACCGAATCGTGTACTGTTCGATTTCGGCGTTCGGGGAAACCGGACCGTGGAGCCAGCGCCCGGGATATGACCTGCTCGTCCAAGGGATGAGCGGAATCATGAGCGTTACCGGCGAGGCGGACGGCCCGCCGGTCAAAGTCGGACTGCCACAAACGGATCTCATCACGGCCATGTGGGCCGCCTTCGGGATCCTCAACGGGCTGTATCGGCGCAGCATCACTGGCGAGGGTGACCGGATCGAACTCAGCATGCTCGACGCCACGCTGCCGTGGCTCACAAAGCAGGCGGGGAAAGTGTTCGTCGGCGAGACGCCCAAGCCGATGGGGACGAAGGATCCGGTACTCGCGCCGTACCAGTCATATCCGACGGCGGACGGCCGACTGAACGTGGCCTGTGGGAACCAGCGACTGTGGGAGAAACTCTGTGCGGCGCTCGACCGTGAGGATCTGATCGATGACGAGCGGTTCGAGTCGAACGCGGCCCGGGTTGAACACATGGACGACCTCGAAGGGGAACTCAACGCGGAGTTCAAACAGCGGACGACCGACGAGTGGGTCACAGCGCTCGCCGAGGAGCGAGGCCTCCCGGTTGGACCAGTTTTCGACGTCGAGGAGGCGCTACATAACGAACAGGTCGAGGCCCGGGGCGTCATGGACACGGTAGAGCACGCCGCCGCGGGCGAGATTCCCGTGATCGAACACCCGCTCAACTACGAAAACGCCGGTCACGGCTTTGACTCCGGACCGCCACTCCTCGGCGAGGACACTGAACCAGTACTCGAGGCGCTCGGTTACGACGCCGAGGAAATTGAGCGCTTCCGCCGAAACGGTGTCATCCCCGACGACAGTTGACGGACTGTCGTCCCCAAACGGTCGGTGCGTGAGTGCAGCTCTCGTGTGCCTGCCCTCCCTGCTGCTCAGTCGACAGTGACGAGTCGCGAGCCGTCGAACTGCTCGTCGCCGCGTTCCCGGAGGGTCACCTCTCCCTCGAGACGCACCGAGTCGCCGACGGAGAGGTCGTCGTCCAACTGTGCGATCACCCGTGCGTCGCCGAAGACGGCGAGACCCAGCATGAGCGGCTCG
>Ga0207719_100966_pt1 | contig 10015 bp, 11 predicted proteins | sample A23P1SouthBayCA_2_FD_187279 | JGI IMG/M metagenome (GOLD analysis project Ga0207719, IMG submission 187279) | Aerobic enrichment media microbial communities from Eden Landing Ponds, California, USA - A23 P3 (3) (SPAdes) | ecosystem: Environmental > Aquatic > Marine > Unclassified | place...
TCCCGACCGTGTGGCGTACCCCGTCAGCCGGAGCCGCTAGCCGGCGCGGGCCTCTCCCGACTCCGAGGCGTTCTCTTCGCCCACGTAACCCACGTACACCTGCCCGAGGAAGACGAGGGTGAAGACGGCGTTGAGATACGTCGTGTACCCACCCGGTGCGGTGCCGCCCACCTCGCCCGCGGGCGGGACGAGTCCGAGTCCCGACCAGAGGTAGTGAATGGCAACGCCGGCGACGACGGCGGCGACGAAGATACTCACGAACAGCACCACCGCCAGCCGAAGCCCGTAGTACCGGCGGTAGGCGTCGTCGATGGTCGGCACGATGAGGTCGGCGAAGATGAAACTCATGACGCCACCGAAGGCGATGCCGTTCGACCAGAGGATGACGGCGAAGGGGACGTTCCCCACCGAACAGACGAAGGTGACGACGCCGACGGTGACGCCGATGATGGCGCTCGCTACCACCCACGTCACGGAGCCTTCGGCGCCGACGCCGAACAGTGTCGTCCACCATGCCCGCGGGACGGCGGCGCCGATGAGCCCTGCGATGAGGAAGCCGCCGACGATGTCCGTCCAGAGCATCCCCCACTCGCCGAGAGCGTTCTTCGAGGCGAGGCGCCAGCCGTCACGCGTGAGGAGGCGGTCACGCCACGTCGCGCCGGCCTGTCGTTGCGATTCGGCGTACGCCGACTTGCAGGACTGCGAGCAGAAGTACTCGGTGCCGCCGTCGGTGTCGAGGGTCACGACGCCGTCGTCGGTCGGGTCGACCTCCATCCCGCAGTTGGGGTCGCGCACCCCCTCCGAGGCACGGAGATGGTCGCGCGCCGCCTCGAACCACGCGTCGGGGACGACGTATTGGAACGTCAGCGCGAGGAGGCCGATGAGCAACAGGCCAGCGACGTAGTCCGCGACGACGAACTGCCACCCGAGCAGAATCCACATCACGAGCCCGAGTTCGATGACGAGGTTGGTCGAGGCGAACTGGAAGGCCGCGAGGGCGGCGACGGGTGATGCGCCCTTCTTGAACAGGGACTTGGTGGTGGCGACGGCGCCGAACGAACACGACGACGACGCGGCGCCGAAGAGCGTCCCGAAGCCGAGTTCGCGCCACCCGCTCTCTCCGAGGACCGCCGACATGCGCTCCTCGCTGACGAACGTCTCCACCGCGCCGGCGATGGTGAATCCGAGGACGAGCGCCCACCACGTCTCCCAGCCCATCTCCGCGGCGAGGCGTAGCCCTTCGGTGAGCGTTTCGACGGCAGTCACGAGCACCACCTCTCGGCGAGTTTCGGGGCCATCGCTCGTGACTACGGCGTGACGATTCAACTGGATTGTGGTTAGGAATGTCGGCCTATCGTCGCCCTCGGAGTCACGAATCGAAACTTTTTGTCGGTAGCGAGTCGGGAGGCCGAAGCCAACGGAGCAGTACCAGTCACTCGCCGGTTCCCAGTCGTCTGGAATCGGCGCCAGCGTACATTGGGCCGGCGCTCCTCCCTCCACCTGTGAGGTGTCTACGATGGCCTACGACGTTTCGAACCCGCTCGACGGTGAGTTCGACCTCGGCCACGCCGGTCCGGTCGGGCCGGTCTGGGTCGCTGTCCTCCGTGTCGTCGTCGGCTGGTGGTTCTTCCACGCCGGCGTGACGAAACTGGTCGAGTCCGGCCTGCAGTTCACCGACGGCCCGGCCTATCTCCAAGGCATGGGTGACACCGTCCTCGGTCCGCTGGCTGTCTGGATGGGGACGGCGATTCCGGGCGTCATCGAGGCGCTCGTCCCCCTCGCGGAGACGCTCATCGGACTGGCGCTCATCGCCGGGGTGCTGGTGAGACTCGCCGCCTTCGGGGGCGCGGTCTTCATGACGTTCTTCTGGGTCGGCAACGCCAGCTTCGGCCACGGCGTCGTCAACGGCGACCTGATGGGGCTGTTGCTGTTCGTCACGCTCATCGTCCTCGGCGCGGGGCGCTACTACGGACTGGACGAACTGCTCGAACGGCTAGCACTGGTCGAGAACCACCCGCGGTTGCGGTACCTGCTCGGTTAACGAGGTGACACGACATGGACACTGTCGATAGACTGGCGATGGTGCTGAGTAGCACGCTCTTGCTCACCGGCATCGTCGTCCTTGGCGTAGTAGAGCTTCTGGACGGGGCGCCCTACGGCGCGGCGCCCCTGACCAACGAGGCAGGCGCGGTGGTCGCCCAACCCGGCATCGACCCGACGATTCGGACCGGTCTCGTCGTCGCCGGACTGGTCGTCCTCGGCCTGTGGGCGGGCTACCGGGCCGTCGTCCCCATCGGGACGGACGGCCAGCCGAGTCCGACCCGACGACGCAGTGATAGTGGTTAGTGTAACTGTGTACCGGCGCTCCGCCGACCCGCCTTGGCGGAGCGGCGGAAATGACTCACACTACCCACTATGAACACCCGCCGCCTCCCGAAGGATTATGCGCCGGGCGCCCCCCGTGAGTGGGTATGCACTACGACCCACAGCGGCTGGCGCCACTCGTCCGGGCGCTCCGACACGGCGAGCGTCGCCCCACGACCCTCGTCGACGACCTGTGTGACCGACTCGACGCGACCGACGAGGTGGGCGCGTTCCGCCCCGAACCCGGTCGCCGAGAGCGCCTGACACGGGAGGCGACGGCACTCGACGCTCGGCACGACGACCTGTCGTGTCGGCCGCCGCTGTTCGGCGTCCCCGTCGGCGTCAAAGACATCTTCCACGTCGACGGATACACGACCGAGGCCGGGTCGGCGGTGCCGTCGGCGGCCATCACCGGCCCGGAGTCGACGGCAGTCAGGCGACTCCTCGACGCCGGCGCGCTCCACTTCGGGAAGGCGCGCACGACGGAGTTCGCGTACTTCGACCCGCCGGCGACGCGCAACCCGGCCGACCTCGACCACACCCCCGGTGGCTCCTCCAGCGGGTCGGCGGCGGCCGTCGCCGCCGGTTCCTGTCCGCTCGCGCTCGGCTCGCAGACCATCGGCTCGGTGGTCCGCCCGGCGGCGTTCTGTGGCGTCGTCGGCTACAAACCCAGCTACGGGCGCATCCCACTCGACGGCGTGATTCCGTTCGCCCCCTCGGTCGACCACGTCGGGACGTTCACCGCCGACGTGGCCGGGGCGGCCCGCGCCGCATCCGTTCTCTGTGACGGGTGGTCGCCCGTCACCCCCGAGGACCGCCCGACGCTCGGGGTCGTGGAAGGCCCGTATCTGGAGCAGGCGACCGACGCGGGGCAGGCGGGTCTCGACGCCGCGGCGACGGCGCTCGCCGACGCGGGCTACGACCTACGCCGTGTCTCCATGCTCGACGACATCGGCGCCATCAACGAGAGTCACCAGGCGCTCGCGGCCGCAGAGTTCGCGCTCACGCACGCCGAGTGGCACGCCGAGTACGGCGACCACTACGCGCCGGAGACGGAGGCGCTCATCGAGGAGGGGCGCGCCGTCGGCGTCGACGAGTTGTCCGACGCCCGGGCCGACCGCCTCGACCTGCGCCGCCGAATCGGCGAGCGCGTCGCGTCGAGTGACGTCGACTTGCTTCTCTCACCCGGCGCGCCAGGTCCGGCACCCGAAGGCATCGACGACACTGGCGACCCGATTATGAACCTCCCGTGGACGAACGCGGGCGTCCCCGCGCTCTCGATTCCGGCAGGGCAGGTCGATGGCCTTCCCCTCGGGCTTCAGGTGGTCGCCCCCTTCGGCGACGACGAGACGTTACTCGCGTGGGGCGAGAGATTGGAGGCGGCGCTGACCGACCTCGGGTCAGTGGCGGCGTAACTCAGACGGATTATCGGAACTGTTCACCGGTGGTTCGCCGAACCGCCTCGGCGGACTACTGGTACTGACTTACAGAACCTGTATCACTCGCTCGGCGTCGGGGTTCCGTCCGTCTCGGCCCCCACCTGCGACTGTGCCTGTTCGAACACGGCGGCGGGGAACAGCCCCGTCACCTCCTCGAACGAGAGCGTCTCGATGAGCGCCGCTGGTTCCCCGGAGACGCGGAGCGCGCCCGCCTGTTCGACGGCGTCGTCGACAGTGACCGAGACGTTCCCCGTCCGGTTGCGGAAGCTGTCGACCGCCGCTCGTGTCAGCTCCATTCGCCGCTGGCGGAAGGTTTCCTGTGCCTGCATCCGGTCGAGTTCGCCCGACTGCACCTGCGACTGGATTTCCGACTGCAGTTCCTGCATCGACTCTTCGTCGGGCTGGACCGCGAGTGTCACCGTCGCTGGCTCCGCGTTCGCGCCACCCTCGTGGTTGGCGAGCGAGCTACAACCGGCCATCGAGGCGGCCGTCCCGGCGCCGGCGAACTGGAGAAACGTGCGGCGGCTCGTGTCGTCGAACATATCGCTCCCCCTTTGGACACGACGCGCATAAGCCCTCGGCTCTGGCGTCGACTCACACCGAACCCCCCGGGTCGACGGCGTCCGCGGGCATCGCCGTGAACTCGAACCGGGCGCCACCGGATTCCCCTTCGGTCAGCGCGACGTGCCACCCGTGGGCCTCCGCGATGGTCTTTCTGCAGAGTTCGGTACGTTTCGGGCATCTGTCTCGCCGTCTCGATGGACCCACGGGAGAGTAACCGTGCGCCCTAGTGTCCGACCCGGACGCGAGCGATTTAACCCGCCGGCGCAGTCAGAGTCGGGTATGCGCACCGAGCAGGCCGCCCCGGCGGTCGGTATCGCCGGCTGTGTCGCCGTCGTCGCCCTCCTCGCTCTCCCGTTCGTCCTTTTCCCGGACTGGGGGACCGAACTGGCCCAGTACTACACCGGCGGTCCGCTGGGCGTCGGCGCCGTCCTCGCCTTCGCTCTCGTCGGTATCGTGGTCTTTCTTGCGGGGGCCCGCGGTCGGACGGACGCCTCGACTGCCGCGGGCATCGCGCTCCCGTTGGGAATCGTCGCTTTCCTGATCGCCGTCTCGTGGGCCGTCGGCACGACGCTCGACCCACTCTTTGGCTTCCCGTCGGCGTGGATATCCGACCACCGGTGGTACGTCACCGCCGTGACGGCGGTGATTCCCGCAGCCGCCGCGCTCTACGCGCGAGCGGTGCTCTGATGGTGTGTTTTGTGACTGGGTATCACTGGGTCGCCACCCCGTTCCGGCGACCCAGCGGTAGTGGCCCATCATACACACTATCATCCGTCGCCGCGACGGTGGAGTCGAAAGGCCCTTAAGAGGGACCGGCATACCAGAAGGTGGACTAGGTCGGGCAGTTAGGCCCTGCTCGTACTTCCCGCACTACGGTCTTGAGCGGGGACCGAACCCGGGTGCGTCCGGTCAGACCGGCTCGGGCCTCGGGAGCCAACGTGGAAGCCTCGTCCTTCGGGGACAGCGGTCCGTGGCGTGCGTCCGCAGGGACGCTTCGTCACGGTTCGTCGGTGGCACCGGGTCAGGCGCGGAAGCGAGCAGCCCACCACCGGGCGCCAGTCGCTCGACGGATCGCGGGGTGGAGGAGGCGACCGGGACTCCCCGGACCGGAACGCCGGGCAATCCCACTGTCCACATTCATACCGATACTCTCCTGACGAGCGTCGCGTTCACGACACCGGCAGTCGTTGCCACATCAATAACTATAAATACCATGCTATTTGTTATCATGGTACGAGGCAACACGGATGAAAGAAGACGACATGGGACTGCTACGACAGGAGTGCAGCGCCGGAAACGAACGCGCGTGCCACACGCTCGAACGACTCTGTGAAGACGGCCGAGACGACGCCTGCCAGTACGTCCTGAAGTAACTACGTTCTCGCCGTACGCGTCGACGCGACGGAGTGTCGCCGTCCTGCCGAGAAGACTGTCTCCTTCGCGAGCGATTGCGCTCCGGGACAACACAAAAGCCACCGGGGCACACAGACGGAGGTATGCCCTCCACTCGCCGCCGCATAGTCGTGAGTCTGCTCGTCGGCGTCGCCCACGCCACGCTGGTCCTAACCGTCGCGCTCCACCTCGGCTACGACGTGGCGCCGTCGGCGTACTCACCGCTCGGCGTGGGTTGGCGCTACGGCGGACTAGTCGTCGTCGCTGCGGTGCCGGCGTGGCTTGCCCTTCGCGCCCGCCTCCTCTCACCGCTGTTCGCGCTTCTCCTGACCACGGGGTACGTCCTCTGGATGGAACTCACGCCGCCGGGGCCGACGTTCCGCGACGTGGCCGAACTCGAACGCCTCGCCGAACCTACGGGCATCACCGTCGTCGAGAACGGTCTGTACGCCGTCCACTACACCGTCGACGCGACAGTCTGGACGCTCGGGTTCTGCTTGCTCGGTCTGGTCGAGTACGCCGCCCGAACCGAGTGGGCGTGGCTCCCTGACGTGTCGGTGCCGTGGCCCTCGTTCCCTCTCTCGAAGCGACGGGCGCGGGCGTTCGCCGCCGTCGGCGGACTCCTCCACGCAGGCGTGATGCTGTGGTTCGGGTTGCGTCTCGGCGTGACGATGACCGGTGGATTCCACCGGCTCTTCTACGCCGTCAGCACCGTCGGCCTGTGGTTGCTCGCCGCCGTCCCGCTCTATCTCCTCGCACGCCACCGCCTGCTCGCGCCGACCACCTTGCTGACGGCGTTCGTCCTGTTCGACGCCCGGTCCGAACTCTCGACGAGCGTCGAGGGTCCACACGCACTCTACGTCGGCGGGTGGTTCGTCTTCCTCGGGGTTGCGCTCGTCGCCGGTGCGGTGGAGTACGGCGCCCGTCGGCTCCGTCTCGGTCAGTCGGGCGACGACACGTAGAGTGCGTACCGGTAGAGCGAGCCGTCGTACCACAGCAGTCGGCCGCTCACCGAGTCGTCGCCGCGGACACCGAGTGCGCGGAGGAGTTCCTCGAACGCCGCCGACCGTGACCCGGACTCGGTGTACGTCTCCCGTGTGATGGCTTGGGTCAGCACGTCGCGGGCCGACGCCGAGAGCCCGCTGGCGTCGAGTTCGGCATCGATTCGTGAACCAAAGACCACCTCACGGAACGTCTCGCGGTCGCTCGCCACCTCGATAGCGAGGGCGGTGTGAGCCGTCTCGACGATGCGCTCTCGGTCGACGCGGATTCGGTAGGCCCACGCCCCGCTGTCGGTCATCGTCACGACCCGCCCGGATAGCTCGCCAGTCGCCAGCCGGCTCTCGCGCTCTGCCGGACGGCGCAAGACGTACGCGTCGTCTCGGAGCAGGTCGGCGGTGCTCGTCTCACCGTTGGTCTGGGTGTAAGAGTGGAGTATCTTCACCACCCGCGCAGTCGGTCGGTCGAGCGTATCGACTAGGACGGCGTCGTCGGGCACCGATTCCCGTGGCACGGTGTCGACACGGACGAGATGGCGCTGGGTCAGCTTTCTGCCCGTGACCACGTACGCCGTCTGGTAGTACGTCCCCTCGTGGCTCAGGTAGGCATCCTCGGGGAGCGGTCGATAGCCGTAGGTGGTGTGGCGGCCCGACGGGAGGATGGCGTCGAGAGCGGTGCGTGCCGGTGCGCCGAACAACGGGTCGTCGTCCGGGGTGTAGAGGGCGTGTTCGACGGGCGAGACATCCACCGGCTCGACGTAGAGGCTGTACTCGGGTTTGGAGTCGCCACCGATGCGGTCGGTCGCACACCCGGCCAGGGCGGCGAGTGCAGTCGCTCCGACGGTCTGGAGGGCGCGTCGGCGTGTCGGGACCATATCGGACCGGGAGTCGCCCCCGAGTTGAATCTGTCGCTGGCGCGCCACAGTCGAATCGTCCACACCGTCTCGCCGTCCGGGTCCGTCACGGACGGTCTACACGACAGCTGACGGGTGCGTCACTATTCACTCGTTTTTCGACCGACACCCACTTGCCGCCGCCGGCTAACCTGTCGCCCTTCGCCACTCTATTTAGGCACGCCTAAAAAACGAAACCGCTTTATTCTGGAGCCAGTCTGCGGATTGTGCGCCTGCGACGACGTTCCAGCGATTCGGTCGGTTAGCGTCCCTGCTATCGCTCACTAACTGGATTCGATACCGAGAATCTCGAACCGTGTGCCGCCATCGGTCCCCTCGGACACGCAGATTTCCCACTCGTGAGCCTCGACCACTCGTTCGACGATTTTCAATCCCAATCCTGTGCCCGACTGGGCTGTCGAGTAGTCAGTTTCGAACACCGCCGCTCGGTTCTCGGGCGCAATCCCCGGGCCATCGTCTTCGAAATAAAAGCCGTCGTCGAGTTCCCCGACAGTGACGGTCACGTCGTCACCAGTGTGTTTGACCGCATTCTGGATGAGGTTCTCCAGCAGTTGCTGGAGGCAAGTCGTATCCGCTCGAATCTGCATATCGATATCCGTCCTCATCGACGCGTCACCGGTTTCGACGTGTTGCCAGCAGGTCCACACCAAGTCACCGAGGTCAACCGGCTCGATGCCGTTCAGTTCGTCACCCTCGCGTGCCAGCGTCAACAGGTCCTCGATTAGTGTCGCCATCCGGTCGTGGGCACGCTCGATAGCCTCGATGTGGTCGCTCTCACACTCCTCTGCGATGAGCGCTAATCGCCCCCGGGCGATGTGCAGTGGGTTTCGGAGGTCGTGGCTGACGACACCGGCGAACTCGTCGAGACGCTCGTTTTGGCGTTCGAGTTCCCGCTCCCGCTGTTTCCGCTCTGAAATATTCCGCGTGTTGATTACGTAATGCCCATCGGGCGTGGGGTTCGCTGAGGCGACGGATTCGACCCAGAGGTACGTTCCATCGACCTGTTCGTGCCGATACTCGACCGATTCAGCGGTGTAGTCCTCGCTGGTGACCACGGTCTGAAACGCGGTCGTGACTCTCTCGCGGTCGGCTGGGTGAAAGTACTCCGCCACCTGCTCGCCCACGAGTTCGCCCTGTTGGTATCCGTAAATGCGCTCAATCGAGGGGCTTTCGTACTGAACGATGCCGTCCTCGTCGAGTACCGTGAGGAGATTCGTAGAGTGCAGCGGCAGATGTCATAACGGGACGTTCGCTCGAGAACGCGACACGGTACCGGGGTTCTCTTGCCCGTCGCCATCCATACGGTACGCTCCGTACATCACTATTTGGTTCTTACTCACAGATTTTAATTTCCGATAATCGGATCTACGGGAGGTTGACGGACGTCTTCTCTCCTCGTGTTTGGACTGAAGCTATCTGTTCACGACTGTTGGGTGGCTGGCGCTTTCCTTGGCCGCAAACTGAGTGTGCGAGGCGTGAAGGGTCGAAGTATGCGCTGACCGGGATTTGAACCACGGTCGTTCCGCTCACTCCGTTCGCGTCACTCCCTGATTCAAATCACCGGGTCTTGCAGTTCTCCTCGACCGACTCGCTCGTCGCCGCCGCTCCTCGCTCGCGATTCTCGGAAGAACTGCGCCGGCCGGGATTTGAACCCGGGCCATGAGCTTGGAAGGGCGCTCGCGACAAACGCTCGCGCTACGCCCTACAAGCGGCGATTTCGGCGTTTCGAGGTACGCTCAGTCTGCGACACTTGTGTAAACGTACACGAGCGACATAAAATTATCGGATTAACCGACAGGATGGTCTTCAGAAAATCCCTGTATAGGACTAATTTCGGCAGACAGTAGCCACATGACCCGCTGTCACATTTGATATAATAAATTTGGTAGGTGCGTAGTATGATAAGGTAGCAACCGAAACTGCAGAAGGATGGGTAACGATTCTACCGATGAGATTGACGACCTCGCCGCCAAGGTCGAATGCATTATCGCCCAGAACGAGGAAGTACTGACGAAGTACAAGGAGGAACACACTTCCTTCTCCGACCCGGACTCGATCACTACCCGCATGGAAGAAGCCGATCCGACAGAACTGTTCTCCTGAGTGGCCCGTTGGGGGGAGATGACTATGTGCCACCCAACGGAAACTCAGCTTTGGCTGTCGAAGTGTAGTCTCCGCCGCCTTTCACACTTGATCTCCTTCGGCTCTGTTGAAACCCTCAGTTATTGATAGTTTGTAGCGACCCTGCTGAATATAGAGGATAAGTTAAGCACGCTCTCGTAGTGTGCTACTCGCTCTTCTTTCCGGTAGATCCCTTAGCGTATCTCGTAGTGTAGGATTGTGA
>Ga0207719_100967_pt1 | contig 9994 bp, 7 predicted proteins | sample A23P1SouthBayCA_2_FD_187279 | JGI IMG/M metagenome (GOLD analysis project Ga0207719, IMG submission 187279) | Aerobic enrichment media microbial communities from Eden Landing Ponds, California, USA - A23 P3 (3) (SPAdes) | ecosystem: Environmental > Aquatic > Marine > Unclassified | place...
CGGGAGTCGATCCGATCCGAGAGCGCGAGCCACGCCGCGGGAAAGAGGGAAGCGACGAGGAACCAGCCCACGAAGTTGCCGAGTGGGACGCCCAGCCAGACGCCGGGGGGCGTCCACTCCCAGAAGGGTACCCGGATCGCGACGGCGTCGATCGCGAGGTCGATGTGGAGGGCAAACAGGGCGCTAAAGGCCGGGACCGCCCGCGGGGAGAGGTCGAACCGCCGCCCCGTCTCGACGCCGGCGTAGATGATCGCCGCCCATCCGAAGCCGATGACGAGGGGGACGTCGACGACCGTGAGCAGGAAGTCCTCGGCGTTGTAGGTGTAGCGCTCGAACGCGACGATGACGAGCTGTTCCAGGATGACGCCGTATACGACGCCCGTCCCGAGGAAGGCCAGGCGATCGCGATCGGGGTAGGCGTGGTGGGCGCAGGCGGCGAGCGCCGAAAGCGACATCGCAAGGTTCGCGACGAAGACGGGCGCGACCATTAAGTGGGGATGTTGCGCAGGGGGACAAAAAACGGTCGCGTCGCGGTCGCCAGCGCTTCGGCGTTCGTTCGGGGACCTCGGCACAACACTCTTTACCGCCCCGGTGGTGCAGGAGGTATGTCAGGAACGAACGGGTCGGATGCCCACGATGGGCCGGACAGGCGGCGCTTTTTGAAGGCGATCGGCGCGCTCGGCGTCGCGGGCGCGGCGGGCTGTCTCGGCGACGGCTCGGGCACGTCCACGCCCACCGACACGGCGACCGACACGCCGGACACGACGGCCACGGACACCGCAACGTCCACTGACACCGACGACCCACCCACCGACACGGCGACGGCGACCGACACCGACACGCCCACGCCGACTCCGGAGGACGTGTCCATCCTCGTCGTCTCCGCGACGCCGGACTACCGCCACGAGTCGATCCCGGCGGGCAACCAGGCGCTCCTGGAACTCGGCGACCGCCTCGCCGGCGAAGCGGGGGTCGGCGAGGTCGCCGTCGACGTCATCGACAGCGAGGGCGAACACGCCGAGACGGAGCCGACGGAGTTCCCTTCCGACGCCGAGGCCCTCGGGGCGTACGACGTCCTCGTCTTTAACAACGCCAACGGCGGAACCCCGCCCGACGAGGGCCCGGACGTGCTCGATTCCGAGCAGGCGGCGGCCTTCGAGGCGTACGTCCGGTCGGGCGGCGTCGTCGTCGGCATCCACTCGGCGATCGACGCCCAGCGTGCGGACTCGTTTTACGCCGACGTGATGGGATCGTACTTCGCGGGCCACCCCGCCACCCAGGAAGGGACGATCGCGGTGACGGACCGGGTCCACCCCTCCACGAGCCACCTGCCCGCCGAGTGGGACCTCGAAGCCGAGTGGTACACCTTCACCGAGGACCCCCGGGGGGACGCACACGTCCTGATGACTGCGGACGTGACCAGCCTCGACGTCGAGCGCGACGCGCCGACCGAGGAGGGTAACCACCGCCCGATGGCGTGGTGTCGGGATCTCGACGTCGCCCCCGGCGCCCGGTCGTGGTACACGGCGCTGGGCCACCTCCCCGCGCAGTTCGAGGATTCGAACGTCCGCGATCACATCTACGGCGGGATCAGGTGGGCCGCCGGGCTCGTCGAGGGCGACGCCACGGGCACCGTCTGGGACGCCTACACGAAGACGCCGGTCACCACGGAGACGGGGAGTCCGTCGACGATCGACGTCGCCGCTGACGGCCAGGTGTTCTACATCGACCGGGGCGCCTACCGGGAGGACGACACGGAACGGATCATGGCCGTCGACCCCGACACCGGCGAGACGACGACGATCCTCGAACTCCAGGTGTACGGCGAGAACAACGGGATCAAGGGGATGGTCCTGGAGCCCGGCTTCGAGGGCGAGGGCTACGTGTACCTGAACTACGCGCCCCCGAGCGCGGAGATCGACGAGCCCCACAACCGGATCTCGCGGTTCGGCGTGGCGAACGGCAACTCCACGGTCGACTCGGAGGTGGAGATCCTCCGGCTCCCCATCCAGCGGGAGATCATCGGCCACCGCGCGGGCAACCTGGCGTGGGGCCCGGACGGCGAGCACCTGTACGCCGCCGTCGGCGACGACACGTACTGCTGTGCGACGGAGTACGCCCCCATCGACGAGCGCGACGGGCGAGCGGTGTACGACGCCCAGCGCACCTCCGCGAACACGGCGGACCTCCGGGGGAGCATCCTCCGGATCGCCCCGAACGACGACGGCTCGTATGCGATCCCGGAGGACAACCTGTTCACCGAGGCCGGGGGGTACGCCGAAGAGATCGAGGACGAACTCGTCCGCCCGGAGATCTACGTGATGGGACTGCGCAACCCCTACCGGATGGCGATCGACGCCGCCACCGGGGCCTTACACTGGGGGGACTACGGCCCCGACGCCGCCGAGTGGGACGCCGACCTCGGCCCGCCCGGCGTCGTCGAGTACGACCGGGCGACCGAAGCCGGGTTCCACGGCTGGCCGCTGATCGTCGGGGATAACGTCCCCTACCAACACCACGACTTCGAGACCGGCGCGTCGGGGCGGATCTTCGATCCCGCCGGGCCGACGAACGACTCCGCGAACAACGACGGCCTGACCGACCTCCCCGCGACGACGGGAGCGATGATCACGAGTCCCCGGAACTGGGAGGCGTTTCTCGACTACCCCGACGAGTGGGACGAGTACGTGTCCTACGACGATACCCACGACGTGCCCTTCCCGCAGGTGTTCGGGGCGTCGCCGATGCAGGGGCCGGTGTACAGACACGGCCGAAACGACGGCGACGGGGGCAGCAGCGACGGAGGCGACGATGACGGAAACGGCGCCCTCCCGGGGTACTACGACGGGAAGGCGTTCATCATGGAGCGAAACAGGAACTGGATCAAGTACGTCTCCATGGACGAGGACGGCGAGCCCTACGAGGTCGACCCGTTCCTCCCGGAGATGGAGTTCACGCGCCCGATGGACATGACGACGGGGCCCGACGGCGCGCTGTACCTCGCCGAGTGGGGCAGCGGCTGGGACGCGCCCAACGACGACTCGGGCATCTACCGGATCGAACACGACCCCGGGGAGTGACTGTGCGAGTCGTTGGGAGAACACGGCCCCGGAGCGTGACGGCGAAGGTGACCACGAGTTGTGGGGCCGTGTGGTGACCCAAGGGGTTGGCAGAGCAATGCACAGTTTTCCAGGGCACCTGTTCAGAAGACGTCAGGAACTGCGTGCAAGATGTAACGCGCGTATGTTGCACGCGTTCTCCTCCACTTCACCGATAACGGCGGGCGATCGTCCGCGGACTCTTTAGATGTTTTTAGTAGATGGGACGAGAGGAACCGGTATGGACATGCTACGATCGAACGACGGGACGCCTCGGGGGCACCGATGGTAGACGTTGTGCTCTCGGCGACACAGGTCCTCCTCGCGCTGTTTCTCGTGGTTTTGAACGGCTTTTTCGTCGCCTCGGAGTTCGCGTTCGTCCGGATTCGGGGGACGTCGGTCGAACAGCTCGCCGCAGAGGGCCGCACCGGTTCGGGGACGCTCCAAGAGGTGATGACGAACCTCGACGACTATCTCGCCACGACGCAATTGGGCATCACCATCGCCTCGCTCGGATTGGGGTGGGTCGGCGAACCAGCCGTGGCGTCGCTCATCGAGCCCGTACTGGAACCGATTCTCCCGGCGAGTCTCATCCATGTCGTCGCTTTCGCAATCGGCTTCAGTATCATCACGTTCCTCCACGTCGTCTTCGGTGAACTCGCGCCGAAGACGCTCGCAATCGCCCGGACCGAGCGACTCTCGCTGTTTCTCGCCCCGCCGATGAAGCTCTTCTACTACCTCCTCTATCCGGGGATCGTCGTCTTCAACGGGGCGGCCAACGCGTTCACGCGGTCGATCGGCGTGCCGCCCGCCTCCGAGTCGGACGAGACGCTCGGTGAACGGGAACTCCTACGGGTACTCACCCGATCCGGCGAAGAGGGGGACATCGACGTGACCGAGGTGAAGATGATAGAGCGCGTGTTCGATCTCGACGATATCGTGGCACGGGAAGTCATGGTTCCGCGACCGGACGTGGTGAGCGTTCCGGAAGACACCTCGCTGTCGGAGTTCAAGTCCATCGTCTTCGACGCCGGCCACACGCGCTACCCGATTCTCGACGCCGACGACGGGGACCAAGTAGTCGGATTCGTTGACGTCAAGGACGTGCTGCGAGCGGAGGTGGGCGACGGCGATGCCGAGGTAGTCGGCGACGTCGCCCGCGAGATTCTCGTCGTCCCGGAGACGATGACGATCGTCGGCCTCCTGAGGCAGTTCAAGGAGGAGCGCCAACAGATGGCCGCAATCATCGACGAGTGGGGAGCGTTCGAGGGGATTGCGACGGTTGAAGACATCGTCGAGCCCCTCGTCGGAGACCTCCGAGACGAGTTCGACCTCGACGAGCGCGAACCCTCGATTCGCCCGCGCGACGCCGGGGGGTACGACGTCGACGGAGGAGTCCCGTTGTCGAGAATCAACAACGCTCTCGGTGTGGGCTTCGAGAGCGAGGAGGTAGAGACCATCGGCGGACTGGTGCTCGAACGACTCAACCGTCCGCCGGAAGTCGGCGACAGCGTCGAAATCGCCGGTCACGTCGCCGAGGTGACGAGCGTCGAGGGGGCCCGAATCGTGACGGTGCGGATCCACGAGAGAGATACCGACGAACCGTCGAAGGACCGAGAGTAGAGACCGACTCGTCTCGTTTGGCCGCACGACGCCGTCCGGTCGGCGTTGCATCCCCTACCGGTTCGATTCAGCGTCTCGGAGTCGTTCAAATCGGCGTGCAAGACTTTGAGAGGGAGTTCAGCACTGCGCTAACTACAGACCAGGGAGATACCGCACTTTGATCTATCTACTCGGATATTGATACAAACGGAGTGACCGATCCAGGGCGCGTCTGTTGCAGCCGTCCCGATCACGAGGCGGCGTATCTGTGTGTGATCCTCCGCATTCGAGGGTTGCCCTGGACACCGGACGGCCCACCGCCAAGTTGCAGTCCCACTCGTCTCCCCGGAGTCTAGCCGTCGTTTGAGTATGTGGTTTTTTATCTTGTCCCCGATGTGCCAACATCATGCCAGTAGACAGTGGTGGTGCGAACCCCTCTCCGGGGGCTGGAACGAGTCTCGGTGATCTCCTGATCAGTCCAGTGACCGCAGTACGGGAGCGTCCGTCGTTACTGGGAGTGCTCATCGTGGGCGGCGTCGTCCCCGGACTTCCCAACGTACTCAATTCGATTGTGGTAGGCCTGTTTTTGGTCGTCTGCGTCATGATCGCCGGCGGCGGGTTCGGCCTTCAGATGGCCGGCGGGGTCGGTGACCGGTTCGTAATCGGGGTGATCGCGTACTTTCTCAGTGCCATCGGGATCGCTATTGGACTCCTCCTGCTGATTTTACCCGGGCTCTATCTCTGGGCGAAGTTCTATCTCGCGGTGCCCGCCGCCGTCTTCGGGGGCGCTGGCCCGGTCTCGTCCCTGTCGGAGAGCTTCGCCCTAACGGACGGCGCGCTATGGTCGATACTCGGTGCCTTACTAGTGTTCGTGGGCGGCGGGGTTGTGGTCGGTATCGTGGCGAGCATAGCAACGGGGGGCGTACTCCTGGGGACGGTGTGTACCACGTTCATCGTGTGGGGTGGACTCGCCGGCAGTCAGGCCTACCTCTACCGGGAAGCCGTGCAGTCCCGATCACCCTACCAGCAGGCCTGAGTTCGCAGCCCTCCTGGATAGCCAGGTCTCGGGATCGGGGCTGATTCCAATCTCACTGCGGTGGGTGCAGTCGCACGTCTGATCGGACAACAGTCGAATATATGGAGTGGAGTCCAGTAACTCACTGGTCTGTTGCTACCGATATGAGCGACTCATCCTCTGCATGTGTCATAGCAGTTTGAATACGCTTGTCATCTGTCACATTAGAAAGTAAGAAGATTTCAGCCAACCACCATGAAGCGTCCGTCCACCCATCACACGACACGAACCAGTCCCCGCCGCCATTAAGTGTCGCTCGCGAGTATTCACGAACGCAATGCAACTCACCTGGTTCGGTCACTCGACGTACCGCGTCGAACTCGGAGACACGACGCTTCTGATCGACCCGTTCTTCGACAACCCCAAGACCGACGCCGACCCCGAGGAGGTCGACCCCGACCACGTCCTCCTCACACACGGCCACGCCGACCACATCGCCGACGTGGACCGCTATCGGGGGGCGCACTTCCTCGCGACGCCGGAGCTCGCGGGCTACCTGACCGACCAGTACGACATCGACGACGCCACGGGGATGAACCTCGGGGGTACCTTCGAAGCCGGCGACGCGTTCGTGACGATGCACCGCGCGGACCACTCGAACGGCATCGACACCGGCTACGGAACCTCCGCCGGGATGCCCGCGGGGTTCGTCATCTCGGACACGAAGCCCACGCAGGTCGCGGACGAGGAGTCGGAGACGTTCTACCACGCCGGTGACACCGCGCTCATGACGGAGATGCGCGACGTCATCGGCTCATATCTGGAGCCGGACGCCGCAGCCGTCCCGATCGGCGATCACTTCACGATGGGGCCCGCCCAGGCCGCCATCGCGGTCGACTGGCTCGACGTCGACGTCGCCTTCCCGATGCACTACGACACGTTCCCGCCGATCGAGCAGGACCCGTCGGACTTCCGGCGGGAGGTCGCCGCGACCGGCAGCGACGCCGAGGTCGCGGTTCTGGAGGGCGACGAGCGGTTCGATCTGTCGGCGGCACTGTAGTCGAGTCGGCGCACCGACGGTGCGATCCCGCGTCGGAAACGCTGATACCGCTCGCCGTACAACGGGACGGTATGACCGACGCCACGTGGCGCGACCGGCTCGCGGGCCACCGCATGCAGGTCGACGAGGCCTTCGCCCCGCAGGTCCGCGACTCGGAGCTCACCAACGGCGAGTGGAACCTCGTCATGACGGCGGTCGACTTCCGGATCGAGGGCGAGGGCGAGAACGCTCGCCTGGTCGCGGACACGAGCAAACTCGAAAGCGTCGTCCCCGAGTTCGACACCATGCGCCAGCGCGGGCCGGGCGGAACCGCGTCCAGGCCGGAGGCGGTCGACGGCGTCTTCGACTCCGCGAAGGACGTCCTCGGCATCGACTCGACGGGGGACATCATCGACCTGGAGCCGTTGAGCGATCGCCTCGGGGTCGATCTGGGGGGCGCGCTGGGGCTCGATTCCGGGGCCGGCGACGACGAGAAGGTGCGGACGGCGAGGCGGCTCGCCGATTCCTACGCCCGCGAGCTCCAGGCGCACCTGGAGGAGCAGGGACAGTGGACGTCGATCCGCGAGGCGGCGACCCGGACGGACTGACGTCGTCCTTAGCCGTCCCCGGAGTGAAACAGGGTGAGTTCCTCTGCCTCGTAGATGTTGATGAGTTCCGTGACGAGTTCGTCGTAGGACTCGTCCTCGATGCGGAGGCCGTCGAGCCGTTCGACCGTCTCCTCGCTGAGTTCGATCGTCTCCATGGCCGACCTACACCGTCGACGGTCTTAACGCCAGGGGTCTCCCCCAGGCCGACGGAGGTCTCCCCGCCGGTTCCCCCGCTTCGCCCGGGAACGCGTGGCGGGACGCGACAGATGAGGAATGTTGAAGCGCGCGGCGGCCGAACGGGGGTGCATGGACGTAGACGACATCGGAACGATCGCGGTACTGGGCGCCGGGAACATGGGTCACGGGATCGCGGAGGTCGCCGCGATGGCCGGTTTTTCGGTGAACATGCGCGACATCGAGGAGGAACTCGTCCAGGACGGCTACGACTCCATCGAGTGGAGCCTCGGGAAGCTCGCGGAACACGACCGGCTCACCGAGGAGGAGGCCGACGCCGCGCTGGATCGGGTGACGCCGCTCGTCGACCTGGAGGCGGCCGTCGGGGACGCCGACGTCGTAATCGAGGCCGTGCCCGAACGGATGGACGTCAAACGGGAGGTGTACGCCGAGGTCGAGGAACACGCCCCCGATCGGGCGATCTTCGCCTCGAACACCTCCAGCCTCTCGATCACCGAACTCTCGGAGGCGACCGAGCGTCCGGGGCAGTTCTGTGGCATGCACTTCTTCAACCCGCCGGTCAGGATGGACCTGGTCGAGGTCATCTCGGGGGCCCACACCGCGGATGAAACGCTCGACACTGTCGAGGCTCTCGCGGAGGAACTCGGGAAGACGCCCGTCCGCGTCCGCAAGGACAGCCCGGGGTTCATCGTCAACCGCGTGTTGATCCCCCTCCTGAACGAGGCGGCCTGGCTCGTCGAGTCCGGCGAGGCGACGATCGCCGAAGTGGACGCGACGACGAAATACGACATGGGGCTGCCCATGGGCGCGTTCGAGCTGGCCGACCAGATCGGCATCGACGTCGCCTTGGACGTCCTCGAGTACGTGGAGTCGGTGCTGGGGGAGGCCTACGCCGCGTGCCCGTTGCTCGAAGAGAAGGTCGAGGCCGGCGAGCTGGGCAAGAAGACCGGGGAGGGGTTTTACGACTACGAGGACGGCGGCGTCGAGATCCCGAACGACGCGGGGCGGGACGACATCGCGGCGCGCCTGACCGCCGTGATGGCAAACGAGGTGGCGAAACTGGTCGAGGGCGACGTGGCCGATCCCGGCGACATCGACGAGGCGATGCAGCTCGGCGCCGGGTTCCCCGAGGGCCCGGCCAGCAGGGCCGACGAGGCCGGGCTGGACGTCCTCGCAGGGACGCTCTCGGAACTCCACGAGGAAACGGACGACCCGCGTTACGAGCCGGCGGACCTCCTCGTCGCGTACGCGGAGGAGGGCCGGGGCTTCTACGAGAGCGACGAGGAGTCGGTGACGTTCGAGGCCGTCACGGTCGAGGTCGACGGCCGGGTCGGTCGGCTCACCCTGGATCGGCCCCACCGGATGAACACCGTCACGGTCGACATGCTCGACGAGATCGAGGCCGCGATCGACGAGTTCGAGGCGGACGACGACGTCCGTGTCGTCCTGGTTTCGGGCGCGGGCGACCGCGCGTTCTCGACGGGCGCGGACGCGAGCGCCTTCCGTCCCGACGACGGGCTGGGATCGATGGCGCTCTCCGAGAAGGGCCAGCAGGTGTACGGGCGCCTGGAGTCCTGCAGTATGCCCGTCCTCGCGGCCATCGACGGCTACTGTCTCGGCGGCGGGATGGAGCTCGCGACCGCCTGTGACCTCCGGATCGCGAGCGAGCGCGCCACCTTCGGGCAGACCGAGCACGACCTCGGCCTGATGCCGGGGTGGGGTGGAACCCAGCGCCTGCGCCACGTCGTCGGCGAGGGCCGCGCGAAGGAGATCATCCTCACGGCCGACCACTACGACGCCGAAACTATGGCGGACTACGGGTTCGTCAACGAGGTCGTCCCCCCCGGGGAGTTCGAGGAGAGAGCCGAGGCGTTCGCGCGCGAACTCGCCGACGGTCCGCCGATCGCACAGGAGTTGACGAAAGACGCCATGCTCGCCGGGCGCGACGACACCGAGGCGGGGCTGGCGGTGGAGGCCAAGGCGTTCGGGCTCGTGATGACGACCGACGACGTCATGGAGGGCGTCTCGGCGTTCATGGAGGACCGGGACCCCGAGTTCGAGGGGCAGTAGGGCGAGACGGGAACGAACGTTCGAGGGCAAACGAGTCGGGGCGGGAACGGAACGTTGAAGGGATCGACTCGGGAAGTACCGGGTGCGCTCGGTTGGTGTAGTCCGGCCAATCATTTCGGCCTTTCGAGCCGATGACACGGGTTCAAATCCCGTACCGAGCACTACAGCGAACGAGTTTTGCGAGCGAGCGAAGCGCGCAGGGAAGAGATTATCGTCGACGTCAATAGGTTCTCGCGTATCCCGTTATACGCTGAGCAGGCGGAATACCACGGCCTTGAGGCCGTGGATACGCGCCGTCACTCCGGGAAACACTCTACGGTTCTATTGCTGTTCGAGATTTCACGTCCGATGTTTTAAGCGGCAGGCC
>Ga0207719_100969_pt1 | contig 9965 bp, 9 predicted proteins | sample A23P1SouthBayCA_2_FD_187279 | JGI IMG/M metagenome (GOLD analysis project Ga0207719, IMG submission 187279) | Aerobic enrichment media microbial communities from Eden Landing Ponds, California, USA - A23 P3 (3) (SPAdes) | ecosystem: Environmental > Aquatic > Marine > Unclassified | place...
CAGCCCACGGAGTTCGTCATAAGTCCAGGTCGTTTTGTCGTCGCCGATCTCGAGTGGGTGAATGACGGCATCGGTAACGCCCATCTGTTTTGCCAGTTGCCACCGTTCGTCAGGCTCTGGAGGGAGCACTAGCGCTGGTCGAACCATACGAAACCGATACGCATAGAAGCGTATATAGATTATCATTATAGGTCCGACACGCGTGGCTGCTTTTCGACGACTGGGACAAGATCACTGGGAGGTGTAGCGTAAACAAACGTGCTAGCAGCCATATCGGGCCAGTATCCCGGTTCGTTACTTCAGGTCACTGGCGACAGCAGGTTTCCTACTCACCTGGGTGTCCGCCAATGAGGACGGGTACCCGCGCACGGACCGATAGAAAAATATTTATAATAGTTATGGGTAAACGATTATGCGTATGCAACTGCTTGACTCAGAGAGTCGACTGGTAACCAATCGCTGTTCGGAGGACCATACACGGTTCTGATAAGTATGTCAGCAGACAACTCCAACTCGTTCCACTGGCCGTTGCTCGGGACGCTGGTCCTGATCGGGATTATTCCGTCGTTCTCCGGCGCGCTCATCAACCCCACAATTCCAGCGATCCAAGAGACCTTCTCCCACCTGCCAAATTCCGAGACACTTGCTCAACTCGTCAGCACGACATCCGCGTGGGTCGTGATCATCGTGGCGCCGCTCACGGGGTACCTGCTCGATAAATATGCACGCAAGCCCGTCCTGATCGCTGCTGTCATCATCTATGGTGTCGGGACTAGCGCTGCGTTCTTCCTAGATTCTATTTACTTGATTTTGGCGACGCGTATTCTCGACGGTATCGCCGTCGGTGCTCTCATGGTGACGGTGCCGACACTCATCGCGGACTACTACTCGGATAACCGCCGTGAGTCGGTCATGGGGTATTATGGTGCAGTGCAAGCCGGTGGCGGTGCTGTTGCTGCCACGCTCGGCGGATACATCGCCTCGAATTTCGGATGGCGGTACATCTTCCTCGTCTTCGCAGGGGCGCTATTGTTTATTCCGCCGATCATCCGGTTCCTTCCTGAACCCGAACTCACGGAGGCAGAAGGAGGCGACGAGGTCAGTCGACTCGAAGCCATCACCAAGATCATCCGAGAGGAACCTGCGAAGCTCGTGATAGGAATCTACCTCATCGTGCTCCTAGGGATGATGGCGACGAACCTCGTCATGATCGAGGTCCCGTACTATCTCCAAGGCTCCCTCGGTGTGGGCGGTTCACAGATCGGGTTGATCATCTCGGGCGTGATGATCGCGGGTGTCGTCGCCGCATCGCTGTATGGCCGAATCAAACAGCACGTCAAGCACATCACGGTGATGACGATTGCATTCGTCGCTGGTGGCGCCGGGTTCCTCCTGTTCACGACGGCCAGTTCCGCCCCGCTAGTGATCGCTGGCGTCATCATCGCCGGCGCGATAGGGTTCGGACTCGTCATGCCCACAGTGAATGATTGGGTCGCATCTGTCGTCCAGAAGGAAGTCCGTGGGCGGGCGCTCAGTGGCATCACGATGATGACGTACGGTGGATTCGCACTCTCTCCCTTCGCGCCGATGCCACTCGTTGACGCCTTCGGGCGCGTGGGGATGCTTCGAATCGTCGGGTATGCCCAACTCATCGTTGCTGGGGCGCTCGTGACAGCTTGGTTCGTGACCCGGCCCACTGTCGATTCGACGATGAGCAAAACGCCGTCCGATGACTGAAAACGAGCAGTGACTACGGTAGAGCCAAACAATCCGGAGTCGCCGTAGGGAACCGCTCTGTAGTTAGCCGGACTGATTACCGGCAGCAGTGTGTCGAACAAAATCCTCTTCAAACGGTTGATTTTTATATCTGGAAAGTTGTTTTTCAGGCGTGCCAATCGAGACGATATTGCTCCCAGTTAGCGATTCGGACGAAGATAGGGTCCACCGCCTCGTCGACGTTACCGTAGAGATTGCCGGTCCAACCGACGCGAACGTTGTGGTTGCCCACGCCATTTCGAAAGATACTGACGGCGTTTCGCCGACAATTCCACCGATTTCGGGGGGTAACTACCCGCAGATTCTCTCGGAGTCGGAGTACGACGACTTCCTTGAAGGAGGCTCACCAGACGAAATCGCTGCAAAACACCAAACAGTTCAATCAGTGCTCGCTCGTCTCGACGACGACGGGATCGAGTACGACGTCTGTGGCGCAGTGGGTGAACCCGCTGAGGCACTACTCGGCCTCGCATCAGAGGTTGACGCTGACCGCCTCGTGGTCGGTGACCGTCGACGGACACCCACCGAGAAAGTCGTCTTCGGCAGCATAGCACAGCAATTACTGTTAGAGGCACCTTGCCCAGTTACGTTCGTTCAGGACAATTGAGGACAGCAGTTGCCGCACAATCTTATACGGAAAACCCGCCAGAATTGGCTTGATTAGCCTCTATAAGCATGTGCATGTTTTCTGTAACGCTCTTGTGTAGGATATTGTTGATACCACTGAGCGGTCGCTGTGGAGTCGGAGAGGACAAGCGCACCGCGTCAGCGGTGCCCGACATGAATGATTCCGCTGGATGTGTTGGGTCGGAATCGGTCGCAGGGGATCTGCTGGAACAGATTCGCTGGCGTGACAGTGTTTCCTGTCCTCGCTGCCGTTCTGACCGGACAGCGAGAAACGACAGCTACAGAGAATTTCAACGGTATCTGTGTAAGAATTGCGACCGCGCGTTCAACGACAAGACTGGCACAATCTTCGCTCACTCAAAGATAGCGCTCCGGCGGTTTGGGGGTGCGTCTTCATACTACGGGGCTGTCGATTAGGGAGACGGTTGCTATCTTAGACCTGCTGGGTGTCGATCGCTCTCACGGAGCAGTCTGGAATTGGGTGCATCCACTGTCTGCAGCACAGAGCGACCCGCCGACGGCGAAGCCGTCGCGGGTCGGGGTCGATGAGAAACAAATCGAGATCGACGGGGAGGAGAAGTGGTTGTACGCCGCTGTCGACACTGAATCAAAGCTGCTTCTCGAAGTTGACATATTCAGCCGCCGCGGGACTGACCTCGCGGCGGCGTTCCTGCACCGGCTCACTCAGAAACACGATGTTGCCGAGACAGTGTTTCTCGTTGATGCTGGCGGCTATCTGACTGCCCTCTCACGTCACGATTTGAGCGGTCGGCTCAACTGCCGAATCCAGAACCACATCGAAAAGTGGTTCCAGACTGTGACCATGCGAATCGACCGCTTTCACTCCTTCTGGAGGGGCAATCAATCCAGCGCGAAACAGTGGTTACGACGCTTCAGACACCACTACAACCACGAACGACCGAACCAATCACTCGACTGACGAACGCCAGCTGAGGTCATCTAGAACTAGACAGTGCCTGTGGGGAGCTTTTGCAAAGCTGCTGGTTAAGATATCTGTTACTTAGGTCTGTCGCGTCACGAGTTCGATTATGCCCGAAGAGCTCGTCATTCCTGAGATGCAGGTCAACCCACCTAAGGAATGTATTACCCTTCCGATGTTACCTCTTTATTGAGCCTCACACGGCTGATCTTACCGATTGAGAATCTCGATTTCTCCGTCGCTCAGCACCCGGATCTTGTAGCCACGATACTCGAATTGCACGTATCCGGATGTATGAGGCATGTCGCTGGTTGCAGGGTGAAAAAGTGCGTCTAACGCTTCCGGTTCGATCACCGAATACAGCGGCGGGGTCAACTCCACTGGATCAACGCCTTCGAAGTCGGCAATCATATCGAGGATCATCGTACTCGTGTCCTCGGCTGACTCTACTCTAGTGGGCGATATCGTTTGAATCTCTGCTTCCATTACCAACTTGATTGACCGCGTGTCGACTAAACGATATTGTCGAATAATCCGACTGTTTTTAAACAGGAATGGACCGTATCTAACTGTGCACCGTACCCCGGCGGGTATCAATCCGATTCGGCGGCGAACAAGTAGTCGAATATCTTCGCATTAATTCTGCGGAGATGGGTCGACAGCGTCGACGGTGCGATATCAAGTTCGGCGGCAACATCTTTTGCACTGGCACCGCCTTTTTTGTAATAGTCCATTCGGGTCGCGATCCGGGCAACCTGTCGCTGGCGATTGGTCAGCTCAGTTTTGATCCCAGCCTTTTCATTCATTGACTGTGCTCCAGAACTCCGGAGAATCTCAAGTTCGAACTGGATATCCTCCTCACGACAATAATCCCATAATGCACTGAAATTGTCTCGCTTACCTGTCTCTAACTGAAAGCGCCAACCCCGCCCGGCGCTTTCGATGTTGACGACATGAATACCAAATTCGGAGAGCGCTGGAGTAATATGGTGTATCCTTGGACTCAGTTGGATTCGGTACAGTCGTGTATCGCCGAAATCCATCGTTTGGTTCCACTCCGAGACCGTCTGATCGTGAGCAATCTCCGTTTCAAATACGTGGAAGTTAACGTCTGTAACTCGATAGAGGACCGTAAGTACATCTGCACTCGTCACTGGGCGAACGGATACCTCCGTGACCGATGCGTGGGGAACTGTCGTGAGAGTTGGTACTAACGGGGCATTTGAATGTTTCAGTACAATGTCGGCAATAAAGCTCTGGGGCACAAGGACAGTGGTAATACTCGTTTATTAGACAAAATTCTTTTCTTTACAGGCGGCCTCGGCGAATGTCATCTATAGGGGCCCGGATTCAGGATGTTCGAACAGCGGTACTGTCTCAGTAGCCACCGCATTCAAAAAGTCGTCAGATATATTTAAATATATCATATTACTTTATTTTAGTATGTCAAATATATATAAATATATTTAGATGTCATATAGAATTTTGTCATCTAAAGAGCCACATATGCCAGTATATTTCGTTAATTTCGATTGTAGCTATTCTTTTATTTATTCAGATGATTTTCAACCGGCTGCCTTCCGCCTCACAACGGCTACAACTAATAAGATGCGGCGAAGAATAAAATTTAAAATTCGGGCGGTTACCCAGCAAGGTTACACGGGAATATAGGTAGTGAGATCAGGGAAGAAAATAATCAGGAGAACAACAAGCATCACGGGGATGTAGTACGGAATAACTGCACGGATCACTTCTATGAGTGTCGTATCTGTACCTTCTTGAGGGCGAACAGCACCCACCCGAGCGGAAAAGTGACAACACCCAACATAAGCGTCAGGATCGCGACGATCCCGAAGTGGATCGATGCCCATGACTCGGCTTCTTTTGCACATGAACCAGTCACTACCACGTGCTCGCTGACACGGTTTTAGGGTGTCATACAGCGTTTCTCATATCCAGTCTTCGTATCTTCGAGTTGGTCAGTACCGTGACCAGTGTTAGCAACCCATAGTTGTAGAAACAGTCCCAGAATCGATGTCTCCGTTGCCATCAATACGGACTTCTGCAAACCGGGAATTACAGTCGAAATGATCAGTCGTTACTGGGTACGTTCCAGTCGTCTATGTTAATTGGTCGGTCACTTTGAGAAGGTAGCCCGGAGACCGGATTTCCAGCCGAAGTGTCCCGTTCGGCGGAATTGTTTCTCTCCGGGTTACGAGTGACTCTCGTTATGAATTAATACGACAGAGACAGTTCGGTTCCTCGGGCTATCATTCCAGGTCTGAATTGGCAACGTTTCCCCGGCTCCATCAACTTGGATGACGGTCGTGGGTTCGGCTTTTGTTCCTTGGTATGGGTCCGGAACCGATGGATCAATCGCTGGCGTGTCAGATATCGTTACGTCGGGCGGACCGCTGAGGTGAGAGAGAGTTGGAAACAAGAACACCGAAGCGACGATGCCAGCACTGATAACGAGAAAGACCACAAGAACCGGGCGTATATTCATACCTCAAGCGACTTCTCCCTGTACGCATCTGTTTTCTGGTTGTTACATTTGCAGACGGGCTGAGCCGATATTTTTCTCTCAAGATCCTAAAATAAACTACTTTGTGAACTGTTCTATGACACCCTAAAGGTTTAACTATCGGTCCATTCGTCCCGTGTGTTGGTTCACGCTCTCATTGCTCCGTCGTGCTACCCCGGCCTTCGGGATCAAGAGCGCTACGCCGACCCGATCAACCATATCCGCCTCTACCAGAATCTCAACCAGATCGCCGACCAGAGAGCCTCGTTACCCGAGACGAACTCAACGCCCGTACCAGCGTGTATACGCTGACTGATGCTGGCAGGGGGGCCTTCCACCGCCAGGGAAAAGCACTTGCAGGCCTGTGTGACCTGCCCGGTCCCGTCGTTAGTGGTGACCGACGTAAACACTCATTATAATATCTCCAATATCAAACAATTTTATATCCTTACCAGATAGTAAAATTTGGGCGACATTAGGCACAGAACGAGTCGCCCGGAATACGTGGTCGTCAGAGGCACAGGCGGGTTCTGGATCCAACCCGCTCGCTGGCGGATTCGGTCTGTGCGAGAAAATGTCACAGTGACCCGAACCCATTTATTAATAATGCAGGTACAGCAATTAGTTCTTATGCTACTTGCTCACCCAGGTTTGGCTGGCCGAAAGATAACTTCCGTGGCCAGTCAGTCTCAACAGGAAACTCAACACTGTCTCAGTCTGTCCACATGCCACCAAAACGCACGACTCAGCCGTCCAGAGCAGCAGAAGGATGGTGGCAGCCGAGGTATGGGTGGTGTGGGAGCGGCGTGTACACCATCAAGAGTCGTCATCTACGACGACAGGTTCTGGACCCAGGCTACTCGATGAATTTGAGGTGGGTTAAGGGGAGATGGAGCGTGGACCAGAACCCACTTGTTCGGTATATATTTGGTAATAAAGCTCCTGTGATATCGCCTCACAGCGATTCGATTCACCTGCCACACTCCAGCCGCTGACAGCGTACTCACATCACGAGGAGGTGGGTCGAGGACGCCACAGCCGACCGTCGGCAAAATCGTCGCCAGCACGATCACTGACAGTGACTCCTTCTTGCCGGTCTGTTCGCAGGATAACGAGCACGTCACGAGCGTCTTACTGGCAGATCTTGCGACCGAGATCATCCATCGGTCGGACGGTAATCAAAGGATGACCGTCCGTCACGGCAACTACTCCGACCTCGACGACGTCCTCTTCCGTCTCGGCGACCTAGCCATACACTGGTCCTGATGTCGACGTTGCGGACACACCACAGCTACGTGGCCGAGCGTATCCTGATACGGCTGAGGAACCGGTCATCGGGTTCAACGGCGAAGCCCAGTTTGAGCGGATTCAGCAAACGTTCACCACCGCTGGCACGAGTTACGGGCCGTTCAACTCCGGTGTTGATGGACCCGACACTCACTGGTCGCGGTATGCGCCGAACGTGAGACGCCACTACCTGTCACGTTCATCCCCGATGGTGAGGTCTAGATGGCAGCTGACCGCGAGACAATCAAGCGCGCGTTTCGGCTGCTGGATGTGCGCCTCCAGATATTGCCTGGAATCTGGCAGCGAGTCCGTCGGCTGACGCTGTGGGCACTCGACGCGGACGATGAGACGTCAATTTCAGCTCTCGTGATCCCGTTCCGATGCGGTAGTCTCGGCGAATGTTCGCAGACGCTTCGCATCGACAGCTTCCGAAAAGGCGTCAAGGGCTTGGTTAGCGTCGTCTCGCCGTCGTTCAGCGTGCGTTCGAAGGGACGTCTCGTCAAGTGAAGGTGGAACGACCGTTGCCTCGCTTGGAGGAACGTTGAGAACGACTTCGATTTGTCGGGCAGTGCTGAGCCCGTGTCCAAACTGCTCGAAGTATTCACGGTCCGGTGAGTCGAACCCAGCGAGTTGCGCTCCAAGAACGGTGGCAGCTTCGCCGAGATTCCCTGCTGTCTCTTCGAAGAACACTGTGATATCGTCGTCTGTCCACGAAGCCGGCGTGTAGGTTCCCCAAAACCCTTCTGTAATAGTTTCGAGAGCCACTGTCAGTGTCTCGAAACAACCGCTTGATCTAGTTTCGGGCACGGAGCTGAGTGCTGAGATGGCTGATGCATACAGGTAATCTCCGGCCAACAGCGCCGACATCGGATCCATTGTAATCGAGTGGGCATGTTTGTCAGTGTGCATGACAAGGAGTCGACTTCGGAGACGAACGTAACCCCAGAGTAGTTCGATTGCCGTAGCAGCATGAACGACGGGATCGGGGTTTCGATGATTGGACAGTGAGTCATACACATTCACCACCAACCGCCCATGCCACCTATCACTGGCTTCCTGCAAAATTTCACGGACGAGTGCTAATCCGGCTTCGTCTGCGTCATTGCTCACTTCCTCTAGTTGACGGTCAATTTGTAACGAACGGACTGGTGCCGGATCAGTCATTGCCTGTAGCCTCGATATTGGTTTGATCAAGATCGACTCTGGACTCAGTCAGATTGCTTCCGCGCCACGTACCACGCTGATACCATGCATAAGCAATGATTGCACCCGCAACATTCGAGATGGCGAACGACAACCAAATACCACTTTCTCCCAGCGGGCCCGCAGTGATCCACGCGATCGGGAAGCGGACGACGCCGAGCGTCAGCACTGAGATGGCAGCAGCAGTAAGCGTCTTTCCCGCACCGCGGAAACTGCCTGTATAAGCCCGCATAATACCCATGAAACCGAACGTCAGCGCGACGTACCGAATGAACTGCGCACCGATATCAACGACCTGAGCGGCGTTCGCTTGATGAGTATCGACGAACACCGAAACGATGGGTTCTGGGAATAGGAAAGCGACTGTTCCTGCGACCGTGAGTACCCCGAAGAGCACTTTCGCTGCCAGTCCAGCCGCCTTTTCGGCACGGTCTGGTTTATGCGCCCCCATATTCTGGCCCGTCATTGTTTCGACGCCGCGCGCGACGGCAAGCGCAGGAAGGAAGGCAACTGAGAATACACGCGTTCCGATGCCGTACGCAGCCACGACTGTGTCCGGGAAGAGCGCGACGATGACCAACAGCAGGTTCATCGAGAGCGCCCGGCCTGTGCCCTCGATCGATGCCGGCAGGCCAATGCGAACGAGCCGCCGGAGGTACGAGAGGTCAGGAATCATATCCCGTAGGTTAATCTGGACCCCGCGGTTCCCCCGGAACATGATCGCCAGTCCAACAAAAAGGGCGAGGGCTCGTGAAAACACGGTCGCGATGGCAGCACCCTCAATCCCGAGCTCGGGAAAAGAGAGCGTGCCGACGAGCGGCGCGTTCTCGACGACCGTCCACCCGAAAATCAAAAACGGATCGATGATGATATTAATCACGACCGATCCGAACATTACGAGCATCGGCGTAATTGTGTCACCGTATCCGCGCATGAGTGCGACAAAAACGAGGAAGCCGAACATGAATAGCAACCCCACCGAGATGACTTCCATATAGCTGGTCGCCAGCGGTAGGACATCTTGCGATGCGCCCAACAAGCCGAGGAACGTCGCCACACCGAAATAGCCCATTACACCGAGGATGAGGGATACAATGACGGCAAACATGACCGTCTGTGAGGCGGCGTATTCGGCTTCTCGTTCCTCGTCTGCACCGGTGAATTGGGCAACGAGGACGCTCCCGGCAACAGAGATGCCCATTCCAAGCGAGATGAGCAAGAAAACCATCGGGAACGCGAAGCTGATCGCCGCCAAGGCGTCCGTGCTGTACTGGCCGAGCCAGAACGTATCTGCGAGGTTGTACGCCGTCTGAAAAAGGTTGGTCACAACAATCGGCATCGACAGGAAGAACAGCGGCTTCCCGATGCTACCCGATGTCAGGTCGAACTCTTCGGAGCCTTTGAATAAGGAGAAAATGGTACTTCGAACCTTCATCGGTGGGTCGTCTCCGATAGTTCGGTTCCGAGAAGATATCCATTAATATACTGGATGATTGACTTGTACAACTCCTCAGAGGAACGATCGATGGCAACTCCACGAGTGTGGGCACCCGTGATCGCCGTCACGAGAAACTCGGCAGCGACGGCCGGCTCAACTGTTGCGTTGAA
>Ga0207719_100970_pt1 | contig 9944 bp, 10 predicted proteins | sample A23P1SouthBayCA_2_FD_187279 | JGI IMG/M metagenome (GOLD analysis project Ga0207719, IMG submission 187279) | Aerobic enrichment media microbial communities from Eden Landing Ponds, California, USA - A23 P3 (3) (SPAdes) | ecosystem: Environmental > Aquatic > Marine > Unclassified | place...
CGTCTGTATATAGATTATCTCCACCTAAAGATGTTACGTAAACATTCAACCCCAGCCGTGGCTACGAACGTGGATAGATTCCCAGTTGTCGGCTTCATCCCACGGCTAAAGCCGATGGGCTTTCGCCTTGCTACCGCTGTAACTCCCGCGCCTGCCCACAACTCGACCAATGATAGAGTTTTAACTGGAATTAGGCGCTAAGTCCCCTTCCTCAAGGAGCAACGCAGGGAGCGAAGCGACCGAGTAGCGCAGTAGGGAGGGGATACAGCGCCGCACGATTCTCAAGGTAGTTCACGCAGATGTGCCTACCGCCTTCCGAAGTCTCTTTCATACAACGAGTCAATCAAAGATGTGGCAAATACAAACCGCAGTTGGTACTTCGCAGAGCGACCAGCAGGTGAACCAGACGCGGACTGCTTCGAGCTCAGAGAAGACGACGTCCCAGAACCAGGCGACGGCGAACTGCTCGTCCGTGTCGAGTACCTCTCTGTCGATCCGTATATGCGCGGCCGGATGCGCGACAGCGAATCGTACGCGGAGCCGTGGGACGTCGGCGACGTCCTCAAAGGTGGCGTCGTCGGCGAAGTCGTCGAGAGCAACAGTGCACAGTTCGACGAAGGTGACGTCGTGACCGGTGAAGGCACGTGGGCAGACTACAGCGTGCTCGATGCAGATGACGTCGCGCCCGTCGACCCCGAGGTCGCGGACTTGCCAGCCTATCTCGGCGTCCTCGGGATGCCGGGCCGGACGGCGTACTTCGGGCTGCTCGACGTCGGCGAGCCCAAGCCCGGCGATACCGTCGCCGTCTCCGGGGCAGCCGGCGCGGTTGGATCGGTCGTCGGACAGATCGCGAAGCTGAACGGCTGCCGCGTCGTCGGATTCGCCGGGTCCGACGAGAAGACGCGCTGGCTCACAGACGATCTCGGATTCGACGCCGCGATCAACTACAAAGAGACCGAGGATTACGGAGCCGCGCTGGACGACGCTGCACCCGAGGGCGTCGACGTCTACTTCGACAACGTCGGCGGACCGATCACGGATGCTGTCTTTACGAAACTGAACCTCGACGCTCGCGTGGCCGTCTGCGGACAGATCGCGCACTACAACGACGAGAGTGTCCCGACAGGACCGCGAAAGCTGCCCCTACTCATCGCACCGCGCGCGAAAGTCCAGGGTCTGCTCGTCGGCGATTACGCGACCCGGTTTGGAGAAGCAACCAAACAGCTCGCAGCGTGGGTCGCAAGCGGGGAGATTGATCATCGAGAATCAGTCGTTGAGGGCTTAGAGAACGCACCGGATGCGTTCCTCGGGCTGTTCTCTGGCGACAACATCGGGAAGCAAGTCGTCCGAGTAGCTGAGTGAGATACTCACGCCGAAAAATTGGACGTCCTGGTGTGAGTCGAAGTCGTGGTCTCAGACCGACTTCCGCGACTCAATAGGCTCGTCGGTTTCAGTCGAGCGTTCGGGTCGGTAGGTGTTGAGCCCGAGCACGCGGTTGAGGACGCACTGCTGGGTGGCGCCGGTGATGATGAACACGAGGCTGATTACACCGAACAGTGCGGCGACGACTCCCGTTGAGAGCGGACCGAACCCTAAGCTGAGATACCCAGCAAGGGCAGCCAGCGAGACGATGCCAAGGACTGGACCAAGGACGAGGCGAGCGGTACGATCGTAACCTCCGACGTTCTTTTCCATATTGATCACACAGTATTGGCGCTCTGAGGAGATAACCGTATCTGGCCGTTTCGAACCCTCGGTCGGTGACGAGTCCCCGAGAGCGTGCTTGAGGATCCGTATCCGGTCGGTCGGTTGTTCTCCGGAACTTCCGGAAAACACCCGATTTCCGCAAACGACACCGACGGACAGCGGCCGACTCGACACGGTGAAAAAAATGACTTTCCGGAAATCTCTCCGAACCCGTTATCACCGCAACCGACATCAGTAGGTCGCTAGATCGAAAAGCAGCGCCTTCGCGCGCGATTCGAGACTTCGGTCGACAGGTCCAATCGGTCGGCGAGCAGTTGCATCTCCGTACTGGTCGAACTCGGTCTCGATGCGATACGTTAGCGACTTTTCGAGCGCCCCTTCCCAGAGGTCGATGACGAGGGCTCGGTTGTCGACGATACGCCGGAGCCGCCCCGTCTCGCTGTTCAGCGTCACTTCGATCCAGCAGTCACCGAATTCTGAAATAGGCGCGAACGGGAGTGGAACAACCTGTGCGTACGCGTCCGGTCCGGAAGCCCGATACGTGACCGTTCCATCTTTCTCCGCGGTTTTCGTCCAGTCAGTCCGGTGCGGGCGGACGAAATCGCCGCGGACCGCTCTGGCAGCGTCATCGTCGTCGGCGACGACGTCGGTTCCACTGCCGCCTTTCGAGATGCGCACCCGCCCGTCTTCCGGCGTCGGCGCATCGAAGTCGTACAGCATCGTCCCGTCGGTCACGTATAGCACGTTGGTCAACGGGAGGTCGTAGCTGTCGCTGTACACCCGGTTGTAGTGAAACAGCGCCCACAGGAGTTGGTGCGGCGTGACGAACTCCCGGTCCGCCTCGTCCGCAATGCTGTCGCTCCGGGTCAACGGGGTTGCAAACGTCGTCAAGGTGTGGAGGTGCCGTCGTCGGGAGTGTTCGTGCCACTGTCTGCGTACGTCGAGATCGTACGGTGCCTCGCTGGTCCAGTCCTCCAGCACTCGCACCCTCGTGGTGGCCCGGTGATCGACGGCGTGGCGGTGTCGAGCCGCCGCAACGATGCGCTCGCGCGGTGCATCACCTGTCGGGAGCGCCGGGTCGTAGGGACGAACGTCAGCGACTCGAAGGCTGCCGTAACCCGTGGCTGCGGCGAGCGCCGTCGTGCCAGCCCCGAGGAGGAACCTGCGGCGGTTCATTCGCCAGCCCCCGAAGAACCTGTTTCCGGTCGCCAGACTGCAACTGCTCTCGACCTATTTCGTTCGGGCGCGACCCAGACTACGCGAGTCATCGCTGGTTCAGGAATCTCGTGAGTCAGCGTCGCTCCCGGCGTAAGCGGGAACGCCGCATCCGAGTCCGTGCTATCGTGATTGAACCACACGGTCTCGGTGTCGTCAGCACCGGGGGTGACGACAGATAAGCGACTCGTGTTCTTGGCCGTGACACGGTTGCCGCGGTCAAACGTCACGGTCAGTGCTGACTGATCGGGATTCCAGTCAAACGAAACGAAGACATTCGGTCCACTAGTCGGGTAAGGTTCCGTCGAGGGACTGCTCGGTGCGAGTGAGCACCCAGCAAGGGCAGGGACGAGTGTCGTAAGGAGGGCACGCCGATGCACGGAGGAGGCTTCGCCAACGAGGCCTAAAGATAGCTCGGGAATCGGATTCATCCATCGGAGTTCTCGGGCAGTGCGACCACGTGTTCCTACTCCGTACTATTCCAGTCAGAGACAGCCTCCGAGATGAGAGTTGATGTACAGTATTCGTTTTTCGGAGCCACCGCGAATCCCGAAGTGAGCCTGAAACCGGAGCGTAAGCGGTGGGGGAGTATATCACCGGTGGGTGTCCTTGTACTCCGTGACAAGCGCCTGCATTTCTTCCCGCGCGTCTCCGAACAGCATATACGTGTTGTCGTACGTGAACAGCGGGTTCGGGATCCCGGCGTAGCCGGGGCTGAGGCTGCGCTTGTTCACGATTACCGTCTGAGCGTCCCAGACGTGGAGAACAGGCATCCCCGCGATGGGACTCGACTCCCCGGAGAGCGCGCTCGGGTTCACCACGTCGTTTGCGCCTGTAACGATGACGACGTCGGTCTGGGAGAACGTCGGGTTGACCGCTTCCAGTTCTGCCATCTGTTCGTACGGGACGTTCGCCTCAGCGAGGAGGACGTTCATATGGCCGGGCATCCGTCCGGCCACCGGGTGGATACCGAAGACCACTTCGACGCCGTTCGCCTCCAGAAGCGCCGCGAGTTCGGCGACGGCGTGTTGGGCCTGTCCGACAGCCATCCCGTAGCCGGGGACGATGACCACGCGTCGAGCGACGTCGAGCAACATCGCCACCTCCTCGGGAGAAGTCGACATCACGTTCCCTGTGTAGATATCCGCGACGTCGCCACTTGGCCCACCAGCACTGTACCCGCCGAAAAGGACGTTCGTGAGCGTTCGGTTCATCGATTCGCACATAATGAATGTGAGAATCAGACCGGAGGCACCGACGAGTGTCCCGGCGACGATGAGGACGCTGTTGTCGAGCGCAAACCCGGTCGCCGCGGCTGCCAGCCCGGAGCAGGCGTTCAACAGCGCGATCACGACCGGCATATCCGCACCGCCAATAGGGACGACCAGCAGGATTCCCAGTATCGACGCGGCTGCGACCAGCATCCAGTACGCCGGCACCCAGGTTGCTGCCGAAAGCACGCTTATCTCAATCTGCGTGACGAGCGCCACGCCCGCAAGGACGGCGAGGCCGAAGAAGGCGGTCTTGAGTGTATTCTCACCCGGGTAGTGGACCGGGTCTTCGACGAATCCCTGGAGCTTCCCGGCAGCCACGAGACTGCCCCAGAACGTGACACCGCCGATGAGCCCGGTGGCGGCCGCTGCCGTCGTCGTCTCAACTGGGGCTACTGTCGCCCCCGACGGCCCAAAGAGGTCGACGAGTTCCGCGCCGGCCACGAGTGCGGAGGCGCCCCCGCCGAAGCCGTTGAACAGGCCGACGAGCTGGGGCATATCCGTCGTGTCGACAGTCGCCGCGAGCCAGCTGCCGATCGCCGCGCCGACGAGAAGACCAGCGAACAAGACCACCGGCGAGAGAATCTCGAACCAGAGCACGGTGGCACTGACTGCGACGACCATCCCGGCCGCCGAGAATATGTTCCCTCGGCGTGCTGTCCGGGGGTGTGTTAGCTGCCGGAGTCCGTGGATGAACAGGACCGCCGCGGCGAGGTACGCGAGCGAGAGGGCCGCCGGCGGGAGCCCAGCCGCGATTCCCAGCACAGATCAGTCCTCCCGACCCCGGAAGCGTCGGAGCATTCGATGACTCACCAGGTAGCCGCCGACGACGTTCGTCGTCGCCATCACGACGGCGAGAAAGCCCAATACCGTCGCGAGCGTCGACTGGCCCGCCCCCGCGACGACGACCGAGCCAATGAGCGTGATTCCGGAGATGGCATTCGTCCCCGAGATGAGCGGCGTGTGCAGCGTGGCGGGGATCTTCGTGATCACCTCGTAGCCGACGAACGCGGCGAGGACGAACAGCGTCAGATTCTCGACGAACCCCATTCACCACCACTCCCGTGTGTTAAGCATCGGTTTCTCCGTCAATTGGCTCCTGGTCGGTGCCGTCACTGGCATCGGGACTGTCTGTGTCAGCAGGGCTCGACGGCAAGTTCGGCTCACTGCGACGGTGTGGGGTGCGGACCACACCCTCGTGGGTGAGGAGTGTGGCGTCGATTATCTCGTCTGTCGTGTCGGTGGCGATAGATCCCTCCCGGAGAACGTGATCCAAGAAGTTGGTGACGTTGTTTGCGAAGAGTCGACTGGCTGTCTGGGGGACGGCACTCGGGAGGTTCGTCGGCCCGAAGATAGTGACCTCACCGTATTCGACGGTCTCATCGGGACGTGTCGGCTCGCAATTCCCCCCGCCTTCGGCCGCGAGGTCGACGACGACGGAGCCAGGCGCCATCCCATCGAGCATCGTCTCGGTCACGAGCGTCGGGGCGGGCCGGCCCGGGACTGCCGCCGAGGTGATGACGACGTCCGCCGCGCCGACAGCGCTGGTCATCGCTTCACGTTGCTTCCGATAGAACTCGGGATCCTGTTCTCGGGCGTATCCGCCCGCAGTGGCAGAATCAGATGTTTCGAGATCGAGCGCTACGAACTCCGCCCCGAGACTCTCGACCTCCTCTTTGACTGCGGGTCTGATGTCGTAGGCTCGAACCCGAGCGCCGAGGCGTTTCGCGGTCGCGATCGCCTGCAACCCCGCGACACCCGCACCGACGACGAAAACCGAGGCGGGCGAGATGGTCCCGGCCGCGGTCATCTGCATCGGAAAGAGCTTTGGCACTTCGTTCGCCGCCATAACGGCGGCCTTGTACCCCCCGAGACTCGCCATCGACGTGAGCACGTCCATCGCCTGGGCCCGACCCGTCCGGGGGAGGAGTTCGATCGAAAACAGCGTCATATGCCTTTCGGCGAGCGCCTCGAGTGTCGCGTCGTCGATGGCGTACGGGCCGAGCATCCCGATAACTGTCTGCCCTTCGCGATACGGGTCCAGTTCGCCGTCGGGACGGCTGCCGAGGCCACGGACCTGGAGAATGACCTCTGCACGCTCGAACACTGCCGTCCGGTCGTCGAGCACTTCACAGCCGACCGCCGCGTACTCGTCGTCGCTCCAGTTGCTCCCCGCTCCGGCACCTTCGGCAACGAGGACCTCGATGCCACGATCGACGAGCTTGCGCGCAACCGGTGGAACGAGCGCGACGCGGGTCTCACCCGCGACCGTCTCTCCCGGGACACCGACCTTCATCGGCCGCAATCCGTGCGAGCGGCGGCTGCCGATCCGCGGCTCTGAGCTGAATCACTCATCGCCAGCTCGTCCACCCGCCATCGACGACGAGCGATTCGCCGGTCACGTACCCTGCCAGGTCGCTCGCGAGGAAGACCGCCGCACCGGCGATATCTTCGGGCTGGCCGTACCGGCCGAGCGGGACCATCTGTGTGAACTGCTCGGCCCCCGCCGCCGCCGCTTCCGAATCGGTCGGTACCCCACCGATCATCGTTTGGATAGCGCCGGGATGGATGGCGTTGACACGGATGCCGTGCTCGCCGAGTTCGTGCGCGAGTGAATACGTCAGCAACGTCAACCCTCCCTTGGACGTGGCGTACGTGGGCCAGTTTCCGTTCCCGAACAGCCCCGCAATACTCGAGATGTTGATGATGGAGCCGCCTCCACGGTCGCGGAGTCGTGTTGCAGCGACCTGGGACCCAAAGTACGCCCCCTTCGTGTTGATATCCATCAGCTGCTGGTACTCCGCCTCGGTCACGTCGAGAAAATCCTCTGCGTGCCAAATACCGGCGTTGTTCACCCATATGTCGAGACCGCCGAACTCCGCGGCTGCATCGGCAGCGGCCTCGAGGTCATCGGTGTTCGTGACGTCGCACTCCACGAACGTCGCGGCCGCGTCGGTCTCGTCTGCCAGCAGTTCGTGCGTCGGCGGCCCACTCTCTTTCGGGTCCTCACGAACGTCGGCGACCACGACCGCACTCGCTCCGTGTTCAGCGAACCCACGCGCGATTCCACGCCCGATCCCAGAACTACCACCGGTGACCACCGCGGTCTTTCTATCGAGGAGTGTCATATCCGGTCTGACCTCCAAGAATACTCGTGTCGGAATCGTATAATTATAGACGGCATAACCCTCCCTCTAAACCAGTTGTAAATCGCCTCGGGGTCAAGCCCCGAGGCTTTCGCGTGGACTCCCGTTCTATGCCTCAACTGAGGCAGGGGGCACGTATTCCCCGCTCACGTTCAGCGTCCCACGATTCAAGCGCACATCTACGGGTGCGCCTCCATCGCCTGCATTTTGCCGACGACGGAGATACTGCAAACCGATGTTCTTGGAAGCATTGTAGTCCGCGTGGTTCTCGTACCCACACTTCTGACACTTGAACCACTCCCCGTCACGGTTATCGTCGTGGGTAAATCCACACGTCGAGCAACGCTTCGATGTGTTGCGTGGGTCAACCTGTACGGCTTCGATACCGTGTTCTTCGGCCTTGTATTCGACGTACTCATAGAGGCGTCGAAACGCCCAGACGTGTTGCCACGTCGCTTCAGGAATATTCTCCCGAATGTAAGTCAAGTCCTCGAACACGATGTGCGAACAGTCGTTCTCGACAGCCTCCTCGATAAGTTCGTTTGCCACCGTGTGTAGGTGTATCTCGAACCGTCCGTACTCTTTCTGCCCGACTGATTCGATGTTCTCGTGGGCGTGGCGAGAACCACACTGTTGAAGCGACCCACGGCGTTTCTCGTACTCTCGACACCAGTGGTTAAACTCGTCTGCTGACCAGAGCCGCCCGGTCGAAGCGACAGCGATATTGTTGACGCCCAAATCCACACCAAGGACTGTTCTGTGCTTGGACTCGGATTCAGGTTCGTCGTCTGCTTCGACCTTCCGCATCGAAGCGTGGAGATACCAGTCACCGTCGCGGTGCTGCAAGTGCGCCATCCGAAACTCGAAGTCCTCGTCGGAGACGTACTTCGTCGGCGGTGTCTCCGAGTCGTTGGGGAGAATGTAGTCGCATTCGACACGCCCGTCTACTGTGGACAGTGATACGTGGTCTCGGTGGAACGTCGCGCTCCGTTTGTCGTAGACCGCGCTATCGGCAGAAAAGTGCGGTTGCGACGTACTCTCACCACGTTCGAGACGCGAGACTCCGCTTTTGATGGCTTCGACCGCCCTGCGAATCCCTTTCTGGACGAGGTTCGCGGTGAGGTCGGTTTCGTCGCGGAGTTGGTCGTAGAGGGCGCGTTCGGCTTTGGCCTTTGAGGTGACGTGGTATCCGTCGTCGCCGTGCCAGCACCACTCCGAAGCGGTGTTGGCGCAGTGTTTGAACTGCTCGACAGTCTCTCGAAGGGAGTTGTCTGCTCCATCGGGAGTGTCGAGTTTGATGACGGCGGTACGACGGTATTCCACTGTGTTTCACATATGTTGGCTGGTGTTACTTATACGTTTGTGAGTTGGCCTGCCATCGTAACGTGGTTTGTGTCATTGGTTGTCGGCTTCCTCCCCGACCTCAAGGGTCGGGGCATCCGCCTCGTACCGCCTGTGAACTCGGAGGGACGGCACCACGGCAAGTGAGTGGCTCACGGAGACAAAAAGGAGAGCCTACCGACAAGCCAACGGTGTTCAGACGTGGAGTACTGCCGAAAGGGAAAGTGGGGTGGAATAAAGAACCGGTTGTGCCTCTGACGCACCCGCAGTTGAACCAATAGTAGGGAGGGTTGTAAATCTATTGAACACTATTTCACAAATGGGTATATTCCCTGACTCTGGTCCACTCGTATGATTGTCGATCAGTTTTCGTACTCGTCTCCGAGATGAGTAGCCACTATTCGGCGCGCGTGGGGCGATATCGCCGTCAGCAATCGAACAGGTGAACTCCGTAAGAAGCGACCGGCCGAACAGTGCTTGATAAGGCCATCCTATTAGCGTGTCAACTACCCCGCCCTGAGCGCCTTCGGCGCTCTGAGGGTGGGGCTTGTGTGCGGCTTCTTGGGATGGGACTCATCCCGACGAAAGCCGCTTGTAGCGTGGGGCCAGACGCCAGTGGCAATTTAATTAGCCGTGACCTCCACTCTCCCCCGCGACAGAGGTCACGGGCGACGGAGAGGCATATGGCGTCACGTTCGCTTCGTCGGTCCGGCTTTTGGGGTCGGCTGACCACGACCCGTCCATACCGAGAAACGCACCGTGGCCTCGTTGGCACGCCAGCCCTCGCGGACTGTCTGAGGCCCGCGCTACCGCATCAGTTGAAACCGATTATGAGATTCAAGGAGAATACTGGTGGCTTTAGCCACCAGATGAATCCGACACTCAACCCAACAGACCACCGACGACACCCCAACCGGATATTCAACCCTCGTCGTTGGTTTTAATGATCACACTCTCATAACGTGTTATGAATATAGTACGATGCTGGAGACGACCCGCACCTATGTCGCACGCATCACGAACCATGAGCAGGTTCGTGACGACCTCGATCAGTGCGGGTTCTCCGCATCCAAACTGTGGAACGTCGGACGCTACTATATTCAACAACGATGGGACGAAGACGGCGAAATACCTGACGAAGTCGAACTGAAATTGCCTTGTTGAACGCAAGACAGCGTCGGGGTAGGGTCGATTGTTCGTAGTCTCACGCCGTCAGAAGCGCGTACGTGAGGTCAGATGATGCAATAGCTGTCACTCACGGCGG
>Ga0207719_100971_pt1 | contig 9941 bp, 8 predicted proteins | sample A23P1SouthBayCA_2_FD_187279 | JGI IMG/M metagenome (GOLD analysis project Ga0207719, IMG submission 187279) | Aerobic enrichment media microbial communities from Eden Landing Ponds, California, USA - A23 P3 (3) (SPAdes) | ecosystem: Environmental > Aquatic > Marine > Unclassified | place...
GAACCGATAGCAGTAGTCCTAATTCAACTGAGAGCACCGAACGAAGCGAGACACCCACAACTGCACAGTGTACGGAGAACGCCAGCCAAGTCGATTCAGTAACCGGGACCCCGGCCAACGTGGACTCACCACCGCCGGGCTACACCGTCGCACGCGGTGAGGAACTGTATACCACCGAGTTCGGCAATATCGACGATTGGGTTATTGAGACGGAAGATTCTGATGACGTTACATCCATGACTTCGGACGGACTCACGATTGCGAGCGGTGGTGGAACCACCGCATGGCTTGACCAGGTGTTTGAAGGAAACGTTCTCATTGAGTACGATGTCGTGGTCCCGTCTCACGGCGAACACGCGAGAGTGAGCGACCTCAACAACTTCTGGATGTCGGATGTTAAGCCCGGCGAGCGGAGCGGTGCATTTCCAGAGTACCACGACCTACGACAATACTACGTCGGCCATGGCGGTCATGATAACAAACTAAACCGCTTCCGCCGATATCCTCGGGGTGAGTACCGGGATGAGGGCGAGTCCCTCCTTGGAGAGTACGACGGTGACCCGTACTTGATTGACCCTGACACACTGATGACGGTCCAGGCGATGTTCTACGAGGGGCAGGCGATATACGGTGTTGACGGCGAACTCTTCTTCAGGTACGTCGATTCAGACCCGCTGACTGAGGGACGGTTCGGATTCCGCACGGTTAACAGCCGAAAGCAGTATCAACGTCTATCGGTCCATCGGCTTGCGAACTTCTGTTCGGACGAACCATTGGAGGGTAGCGAATAAGAGCACGGGAATGAAACACTGTTTGCTCGTCGATTGCGATTGCTGGACGGTTCAAACAACACGACAACTTTGAGGGGTGTCAGTCTGAGCAACCGTCTGCTGGCGGTGGAGATTCCACGTTCGTCTTACAGCTACTATTTCAGCGGTGACACAACGCTAACGCTCACCAACCAGCCCGTTCCGTACTATTGCTGCTATGAGTTGAAACAGCCTACTGCCATGACAATGCTAGCAGGCGACTATTACTTTTGTTAACTGATACTGTCCAGAGTAACATGAACCGGCGCACGTATCTTGCGTTAGCAGGCGCCTCGCTCACCGCTGGCTGTAGCGGCCAACTGGGGGCTGAACCACCAACGCCGTACAACGCGACAGCGCCGGAATCGTCTACTGAAGCCCCGCCCACATCGACACCTTCGACCAGCTCGGGGCCGGATTACTTGTTTATTTCGTCGGACGAGATGGCGGCAATCAAACGGAGGGCTAAGGCGGGTGAGGAGCCGTGGGCAACCGGTTACAGTCGACTCCAGAATGAGGTTAAGACGGCCATGGCAATGGCCCCACGGAGTGTTGTCGACCAGACTTCGGACGAGTATCCGGCCCATCGGTTCATTGCCCGCATCCACGAGCGCGATGACTACATGGCGTTGCGGAAAATGGGTAACGCGATACTGGATTTGGGGTTGATGTACTACCTGACCGACCAAGACCGGTACGCTGAACAGGCCATCGATTTCATTCACCACTGGTGTCTCGACCCGGACACCTACATGGCACCTAACGGTGACGCGCTCAATGTCGGTCCGGAGATTCGAATCCACGACCAGATTCCTAAACTCTGGTGGGGGGCGTCGTTTCTGCGAGATCACTCGTACTGGGGCGAGGTTGAGGCGTCGATGCCGTGGACAGACGACACACCCATCGGCGAAGACGCCGAAACTGCATTCAAGACGTGGGCTCGGAATCTGATGGAGTCAATGCCGCCCGCTGGATATGCCATGCGGGACAACCACTGGATGTGGCGGCTCGTTTTCTATGCTACAACCCTGGCATATCTGGAAGAGGAGGCGCTCCTTGACCGGACTTTTGACGTCTGGCGTGGCGAAACTGAAGTTCCAAAAGGGCAGACGGTTCTCAATCTGGACCAGGATGGCGAGTACTACAAAGACAAGGATCGACCCTGGAACGATTACACCCAGTTTGCACCGAACGAGGGGTATATGAAGCAGGAGCTGACTCGTGAGGAAGGATATCACTACATGGCTTTCGACATCGAGGCGCTTTCACTGGTCTCCGAGATCGGCAGGCTCCGGGGAGAAGACCTGTACCTCTATAATGCCCCGACTGACCCGGAGTCAGGGTCGACGATACGGAAACTGTTCAATTTCATGGCTCCATACGCCAAAGACCCCTCGCGATGGCAATGGAGTACTGGGACCGGGGAAGTACAGGAACAGGACTGGTCCGCGCTGAAGGGGCTGTTCGAGCTCGCATACTCTCGCTGGCGTGCCCGAGATGTCGACAGGGATGTGCTCGCGGATACCGCACTTCAGCGCCCGTTCTCGAGCTACTATATTCTGCGACACCCGACGCTGACTCACGCTAATCGATTCGAACTGGGTGTCGAGTGACACAGGCCATCTTGACGATCGGTACCGAATCATCTACTTGACACGGTCGGTATCCACGTTAAAACGGAATCGATGGACCATGATTTAACACTGGGGACGTTCCCACGATTTTGCTTATTATCTCTCTACACTGCCCACCGGATTCTTCTTTCACCTGCTGGGATATCAATCCCGAACCACCCAGCCGAAACAAATCACAAACCCCCTCACTTTGGTAGCAGTAATAATAGATCACTAACTCGTTCGCTTTTTGAAGTTGGTTGGTCCATACCAGACTACCTGACGCCCCGCCACGAAAGATTAATGAGTTCTTACCACTGGGATAGAGTAATTAAAAAGAGCTAGTGACTGGTAAGTAAAATATATCTTCTGATATTGATATAGTTATTAACTTTTGCCTAGCTGGCTATAATACTTTAATCGGGTAAGTTCAGAGCCTGATACGCGAATGGACAGAAAACAATCCCCTCCGAAGGAAAATCCTACTTCTTTCGGAGATGATGTAAATAAGAACTTACCGAACTCTCACCCGTGGGAGAAACCACCGAATGGGAATGAAGAGCCATCAAATGGTAGTGGCGTTACGCTCAGTCGCCGGTCTCTGTTGTCAGCAGTGGGTGTGACGGCAGCCTCTATGGCCGGATGTGTCGGCGAGTCCACTAAGGGCGCTAAGCTGTCATCCTTCACCGCCTATGGGTTTGGTGGCGCCTCGATTATGACGCAGTCCACTCAATCAGTCACCGAATCTGAGCCCAACGACAGGCAAGCCTCGGCGATGCCTGTTGATCTCGGCTCGGTTATCTCTGGGAGCCTCACGCAGAATGACAGTGATTACTACTCAATCAACCTGTCTTCTGGGGAACAACTGACAATCGAATTCGACCGGACTGCGGAGACTGGTATGGCGGCTGTCATCGTCTTTGAGCCAGACGGGGACTTGGGGAACCTCAGATACGTCCCCAGTGACGACCCGATGGTTTTCACTGAGACGGCCGAGATGAGTGGCACCCACTATGTTCAGGTCGTAGACACGCAAAACAGTGCTACCGACTACAGCTTAGCGCTTATCAGTACTGGCGAATCAACTGATTCACCGCCAGCCACCGAAGCACTGACCGAGACGGAGACTACCACACCGTCGGAAACCACGACGCCGGTCGACGACTATGGTCTGCAGGGCTACGGTCAGTACGGCTATGGTGGAATCTCTCTGAACGGATGATTGGGGCTTCGATAGACAAACTGGGCGCTGATCGCACTGATGCAGCGCCGGATAACCCAGACCACTCGGCGGGCGTTCAGTCCACCGCTCAGCAATCGATGCTTGGTCTCGGGCGCTGGCAAATAAATTACAAAATCACGACAATTAAAATCAACAATGAGTGACATGAAACACGGAATACTAGCGTACAATGAATCGGATCTGCAATCAATCGAATCGTGGCTTGGCGGGCAGGTAGACCTAGTCACGACCACCTGGAGTGAAGGTCAGTGGGGTCTTAGCGGCATCTCTTGGAACGCAGAAAACAAAGCAGCCTCCCTTGAGCGTGTATTCGGGCAAACTGACCGCCAGCTGATTGCGCACTTCGAGATGGCTGGAAAGGAAGGTAACAATGGCGACTACTCAAAGGCCGCCCGGGGTGGTTATGACAGTCAGTACCGACAGACGGCACGGGAACTCGTCGACATCGGCATGACGGACACGATTATTCGACCGAGCGCCGAGTTCAATATGTCGTGGGGGCCACGATACCCGAACAACCCGGACAACTACGCCAGCGCATTCGCGCGAGTCGTTCGGGAGATGAACTCCGTCTCGGGGACGAACTTCACGTACCTGTACTCCCCGGCACGGAACAAAATCGGGGTCGCCGACGAGTGCTGGCCACTCGATGCTCCGGAATGGCCAAGCAATGCAGCTGTTCCACCCATCGCTCCGTCGTTCTACGACGACAGTTGGCACTATGATGGTAAGACGGCCAGTGAAATCACTGACAACGATCGTGCCAAAGCTTGGGACGATGAGAAAACCAAACTTGACCGATGGCAGAACTTCGCGGACAATCGTGGCTCCCCGGGCCTGTGCTCACCCGAATGGGGCCTTGTCACCGCCGGTGGGACGCTGCCAGGCGCCGGAGACAACCCCTACTTCATCCAGAAGACCATGGAGTACATGCACGCCAACGACTGGCTGTTCCAGACGTACTGGAACGACGGCCGAGTCGGCGACACCGGGGGCACCAGGAAACTCATCAATCCAACTGACAACCCCGACTCGAAGGCGAAGTTCAAGGAGCTAGTCACCCTTAGCGGCTCCAGCACTCCTGACCAGACCGACGATACGCCCACGACGACAACCTACGGAAACTACAACCTGCCTGAAGCTGGGACGCTTAACTGGCACACTCCGTTGAACGAGAACTTCTCGAACATTGAGGCAGACATCAAGGACCTCGCTGAGCGAATCAACCAGCTTGAAGGTAACTAACTCAGTATCTGTATCCCCTTTTGATGGGGCTATTGGTTGCGAGTAATCGACGAACCTTCCCACAGAGATACTGGATGTTATTGTTCAGCAATCAGTAGTTGATTTAAAATCATCTCATACTCCGACATAAGTGTCGACCACGAGTGATCCGCTGCGACTTTCTGACCGCGGTCCGCGAGCTGAGTGGCGACCCCGTCTTCTGAGACGAGCTGATTGATACCGTCGCTGAAGCCCGCTATGGTGTCGTACATGAGCACTTCGCGCATATGTGAAACCGGCAGCCCCTGTGCGCCTACAGGTGTCGTCACCACCGGGAGGCCAGCAGCGAGATAATCAAGCATCTTGAGTTTCGTTCCGGAGCCGGAGAATAGCGGGCAGAGCGCGATATCGGCAAACTTGAGTACGCCTGCCAGATCCTTTTCGTAGCCGAGTGGATACACGTTCGCACAGTGGGCATCCGGTGGGTCCTGTCCGACAAGGAGGAACGCTACATCGGGATGAGCGGGTGCAAGGTCGTTGATGATGGCCGTTGCGGCCTCTCTGTTTGGCTTGTATCCGTAGCTACCGACAAAGACACAGACTGGTGTTTCCGGCTGAATGCCGAGTCGCTGTGTGAACACTTCCGGGTTCCCTCCCTGGCGAATACGCTCATACTCGCAGCCGTTCGGAATGACTTTCGTGACTGTCCCGTCTATATCGCTGAAACGAGCGGCATCCGACGACGACTGGAACACTGCCATGTCGGCCGTCTCGACGGTTCGGCGCTCGAACGCGTGGAGGTTTGCCACTGCGCGTTTTCGGATGACGTCGGGTACTGGGCGTCGTTCAAGAAACGAGTCGAGTATCTCCGACGCGGCGTTGTGTTTGTTGACCAGGAGTTTTGCCCCGTGCTCGGTTGCAATCTCGCGGGCTGCGCGGGAAACCTGTGGAAACTCGGAGACGACCAAATCAAAACGCTGGTTGCGGCGCCCGACTGCTGACCGAACCGCTTCAGTCAGTCGCCGCTGCAGCGGGTGGTCTTCACCGAGAGCGAACAGCCCGAGCCAGCCTTCATTCCTGAGCAGCCGCTCGGTAAGGTACATCGTATCGAGCGGAATCTGCTCGATAGCTGACGGCGGTGACGCTTCGGTATGAGGTGGTGTTGCCAGAGACAGTGTGCCCAGTTCGGCCAGCTTTTCGGCCGTCTTTGAAACCCGCACAGTCGCACCGTTGCGTGGCGGATATACTGGTATCCGACATAACTGCAGTATCCTTATCTCCTCGGTGTCTCTCATACTCGCAGTTTGCCCTTGTGATGAACTGTGGGTCTGAGTTGCATTAGTTACTTACTGTGCTGATATTGGTGTGTGACTGCCGTATGTGTGTTCTCACGAAAACAGTGCTTGGTAAATAAGTTCCTACCACCACTGTTACGCTCGGACAGAACTCGTTGTGAGGTGAACTTGACCGACTATCCAACGGGCCTTGCCGCCCGTTTACAGCGGTATCGAAATGAAAGCCTCCGGCTTCAGCTGTGGGAGGGATGTCAAATATCGGCGGCGATGTGATTCACCGCCTTCAGAGCGAGAGCGACGATGGTCAGCGTCGGGTTGACTGCTGCGCTGGTGGCGAAGACGCTGCTTGAGACGATACTCAGGTTCGACAGGTCATGGGTGCGCAACCGGTGGTCAACGACGCTCTCGTCGGGGTCGGCTCCCATTCGCGTCGTTCCCATTTGGTGTCCGGCTGGGTGTGAGTCGGTCCCACTGACCCACGTAATAGTCCCACCCATCTCCCCGAGGATTTTCCGCTGGATTCGATTGGCTGCTTCGATACTCTCCCGCTGGAACTCTCCAAGCCCCCAAGACATATCGGGGACGGGATTGCCGTGGTTGTCAGTGGTGCTCTCATCTAGTGTGATGGTATTGTCCTCGTGGGGCATCTGCTCGATGATTGCGACACAAGAGAGTTCTGTCCCGCCCTCCCATGTCTGCTCGTGCATTTCGTTCACCAGTTCGTCGCCCCACTGGTCGCCAGCTAGTGGATCAAGCACGTTCTGTGACGCTCGGGTATCCCCGCCAGACAGCGCGGGGTCGGTTAGCTCTGCCGGCGGCTTATTAGGAAACGCCAACGTGAATCCCCCCGCCGTTTCCTCGCTTGGTTCGTAGAACTTCTGGGAGATGCTCGTAGTGTAGCCCAGGGGGTCTGGATTCTCGACGCCATCGACTCGGGCTGCCACGCCAGCATAGACGTGATCCATAAAGTACCGGCCTACGGCCCCGCTCGAATTTGCTAATCCGTCGGGATAGGCGTCCGATTCCGAGAGAAGAAGCAGTCGGGCGTTTTCGACGGCGCCACAGGCAAGGACGAAGTGGTGCGCTTCCTGTTGGTGCTCCTGTCCACCGGGAGTTGCGTACACCGCTGCCTCGACGCTCGTGGGATCATCACCGTGGACCAATCGCTGGACTGGTGCTCGGTCGATAACACGCACACCTCGAGCCTCGCCTTCGCGGACGTGGACATCCCCCGAGTACTTCGCACCGATGGGACAGACCGGACTGCAAGTCCCGAACCCCTGACACATCGGCCGGTCGTCGTACCCGTTCGTGTTCCGTGCCTGGGGCATGGTATGAAGAGTGATATCCATTTCGTCGCAAACCTCCTCGAATGCCGCGTCAGTATGGCTTTGGGGAAACGCTGGGAGCGGGTAAGGCTCCTCACGCGGGGGTCCATACGGGTTATCTACCGCGCCGGCGACGCCCAGTTCCGACTCCGCCTTGGCGTAGTGCGGTCGAAGATTCTCGTAGCTGATTGGCCAATCTCTCGCTAGCCCGTATCTAGACTCCATCTCGAAGTCTCTTTCGTGGAACCGAGGAGTGTAGCCAGCCCAGTGGAGGGTCGTCCCACCGACACCCTTGACACGGAGCTGGTTGAGTGGGTAATCGATTGGACCGGACGTAGTGTATTTGTCCCGCTCACCTCCCACGTTCCAGACTTCGCTCTGGGATCGACTCGGGCGTAACGCCCGTTCCATCTGCTCGTATCGCTGCCCTGGCGGAGGGAAGCGCTCGCCGGCCTCCAGTATCACCACAGAGTAGCCCCGGCCAGCGAGTTTACTCGCTACTGTCGCACCTGCTACCCCACTCCCGACGACACAAACGTCCACCTTGTCGGACGGTTCCCGATTCCCCTTGTTACTCACTATCTTGCCCTCGATAGTACCCGCCTGGGTAGCCGAGTGGATTGTCAATCCCGAATAGTCCGGCACCTAGTGGATTGGTAAACAATGCGAACAAGAGCCCGTTGACGATATGATACCTGACTCGAGTCGCAAGCGTTCCCCGGGGATTTGGATACACCCTATCGACGCCCATCCACCGGAGGAGTGACTCTTGAGCGACGATTGGGAGGTTTTCGAACCTCTCCCCGTACGCTGACTGCGACCGGGATTGGAGGCCCGCGATGGCTGCCTGCATTTGCTCGGTTCGCCGAGCGTTGAGCTGCCCCACATAGGAACCAATAAAGTCGATTTCGACGTCCACCTCGGATGGATATACAACTTCGGCTACCGCGTGTAGAACCTTCATTTCCATCTCGGTCATGTCCTGGTTCTCGGCGTCTTTACTCACGGCTTCTGGAGCATCGCCGAGCGTCGAACCGATAGTTGTCAGTCCGGTTCCGGCAAGTAAACCCACACCACCCGCTTTCAGTGCGTCACGCCGAGTCAGTCTCGGGTCGGAACTCCCAGTCATTCTTCGCCCTCCTGTCGGTTAATTTGTGATCGAGCTACCGCAGTCAGGATGATTGTCATACAGACCGCTCCGAAAACTGTCTGGATGCGCGCTGCACCGATTCCGAACAGTGCGTCGTTGTACAGTATTTGAACCGGTTCGATGCCAGTACTTGTGAACCAGTGTGGGTAGTCCGTTAGGATCGCATCGAATCCTTGATACAGTGCGCTCCCCGCTGTCCCGAGGCCGAACCATATCAGCGTCGTCCCCACGACCCACGGCGTAATCGACTGACTGGATCCCCCTGATTGGCGCTTCCAGTTTCGGCGTCGCAGTATCGCTCTCGTCGCGAGGAATACTGGCCCTCCGATTGCGACCGCAGTCGCGGTGAAGCTAAGTGCGTACAACGGCGTCATGAAGAAAGGCCCTATCGCCAGCAGCTCATACAGCCAGCCGAGCGTCACTGCCCCGACCATGGATGCGACGATACTGACCATTCCATACCGCAGTATATAATTAAAATCCCGCTGCCCGGAGCTGTGACCGTCCGTGAAGCCGTCCCAGAGCGTCACGGCGACGAGACCCATGACGGCGTACGCAAGAATAAGTATCCCGTCGGTCGCTGTGACCGACCCTTGGAGCAGCCGGCTGACCAGCATTCCGATCGTGGCTCCGAGGATTCCATAGACGCCGAAAGCAATGCTGAACGGAACAATCAGCGCTGCTGTCGGGTAAAAGATCGCCGCCCCAGCTATCGGAACTCCGCCCAGCAGACCAACTACCCCCGTCACAACAGCTACGAGCCCGATAACATCAGTGTGGTGCCGACGCCTCAGACCGGCAATCAACGCCTGAATCTCCGATTGTTCGTTACTCATCTCCAAGTTAATCGAATATCGACTCCCGTCGATTCTGACACAAGTCCCGAACCCTTCTGTACACCCCATGCAGGGTTACCTCTGCATTGTGGCCACCACCGAACATGGTAAAATCATAGAACTATGAACATATTACCTTTTCTTTCGTTGAAACGAGTCATACAATCTCTACCCCTGAGTTAAGAACAATATAACCCATCACCGTGGTCGTCACTCAGACGTCAACCGCCGAATCCTGATAGGCAACTTCAGTCTCGCCATTCGAGTATACGATGCTCTTGCTATCGCCGTGCCATGCCACATCTTCATCCGAGAAGACCGCGTTGATTTCGATATCTCCCGTTCCCTCGTAGGCCTCGGAGTCGGGGTTCTCGACAGCAAACTTGAGACCCTTCTCTTCGAACGCCGTCTTCTGGAACACGGTCAGTCCCTCTTCGGCTTGA
>Ga0207719_100972_pt1 | contig 9932 bp, 11 predicted proteins | sample A23P1SouthBayCA_2_FD_187279 | JGI IMG/M metagenome (GOLD analysis project Ga0207719, IMG submission 187279) | Aerobic enrichment media microbial communities from Eden Landing Ponds, California, USA - A23 P3 (3) (SPAdes) | ecosystem: Environmental > Aquatic > Marine > Unclassified | place...
CCGCCGCCGAGGCGTTGGTCGGTCCGGGCGACACCGTTCTCGACGTCGGCTGTGGCACCGGTGCGAACCTGGCGTTTCTCCGCGAACGGGTGGGCGACTCCGGGACCGTCATCGGTGTCGACGTGGCGCCCGGCGCGCTCGCGCGGGCCCGGCGGCGGGTCCGGGAGCGGGGCTGGGACAACGTCTTCCTCATCCGGGGCGACGGCGCGACTCTCCCCGTCGAGCGCGTCGACGCCGTGTTCGGCGCTTTCGTTGCTGGTATGTTCTCCGACCCCAGTGTAGTCGTCTCCGGGTGGCGCGAGCGCGCCGACCGGGTCGGCCTGCTCTTTGCGTCCCGCTCCGAGCGAAACGCGGTCTGGACGCCCGCGCTGAACGCCGCGTTCTCGCTTTTCGTGCGCGTCGCCAACCCGGGCCGAACCCGTCGCTCGCCGGTGACGGAACTGGAGCGAAAGGTCACGGCGGCGCGCGCGGCGCTCGGAAACCGGGAAGAACGGACGTTTCTCGGTGGCGTGCTTGTGCTCTCCGTCGCCGGCTAATCGAGGTCGCCGGAGCGAATCGTACGCTCCGCGTCTTCGAGGGCGGCCTCGCGGTCGAATCCTTCGATTATCGCTTCGAGCTCCCCCTGGGGCTCCTCCCGCAACTCGCGGGCGTGGGCCGCGATGTTCGGCAGCGCGCGGACGATGTTGTCGATAACGGGGACGGCGGCGGTCTGGGGCGACCGGGAGAGCGGGTTGAGGTCGACGACGATTTCGGTCTTCCCCATCGCCGCGAGCGCCGCCGCCCTGTCGCCGTCCTCCAAGGGCACCAACACCACGTCGGCGCTCCCGATGCCGTCCGCGTCGACGGTGCCCCTGGCGTGCTCCAGGCCGGGAATCTCGCCGTCGCCTTTCAGCCCCTTCACCTCTGTCGCGCCGTGCTCGCGGAGGTGCTCCGCGATGCGTTCGAGGCGCTCTTCGGTGCGGTTGAACAGGTTCACTTCGATGTCAGCGTCGACGGTGTCAGCGAGTTCGACCACCGCCTCCGGCGCGAGCGCCGCCACGTTGCCGTTCACCGAGATGACGGGGTGGTCCGCGAGGAGGAGGTGGGCCGCCGCGACGCGTTCGGCCTCGTCGGCGCTCTCCGTGGTCCGCTCACCGAGCAGGTAGTCGAACGCCGCGCCCCGGCCCTCGGCGTGCATGCCTTGGAGGTGGGTGATTCCCTTCTCGATGCCCGCCTCGATGCGGTGGCGCGTCCGAAGCGCCGCCGCGCGCGGGTGGTCGTCGGGAACGTCGTCGGTCATACAGGTTCCTACGCTCTGGGGCTTAAATGTCCGTCTCCATCGTCGCGCCCGCCGGATGGATGGCGCAGCGCTCCGCGTCGTAGCCCGCGTCGCTGAGACCGGTGCCGAGCGCGAACGCCGTCTCGCCCAGCATCGCCATCGAGGCGGGCGACTCGGACGCGTCGACGACGGTTCGGACCGCCTCGCTCATCAGCCCCGCGTCCGCCGCGAAGCGGCGGGACTGCGCGAGGAACTCCCCGAGGGTCGGCTCGGCCCGGAGGTTCGCCAGCGCCGTCTCGCCGGCCGCCGAGAGAGCGGTCGTGTCGCCGGCCAGCACGTCCGCGGTGGAGCGCTCACCGAGCGCGAGATACTCGATTCTCCCCGTTTCCGGCACGCCGTCGAGTTCTCCGCACTCGGGCGCGCCGGGTTCGACCCTGATGGGGACCCCGCCGCGGGCTTGTGCCACCACGTCGCCCAATCCGGTGCCCGATTCGACCTCCGCGACGTGTGCGACCCTGACCAGTTCGTTCTCCGTGCGCGCGAGGTCGAACGCGGCGTTGGCGGCGAGCGCCGTCCCGAGCGCCATCGCGCCGGAGACGCCAAAGCCCGCGCCCACGGGGAGCTCCGTCTCGAACTCGACCACTCCTTCGACGCCGAGTTTGTGTAGTACTCGCTGGACGGGTTCGACGTCGACGGGGTCGCCGTTCAGGCGGAGCGTCGTCTCCGCGTCGGCGCTCACGCTCGCGCGGACGCCGTCCGCGAGGGCGACGCCCGCGCCACGCGACCCGGCCGCCACCGGGTCCGCGCGCTCGTGTGCGCTGAAGAAACCGGTGATGTGTCCGGGCACGAACGCCGTCGCGGTGTCGCTCATCCCGCAATCAGGGGCTCAGGCGCTGTCTGTCTCGCGGGAACAGCACGGCCTCGCGGATATTATCTAGGTCGAGCATCGTCATCAGCAGGCGCTCGGCGCCCAGCCCCCACCCGGCGTGGGGCGGCATGCCGTACTTGAACATCTTCGTGTAGTACTCGAAGGCGTCCGGGTCGAGACCCTGCTGCTCGAAGCCCTGAACGAGGCGCTCGTAGCGGTGTTCACGCTGGCCGCCGGAGACGAGTTCCATCCGCGGGTGCATCATGTCGAACCCCGTCGAGAGCGTCTCCTCGTCGTCGTGGTCCTTGATGTAGAACGGCTTGATCTCGGAGGGCCAGTCGGTGATGAAGTAATGCTCGCCCACGTCCTGCCCGAGCGCGTGCTCGCCCTCGGTGGGCAGGTCGTCGCCCCACACCAGTTGCTCGTCCAGTTCGCCCGTCGCGTTGATGCGCTCGATGGCTTCCTCGTAACTGAGCCGCGGGAACTCGCCCTCGGGCGCCGAGAACTCATCCGCGATGCCGAGCGCTTCGAGTTCGCGCTCGCAGTTCTGTTCGACGGCCTCGTACGCCGCCTTCACGACGGCCTCGCAGACGTCCATCGCCTCGGTGTGGTCGAAGAACGCCGACTCGAAGTCGATGGAGGTCGCCTCGTTGAGGTGTCGGGGCGTGTTGTGCTCCTCCGCGCGGAAGATGGGGCCGATTTCGAACACGCGTTCGAGCCCGCTCCCGACCATCAGCTGTTTGAACAGCTGTGGCGACTGGTTCATGAACGCCTCCTCGCCGAAGTACGTGATGGGGAACAGTTCCGTGCCGCCCTCGGTGCCGGTGGCGACGATTTTCGGGGTGTTGATTTCGTTCGCCGCGAAGGAGCGGAACTCCTCGCGGACGGCGCGCAGCACCTCGCTGCGAATCTCGAAGACCGCCTGCGCCTCGGGGCGGCGCAAATCGAGCGTGCGGTTGTCGAGTCGTGTCGGGAGCTCGGCCTCCACCTTCCCGGAGGGGTCGAGGGGGAGTTCCGGGTCCGCGGGCGCGATAACGTCAACAGAGTCGGGGACGACCTCCAGGCCCGTGGGCGCGCGCTCCTCCTCCTCGACGGCGCCCGTCACCTCGACGACGCTCTCGCGGTGGACGCCCAGCGCCGTCTCCACGATGTCCTCGTCTAAGTTGTCCTTCTCGATTTTGACCTGAATCTTCCCGCTCGTGTCCCGCAGAATGAGGAAGGCGATGCCGCCCAGGTCCCGAATCTCGTGTATCCATCCGGCGAAGGTGGCGTCGGTGCCGGCCTCCGCGTCGCCGGTGTACGTTCGGTTTTGCATACACTCGCTTACCCCCGTCCGGGGCTTAAAAACAGGGTTTCCGCGTCAGGCCTCGATGGTCGCGTCCTTCGCGCCCTTCACGGTCTCTCGGACGGCTTCACAGCCCTCATCGTGGAGCAGGTCACCGACGACGACGACGTCTGCGAGACCGCCCATCTCGCGGGCCGCCTCGTAGTCGCGGACGCCGCCGCCGTAGAACAGCGTCGCCTCCTCGGTGGCCTCGCCCGCCGCGCGCACGAGTTCGGGGTCGCCGTACGTGCCCGAGTACTCGACGTACACTATCTCCTGGCCGAACATCTTCTCCGCGACTTTCGCGTAGGCGGCCACGTCCTCGGCCGTCTGGTCGCAGTCGGCCTCCGTGAGCGACGCGGCGCTGGCCTCGGGGTTGAGGACGATGTACGCCTCGGTGGTGGTCTTCTCCCAGTCGACGGTGTCCATGCGCACCCACTCCTTGTGCGCGCCGGTTATCCAGGACACGTCGCCCGCGTTCAACACGATGGGGACGAGATACCCGTCCAAGTCCTCGTCGTCCACGACGACAGCCGGGTTGCTCGGCTCCTGATACAGGGGAACGTCGTGTTTGCGGCAGGCGTCGATGATGCGTCGCGTCTTGTCGGCTGTCACGTCCAACGTGCCGCCGATTTCGATGGCGTCGGTGCCGGTCCGACACACGTCCTCGAACGTCTCGCCCGCCACGAGCGGCTTGTCGGGGTCGACCTTGAGGACGTGGTCCCACGTGCTCCACGGCCCAGTCATACCGGCGCTTTCCCGGCCCGGTTAAAAATCCCTTCGGTCAAGTCGGTCCACGGCGCGGGCTCAGCTATGAATGCCCATCGCCTCTATCTGTTCTTGATAGCGATTCCGGATGGTGACCTCCGTCACTTGGGCCACGTCAGCGACCTCGCGTTGGGTCTTCTTCTCGTTACAGAGCAGCGACGCGGCGTAGATGGCGGCGGCGGCATACCCTGTGGGTGATTTCCCCGAGAGGAGCCCCTGTTCGGCCGTCGTCTCGATGATGTCGTTGGCCTTCGTCTGGACTTCCTCGGAGAGTTCGAGTTCGGAGCAGAAGCGGGGAACGTACTTCTTGGGGTCCACGGGCTTCATCTCCAGGCCGAGTTCCTGGGAGATGTAGCGGTACGTTCGGCCGATTTCCTTGCGCTCGACGCGGGAGACTTCCGAAATCTCCTCAAGCGAGCGGGGGATGCCCTCCTTTCGACACGCCGCATAGAGGGCGCTCGTGGCGACGCCCTCGATGGAGCGCCCGCGGATGAGGTCCTCCTTGAGCGCGCGCCGATAAATCACCGAAGCCACCTCGCGGACGGAGCGGGGCACGCCCAGCGCGGAGGCCATCCGGTCGATTTCGGAGAGCGCGAACTGGAGGTTCCGTTCGCCGGCGTCCTTCGTGCGGATGCGCTCCTGCCACTTCCGCAGACGGTGCATCTGGGAGCGCTTCTTCGAGGAGATAGAACGCCCGTAGGCGTCCTTGTCCTTCCAGTCGATGGTCGTCGTGAGCCCCTTGTCGTGCATCGTCTGCGTCGTGGGGGCACCAACTCTAGACTTCTCCTGGCGCTCCTGGTGGTTGAACGCCCGCCACTCGGGGCCCGGGTCTATCTGCTCGTCCTCGACGACCAGTCCACAGTCGTCGCAGACGAGCTCCGAGCGGTCGGAACTCTTCACGAGGTTCTCGGAGTCACACTCCGGACAGGTCCGGACGGCCTCCTCCTCCTCGGTTTGCTCCGATGCCCGCTCCTGCTCGCGCTGGCGCGTGGACCGTGTCATCGTCTTTTTATAGTAGCGAATCCGAGATACTTAAACCCGTTGTCGATTTTGACCACGGTACGCACACACAACCCCCGGATAGCCGACAGGGTTGCCGCTTTCTCGGGGGTGTTGTAACGCCGGGTCTATCGGGTACCTATGCCAGTGGTCGAGTGCGACACGGAGTCGGCCCGCGGGAAACTGCGGGCGGCGGGGGCCGATATCGAGGCGGGGAACACCGACCACGAACAGTGGCGCGCCACCCTCGGGGCGGCGAACGCCGTCGCCTACGACGGCCAGGTGGTGATTCAGGGCGAACGGCCACAGGACATCGAGGCCGTCCTCCGGGATGGCGGCGGCCGCGTCCACGCCTACTTCGACGGCGCGAGCAGGGGCAACCCCGGCCCCGCGGCCGTCGGGTGGGTGCTCGTCTCCGACGACGGCGTCGTTGCCGAGGGCCACGAGCGCATCGGGCGCGCGACGAACAACCAGGCCGAGTACGCCGCGCTCGTTCGCGTCCTAGAGGCGGCCGCCGACTACGGCTTCGAGGAAGTCCGCATCAGGGGCGACTCCCAACTCGTCGTCAAGCAGGTGACGGGCGCGTGGGACACGAACGACCCCGAACTCCGCGAAAAGCGCATCGAGGCTCGGTCGATACTTGATGGCTTCGAGGAGTGGTCGATAACCCACGTACCGCGGGAGGTAAACGGCCGCGCCGACGAACTAGCCAACGAGGCCTTAGACGATGCCTGAGAACGACCCGAAGACGGGGGGTAGCGTGGACCCGACGACGGACGGCGTGGACCCGACGGACGCCGCCGCGAGCGGAGCGGGGAGCGACTCCGAGAGCGATGCGGAGGACGACCCCGAACTCCCGCCCGACGCCCGCGAGGAGGCCGAACGGCTCACCCGCCTCGCGCGAAACAGCGTCGACGAGGGCGCGACGGCGGCGTATCTGGACCACCGCGAGGAACTCCTCTCCGAATACGACTTCACCGCCCGCGTGCGCGAGGAGGACCCCGGCGCGACGCTGGTCTGTCATCCGGCGGAGTGGGTCACGGACGGCACGGTCAGAATCGAGGCCATCGAGGACACGGGCCGCGCGTTCGAGATTCCGCTCGAAGGGCCGGCGGACCCGGACGACTGGGAGGCGGTCGACGCGCACAACCGTGAACTGGTCGCTGAACTCCGCGAGCAGGAGGGAGAGATTCACGCGGAGACGGCGGCGGCGTTCGCTGACTTCATCGCGAACCACTACGCGAAGCGCGTCGAGGCGGCGACCGAGGACGAGGTGTCGGAGTTCCTCACGGAGTACTTCCCCAGGAACGCCTGGCCCACCGACGAACAGCGCGAGAAAGCGGCGCGTTCGGTGCGGCTTCTCCGCGAACTCGCGGAGTAAACCCGCGGATTAATCGAGTATGGCTTCGACCCGCTCGCGGCGCTCCTCGTCTGTGAGGAACTTCGAGAGCCGCCAGTCGATGTCGTCGAGCACGACGCCGAGGCCCTCCTCGGTGAGTTCGTACTGGTTCGTCCGTTTGTCGAGTTCCGACTTCTCGACGAACCCGCGTCCGACCAGGTCGTCGAGGTTCGGGTACAGGCGGCCGTGGTTCACGTCCTCACCGTAGTACTCCTCTAAGGCGCGCTTGATAGCGAGGCCGTACATCGGCTCCTCGCTGAGAACGACGAGAATGTTCTTCTGAAACGCCGTCAGGTCCCGTCCCCCCTCAGTCTGGGCCACACGCGTCGTTGGCATACTCCGGACAAAGGAACAGGGTTATTTAAATACTTCTGAAATCCTACTCCGCGCGCGACCGTATAGAAAGGCCTTTTTTACGTCCGTGAGGATTCGCGGGTATGTCGAACCTGTTCGAAGACGTCGACGCCGGCCCCGACGCGCCCGAAACGATTCACGCCGTCGTGGAGTGTCTCAAGGGCGAACGCAACAAGTACGAGTACGACAAGGAGATTCCCGGCGTCGTCCTCGACAGAGTGCTGCACAGCAACGTCCACTACCCCTCGGACTACGGGTTCATCCCCCAGACCTGGTACGACGACGACGACCCGCTCGACGTGCTCGTGCTCGTCGAGGACCAGACGTTCCCCGGCTGTGTCATCGAGGCCCGCCCCGTCGCCCTGATGGGTATGGACGACGACGGCGAGCAGGACGACAAGGTCATCGCGGTCCCGGCCGAGGACCCCCGATACGACCACATCGAGGACCTCGCGGACATCCCCGAGCAGACCAAAGCCGAGATAGACGAGTTCTTCGAGACGTACAAGAACCTCGAAGCGGGCAAGGAAGTCGAGACGCTGGGCTGGGAGGGCCGCGACGCCGCCCTCGACGCCATCGAGCACGGGATGGAGCTCTACGAGGAGCAGTTCTAAGCGCTTCCTGACTTCGCCTCCGAGGAATCGTACACTCGCGGCCGCGAAACCAAGATTCTTGTAGCCGACAGGGGTAGCGGAGGTATGGGACTGTTCGACCGGCTCCGCGGCGACGACGCCCCCCGCGCGGCCTTCTTCGGTATCGACGGCGTGCCGTACTCACTCATTCGGGACAACCCCGAACGCTTCCCGAACCTCACCGAGATGGTCGAGAACGGCGCGGGCGGCGCCATCGACAGCATCGTGCCCCCCGAGTCCAGCGCCTGCTGGCCCTCGCTCACGAGCGGCGTGAACCCCGGCCAGACCGGCGTGTACGGCTTCACCGACCGCGAGAACGGCTCCTACGACACGTACGTCCCGATGGCCAGAGACGTTCAGGCCGACCGGGTGTGGGACCGCGTCGAGGACGCCGGCCGGGACGCCACGGTGATGAACGTCGTCACCACGTTCCCGCCCCAGCAGAACGTCCAGCGGATGGTGTCGGGCTTCCTGGCGCCCCCGGAGATGGACAAGATAGCCCAGCCCCCGGAGTTCGCTGACTATCTCGACTCCATCGGCTACCGGACGGACGTGAACGCCAAACTCGGCCACCAGGAGGACAAAGAGGAGTTCATCCAGGACGCCCACGACACCATCGACGCCCGCCAGAAGGCGTTCAAGCGATACTTGGAAGAGGACGACTGGGACCTCTTCTTCGGCGTCTACATGACGACGGACCGCGTGAACCACTTCCTGTTCAAGGACTACGAGGAGGACGGCGAGTACAAAGAGGAGTTCCTCGAGTTCTACGAGAAAGTCGACCGATACCTCGGTGAGGTTCAATCGATGCTCCCCGACGACGTGACGATGCTCGTCGCCTCCGACCACGGGTTCACCTCCCTCGATTACGAGGTCCACCTGAACGAGTGGCTCCGCCAGGAGGGGTGGCTCTCCTACGAGGACGAGGACCACGAGGAGCTCGCGGACATCGCTGACGAGACGAAGGCCTACTCCTTCGTGCCGGGGCGATTCTACATCAACCTCGAAGACCGCGAACCCCGCGGGAGCGTCCCCGAGGAGGAGTACGAGACAGTCCGCGCCGAACTCAAGGAGAAGCTCGAATCCCTCGAAGGGCCGGACGGCAACCCCGTCGTCGAGCGCGTCGTCGAGAAGGAGTCCGCCTTCGCCGGCGACCACGACGAGATTGCGCCGGACCTCGTCGCCATCCCGAACCACGGCTTCGACTTGAAGGCCGGCTTCAAGGGCGACAAGGACGTGTTCGGAACGGGCCCCCGGAACGGCATGCACTCCTTCGGGAACGCCACGCTCATCGCTGACGACTCGGACGTGCGCATCGACGGCGACGTGAACCTCTTCGACATCACGCCGACCATTCTCAAGCTGATGGAGATGGACTTCCGCGCCGAGGAGTTCGACGGCCGCTCGCTGGTCTAAACGGGACCGACCTTTTTCTACGGGAACGCGGCCACCCGGACCCATGTCTCGCGGTGGTCCGCCGTGATTCGCGTCGCCCTCGCGGTGTTGCTCGCGCTGGCACTCGCCGGCGCGGCGCTCCCCGCCGTCGACACCGCGCGGAACGAACGCGCCGCCGACGCCGCGCGAGCGACGGCGGACGACCTCGCGGCGGCGGTGGCTACACTCGTCGCGGCGAACGACCCCACGCCGCCGGGCGTGCCAGGAGCGAGCGCCACGGTGACTCTCACCGTCGCTGACCGCGTGACGCTGTTCATCGGCGGAGAGGTAAGCGAAAGAGCGGGCGAAGATGCGGGCGACGGGACTGAAAAAGGAGCCATCGAGGACGGCTCCGCCGTCGCCTATCTCGTCCCCGGCGGCGAACGGCGCACCCGCTCGCTCCCGGCGCCGGTTCGTACACCCGCCACCGAAAACGACTCGCTCACGCTCCGCGAGACGACGACGCTCCGACTCACCTACGACCGCACCGAGTCCGGACCGGCCGTCTCCGTCACCCGCGTCGCCGAGGTTTAAGTCGGAGAACCGGACCACCGCGTCCCATGTCCGTCCGCGATTTCCTCGACACGCTCACCGGGGCGCTCGGCGACGACGGCCGGAACTGCGCGTGCGAACCGACACACGACGACGGGACGCTCGTCCTCGACGCGAGCGACTGTCCGAGTGGCGGCGCGCTCGGCTCCGCCGCGCCGTGTCGCGCGACGGCCGCACGGGCGCTCCGGGAGCGCGACGCCGACGCCGTGGTGACCCGCACCGACGCGCTCGAACGCCGCTACGACGGCCGGAGCGTCGCGCTGTTCGCCGCCGCTGGACGATTTGGTTCTCGACTCTCGGACGAGACGTTCGCGGCGACGGCCCGGCGGGACCCGCTCGCGGCC
>Ga0207719_100973_pt1 | contig 9925 bp, 8 predicted proteins | sample A23P1SouthBayCA_2_FD_187279 | JGI IMG/M metagenome (GOLD analysis project Ga0207719, IMG submission 187279) | Aerobic enrichment media microbial communities from Eden Landing Ponds, California, USA - A23 P3 (3) (SPAdes) | ecosystem: Environmental > Aquatic > Marine > Unclassified | place...
CGCCCTCGTCGCCGCCGTGGCGTTCGAGCCGGTAGAAGCCGGTCGCCGAGTCCAGCACGATCACGTCCGCGCGCTCGGCGAAGTCGGCAGCATCGCGGACGGCCTCCTCCTGCTCGTCGAAGTCGTGGACCTCGCTCACCACGACGCGCTCTGTCACGTCCGCAACCTCGACGCCGGCGTCGGCGGCCGCCGCCGACGCGACCTGCTCGAACCGGTCGAGCGAGAGCCCCTCGGAGTCGACGTACACCGCCAGCCCGCCCGTCGCGGCGGCCTGGACCGCAGCCGCGAGCGCGACGTTCGTCTTCCCCGCCGCGGGCGGGCCATACAGCTGCGAGACGGTGCCCCGCTCGAAGCCGCCGCCGAGCAGGTCGTCGAGCGGGTCACAGCCGACCGGGAGCGGGTCCGTCACAACCGGAGGTTGCACCGTCACCCGCTAAAAGCCCTCGGCTCCGGCCCTCGGCCGCTGCCTTCCCCCGCTACCACTCTCCCCTCCCGAGCGCGACACGCGTTGTCCCGGGGCGCGACACGCTTTACCTCCCGGGCGGTCAACGCGGGGGCGTGATCGTCGTCGCGACGGCGGACTTCGAGCTGTACCACGAGGTGGTGGGAGAGCTCCGCGACCGGGGGGTCGCCTTCACCACCGTCGAACCCGACGACCCGCTGCCCGAGACGGCGACGGTCGTCGTGACCGCCGCGGACGATCCGCCCCTCGACCTGCCGCCCGGCGTCGAGGTGATCGTCGCGGACGCGTCGGACCCGCGGGGGGCCGTCGACGACGCGCTCGCGGCGCTCAGGGGCGAGGGCGGCCGGACCGTCGTCGGCGTCGACCCCGGCGTCCGCCCGGGGATCGCGGTGCTCTCGGGCGACCAGGTCGTCGCCGCGTTCCAGGTACCCCTGGCGGACGCCGCGGACACCGTCCGCGAGGAGGTCGCCGAGGCGCCGGACCCGGCCGTCCGGATCGGCGACGGCGCGCGCCTCCAGAGTGCCCAGCTCGTCGACGCCCTCGACGAGGTGCCCGTCGAACTGGTCGACGAGACCGGCACCACGCCGTTCCTCGGAACGGGCGCCAGCGGCATGGGCGACGTGCTGGCGGCGGCGAACATCGCCCGGCGGTCGGGCGAGCGGGTCGACCGCCGGGAGGTCGATCCCACGCCGGGGGAGATCCAGCGGATCAAGTCCGAGTCCCGCGAGCGCTCCGGTGGCAGCCGGAGCATCGACGAGGCGCTGGCCCGGCGGGTCGCGGCGGGCGATCTGACCGTCGAGGAGGCGCTCGAAGAGCACCGCGAGCGGTAGTCAGGCGTCCTACTCCGGTTCGTCGTCGGCCGCGGCGTCCCCGCCCGCGCCGTGGACGATCGCCTCGGCGCGGCGCATGACCTCGCGGACTGGCAGGTCGGTCTCGCGTGCGACCGCGAGCGCGTCGTCGAACTCGGCGCTCACGTCGTAAGTCTCGCCGGCGGCGTCGCTGGCGACTTTCACCCGGATCTCGTGCTCGCGGCCGTCCAGCGTCAGATCGGCGGTCTCGATCCGCCGGTCGGCGACCCAGCGGTGGCCCGCGCCGTGCTCGCGCACGCCGAGCGTGCCGGTCTCCTCGGCGAGGCGCCGGGCGACCCGCGCGGCGTCCTCGGGGCGAGCGATGGCTTTCACCAGGTGGCCCGGGCGGGACTTTTTCATCGTCGCCGGCAGGATCGACACGTCCCGTGCCCCCGCGTCGGCGAGCGTCTCCTGGAGGCCGCCGAGCAGTTCGGGGGACGCGTCGTCGAGGTTCGTCTCCAGGACCGTGATCTCCTCGCGCCGGAGGTCGCCGCCCCCGTCGCCCACCAGCGCCCGGAGGACGTTCGGGCGGTCGGGGAAGTCGTAGCCGCCGGCGCCGTAGCCGGTCGATTCGACGCGGAGGGCCGGGAGATTGTCGACGCCGTCGGCGACCTCCGCCAGGATCGCCGCCCCGGTCGGGGTGAGCAGTTCGGCTGCGACGGGACCGCCGCGGATGGCCCAGTCGGCGCCGGTCGCCACCTCGGCGGTCGCCGGCGACGGGATCGGGTAGTCGCCGTGGGCCATCGACGCCTCGCCGCCGCCGGTCGACAGCGGCGTCGTGACCACGCGGTCGACGTCGAGGTCCGCCAGCAGCAGACAGACGCCGACCACGTCCGCGATGGCGTCGTCGGCGCCGACCTCGTGGAACTGCGTCGCGTCCAGATCCGTCCCGTGAACCGCGGCCTCTGCCTCCCCCAGCCGTTCGAACGCGCCGAGCGCCGTCCGCTGGACCGACGCCGGGAGGTCCATCCCCTCGACGATGTCGATCACCTCGCCGTAGGACCGCGCCGGACCGTGGCCTTCGGCGCGGACCTCTCCGTCCGACTCGTGGTCGTGGCTGTGGCTGTGGTCGTGGTCGTGGCCGTCTGAGTGGTCGTGGCTGTGGTCGTGGCCGTGGTCAGTACTGTTCCCGTCGTGGTCGTGTGGGTGGTCGTGATCTTGGCTGTGACCATGGGCACGGGAGTGATCGCTGTCGTCGTCGCGGTCGGTCAGCACGACCTCGACCGTCGCGGCATCGATCCCGTGTTTCGTGGCGCGGTCGGTCCGGTAGGCGACGTCGAGCGCCGCCTCGACGGGGGCGAGCGCCCCGCGATCGGCGCCGACGTCGAGCAGCGCCGCGAGCAGCATGTCGCCGCTGGCGCCCATCCGGCCGTCAAAGGCGAGGGTGCGCATATCCCGACCGACGGGCGCCGGCCTATTAGCCCACCGGTGTCGGCGCCGGGCCCGTACGGGCGGCAACGAGAGGATCCGCGGCTGGCGACCGGACACGTAAACAGGTTGCGGTCACCCCCGAACCCCCCGCAGTCGGTAGGGATTTGTACCGCGGCCCATTACCTTGGTACAAGGTGACAAGGGAGGCGCGACGGCGTCGGACCCCCCCCTAACAACACACTTATCCGGCGCGGTCGCAGACCACCTTGCATCCCCGCGAGCCAATCATGAACGAAGTCCAACTCGAAGTGGCGAAAGCCTACCCGAACGACTCGGGTCGCGGCATCGCCCGTCTTGATCCGGACACGCTGCTCCACCTCAAGCTCTCGCCGGGCGACATCATCGAAATCGAGGGCGGCGAGACGACGGCGGCGAAGGTGTGGCGCGCGGACCGGCAGGACTGGAACACGGATACGGTCCGAATCGACGGCTTCACGCGGCAGAACGCGGACGTCGGCATCGGCGAGCGCGTGACGATCCGAAAGGCCGAAGCGAAGAAGGCCGACGAACTCGTGCTCGCGCCCCCGGAGGAGGCGTCGGTCCAGTTCGGCTCCGACGCCGCCGGCATGGTGAAACGCCAGATCCTCAAGCGGCCGGTCGTCGGCCGCGACATCGTCCCCGTAATGAGCTCGACGAACCACCCGTTCATGCGCTCGCCGGGGCAGGCGATCCCGCTGATCGCCGTCGAGACCGAACCCGAGGGCGTCGTCCTCATCACCGAGGATACGGACGTCGAACTCCGGGAGGAGCCCATCTCCGGGTTCGAGAAGACCGGTGGCGGCATCACCTACGAGGACATCGGCGGCCTCCAGAGCGAGATCCAGCGGGTCCGGGAGATGGTCGAACTCCCGATGAAACACCCGCAGATCTTCAAGAAGCTTGGCATCGAGCCCCCGCAGGGGGTCCTGTTACACGGCCCGCCGGGCACCGGGAAGACCCTGCTTGCCAAGGCCGTCGCCAACGAGACCTCCGCGAGCTTCTTCTCCATCGCGGGCCCGGAGATCATCTCCAAGTACTACGGCGAGTCCGAACAGCAACTGCGGGAGATCTTCGAGGACGCCAAAGACGAGTCGCCGTCGATCATCTTCATCGACGAACTCGACTCCATCGCGCCCAAACGCGAAGACGTGACCGGCGAGGTCGAACGCCGGGTCGTCGCCCAGCTGTTGACGATGATGGACGGCCTCGAAACCAGGGGCCAGGTCATCGTCATCGCGGCGACGAACCGCGTCGACTCCGTCGATCCGGCGCTCCGGCGACCCGGCCGCTTCGATCGCGAGATCGAGATCGGCGTCCCCGACGAAGGAGGCAGGAAAGAGATCCTCCAGATCCACACCCGCGGGATGCCGCTGTCCGACGACGTGAGCCTCGACCACCTCGCCGACGAGACCCACGGCTTCGTCGGCGCCGACATCGAGAGCCTCACGAAGGAGGCGGCGATGAAAGCCCTCCGCAGGTACCTCCCGGAGATCGACCTGGACGAGGAGGACATCCCGCCGAGCCTCATCGACCGGATGATCGTCAAGCGCGAGGACTTCAGGGGCGCGCTCGCGGAGGTCGAACCGAGCGCGATGCGGGAAGTGCTCGTCGAACTCCCGAAGATCACCTGGGACGACGTCGGCGGGCTGGAGGACGCCCAGCAGCAGGTGTCTGAATCCGTGGAGTGGCCGCTGACGAACCGCGCCCGGTTCGAGCGGATGGGGATCGAACCGCCGAAGGGCGTCCTGCTGTACGGGCCGCCCGGCACCGGGAAGACCCTGATGGCCAAGGCCGTCGCCAACGAGACCAACGCCAACTTCATCTCGGTTCGGGGGCCACAGCTCCTCTCGAAGTGGGTCGGGGAAAGCGAGAAGGCGATCCGCCAGACCTTCCGCAAGGCCCGCCAGGTCGCCCCGACGGTGATCTTCTTCGACGAACTCGACGCGCTGGCGCCCTCGCGGGGCCAGGAGATGGGCAACAACGTCTCCGAACGCGTCGTCAACCAGCTACTGACCGAACTCGACGGCCTCGAAGAGATGGGCGACGTGATGGTCATCGGCGCGACCAACAGGCCGGACATGATCGACCCCGCGCTCATCCGCTCGGGGCGGTTCGACCGGCTGGTGCTCGTCGGCGAACCCGGCGAGGAGGGCCGCGAGCAGATCCTGAAGATCCACACCCAGGACAGCCCGCTCGCACCCGACGTGAGCCTGCGCGAGGTCGCCGAGATCACCGACGGCTACGTCGGCTCCGACCTGGAGAGCATCGCCCGCGAGGCGGCCATCGAGGCGCTCCGCGAGGACCACGACGCCGAGGAGATCGGGATGAGCCACTTCCGGAAGGCCATGGAGTCGGTGCGGCCGACGATCACCGACGACCTGATGGACTACTACGAGCGCATGGAAGAGCAGTTCAAGGGCGGCGGCAGCGAGCAACTCGACGGGCGCCAGGGCGGCCGCCTCGGGTTCCAGTAGGACCGCGCTCGCCCGCCCGGTGTCGCTTTTCTGGGGCGCCGACTTTTGCCGAATCGAGATCAGCGCGTCGCCTGCTTCCACTCGCGGAGCCCCACGACTGCACCGTCGAGGTCGTCGGCGGGACACTCCAGTGCGGCCCAGCGGAACATGTCGGCGACGTCCGCCGGGTCGCGCCCCTTCCCGCCCGTGAGGTCCGTGGCGACGATGCCCGGATCGACGACGCCGACGGACTGGTCGGCGTCGACGGCGAACCCGCGGGCGAACGCCTCCGCGGCGGCCTTCGAGGCGGCGTAGGTCCCCATTCCCGGTTCGGCGTCGCGTGCGACCGATCCGGAGGGCACCAGCACCCGGCCGTCCGGAGGCATGAACTGGAGTCCCTCCCGGATCACGGCGAACACCCCGTAGGCGTTGACGTCGAGCACCGTCCGGGCCTCGTCGTGGCGCTCCTCGTCGAGCGGCCGGGCGCCCGGGGCGTGGGGCATCACCGCCGCCGCGGGGACGAGCACGTCCAGTCCGTCGTCGACGGTCTCCGAGAGGGCGAGGAACACCTCGTTCTCGTCGCGGACGTCGAGCGGGCGAACGACCGGCGTCCCGCCGGCGGCCGAGACGGCCTCCGCGGTCGATTCGAGTGCGGCCTCCGAGCGGGCACAGAGCACGGTCCGCCAGCCTTCGGCGGCGAACGCCTCGGCGACGGCCGAGCCGATGCCCCCGCTGGCCCCCGTGAGCAGCACGGTTGGGTCGGTCATGGTCGGTGACGGGCGATCGTTCGACCGGCCGGGGATAACGCTGTCGCCGCGACGCCTCTGGGCCCCGGTGAGGGCCCCCGTGCCACGTCGCACGCGAACGTTTATTCACGCGCCTCGATATGTCTCTGACATGGCTCGCACCGCCGTCGATAAGGGTGTCTGAGTGTGCCGGGGATCATCTTCTGGACCCTCGTCGTGCTGGCGACGCTCACCAGCCTCGCCACGGCGTGGGCTCTCGGTGCCAACAGCAACTCGCCGCCGTTCGCTCCGGCGATCGGTGCCAACGCCATCTCGACGATGCGGGCGGCGTTTCTCATCGGCATCCTCGCCGCGCTCGGCGCGCTGACGCAGGGTGGGGCGATCTCCGAGACGGTCGGTGCAGGGCTCATCGACGGCGTCCAGATCACGTCGCTGGCGGCGACCACGGGGCTGTTGACCGCCACCGGGTTCATGGCCTTCGGCGTCTACACCGGCTATCCAGTCCCCGCAGCGTTCGCGACCACCGGCGCGATGGTCGGCGTCGGCCTGTCGCTCGGCGGCGATCCCGCCATCGACACCTACCGCCGCATCGCGGTCTTCTGGCTGCTCGTGCCCCCCGCTTCGGGAGGGCTCGCCTACCTCACCGCCAAGCTCCTCCGCCACGACGACATCCCCGAAACCGTGGCCGTGCCCCTGTTGGCGGCCGTCGTCGGGGGGATCGTCGCGAACGTCCAACTGGCGGTCATCCCGTCGCCGCCGAACGCAACCCAGAGCTCCATCGCAGGGTTCATCTCGAGACTGATCGAGGGGGTGACAGTCGCCGGCATCGACGCCGTGGCCGTGCTGGTGACGCTGGTCGCCGCCGCGGTGAGCTTCCGGTTCGTTCGTCGACGGACCCAACAGTCGGTCGACGACGGGATCCGGACGTTCCTCATCGTGCTCGGAAGCGTGGTCGCCTTCTCCAGTGGCGGCAGTCAGGTCGGATTAGCGACCGGACCGCTCGAGAACCTCTACGGGGCCGAACTCGGCCTGCCCGGCATCGTCCTGCTGGCACTCGGGGCGACCGGCATCCTCGGGGGCGCGTGGATGGGCGCACCCAGGCTGCTCCAGGCGACCTCCCGCGAGTACGCACAGCTGGGGATCAGGCGTTCCATCGCGGCGCTGGTCCCAGGGTTCGTCATCGCCCAGCTAGCCATCGCGCTGGGGATCCCCATCTCCTTTAACAACATCATCATCTCGGGGGTCATCGGCGGGGGTCTCGCCGGCGGTTCGGCTGGCGTCTCCCGTCGGAAGATCGGCGTGACGCTCGCGTTCTGGGTCATCACGCTCGCCGCCTCGATCGGAGTCGGATTCGGCCTCTACCGGGTCTTCGGTGCGGTACTCGGTGGGTGAGAAGAGCCGGATCAGCGGACGACGGTCACGGTCACGGGGGCCTCGCCGACGACCTTCGTCGCCACCGTCCCGAGCAGTCGGCGAGCGATGGCGCTCCGATCGCCCCCGTGTCCCCCCATCACGACGCGGTCGACGTCGTGTGCATCGACGTACGCGAGGATGGCCTCGGCCGGGTCGCCGGTTTCGACCGCCGTCTCGACTGTTCGGTCGACCTCGCTGGCTTGCGCTCTCGCCCGTTCGACGAGGCGATCGGCACGGTCGCGTGCGCTCTCGCGGCGATCCGTCCCGGGTTCGAGAATCCCGCCCTCGCTCATCGTCGCGTCGACCGGTGTCACCACGTTCAGGACCGTCACCCGACAGTCGAAGAGTTCGAGGGCCTGGCTGAATGCTTCGTCCGCCAGTGGCGACCCGTCGAGCGGGACGAGGACGTGCGATGGTGCCATAGGACCGCATGGACCCGCTTGCACATTACGTCGGTGGTCGTCCGACGACAGTGGCGACGACGCGGCGACGGGCGGAGGCTCGCTATCAGGGCGGGAAACAGTCCTCACCCGGAGACAGAACCGCCGGAAATCGAGAGTTCTGAGGGTGGTCGAGCCGTGTGCGAGGGACCTGCCGCGGGCGGCCGACCGCTGCAACCGGTCGGTCAGTACAGCAGTTCGTCGTCGTTTTCGACCATGTAGAGGGTGCGGGCGGCGATGTTGACCGCGTGGTCGCCGACGCGTTCGAGGTCCCGGATCGTCAGCAGCAGCCGGGAGACGTCCTGCATCAGGTCCTCTGCGTCCTGATCCTCGTCAAGGAGGTCGCTTTCGAGGAGGTCACGAACGACGAGTTCGCTGGCGGCCGAACACATGTCGTCCATCTCGTCGTCGTCGTCGGCCACCCGGTAACACAGGTCGGTGTCCTCGTCGGCGTAGGCGGTCATCGCGTCGTCGAGCATGGCGAGCGTGAAGTCGCCGAGCCGCTGGACGTCGACGTCGGGGAAGAGATCCTGTTCGGCCTCGGTGGCATAGTTGCCGAGATTCGTCGCCAGATCCGCGATCCGTTCGAGATCGGTGATGATCTTGAAGGAGGCGGCGATGAAGCGGAGGTCGCCGGCGACCGGCTGCTGGAGGGCGATGAGGTCGACGCACTCCCCTTCGAGGTCGAGGTACATCTGGTTGACCTCCCGGTCGCCCTCGATGACCTCCTGGGCCAACTCCTCGTCCTTCTGTTCGAGGGCGTCGAGCCCCGACCGGAGCTGTTCGGCGACGATTTCGCTCATGTAGAGCACGTCGTCCCGCAGCCCGGAGAGCTTGTTCTGATACTCGTTTCGTGGCATGGCGCCCCGTTACGGACGCGGAGACCTAAGGGTTGCCCCTCAGATCTATTGACATATAGAGTGATACATAGCGTTACCTACGGATATATGTATTAGTCGACCGGATAGCCTGGTCGGCCGCGATCGGATAGTCCGGGCTTCGTCGACCGGGGGGGCCCGCGGAGCCGGCACGGTCGTCCGACGCTTCGGCGACCGATCAGCCGAACTTGCCGGTGATGTAGTCCTCGACGCGCTGGCTCTCGGGGTTCTCGAAGATTTTCTGGGTGTCGTCGAACTCGACGAGTTCGCCGCCGGTGAGGAAGACGGCCGTCTTGTCGGAGATGCGGGCGGCCTGTTGCATGTTGTGGGTGACGATCACCACGGTGTAGTCCTCGGCGAGTTCCTCGATGAGGTCCTCGATCTGGCTGGTCGCGACGGGGTCGAGGGCCGACGCCGGCTCGTCCATCAGGAGCACCTGCGGGTCCGGGGCGATAGCCCGGGCGATGCAGAGGCGCTGTTGCTGGCCCCCGGAGAGTTCGAGCCCCGACTCGTCGAGCTGGTGGCTGACCTCGTCCCAGAGGGCGGCCCGCTTGAGCGAGCGCTCGACGACCTCGTCGTAGTCGCCGTCGTACCCCTGGATCTCCAGGCCGTAGGCGACGTTGTCGTAGATGCTCTTGGGGAAGGGGTTGGGCTTTTGAAACACCATGCCGACGCGCCGGCGCAGCGCCACGGGGTCGACGTCGGGGTCGTAGACGTTCTTGTCCCGCAGGTAGAGGTCCCCCTCGACGCGGGCGGCGTCGATGAGGTCGTTCATGCGGTTGATACACCGCAGGAACGTCGACTTGCCACACCCGGAGGGCCCGATCATCGCGGTGACGCGGTTCTCGGGGATGTCGAGGGTGATGTCCTTGAGCGCCTGTTCGTCGTTGTACCAGACGTTGACGTCCTCCGCGCGGACGAGCGTGTCCGGCCGGTGGGTCGCCCCCGACCCCGAGACGCTGTCGCTGACGTCGGTCTGGACCAGCATGTCGTCCGTCGTCGGGTCGGCGGTGCCGTCGGTCGTCGATTCGGCGGTGCCGCCGTCGCCCGACAGCTCCGCGTCGGCGTCGTCCGTCATCGGTCGGGCGCCCCGTCTCTCCGCCGGTCGGTCGTGACTGTGCCCCTCTCGTCGAGCGGTCGTGTCCGGTTCATGGTTGATTCCGAGTCCGGTTGTCGCTCCGTCTCCGGTCGCCGGCCCGCAACTGGGTCGGCCCGTGGGTCGCGTCCAGCGTCCGCGGCGGCGTCGATCGTCTCTCCTGTCATCCTTCGTCCTC
>Ga0207719_100975_pt1 | contig 9873 bp, 9 predicted proteins | sample A23P1SouthBayCA_2_FD_187279 | JGI IMG/M metagenome (GOLD analysis project Ga0207719, IMG submission 187279) | Aerobic enrichment media microbial communities from Eden Landing Ponds, California, USA - A23 P3 (3) (SPAdes) | ecosystem: Environmental > Aquatic > Marine > Unclassified | place...
CGGGCGGGCGACGGCGGCGCTGGGCTGGACCCGCGACGGCGAGACGGGGCCGGGCGTGTTCTACGAGGCCGGCGGGGAGTTCGACCGCCGGGAGGCGCGCCGGCGGATCAGGCGGGGGCTCGAACGCGCCCGCGAGATCCGGTCGTGGGATCTCGATGGCTCGACCGTCGAAACCGCGAGCGTCCGCACCGACGGCGACTCCTTCGCCACGGCGGTCGTGGTCGCGGCGTACGGCGAGGCCGAGGCGTTCGGCTGACGAACACTCCGGGCGTTGCGAGGACGATCCTCCCTCACTTCCCCCAGAATGGGCTCCGCGATCGACGCTTGTCCAGGAACGCCGACAGCGCCTCGCGCTCGTCGGCCGGCAGGTCCTCCCGGAGTTCCTGTTCCAGGATCTTCGCGTGTTTCTCGGGGAGGTCGACCCACAGTTCGTCGCCCTCGTCGATCCCCCGCCCCACGGTGGGGCCGTCGATGGCGACGCTGACGCGCTCGCCGGCGCGGGCCGACTCGACGTCCTCGCCCTGGCTCTGGATGCCCTGGACGATCCCGACCCGGTCCGGCGTGGCGCCCGAGAACAGCGCCACGGGGACGTTTCGCTTGAGCGTGCCCGAGGTGACCTCGACGCCGACGACGGCGGGGTCGGACTGCCGGAAGACGTGGTCCCGGAGGATCCGGAACCGGCAGGGGCGGGTGATGTTTTCGAGCACCGTCTCCTGCTGGGCCTCCTCGATCGCCGCGACGTGGTCCTCGTAGGACTCGACGAGCTGGTAGATGACGTCGTCGACGAACAGGTCGACGTCCTCGACGTCGGCCTCCTCCGCGGCGGCGTCGAGCACGTCGACGTTGAACCCGAGGATCGCGCGGTGCATCGGGTCGTCGGCGGTGCTCGCGACCGCGACGTCCCGGGGGGCGACGTCCCCGACTTCGGCGCGGACGATCGGCACCTCCGCCTCGTCCAGTGCGTCCGCGATCGCCTCCAGACTCCCCAGGGTGTCGGCTTTCACCACGACGCCCTCGTCGCTCGTCTCGACGGCGATCTCCGCGAGTTCGGCGCGCACCTCCGCGATGACGCCCTCGACGTCGCGGTCCCGGACCACCCTGATGGGAGCGCCCGCCATCGCGTCGTCCAGATCGGGCGCGGCGATCTTGATGCCCGCGGCGGCGGCGACCTCGGGCACCTGCTCGAACCGGCTCTCGGTGCGGATCTCCGCGAGCGCCTGTGGCTGGAGTAGCGCGCGGACGTTCGTCACGATCGGCTCGGTCTCCCCGCCGACGACGATCCGGTCGTCCGCCCGGATCGTGCCGTCGTACAGCACGGCGTCGATCGTCGTGCCGAAGCCCCGCTCCTCTTTGACCTCCAGGACGGTCCCCACGCCGGGTCCCCCGGCGTCGATCGCCATGTCCTCTTTCATGTACCGCTGGGACAGGCCCATGAGAACGGTCAGGAGGTCGGGGACGCCCTCGCCGGTGACCGCCGAGACGGGGACGACGCCGATCGTGTTCCGGAAGTCGTTGACCCGCCAGTAGAAATCGCCCGTGAAGCCCGCATCCGAGAGGTCGCCGATGAGCTGGTAGAGGCGGTCGTCCAGGTCCGACTGCACGCGGTCGGACTGTTTCTCGATCGAGGCCTGGATCGGCTCGTCCTCGTTGGGGTTCCAGCCAGGGATCGTGTCGACCTTGTTCGCGGCGACGACGAAGGGCGTCTGGGTGCGCCCGAGGATGTCGAGTGCCTCCTCGGTCTGGGGCTGGAAGCCGTCGGTCACGTCGATCACGAGCACCGCGATGTCCGCGAGGGCGCCCCCCCGGGAGCGCAGCGTCGTGAAGGAGTGGTGACCGGGCGTGTCGATGAACAGCAAGCCGGGCAGATCGAAGTCGTCGGGGTCGACCAGCCGGCCGGCGATTTCCGACACCACGTCGAGGGGCACGGCGGTCGCGCCGATGTGCTGGGTGATGGCGCCGGCCTCGCCCTCGCTCACGGCGGAGCCCCGGATCGTATCGAGCAGGGTGGTCTTGCCGTGGTCGACGTGGCCGAGCACGGCCACGATCGGGGTTCGGAGGGCGTCGTCGTCCGCTTCCCCACCGGTGTCGGCTGTATCGCGATCGGACATGAGTAATCAGTTATCGGTGCTTACCGACGGGGCGCAGTAAAGTCCATCGAGACTCCCCGGCCCGACGTGTCAACTCAGACGAACGACGGCACATCGACTGTACGGGAGCAAAAAATATTACTTGGTGGGAGACATCCCCGGTTGTGAACATCCCGCTCACTCGATCTCGCATCATATCCATCGCTCTTATCGGACTGGGAGTCGGAGCTCTATTCCAGGGCATCTACGGCTTCCATATGTTGCATACGGAGTATCATCACGAAATCGATAATTTTACTGCACCGAACCGTCCGTCGGGCGCACCGCTGGAACATGGAATAAATCAGCCCATTCACGAATTCGACAACCTTTCAGACGATACGCAGGACGTGTTCGTAAAGACATTCAATTCAGCCAACAATAAAACCACGATCTACGAACCATTCACCGAAAAAGCTGGCCCGACGGAGTTTTCGTATCCCGGCAAAGAGGTGCCAGCCGTCCCACACTACGTCCGTTACCAGGACAATGTATACACGTTCACAACGAGCAAGACGAGTGCTCTGGGAATGTGGGACGGCCTGATTTCGGGAATTTATCTCGTGCTTAGCGGGAGTTTCGTTGCGCTCGGTGCCTGAACTTGCGGCGTGAACGCTCATGACCCCCTGCTCACCCGTTGCAGAGCGTGTAATCATCGGTGAAGCGAATCTCCCGTTCACCATCTCCGGTTGACGGTGTTTTGAGTGTTTTAGAGGTTAACGGGATCTACGTCGTTCCTTCGCGTACCGCAGGCTCCGGGTTCTCTCGGACGATCGGTCTCCGTCACTTCCCGGGTCTCCGGACCACCGTACTCGGCCAGTCGCGTGGATCTCATCGCTGTCATCACGACGCGGCCCGCGGAAATAGGCGTGACCGTGGGCGTCGGCGGGCGTCAACGGGCACCGTGGGCACCGGAACACGGCTGTCAACGGACTCCCGACGAGCGTGCCCACCACCCGGCGTGTTTTTGTGCGTCGGTCCACCCCCTACACTCGATGAATCCCCGAGCGAAACGCGCCCTGACGATCGCCCGCGGCGTCCTGACGGAGGCCCGGACCGAGCGGGTCACGTTCCTGGCCGCGAGCATCGCCTACCACGCCTTCGTCTCCCTGCTCCCCCTGCTTTTACTCCTGCTTCTCGTCCTCACCGCGATCGGGTCGGAGTCGATCGAGGGGAGCGTCCTCGCGATCACGGAGGGCGTGCTCACGCCGGGCGCCGCGGCGGTCCTGCTCTCGGAACTACGGGGCGCGGGGCGGTCGACGGGGCTGTCGATCCTGGGACTGCTCGTCCTGGTGTGGGGGACCCTCCGGATCTTCCGGGGGCTCGACACCGCCTTCTCGGATATCTACGAGACCGGGGGCCGCAACTCGTTCCTCGATCAGTTGCGCGACGGGGTCGTCGTGCTGGGCTGTGTCGCCGCCGCGATCATCGCCGCCGCCGCCGTCGACGCGACCGTCTCGGCCGCCGTCGGCGGGACCCTCGGCTGGTGGCTGCGCCGATTGTTGTTCGTCGTCGGGCTCTCCGCCGCCCTGCTCCCGATGTACTACGTGTTTCCCGACGAGCGGAACCTCCGGGTCCGGGAGGTCGTCCCGGGGGTCGCCTTCGCGGCCGTCGGCCTCACGCTCCTCGAATCCCTCTTTGGCCTGTACATCCAGTTCAGCAGCCAGGCGCCCGAGGCGAGCACGCTCGGCGCGATCCTCGTCTTCCTGACGTGGCTGTACTTCAGCAGCCTCGTCGTCCTGCTCGGGGTCGTCCTCAACGCCGTCCTCTCGGGGCGAAGTCACGACGTCGACGTTGCCCCCGTGTTCTCGGTTCCCGCGTCGGATCGCGAACCACGGAGCGACGACCTGCTTTCCGCGCTCGAATGCGTCGAGTCGCTCCCCGGGGTGACCTCGATCGTGCTCGTGGTCGACGGCGAGGAGATCCCGCTCCCGCCGCCGGAGTCGGTTACCGTCCGGGCGAGCAGGCGACGCGTCGAGGTGCTGGGCGAGGCCCCCCGCGTCACGCTCCGGTGGCCACGACGGGGCGGCGAGTAGCCCCGGGACCACCCCGTCGAACTACAGGTCCAGAACGCCCGCGAGTCGCGCTACAGCCCCAGGAACCCCGCGAGACGCTCCTCGTCGCGCCCGCCGAGCGTGTGTGTCTCGCCCCCGCGCACGTCGACCGTGACCTGGGCGGGCGCGAACGCGCTCTCGGGGACGTCGTGCAGGTCCCCCCCGGCGGCCTCGAAGACGGACCCCATCGACTCGCCGGCGCCGTCGGTCGCCCCGAAGGGGAGTTCCCCGAACCGGTCGAACGGCTCCTCGACGACCAGGTGGACCTGCCCGCCGTGTGCGATCGCGTCGTTCGTCCGGGCGAGGGCGGTCTCGCGGTCGCCGGCGACCGGCGCGACGGGGGCACTCCCCGCGGCCGAGACGACCTTCGAGGGATCGTAGCCCAGGTGCGCGAGCCGGAGGAGCGCGACCTCGGCGGCGCGGGCGGCCATCGAGACGGAGCCGGCGACGCTCGCGAGGGGGGCCGTCGGGAGGAAGACGCCGCTCGTCGGGACGCCACACCGGCTCGCGATGTCCTCCGCGACCGGTTCCTCGGGGAGCCGATCGGATTCGAGGGCGAGCACGGCGAACTCGAACGCCTCGTCGTGGGCCCCGCCGGGAGCGCCCGTCTCACGGGGCCCACCGGCGAGCAGCCGGGCGGGCCCGCTCCCGACCGCGTCCATGAGCGCCGGTTCCCAGTCGGCCATGGCCGACTCCAGGAGCGCGAGGTCGGGGTGATCCGTCGCGAGGTCGGCGTGTGCGATGGGAGTCCCGTCGACCGTCCCCATCCGCGTTCCCACGGTCGCTAGCCCCCCGGTCACGATCTCGGCGAGCAGGAGGCCCGCCTCGATCCCGCCGTCTGTATCGACGCCGAAATCGAGGACGACGGCGTCGTTATCGAGGTGGTGGACGACGGCGCCGAGCTCGTCGGCGAACTCGATCGCCTCGTCGACGAGATCGAGCGCCGTCTCGTTGAGGTTGCGCATGCCCGGCCGTTGCGCCGCCACCGTATAAAAGCCGACAGTCCGGGTCGACCAAACGCCCACAACTAAGTAGCCGCGGAATCTCGGTGAAAGTGATGTCCGACGACCCCGAGGACATGCTCTCCTGGGACGAGTCGGTGTTTCGGGACGAGCACGTCTTCGAGATCGACTACGTCCCCGAGGCGTTTCTCCACCGGGACTCGCAGTTAGAAAGCCTCCAGTACGCCCTCCGGCCGGCCGTCCGGGGTGCCCGCCCCCTGAACGTCCTCGTCCAGGGCCCCCCGGGCACGGGCAAGACCACGGCGGTCCAGAAGCTGTTCGACGAGCTCGCCCTCCAGTCCGACGTCGTCACGGTCCGGGTGAACTGCCAGGTCGACTCCACGCGCTACGCCGTCTTCTCGCGGCTGTTCGAGGCCGTCTTCGACTACGAGCCGCCCTCCTCGGGGGTGTCGTTCAAGAAGCTGTTCCGCCAGCTCTCCGAGAAGCTGGTCGAGGACGACCGCCCCCTGGTGGTCGCACTCGACGACGTGAACTACCTCTTTTATGAGAACGAGGCCTCCGACGCGCTGTACTCGCTTCTGCGCGCCCACGAGGTCCAGTCGGGGGTCCGCATCGGCGTCATCACGATCTCCTCGGATCCCTCGCTGTCGGTGATCGAGGAGCTGGACGGCCGGGTCCAGAGCGTGTTCCGCCCGGAGGAGGTGTACTTCCCCGTGTACGGCGAGGCCGAGATCGCCGACATCCTGACCGAGCGCGCGAAGCGTGGCTTCCACGACGGTGCGATCTCCCCGACCGTGCTCGACCGGGCGGCCGAACTCACCGCCGAGAGCGGCGACCTCCGCGTCGGGATCGACCTGCTCCGGCGGGCGGGGCTGAACGCCGAGATGCGCGCCTCCCGCACGGTGAGCCCCGGCGACGTCGAGGACGCCTACGAGGCCTCGAAGTACGTCCACCTCTCCCGGAGCCTGCGGACGCTCTCGGACTCCGAACGCGCCCTCGTGGAGGTGCTCGTCGAGCACACCGGCGAGCGGGCCGGCGACGTGTACGACGCCTTCCACGGGAAGACGGGGCTTGGGTACACCCGCTACTCCGAGATCGTGAACAAACTCGACCAGCTCGACCTCATCGAGACCGCGTACGCGTCCGTCGAGGGCCGGGGACGCTCCCGGAAGCTCGACCTCGCGTACGACCCCGAGGCGGTCAGGGAACGGCTGTAGCGACGGGGGACGCGGCGGCCGCCGCCGCCCGAACCGCTTTTCTTCCCGCCCGCCGACGCCCCGGCATGGACGACATCGAGGCGGCGAAACGCCGTGCGGGCGAGCGCGCCACGGAGGCAGTCGGGGACGGCCAGGTAGTCGGGCTGGGGTCGGGGAGCACCGCCGCCCACGCCATCCGGGCGCTCGGTCGCCGGGTGGACGCCGGGCTCGACGTCGCGGGCGTCCCCACCTCCTTCCAGTCCCGCGAGGTGGCCCGGGAGGCCGGCGTCCCGATCCGCGCCCCCGAGGACGTCGAGGGCGTCGACATCGCGATCGACGGCGCCGACCAGGTGCTGGCGGCCGACGGTGACGGGTGGATCGACGGCGGCGCGCTGATCAAGGGCGGGGGCGGCGCACACGCCCGCGAGAAGCTGGTCGACGCCGCGGCGGCGAAGTTCCTCGTCGTCGTCGACGAGCGCAAGCTCGCGGCCGACCTCGACGCCCCCGTGCCGGTCGAGGTACTGCCGGCGGCGCGGTCGATCGTCGCCCGGCGGATCCGGGAGCTGGGGGGCGATCCGACCCTCCGGCGGACGAACGGAAAGAGCGGTCCGGTCGTGACCGACAACGGGAACCTGGTCCTCGACTGTGACTTCGGGGCGATCGTGGAGCCGGCCTCGCTCTCGCGTGCCCTCGATGGCCTCCCGGGGACGGTCGAACACGGGCTGTTCGTGGGACTGGCGGACGCGGTGTACGTGGGGACGGAAAACGGCGTTACCGTCCGGTGATCGTCGAGACGGGCCTCAGAGGTCGCGGGGCTGGACGGTCTTTCGGTCGTTCGCTTCCGCCCGGGCAGCGGCGTCTTCGAGGAGCTCTTCGACTTCCGCGTCCAGCGCGGCGTAGAAGTCCGCGGAGACGTTCTGGCCTTCGAGCGCTTCCTTCACGGCGGATTTGACGATGAGATCTGCCATACGTGAGGGACTTGCCCAAGCCCGATATTAAGCCTTCGCAAACGAATCCGACCGGCGATGGCCCTATGTGCGCGCAGTCCCGAGCGCGGGTAATGACGGCTGACGGGCCTCCGAGACGGGCCACCGTCGGCAGTCCGGGTGTGCTCGTCGTCGCGGCGGTCGTCGTCGCCGGGATCGCGGTCGGCGCGATGTCGATGGCCGGGAGTGGCCACCCCACCGCCGACGAGGTCCTGACCGACGCCCGCGAGCGCTACGGGTCGGCGGAGACGATCGCCGGCACCGCGGTCGTGACCATCGAGGCCGGAAACGTCACGCGGACCGCCGAGGTGCAGTTCGCCGTCACCGACGACAACGACTCCCGCGTCGCGGTCACCGCCCGGAACCGCACCGTCGTCGCCGGGACGAACGGCTCGGTCGGCTGGCTCCACCTGCCCGGGACGGGCCTGACGCGCGTCGTCGACGTTTCCGGGGGTGAACTGGCCGAAAACGCCGCCGGTGACTACGCCCCGAACGCTAGCCACTGGAACAGGAGTCGCTGGAACGCGAGCGAGTGGCTCCCGGGCGAGCGGAACGGGACCCACCGGAGCGGTCCGCGGGCGCTCTCGCGGGCGTGGACGCCGGAGAACGCGACCGCGGAGCGCGTCGGCACCGGAACGGTCGGCGACACCGAGGTCCACGTGATCGAGGTGACGCCGGCGGGGGACCGAAACGGGACCGTCCGGATCTGGATTGGGACGGAGCGCTCGACGGTCCTGCGGACGCGGTTCGCGGCGGGCAACGCCACCGTCACCGTCCGGTTCACCGATGTCCGGTTCGACGTGTCGATCGCCGACAGCACGTTCAGGCCCCCCGGAATCGGGCCCCCCACGACCACGACGACGGTCGACTCCCGTGGGGAACTCCGGACGGCGACGGGCTTTCCCCTCCCTCGTCCGTCCGGGACTGACTACCGATTCGTCGCCGGGTCGACGGTCCGCTACGGGAACGCGACGGCCGCGATCCAGCGCTACGCCGGACCCGCCAACGCGACGCTCGTGACGACGACGGCCGAACGCCTCCCCGGAGGGGTCGGCGGCGTGACGGACGCCGACGCGGAGACGGTCGAACTGGGCAACACCACTGCGGACGTCGTCGAGGCGGAGGGCCGCGTGATCGTCTCCTGGAGCCGCGACGGGCTGCGACACGCGGTCGTCTTCGAGGGTCCACGCGAGACCGCCATCGAGCTGGCCGAGTCCGCCGTCGGGACGGCCGGCGACCCGTAGCGTAGCGCGTGGCCGGTGTAACCCGGCCGGTCCGGAACGGCCCGGCCGGCTACGACGCGCTCCCGTTGGTCACCGAGACGGGGTAGCTGAAGGAGACGTTCGTCCGGGCCCCGGACCGGTTGTACGCCGTGTCGCTCCGCAGGACGTACTCCCCGGTCGCATCCCCGGGGACGGTCACGTTCCAGGCCACGCGCCGGACCGCCCGGTCGCCGTCGAAAGTCGCGGCCGTCGTTCCGGCCACCGGCGTGATCGTCCAGTTCTCCCCCGGTGCCGCCAGCCGCACCGCGACGTCGGTGTAGTTGTAGCCCCTCGGGTTGTACAGCCCCCCGGTGACCGTCGTCGTCTCGCCGGCGGTCAGATGTAGCCTGCCGGCGTCGAAGGCGAGCAGGTGACACCGCTGTGACGGCGGTAACTCACAGACGGGGGCCGGGGGCTCGACCCGTAGCGTGTAGTTCTGCCGGACGAGCGTCTCGTCGATCAGCGTCGGGTACACCGCCTCCGCGGTCAGGTCGTAGGTCCCGTACGCGGTCCGGGGAACGGTCACGTTCCAGGCCACCCGGCGTGACTCCCCGGGGCGGAGCGCACCGACGTCCGTCCCGTTCCGGGACGTGACGGTCCAGTTGTCGTCCGGCAGTGCGAGCCTCGTTTCAACGCGCGCGAAGTCGTACGCCTTCGTGTTGGTCAGCGTCCCGCCGATCGTGATCGTCGATCCCGGAACGGCCGTCCCTCCCCCGGAGCCGTTCGATCCCGGCGCCCCCCCGGGCGCGCCCGGTTCGCCGTCGAGGGACAGGATCGTGCAGCCGGGACACCCCCCGGAGTCCCGGCTCTCCACCTCGATCGTCCGTATCCGGAGCGCCTGCCCGACGACGGGATCGGTCGCGTACTGGACGTACACTGAGAGGGGGTACTCGCCGCGTGCCCCCTCGGGGACGGTCAGTTCCCACGTCGTCTCGCCTGCGGTCCCCGCCGGCACGTCGCCGAGCGTGACCCGGGACCAGGATCTCGCGTTGCGCCGCCCGTCGGCGGGCGTAACCGTCCAGTTGCCGGCCGGCGGCCGGAGCGTGACGGTGACGTTTCTGAAGTCGATCTCGTTTTCGTTTCCGATCGTGACGGTGATGGTCGCCGTCTCCCCGGCGGTGACCCGGGCGGAGTCGCCGAGGTCGACCCGTGGGGCGTCGGGGATACTGATGTCGTCCGGCGCGGGCGTCGGCATCGGCGTCTCCGTTGGCGTTGGCCCGCCAGCCCCGATCGGTGCCGCCGTCGGCCCGGCCACCGGCGTCCCGGTGCCCGCGTCGACCGGCGGGC
>Ga0207719_100978_pt1 | contig 9864 bp, 9 predicted proteins | sample A23P1SouthBayCA_2_FD_187279 | JGI IMG/M metagenome (GOLD analysis project Ga0207719, IMG submission 187279) | Aerobic enrichment media microbial communities from Eden Landing Ponds, California, USA - A23 P3 (3) (SPAdes) | ecosystem: Environmental > Aquatic > Marine > Unclassified | place...
GTTCCGCTCATACGTCCACCGCGCACGCGGCGGCCTCGAAGTGGTTCACCTGCACTGTCTGGATGCAGATACGCGGCCGAACCACTTGAACGCTACCCGAACCGCTATCGGAATCTGATCGAACTTTACGCGGCCTGTGTTACGTATTCGCTTGGATTATCTATAGAATGTAGATTTTAAAACGATCTATCACTCTAATTTTGTAGTTAAGTTTAAACACGAGCGAACCTGAGAGAAGATACTCAATGATACGTCGGATTCGTTCCCAATTTCTCCCACCCGACGCGACGCTGTTCGTCGCGCTCGCGACCGCGTGGGGACTGTCGTTCGTCGCCATCGAAGCCGGACTCGCCTCCGTCCCGCCGCTGTACTTCGCGGGCGTTCGATACGCGCTCGCCGGCGTCCTCGTCCTCGCGTACGCCGGCGGCCTCCTGAGCCTCGGGCACGCCCTCCACGGCCACGCTCACGCGTTCGGCTTCAGCGTGGCGTGGTCGCTCCCGCCCGGCTGGGGACCGACAGTCACCTACGCCGGGAGCCTGGTCGGGTTCGTGGTCACCCCGTACAAGGTCCTCGGCTACGCGACGCTGTCGTACCTGGTGTACGTCACGGTCCTGGAGACGGCCGGATCCGCCTGGGCGGGCGCTGTCGGCCTGTTCTCGTGTGTCTCCTGTACCTGGCCGGTGCTGGGGACCGTTCTCGCCGGGGTGTTCGGGAGTTCGGCCGCGGTCGTCGTGTTCGCCTCCAGCCGGCCGTACGCCGCCTCGACGCTCGTGTTCCTGTCGGCGGTCGGACTCCTGCTGTGGCGACCGTTCGATCGGCTCGCCCCGGGATCGTGACCCGCGCCCACGCCCCACGAATCGAACCGCTTTAGCGCGACCGACGGGAACCCCGGGTCATGACCGCGATCGCCGCCGAGGGCCTCGAGAAGTCCTACGGCGACACGGAGGCGCTCTCGGGCGTCTCCCTGTCCGTCGACGCCGGCGAGGTGTTCGCCCTCGTGGGGCCCAACGGCGCCGGCAAGACCACGCTCGTGCGCTGCCTGACGGGGACGACGACGCCCGACGCCGGCGAGGCGACGCTTCTGGGATCGCCGCCCCGGTCGGCCGCGAGCGATCGTGTGGGCCTGCTCCCACAGGACTTCGACCCCCCCGACCGCCTGACTGCGCGCGAGCTCGTCGCCTACTACGCCGGGCTGTACGACGACGCCCGCGACGTCGACGCCGCCCTCGCCGAGGTCGGCGTCACCGGCGCGGCGGGGACGCGCTACGCGGACCTCTCGGGCGGCGAGAAGCGCCGCACCCTCGTGGCGACGGCGCTCGTGAACGACCCCGACGCCCTCTTCCTCGACGAGCCGACGACCGGGATCGACCCCGCCGGCCGGCGTGCCGTCCACGGCCTGATCGAGGAGCTCTCGGCCGCCGGGACGACCGTCTTCCTCACGACCCACTACATGCCCGACGTCGAGCGCCTCGCGGACCGCGTGGGGGTGCTCGCGGACGGCGCACTCGTCGCGGTCGACGCGCCGGGGGCGCTCGTGGCCGGTCACGGCGGCGGCACCCGGCTCGTCGTCGACACCGACGCCGGATCCGTGCCGGGGTACGACGCCGAGTCGACCGAGCGGGGGCTCGTGATCCCGGGCGTGGCCCGCGAGGAGATCGGCGACGTCGTGGCGGCGCTTGCCGACGCCGGGATCACGTACGACGCGCTGTCCTGGCGCGAGGCGGACCTGGAGACCGCGTACCTCGCGCTGACGGGCGAGACGCCGCGGTCGGCCTCCGGGTCCGCCGCCGGTGGCGCCCTCGCCCCCGGAGGGGATGAGTCGTGACCCGCGCCGGGCGGATCGCCGCGTCGTTTCGCGCCGCCTGGTTGGGGTTCGTCCGCCGGCGGACCGCGCTCTTTTTCACGTTCTTCTTCCCGGCGATCCTGATCGTGGTATTCGGCGCGCTGGTGGGGGCCGGGAGCGCGGGGCTGTTCAGCGAGCCCCCCGTGTACTACGTGCCCGGCTACCTGGCCGTGGTCGTCCTGTTCACGCCGCTGTCCCGGGTGAGTTCGGAGGTGGCGCGCCACCGCGCGGGCAAGCGCTTCGAGAAGCTGGCGACGACGCCGCTCTCGCCCGCGGAGTGGCTGTTCGCGGTGACGCTCGTCAACGCCGTTCTCGTGGGCGCGGCTGGCGTCCTCGTGCTCGCCCTGGTCGCCGGACTCACCGGCGCCGAGGTGGTCGTCGGCCCGGCGCTCCCGCTCGCGGTCGCGTTCGGGTCCGTCCTGTTCTGTGGCGCCGGCGCCCTGATCGGCCGGCTGGCGGACTCACAGGACGGCGCGATCGCCGCGAGCAACGGGGTGGGCCTCCCCCTCCTTTTCCTCTCGGAGACGTTCGTCCCGCCCGACCTGCTCCCGGCGTGGTTCCGGCCGCTGATGGCCCTCTCGCCGCTGACCTACTTCGCGCGGGCGGCGCGGACGGCGCTCACTGGTGGTGGCGTGGACGGAAGCATGGCCGTCCTCGCCGTTCTCGCGGTCGTCGCCTTCGCCGCCGGCGCGTACGCGCTCCCCTGGCGGGACTGACTCGCGTCCGCGACGACAGCCCACGGGTTCAAGCGGGAACGCGTCCGGGCGTGATCCACCGGCTACTATATGCCGACCTTTCGTATGCGGGGCCATGGAGGGAGCATCCCGGCTGGGCGGGCTGGGCCGGCGCGTCACGATCGGGCTGGTGATGGCGGTCGCCGTCCTATCGGTCGCGACCGGCGTGGCCAAGATCAGCCAGGCCGTCGTGGTGGGCCCCCTCGCCGACCTGCTCCCACCGTGGATCGAGGCGACCGTGGGATTCAGCGGCGCGCTCACCGGATTCCTCATGATCGCGAGCGCGCTGGGTCTCCGGCGGGGGCTCCGGGTGGCCTGGTACTCCACGGCGGTCCTCCTGCCGGTCACCGCGATCCAGGGCGCCCTCCAGCTGTCGCCCCTCTCGCTCCCGCTCGTGATCCTGTCGGTTCTGGCGATCCCGAACCTGCTGGCCCACCGGTCGGCCTTCGACCGCTCGCTCGACGTCTCGACGAGCCAGCTCGCCGCCGCCTCCGCCATCGGGGGGACGCTCGTGTACGGCACCGCCGGCACCTACGCGCTCCGGAAGGATTTCGCGAACGTCGAGACGCTCGTCGACGCCTTCTACTACACCCTCGTGACCGCGAGCACCGTGGGGTACGGCGACGCGATCCCGACGTCCTCCTCACAGACGGCGCGGCTGTTCGCCACCTCCGTCGTGATCGTCGGCACCGCCAGCTTCGCGATCGCGCTCGGCACCCTGCTCGGCCCCGCGATCGAGGCCCGCCTCCAGCACGCACTCGGACGCATGACAGACACACAGCTCGAACTCCTCGAGGACCACGTCCTGGTCCTCGGACACGGCGACCTGACGGACGTGATACTCGAAGAACTCGGTGAGGGCGAGTACCTCATCGTGACGACCGACGCGGAGTGGGCGCGGCGCGTCCGGGAGAACGACGTGGACGTGCTCGTCGCGGACCCCAGCGACGAGTCGGCGCTCGAACGCGCCCGGATCGGCGAGGCCCGGGCCGTCCTCGTGGCGACGAACAACGACGCCGAGGACGCCCTGTCGGTGCTGACGGCGCGCCACCTCAACCCCGAGGTGACGATCGTCGCCGCCGCGACCAACCGCGAGAACGTCGGCAAGCTCCGGCGCGCCGGCGCGGACACGGTAATCAGCCCGGCGAGCATCGTCGGGCACCTCCTCGTGAAGTCCGCGCTCTCCGGCGAGGCCGACACCGACGTCCGGGCCGTCGCGGACGAGCTGGCGGGCGACGCCGGGCTCGACCGCGAGTGACGGGGGGCGGACGACCCGACACCCGCCCATTTTTTATTCCCCGTGACGTTGCGGCGGGTATGCGAACCAGCAAGGCGCTCAAGTGGGCCGGGGTCTACCTCGGGCTGTGGCTCGTCGCGACCGCCGTCGCGGGGGGCGTCGTGGTCGCCGGACTCGCGCTCGACGGGCTCTCGGCAGTCGGACTCGGCGCCGCGACCCCCGAAGCGTTGGAGGGCGGGACGGCCTCCCCGACCGTGGGGCTGGCACTCATCGTCGCCGGCGGGCTCGTCTGGCAGTTCGGGACGGCCCTGGCGGGCTTCCGGACCGCCGTCACGGCGATCGAGGCTGAGACGGCGCGACATTTCGACGCCGAGACGATGAAAAGCGACATTTTGACCGTGATCGACGACCGGCTCGCGGACATGCACCAGGACGTCTCCCAGACCCGCCGGATGGTAAACAGGATGAGCCGGGAGAACGCCGCCGACCAGCTCGACTTCGAGTTCGACGACGAGCTGTGATCAGTCGCCGAACAGCCGCTCCCTGATAAGGTCGGTTGTAGTCTCGTCCCGGTGGTCGCCGCCAACGGGGGTGGCGACCACCGGGAAACAGTTACAACCGACCTTATGAAACTCCGCTTTCGGGCCTTCTCCGCCAGGAGTACCGAACAGCCGATGTTCTCGACGAGGTCCCCCACGACGGACTCGGAAGCGAACCGCGAGAGCAGTCGGCGTTGAGCGCGCCCAGCACGGTGAAGACGTCGATGATTGCGACGAGGGGTCGACGCGTTCGATCCCCCGACGGGCGTCCTCGGCAGTGACGAACGAGCCGCGCGCGAAGCGAGCGATGAGTCACCTGCAATGGCCAACGTTAACTACCGATTGAGATGATATAGAGTAGGTCCGAGACACGTGACTGCCACGATCGAGACCATCACCGTCGTCGTTACGATTCTCGGGCTGGGAGTCGCGGCTCAGATTCTCGCGGACAGATTGCGGGTCCCGAGCGTGATATTCCTCATCTTCGCGGGTGTCCTCGTCGGACCGGAGGGTCTCGATATCATCACTCCCGCCGTCTTCGGTGATTCCCTCTCGGCGATCGTCGGACTGAGCGTCGCCATCATCGTCTTTGAAGGGGCGTTTCACCTGCATATCGAGCGACTGCGTGAGGCCCCACGGGAGACGCTGCGCCTCGTCACCGTCGGTGCGGTCATCTCCTTCCTCGGGACTGCGGTCGTCGTTCGGTATGCGCTCGACGCCTCGTGGGAAATCGCCCTCCTGATCGGATCGCTCCTGATAGCGACCGGCCCGACGGTCATCACGCCGATAATGAACGTCGTGCCCGTGCGTGACCGGGTCGCCACCACCCTCGAAACCGAGGGGGTCGTCAACGACGTGACCGCGGCGATCCTCGCAATCGTGATGTTCGAGTTCGTGGTGCTGGAAACGCGCGGCGTACCCCGCCTCATCAGCGAATTCGGGACGCGGCTGGGCGTCGGCGTTCTCATCGGAACGACCGTCGCGGGCGTCATCTGGTATCTCCTCCGACACGTGAGCCTCTCCGTCGAGAACGCCCCGCAGAACGCTCGGCTGGTCGTTCTGGTCGCGTCTCTTCTCATGTACGGGATGGCCGAGGTGATCGTCCCAGAGGCGGGAATCGCCGCCGTCGCGACGGGCGGGTTCGTCCTCGGAAACACCGACCTCCCCTATCGAGACGCCATCGAACAGTTCAAGGGGGACATCACGCTTTTGGTCCTCTCGTTCGTGTTCATCACGCTCGCGTCGCTCCTCTCGCTCGGGGATTTACTCTCGCTTGGGATCGGTGGACTCGTCGTGGTCGCCGTCGTTGCGGGCGTCATCCGTCCGGCGCTCGTCATGCTCTGTACCATCGGGGACCGGCTCACACTGGGCGAACGCCTCTACGTGAGTGCGATCGGCCCGCGGGGGATCATCCCGGCCAGCGTCGCGACGCTGTTCGCCCTCGAACTACAACCGGAGGCTTCAGGGGCGGCAACGACACTGGTCGGGGCGGTCTTTCTGGTGATCTTCGCGACCGTCGTGTTTCAAGGGGGTCTGGCCCGTCACATCGCCCAGGCACTGAACGTGATCCCGAAACGAACGATCATCGTCGGCGGCGGACGCGTCGGACGGGCCCTCGGTCAACGACTGGAGGAACGCGGGGAGGAGGTCCTGATCATCGACACCGACGAGCACACGATCGAAGACCTCCGCGAGGAGGGGTTTTCCGTCCGACACGGCGACGGGACCGACCGGGAGGTACTGGAGCGGGCGGGCGCCGGGAACGCGAAGGTGGTCGCGGTTGCAACCGGCGACGACGACGTGAACCTGCTGGCTGCACAGCTCGCCAAGAACACGTTCGATCTCGATCGGGTCGTCGCCCGCGTGAACCAACCTGCCAACATCGAGGCGTTCGAGGATCTCGATATCGAAGCGATCTCGACCGGCATGTCGGTTGCGTGGTCGATGGATAACGTGATCGAGCGCCCCGCGATCTCCCGCTGGATGACGGAACTGGGACAGTCCGGCGACGTCCAGGAAGTCGAAGTCACGACCGAGGCGATCGTCGGCGAAACGGTCGCGGAACTCATGGCCGAACTCCCGGAGGACTGTCACCTCGCGCTCTTGAGTCGGGACGAAACCAATCAGCTTCCACATCCCGAAGATAGGATCGAGCGCGGCGATCATCTGACGTTTATCGGTCGGAGCGAAGCAGTTCGTCAGGCCATCGACCACTGTACCGGCTGAGCTCCGCGATCGTATCGCGCTTCTGGCTTCTCCCCACAGGTACTTCCTTTACCGATGTGAAGTGATCCACATGGATCTCTCCGACGACGACGTTCGTGTTCATTCCGAGGAGATCGTTCCCTCCGACGGTTCGGATCAGTCAGTTCAGCGGTATCTATTCCCCGTCGACGGTGAGCATTCGGGTGAGATACTGCCCATCGTCTGTGACCTCATCGCGGGAACCGAGGCCGAACTGTTCATCGCCTACCCCGTCACAGAGTCGGATGAACCGTCACCGACGATGCCGGATCCAGAGCGGGAGGCCCGACGGGAGGTCGCGCAGTTCGTCTTGGAAGCCAACCAGCAGTGTCAGAGTGACGCCCCGATCCAGCAGGTCGTGCAAACAGGCGAGGAGAGAGAAGAGATCCTTCAGGATATCGTAACCGCATACGATATTTCGACACTCATTTCCGAAGCTCGACCCCTGTCCGGCATCCACTCGTTACTTGGAACGGAAGGATATGCGGATGCTGCAGTGATGATGGATTGTGACACGATCCTCGTAACTCGTATCGATCAATTGGAATCGATCGAGTCGATACTAGTACCGGTCGACCGGGGACCTCATTCCGGGATGGCGATCGAAACTGGGCTTGCGCTGGCCCGACAACACGCAGCCACTCTCGAACTACTTCACGTCTATGATCCAAACGATGATGACGGGCGTTCCAAGGGTGAAGAGGTGATGATGAACGCACTAAAGCGAAGTGATGAGTACGAGCACGCCAAGACGGTCCTCGAAGAAGCAGACGATATCTCCCAGGGGATTATCGACTATACGAACTCCTTCGATATTACCGTTCTCGGGGCACCACGGAAGGGGCTTCTCCAGCAGTTCGTCCTTGGAACGATTCCAGAAGAGGTGAGCGTGAAGGGGAAAGGCACGGTACTTACGGTTCATCGGGGGGGCGCCGACGAGTCCTGGCTTGATCGGTGGCTCTGAAGTGGGTCCGATCGCGGACCGGTCGCGCATCCGCAGATAGTCCGTCGGGACGGCGCTATCCCGCGTTCATACATCGCCATCTGCGTCAATTATCCCTTTGTACGCTAAATAGAATACGAAGAGAGCAACGTAGCTGAGTGCAAGTCCGAGCGTTATGAGTGACCTGCCAACGAGTAGGATGACTGCGATGAGAATGGGTCCAGCGAGCACCAACGAATCGTACACCCGGTCGTCAGCACCCGACTCGAACACCTGCTTGACGACAGGGATGTCGGTGAGGTTCACGTGTACACGCCTCCACGGCGGAACACCAGCCGCAACATCACCAGCACGGGGATGATTTCGAGCCGACCGATCCACATGTTGAACAGGAACATCACTTTCCCGAGTGCCGGCAGCGATTCGGGACCGGTGATTCCGGCCGACAGGCCGACGTTCCCCTGTGCGCTCGCCACCTCGAAGACGACGTTCTGCAGGGTGTACTCGCCTGACGGCAGCACCAGGAGTAGCACGAACACGCCGGCGACGAGGAACAGGAACCACAGGAAGGCAATGATCGCCGCCTCCTCGAACTCGCGGCGGGTCTCCTCCTCGCTGAGACGCCGGCCGTTGATCGTCAACCTGCGGACCGCGGTGTCCGGGTAGAACACGTCGGCCACTCGAAAGCGGATGCCCTTAAACAACGTGAGCGCCCGGATTAGCTTGATGCCGCCGACGGTCGATCCGGCCGCACCGCCGACGATCATCCCGGCGGTGACGGTGAGCTGTGCGTGTGCTGGCCACCTCCCGAGGGCCACGTTCGTCGCGTCAACCGCCGTCTGGAACCCGGTGCAGGTCGCCGCCGAAACGAACTGGAAGGTGCCGTACCGGAACGCCGCAAACGGCGTCTCGTATGTGCCCCCGAAATACACGAACGCCCACAGCAGCGCCGAGCCGAGACTCATGTAGATGAACACCCACCGCGTCTGGAGGTCCCTGTAGAGGTTCCGCAGGTCGCCCTGCAGGATGAGGTAATGCACTGGGAATGCGATACTGCCCAGCAGCATGATCGGCAGGAGGACGAAGTCGATGGCGACGCTGTCGTAGGTCGCGATCGAGTTGTCGGTGATCGAGAACCCCCCCGTGGCGAGCCCGGTCATGCCGTGGTTGATCGCCCCCCAGATCGGCATGCCGGCGATCCAGAGGAGGAGGATCGCGATGAACGTAAAGAGGATGAAGATCCACCAGATCGTCTGGACCGTCGAGACGATGCTCGGGTGGATCTTCTCCGAGCGAGCCTCGCTCTCGTACAGCGTCAGCGACCCGCTTCCAGGCCGGGCGAGGATCGCGGTCGTGAGCACGATGACGCCGACGCCGCCGATCCACTCGCTGAACGTCCGCCACCACTGTAACGTGTGCGGCAGCACCGACTCGTCGTCGGTCATCGTCAGCCCGGTCCCGGTGAACCCGCTCATGCTCTCGAAGAGTGCATTCAGGGGATCGGTGAAGGCCGCGAGCGTCGCCGTCTGCGATGGCGTCCGGAGCAGGGCCGGGGCGAGACTCAACTCGACGGTCCACGCGACCAGCAGGAAGGGCAACGAGCCGAACACACCGACACAGAGCCAGCCGGACGCGGCGATGACCATCCCGTGGAGTTTGCCCGGATCGGCGGCGTCGCCGAACCGTACACTCAGGAGCCGTCCGATGCCGAACGGGATCAGTCCGGAGACGATCAGTGCCGGGACGGCGTAGAACTCCCCCCATGCGAGCGAAACGACGACCGAAACGAACATCAGGCCCGCCAGCGCCTGGAGTATCCGTCCGAGGTCGCGTCCGATCGTCGCCGCCGATCCGCTCATAGATCACTCACACCCGGAATCGCATCCGGTTGCATGGAACGGCGACCCGACTCCCCAAAGGTTCTGTGACATCCATCGGGCCCGGTCACGCTCCGGTCTCCGACGGCGCTTCCCGGATCCCTCATCCGTCACTCCGTTCGGTCTTCATAGTGTCCGAATACATCGGTCAGGTCTGGGTCCGCGCCGAACCCGGAGTACACTGTCAGCAGGTCACCGGCTTGGATCCTCGTACCCCCGCGTGGCGTGAGCGGCGGGTCTTGGCCCTCACGCTCGATTGCAACGATCAGTACATCCTCGGGGAGTAGTTCTTCGGTTGCTGCCTCGTGCAGGGCCTTCCCGGCGATCGGTGCGTCCTCAGTAACCGTGATTTCGAAGACCTCCGCGTCATCGCCGATCCGCATGTAATCGACGATGGCGGGGCGGGCGACCGACCGGTAGAGGTGTTCGGCGATGAGCTCCTGTGGG
>Ga0207719_100981_pt1 | contig 9861 bp, 10 predicted proteins | sample A23P1SouthBayCA_2_FD_187279 | JGI IMG/M metagenome (GOLD analysis project Ga0207719, IMG submission 187279) | Aerobic enrichment media microbial communities from Eden Landing Ponds, California, USA - A23 P3 (3) (SPAdes) | ecosystem: Environmental > Aquatic > Marine > Unclassified | place...
ACGTCGGTAAGCGATATCGAGAAGGGCGGCGAAATGGTTTCGTCTCCTGAATTCACGATGGAGGGGGCGCTGTTTGGACACCGGGAAGCACCCAACGCCTTAGAGCAGTTACTCGGATCGATCGGCACCTGCCTCTCGATTACGTACGCCGCTCACGGGGCTGCAATGGATATCGAACTCTCGGAGATGCGTTTCGAGTTCGAGGGCAGTGTCGATATGCGAGGGCTCCTCGGCCTCGGAGACGACGTCCGCCCCGGGTTCGAGACGATCGAGTGTACAGCACATATCGAGTCGCCAGCCTCAACTGAACAGCTCGAGGAACTCAAGGAGGTTGCCCGTGCACGATCTCCGCTGTTAGATAACCTCGAGAACGAAGTCTCCGTCTCTATCGAGCACGAACAGTAATCGAATCGCGTTTGGACTGCACTCGATCAAGTGGCGGCAACTGCATTGCGTTCCACCCCGGGTTGGGTTGTCCCAGTGAGAGTACCGTCCGCGACTATTCGTCGGCGTAGGCTTCGCCTTCCTCTACCCGCTCCAGGAGGCCGATTTGACTCGTGCTGGTCACGGGCCGAGTATCGAAACAGTCGATCGTACTCCGGCACTTACACACCGTTCGCTCCGAGATTCCGCGTGATCGTCTCAAATGGGTTCTCGTAGCGTTTGCAGCTTATCGCACACTGGCTGGCACATTTGTACAGATACTGCTGGTGCCCACTTCGTTTTCAATCCTTACTTGCTATAGGCCAGTGCGGGGTGCCTGAGGTATCCCCCCCACCCGCCTCATTCACTACCCGCCCGTCTTTCTGTGACTGTTGACCGCTTAGTAGTAGTTCTCGTCAACTGTTGGTGGTTGCACAACCAGCGGACAGCGCGCTTTGTCTGTAACTCGTTGTGAGGCAGCCGTGTCACGCGGGCGGTTCAGGAATCTGAAGAGGGTCGGCCGAGGAAAGGTGACTGAAGTGGTCATTTCAGCTTTGTTCAAGATTAAGATATTGATCTGAGCACTGTCCAATATGGATTCAGCACTCGCCTCGTCCATAGCTGGTTATAATGTGATGACGACTGACGGTGTCGAACTCGGGTCCGTAGAGAACATCACAGTGAATGTCAAGACGGGAGATCTTGAGCACCTCCGTCTTGATCCGGACGGTCAGCAGACCCGCGGCTTCAAGCGAAACGACGAGGGACAGCTCCTCATTCCAGCTGATCGAATCGAAGCAAAACAAGATTACCTGCTCATTGCTCCGCCACGATAAGACGATCAGAGGAGAAGCAGTCCGTCCAAATTTGCCTTCTCAGGAGATCGCAGTCAAGCGCGTGAGGGTTTCTATATGTCGCTATCGCTAGAAATGGGGCGGTGTTCTGATCGTCAATCGCCAGTTTGCAAGGCTATTTAGGATGGCCAGCATGTGAACTACCCTACCCTACTCGCTCACCGCTTGCGCGGTTCGCTCCTTGAGGGTAGGGCTTCCTGCTTCAACGACGCGCTTTGCAGACACAGGTGTATCCACAGGGAGCGCAGTCTCCACAGGCGTTGATTCGGAGTATCCCACTCCTACGTCTTCAAGGCCGCGAGAAAGAATGTTCCACGCCGCGTTCGCATCCCTGTCCGCCTCAAATCCGCACGAAGGACAGGAGTGTTCACGGACCCACAGCGGTTTGTCCGTCGAGACGCCACATGATGCGCACTCCTTGGTCGTCCCTCTCGGGTGGACCGCTACGAAGTGCGCCCCTTCGCGGTCGCACTTGTATTCGAGCAACGAAAGGAACGTCCGCCACGCCGCTGATGCGGTGTTTCGGCTGTTCGACGGCGACTCCATCATCCCCTTCACGTTCAGGTCTTCGACCGCCACAAAGTCGTACTCGGTAGCGTAATAGTTCGACAGTTTGTGGAGGAAGTCGCGGCGCTTGCGTTGAAGATCGGCGTGACACTCCGCGACCCGTCGCCGTTGCTTCTCGTAGTTGTTCGACCCATGTTGTTTCCGCGAGAGCGTCCGTTGCTCGCGCTCCAACCGTTCGCGTTCGTCCGAGAGGTCGAGCGATTCGACAGCGTGACCGTCGGTGTCGTGGGCGTACTTCAGGATACCCACGTCGATGCCGACGCATTTCTCGGGGTTCTCAGGTGGTTCGGGCGGTTCACGATCCAGTTCGACGCCGAAGGTGGCGAACCACTCGCCCGTCGGTTCTTTCTTGAGCGTGACCTGCTTCACGGTGGCGTCGTCGGGGATGGCGCGGTGGAGCCGAATCGGTATGTCCGCAAGTTTCGAGAGTAACAGCACAGTCTGACCGCCCTTCTTGTCGAGCTTGAAGCCAGACTGACTGTACGTGAAACTGCGGAACTCGCGTGGTGGCTTCCACTTGAGTTGGCCGACGCCGTAGCCGTTCTCCTTGAGTCCCCCGAGAGACTTGACGTTCTGCTCGATTCGCATGACTGCGGTTTGCAGAACTGTTGAGTACACGTCTGAGAGGTCATCCCACCAGTCTTTCAGAGACGGGATTTCGTCTCGGATAGACCGAACACGCTGGTTAAGCGTGCCTGCATCCTCGGGGATTTGGTCGAAGCGGTAGAGCGCGTGGTTATACAGTTGCCTACAAATGTCTCGGTGGCGGTCCAACTCCTCGCGGTGGGCGTCGGACGGCTTGAGACGGTATTTGTAGGCGTAGTACATCCGTTACTCTCGTTCCTCAATAAGCTCGTCCAGTTGCTCGCGGACGAACGACGAGAGGTTGAGGTGTTGGTCCTCAATCCACTCGTCTTGGTCCTCTCGAATGGTGATTGTCTTCCGTTTCACCGCAATGCACGCTATGCACACTATACGTATAACGTTTCCGATGGCGTGGGCCTGTGGGCCGAGCGCCGAACGTGTTTGAAAACTGTGCGGCGCTGTATCCCCTCCCTATTGCGCTACTCGGTCACTTCGCTCCCTGCGTTGCTCCTTGAGGAAGGGGGCTTAGCGCCTCAATTCAGCTAACTGCTCCACGTCACGACTGATGACAACGAAGTGTTCAGTGTGCCCCTGGTCGAGACGCCTGATATTGATCTCTACGGGGAACGTCGACCCATCACGACATCGGTAGGTGCTATCCACTCGTTTGCTTTCTCCGGGCCGCATTTGCTTCCAGAGTGACGTCGCTTCGTCCGGTTCAAGTTCTGTATCAAGATCCCACACGGCCATATCAGTCAGTTCTGCTTCACTGTAGCCGGTCCGCTCGCAGAGCTGCGGATTGGGCTTGATAATCTGTCCCTCGATGTCGTGGAAGTTGATCATATCCGGCGAGCGCTCAAAGAGTGCCCTGAGGCGAGCTGATGTTTTCTGCAGTCGGTCTGACTGCTCTTTCCGTTTGGTGATATCTTGGACGACGCCCAGTGCTTTCGCTGGTGCGCCGGTCTTGTCGAAGGTGATCTCTGCCCGTTCACGCACCCATCGCGTCTCACCATCCGTTGTCACAATACGGTGTTCGACATCGTACTCATCCCCAGTGAGGGCTGCACGCCATTCCCCCTCGACGTGCGCCTTGTCTGCTGGATGGACAAACTCCATAAACTGGTCGTGGTCGATGGAGGTGACATCCGCATCAAGGCCGAATATATCGAAGACGGCATCCGACCAGTATATTTTGTCGGCTTGGATGTCCTTCTCCCAACTCCCGAGATGCGCCATCGATTGTGCCTGCCGGAAGTGAGAATTCTGTTCTTCGAGTTGCCGTTGGGCACGGGTCCGTTCGACGTTGTTCACGATCCGATTGGCCAGGATCTCGTACTGCTCCGTACCGGTCTCTTTCTGGAGGTAATCCGAGACGCCAGCGGAGATGGCCTCGCTGGCAATTTCCTCAGACCCCTTGCCAGTGAACAGAATAAATGGGAGGGCAGGATACTCTTCACGGACGGCTTTGAGGAATTCAATGCCGTTCTGTCCCGGCATCTCATAGTCGGAGATGATGCAGTCGTATGCCGTCTCCCCAAGTTTTCGCAGTCCCACTGTTGGTTTCGCGACGGCGTCGACATTGAGACGATCGCGTTCTCGTTCAAGAAAATCGGCAGCGAGAGTCGCAAGCTCTAGGTTGTCATCCACGTGTAATACGTGAATCTGAGCATCCATACCCAGCGTTCGCCAATATTTTGATATATAATTATCGTTCGTCTTCTACAGGTAGACCGAGAGCTATCCTGTAGTTACACTACTATTTTGTGTGGTCAGAGTGCCATAGAATACTTGTCGCGATATTTATTTCACGATCTCACGGCCGAATCATCTGCGGGATCCTGCCGCAAGCTAACTATCAGGCGTTCCAAATATTTTAATACGATTTTGTATTGACAATCCTCTATGGTCCCCCTCCAATTCGCAATCCCACTAGGTATTGGGTTTGTCCTCATACTGTTCCTCATCCCCATTGTACTCGGATTTGCCTTAGCCTACTGGGTATACAACGATGCAGAGAAACGTGGTCATAAGAACGCTGCACTATGGGCACTCGCCGTCGGTGGGCTCACGCTAACGACGTTCTTCGGCGGCTTGCTCGCGTTTGCAGTGTACATCTGGCAGCGTGAGTGATACAGAGACAGGAGCTACCGAACGGCCCATTCACTCGTTGCGAGTGGGAATCTCACCGGCCGGCACGATTTCACATTCGGGTAGGTCGGCCAGCACGTCTTCGGGGCCAGGGGGGGCGTACACCGCGAGCAGTTGCAGCGTCTCCCAGCCGGTGTTTGTGGTTCCGTGCTCAACGCCCGCCGGAATGTAGATCATCTCGCCTGGACCAACCTCCTTCGTTTCATCGGCGACGGTCTGCTCGCCTTCGCCGCTGACGAAGTAGAGGATCTCATCGCTGTCGGGATGAGTGTGAATATCGTGACCCTTGCCAGGTTCGAGGTTTACCACGCCGGCACTGAGTCGTTCCGATCCGTTCACGTCCGGTGTCGCCATCCACTTCAGGGTCCCCCAGTCGAACAGCTGTGTCGAGACGTCTTCGCTACTGATGAAGTTCTCTTCTGGCATTACTACGAAATGCTATATGTTGACAGTGGTGTATAATTGTACCGACGATTGCGGACCTAATCCGGATTTGTGACCTGTGTGAGTCCAGCTACGAGCGATAGACAACGAGTCATATTAGTCAAGGTCATAACTCATTCCGTCGAGATAACTCAATCTTGTTTTTTCACCACAATATTCAATATCTGCCCGTCGGTTGGTATCAATTGGCTATGAAGTTCACACGTGAGGAGTCGCTCACACGACTCGAAGCAACAGTATCAAGTGGCGAACCGATCATCGGTGCGGGAGCGGGGACGGGCATCTCTGCAAAGTTTGCCGAGCGCGGCGGTGTCGACTTGCTCATCATCTACAACAGCGGCCGTTACCGGATGAACGGTCGCGGATCGCTGGCCGGTCTCCTACCCTACGGTGACGCCAACGAGATCGTCGTCGATATGGGCCACGAGGTCATCCCGGTCGTCGAGGACACACCCGTTCTGGCGGGCGTCAACGGGACAGATCCGTTCCGCGAGATGGACGTGTTCATCGAGGACCTCAAGCGCCGAGGCTTCTCAGGCGTCCAGAACTTCCCGACAGTCGGCCTCATCGACGAAGATAGCCAGTTCCGCCAGAACATCGAGGAGACGGGTATGGGTTATGACAAGGAGGTCGAGATGATCCAGGAGGCCGCCGAGCAGGATATGCTGACCTGTCCGTACGTCTTCAGCGAGGAGCAGGCTCGCGAGATGGCCGAGGCTGGCGCGGACGTCATCGTCTCGCATATGGGCCTGACCACTTCCGGCGACATCGGCGCGGAGACAGCGCTCGATCTCGAAACGGCCGCCGAGCGCGTGCAGGCCCATCACGACGCCGCCAAAGACGTTAACGACGACGTGATGGTCATCTGCCACGGCGGTCCGATTGCCTGGCCTGACGACGCTGAGTACGTCCTCAACAACACCGAGGGTGTGGTCGGCTTCTTCGGCGCGTCCAGTCTCGAACGTCTCCCCACCGAAGAGGCTATCCAGAACCAGGCCCGCGAGTTCAAGGAGATCGATTTCTAGTATGGCCGTCGTTATCATCGGCACGCTGGACACAAAGAGCGAGGAACTCGGCTTCGCCCGCGACGTGATCAAAGCGCAGGGCGTCGACGTTCACATCGTCGACGTTGGCGTGATGGGAGATCCCGTATTCGAGCCGGACACGTCAGCGAGCGAGGTGGCCGAGGCCGCCGGCACGACGCTGGATCACCTCCGCGACAATGCAGACCGCGGCGAAGCGATGGAAGCGATGAGCGACGGTGCGGCTGCTGTCGCCGAAGGACTCCACGATGAGGGTGTCCTCGATGGCGTCCTCGGCCTTGGCGGGTCGGGTAACACCTCCATTGCGACGGCGGCTATGCGGGCGCTGCCCGTCGGCGTGCCAAAACTGATGGTCTCGACGATGGCTTCGGGCGACACCGAACCCTACGTTGGGTCCCGCGACATCGCGATGCTGTACTCGGTCGCCGATATTGAGGGACTGAACCAGCTATCCCGACAGGTCATCGCCAACGCCGCACTGGCAATGGTTGGGATGGTTGCCAACGAACCGGACGTCGAGGTTGAGGACCGGCCGACCATCGGAATGACGATGTTCGGCGTCACGACGCCCTGCGTCCAGACGGCCCGCAAGATACTCGAATCGAAGGGCTATGAGACCATTGTCTTCCACGCCACTGGAACGGGTGGCAAGGCGATGGAGTCGCTGATCGAGGAGGGTATCATCGACGGCGTACTGGACGTTACCACCACAGAGTGGGCCGACGAACTTGTCGGCGGTGTTCTCAGTGCTGGCCCTGAGCGACTCGATGCCGCGGGCAAGGCGGGCATCCCGCAGGTGGTCTCAACCGGGGCACTCGATATGGTGAACTTTGGGCCGCGCGAGTCCGTCCCCGAGGAGTTTGCGGGGCGGCAGTTCCACGTCCATAACCCGCAGGTGACACTTATGCGGACGACGCCCGAGGAGAACGCCGAACTCGGCGAAATCATCGCCAACAAGCTCAACGCCGCGACCGGTCCGACCGCGCTCGTCCTGCCGATGGCGGGTGTCTCGATGATCGACGTTGAGGGCGAGGACTTCTACGACCCTGAGGCCGACGCGGCGCTGTTCGACGCCCTGCGCGAGCACCTCGACTCGGACGTCGAAGTTGTCGAGATGGACACCGACATCAACGACGAGGCATTCGCAGAGACGCTCGCGGAAACACTGGATGCGTATATGCGCGAAGCGGGTCTCGGTCCCAAGGCGTGACATCGGCCTGTACGGTCGCCATCACGTCCGACTCTCGTCGGTTTTCATTACCTGTACCGACGTCACGACTATGTCGGAACCCCCTGAACCCGAGAAAACGCGATCCATAGAGAAGGCAACCGAACATACACACCCAACTGGACAGAGAGACTCTAGAAGCAACTCGACCTGCTCGTCAGTCTCCGACGGGAGGAGTTCGTTGCACGCCGATTTTCTTGGCGAGCCAGCTACCGACCCTCGCGCCGAGGAGCCCGACGAGGCCAGCGAACCCAAGTAGCACCGCCGTGAAGCCGACGGCTAACAGCGAGACTGCGACGACGCGGAACCAGAGCGGACTGCCCCACGCGATCGCAGCCTCAAGCAGATCGATCAGGAGCCACAGTCCCGGTAGCCCGCCGACGGCGCCGGCACGAAACCCGACGCTCGAAGCGTCTGTCTCCGTCGCTGCCGCGCTGGCGAGATAGCCAGCAAGGAACCCACCGAAGAACACCATATTGAGCGAGAACTCGCTGCCCATTCCCGACTGCCAATAGAGACCGATCGTGAGTGGGAGAGAGGCGATGCCACCGATGAGGGCATACGTCCACGTCTCGGTCATTCGGAGAGGGAGGGGACCAATTCGGATCACAATTCACGGTCCTCCCCCACTGACAAAAATTTGGTCGTGTCGCAAAGTGGTCTAGAGCTTGCCTCGGGTGCTCTCAATTGAGAGGTCACAGCTCACTGCTGTTTTGGTCGACTGCTGGAGCAGTTCATCAAGGAATGCTGATAATACGCTGGATCAGCGTACTTCACCAGCCGAAGCTGGAGTATCGCCTCCAGCCCCTCTGCTGTCCAGCGCATCCACTGGTTCTTGCACCGCTTGCTGACTTCGCCAAAAGATCGCCATCACTTTTGATGGCGCTATACCACTCACTTCTGTGCCAGCCCTCCACTCTCGACGACAGTTGCTCTCCTTGCTCGGTGCGACAGTTACCTTGAGCGGCGTTGCCGCAGGGACGCCCGAAGACCAGGTCGAGACGGCGACGGAAACGCCCACAGCGACACCGACCGAAGCTGTCGGAGCCACAGCAACCGAGATGGGCCAGCAGACACAGCCTCCGATTGGAAACCACCATACGAGTGGTGTCACACCAGCACGAACCGGCTACAATGCGAATGAACCCCGACCACGAGCATCGATTTCTCGTCGCTGGTGCGTCGGGACCGAAGTCGCACATCGTCAATCCGAGGTCGCAATCGTAGACGGAACGGTGCTGTCAGCGACTCCCGAGGGACTCCGCGCGCTCGACGCCCGGAGCGGCGAACGTCGGTGGCGAGCAGGGATAGACGGCGGGGATCCGACGGTTCGTGATGGGCGAGTGTACGTCGCTGCCGATAGTGCGGTTTACTGTCTCGGATTCGATTCGGGGCGCGAGCTATGGGCTCGTCGATTGTCCAACGTGACAGGTGAGCCGTTGCTTCTCGACGTCGACACGCAGGGAACGAAGGTGTTCATAGTCACCGAACGAACGGACGAGGACGGATATACCGAAGGTGCGGTATTGCACGCTCTAGACGCCTCGACAGGCGAGACTTCGTATCGTATTTCGAGCGAGACGGCGGCGATATACGGCCACTTGGCTGGCCGCGGGACGTACGTATATGGTGGAACGACGACCGGCTCTGTTGTTGCGTTCGACCTCGATACACGCGAGGTCGCCTGGCAAACTCATCTCGGCGAATACGTCAATTCTGTCGCAGCGACTGGAGAAGCCGTCTACGCTGGAAGCCACACGGGAGTCGTAGCCGCACTCGATCGGACTACGGGAGACGAACGATGGCGCACGACGCTAGAGGGTAACGAGATCGCCGTTCGAGCCCGACCGGCGATTGCGAGTAAAACTGTGTACGTGGCCGCGACCGATGGAAACCTGTACGCCCTCGATCAGGACACGGGAGAAGAGCAGTGGCGATTTGATGGGGGAAAACGACTCAGCCAACCACCCACCGTCGTCGGCTCCGACGACCAGAGTGTCGTCTTCGGAAGCGATGCGGGGAACGTATTCAGTATCGACCCCGCCTCCGGCGAGATGTATTGGAGTCACCAGCTCGAGGATCGGGTCAACACATCGCCCGTGGTCGTCGACGGCGTCGTCTACATCGGTGATAATTCGGGGCGACTGTACGCACTGGCGAACGAGTCGTCGGACATCGGCGCTGAAAGTGGCTCCTGTCAGATCCCTTCCTCAGAAGAAACAGAACGTGGTCAAGGTGACACCGATAATGACGGCGTGGTGAACGCCCAGGATTACGCTCCACGAGATGGTTCCGTTCAGAGCAAAGGTGACCTCCGAGACAGGTACGGCCAGAGTTCTTCCCAAAATGAGGGAGGAGAGTTCCTAGTCGGAGCCGGGGTCGGTGCCGGCGTCTCGCTAAGTGGTGTCGGTCTCGGCTATGTACTCTGGGGACGCGAGACCAGTAACTCAGATAATCCGTGACTTCCTCCCCACCCTACTCGCTCACCGCTGACGCGGTTCGCTCCTTGAGGGTGGGGCTTCCTGCTTCCACGACGCGCTTTGCAGACACCGAATCGGTGTCCGTAGGG
>Ga0207719_100983_pt1 | contig 9809 bp, 9 predicted proteins | sample A23P1SouthBayCA_2_FD_187279 | JGI IMG/M metagenome (GOLD analysis project Ga0207719, IMG submission 187279) | Aerobic enrichment media microbial communities from Eden Landing Ponds, California, USA - A23 P3 (3) (SPAdes) | ecosystem: Environmental > Aquatic > Marine > Unclassified | place...
GAAGGCAATCAGAAGTTGGTCGGTCGTGACCCGCATCGCCTCGCGGACCCCCACCTCGTCGACGTGTTCCTCGCGGTAGCGGTTGATGGCGTGGATACCGAAGTCGATGCCCACCGCGAGCAAGAGCGGGGGAATGGCGACGAGTAACTGCGAGAAGGCGATGCCCGCGAGTCCCATAAACCCGAACGTCCAGAGCATCGTCATCGCGAGGGCGACGAGACCGAGAAACAGGTCAAGCGGGTCGCGGTAGGCGATGATTAGAAAGAGGAGGATGAGCGCGACGGCGGCAGGCACCACCAACTGGAGGGAGTCGTTGATGACGTTGCCCAGTTCCTCGGAGATGATGCCGCTCCCGAAGACCGTAATGTCGCCACCGACCGAGCCGACGACGTACTCGGCCTGAAGCTGGATCGACGTGAGCGGGCTGGAACCGCTCGTTCCCGGTCCCGCGCCCGCACCACCGGTGAGGCGGTGGGTCACCGTCCCGATGGTGGCCGACGCGGACGCCGACCGGGCGTTGTAGTCGTCGCTCAGGAGCGCCCGGAGACCGGGTTCGCGTGCGACGGTCGTTCGGACAGCGCGGTCGATTTCGCCCGGTGTCGACCGCTCGACCGCCCGAATCTCGTCCTGGATGGAGTCGGCGTCGGGGTCGAGCGTCCGGGCGACGGCGCGGGCGACACTCGACGTCCCCGACACCTGAAGGTCGGAATTGTCCGCCAGGCGGTGTTGGGCGCGGAGCATCCGCAACAGTTCGGGCTTCGAGAGTACGTTCGTACTCGACTGAATCAGCTGGGTCGTGCCGCTGTCGTCGCCGAAGGTGACGCGCTCGAAGTTGTCGTTGACCTCTTGGAGCGCCTGCTCGGCAGGGACGTCCTCGGTGAACTGGTCGGTGCCCGAGTCGGTGCCGCTGGCGCCGAGTCCGGCGACGAACAGCGCCGAAACGACCAGGAAACAGAGGATGACCTGGCCGGGCCGGTCGACGATCCACGCGTCGAGCGTGTCGACGACGCGCTGGGCGTCGAAGCGGGGGATGGAGGGCACGGGTGAGTCAGTCGTCCCCGCGACGGCGGTACCAGACAGCCAGTCCGAGTCCCACGACCACGAGGGCGCCGAGAGCGAGCGGTAGGACGGGCGGGCCGCCGCTTTCGGGGCGGTCGACCGAGACCGGCACGCGGTAGGTCTTGGACACCTCGGTGTCACCGTCCGGGAGTTCGTACCGGAAGTCGACAGAGACGGGGTAGGTCTTCTCCAGCGCGCTCCCGCCCGCGGACAGACCGATGACGAACGTCGCGGACTCGCCGGGGTCGAGCGCGGAGACCAGTCCCTCGTCGTCGTCGCTACGCAGCGGCGACTGGACGAAGGCCTTGGCCTCCACGTCGCGGAGTGGTTTGTCGCCGTCGTTGGTCACGCGGAGTTCGAGCGTCGTCGTCTGGCCGGCGACGACGGTGCGGTTGACCGCCTCGACGCTGAAGCGGTCGCGCTGGGGTTCGATGAGCACCCGGTTCGAGAGGGCGTCGCTTCGGCGCCGGTCGCCACGCTCGTTTCGGTACTGGACGGTGACGTTGAACTGCTGGGTGGTGGCGCTCGCGCCGTCGCTGACCGCCACGTCGAAGGCGAAATCACCCGCTTCCCCGGATTCGAGCGGTTCGAGGGCGTACTCGTTGGACTCGACGTTGACGTTCGGGTTCGAGGACTGGAAGACCACCACCGGGTCCCGGACGGCGTTCGGGCCACGGTTGACGACGGTGCCGGCGAACTCGCCCTCTTCGCCGACGCGGAGGGTTGAATCGGTGTCTCGGAGCGCGAACGTCTGTTCGGGGTCGGGCCGAACCCCGATAGCCAGCCGTTCGGCACTTCGGGCGATACCGTCGGTGTCCTCGTACTCGACGGTGGCGGTAAGGCTGTAGTTGCGGAGCGCCGCGTCCTCGTCGAAGGAGACGGTGTAGTCCACCGTCGCGTTCGTGCCGGGGTCCCACTGGCCGACGTAGCCGGTCGAACTCGTCGACCCGCTTCCGAACGTGAGTTCGTCCGTCGACGAGGAGAGAACAACGCTCGCGTCGCGAGCGGGACGAGTGCCGTCGTTTTCGAGCGTCACCGACACCGAGCCGGTGTCACCGATCTGTGCCGTCGTCTCAGTGTCGACCACGTCGAACTGCGCTTGGTCGCGTACCCGGACGGTGACGTACTGCGTCGTCCGCCGGGTCAGGTCGTTGTACTGGGGCGAGCCCGCGGAACGGTACTCGACGCTGACGGTGTAGCCGTAGGAAACGGTGATGGGGATGCGATAGGTGCCGGGGTCGACGGTCTCGGCGACGGTGATCGAGATAGGGTCGACTGCGGTGGTGCCTCGGGGGACCTCTCCAACGGCGACGCGGCCGGTGTTGATCTCGAAGGGCGTGTCGCCACTCTTTGCCTCGACGGAGAGTCCACGGGCAGTGACGACACGGTTCTCGTACTCGGCGGGACCGCCGCGGCGCAACTGGCCGTCGTTCGAGACGACGAGGTTCAGGTCTGTCTGTGTGCCCGGTTCGACTTCGCTCGTCGACGCGTACACCTCGATGTCCGGCCGACCGATGACGGTCCCGGAGGAGGACTGTCCGGCGACCAGTCCGGTCGCGGCGAGGGTAGCGACGAGAACGAGTGCAACGAGGAGGAGCGGTCGGTATGTAGCAGACATGGTGGGGTCGACCGAGAATCGACCACGCGGTCGCCGTAGGGCGTGATGGGGGGACCGGCGGGCGGCGCGACTCCCGGTGGTACGTACGGACCGTAGAAGGAATCAACTATATAACTTGTGAATGAACGTTCAGTCACCGTGGCCTTCGACGACCCCTTCGGGACAGACACCGACGAGACGCGAACCGCCATCATGCGGGCGACGTACACGGCGCTGACCGAGTACGGGTATGAGAATCTCACCATCCAACGAATCGGCGACGAGTTCCCGAAGAGCAAGTCGCTCATCTACCAGCACTACGACGGGAAAGACGAGGTGTTGGTCGAACTCCTCGAGTTCGTCCTCGACCACTTCGAGTCCCAAACCCCCGAACCCGCCAGCGACGACGCCGACGACTGTCTCCGGGCCATCCTCGAATACGTCCTCGTGCCCGACCCGAGCGCGGAGCGGGCGGCACTCACGAACGTGTTGGTCGAACTCCGGGGACAGGCGCCACACAACGAGACGTTTCGGGCGTACTTCAGCGAGAACGACCGCCAGTTCCGGCGGGACTTGGCCGCTATCGTCGAGCGTGGAATCGAGGAAGGCGTCTACCGGCCGGTGGACGCCGAGGCCGTTGCGGCGTTCCTCCTCACGGTGATGAGCGGCGAGTCGATGCGGCGTGCGACGACGGACGAGACTGTCGACAGCGACGCAGTTAGGGCAGAACTGGACGCGTACGTCCGGGCGCGGTTGCTCCGAGACGACGCGACGGAGTAGGAGAGACGCCGTGTATTGTGAGTCAATACGCTGGTTCGCCGGTACGGGGCGGCGAACCAACAGTAACCAGCCACAACAAGAACTCTCAGTCGATGCTGACGTAGCCGGCGCCGTCGACGTAGACGGTGTAGTCCTCGTATTCGAAGGAGAGACTCCGGCCAGCGATTTCGCTGCTCGGGCCGCTGAAGAAGGCTTCGAGCGCATCCGGGTCGACGCAGTCGGCGAGCGGTCGCAGGTCGACCGGTGAACAGTCCTCGATTTCGCCGAGAGCTTTCTGGACCGCGAAACTGATCGGTTCACGTCGATCCCAGTCGATATCGGTCTGATGGGGAGCCGCCGTCACCGTCGTGTTCTTGTCACCCGTCGCAGACATACCAGTTACTTCGCGCCTCTACATATAAGATTAGGGGCCTAATTATCTAACTTGATAGCTGTCGGGGCGGCCCAACCAACATTCATTTGACACCACGTGCGGAACGACGAGACGAGCCAACCGACACGGCTCGGATCACCATGACACTCGACGAGTTCGCCAGCGCGAACGCCCCGACCGAGAAGGGCAAGACGTTCCAGCTACAGAACCACAAACTGCTCGCCGTCGACTTGGACGGGTCGGTGACGGCTCTCGCGGGGTCGATGGTCGCCTACAGCGGCGACGTGACCTTCAGCGGGAAGGCGTCCGCCGAGGGCGGCGTGACCGGCTTCCTGAAGAGCAAGGCGACAAGCGAGGGAACCGCGGTGATGGACGCCGAGGGGACGGGGCGTCTCTACCTCGCCGACCAAGGCAAGGAAATCGGAATCATCAGCCTCGACGAGGGCGAGTCAATCACCGTCAACGGGAACGACGTCCTCGCGTTCGCCGATACCGTCGACTACGAAATCGGGACCATCGACAGCCTCGCGGGGTCCTCCGCGGGCGGGCTGACCAACGTCTATCTCACCGGGCCGGGTGACGTGGCAATTACCACCCACGGCGACCCGGTCGTACTGGAGCCGCCAGTGCGGACCGACCCGAGTGCGACCGTCGCATGGAGCGGGTCGCTCTCGCCGTCGGCGGACGTGAACCGGAGCCTGAGCGACGTCGTCGGGCAGTCCTCCGACGAGACGTACCAACTGGCGTTCACCGGCGACGAGGGGTTCGTCGTCGTCCAGCCGTTCGAGGAGGGTCCGTGAGCGCGCCCGGGGGCGACTGATGGACGTCCTCGTCTTCGGCGCCGGGAGCCTCGGCAGTCTCGTCGGTGGACTCCTCGCCCGCGCGCACGACGTGACGCTCGTCGGCCGCGACCCGCACGTCGAGACGGTCCGGCAGGACGGACTCCGAATCACCGGCGTGGAGTCGCTCGACGTCCACCCAGCGGCGACGACAGACGCCACCGGCGCGAGCGCGGACCTCGCCGTCGTGACGGTGAAGGCCTACGACACCGAGGTGGCGGCCCGAACCCTCGCCACCGGCGAGTACGGCGCCGTCTGCTCGCTCCAGAACGGGATGGGCAACGAGGACGTCCTCGCGGCACGCGTCGACGCCCCCGTCGTCGCGGGCGCGGCGACCTGCGGGGCGCGACTGGCCGAGCCCGGACACGTCGAGTGGCTCGGTCGCGGGACGGCCACACTCGGCGCGTGGCGTCCCAACAGCGACGGGGCGACGGTCAATCGCGTCGCCGAAGCGTTCCGCGACGCCGGGCTCCCGACCGAGGTGACCACGGACGTGCGGCGACGGCTCTGGGAGAAACTGGCGGTCAACGCCGCAATCAACCCCGTGACTGCGCTCGCCCGCGTCGAGAACGGCGCGCTGACGACGGGACCGCTCGCCGAGGTGGCGACCGCTGCCGCCGAGGAGACGGCAGCGGTGGCGCGCGCCGACGGCGTCGACATCTCGTCGGCGACGGCGACGGACGCGGTGACGGCGGTGGCGAACGAGACGGCGCGCAACCGCTCGTCGATGCGCCGGGACGTGGAGCGCGGTCGGCGGACGGAAATCGACGCAATCAACGGCTACGTCGTCGGGCGCGCGGACGCAGTCGGCACGTCGGCGCCGACCAACCGGACGCTCGCCGCGCTGGTCCGGGGGTGGGAGACAGGGGCGGGGGTCAGGGAGTAGGGTTAATTTCCCGGCGGTCGACCCACAGACAATGCCAACCGTACGGGAGATACAGCGGGCGACACCAGACGAGCCGCTGACGATGCTGACGGCGTACGACGCGCCGACGGCGGCCATCGTCGACGAGGCGGGAATCGACGTGATTCTCGTCGGCGACAGCGTGGGCAACGCCGTTCTCGGTTACGACTCGACGCTCCCCGTGACGATGGAACAGGTCGCCAGTCACACTGGCGCGGTGGCGCGCGCCGTCGACGACGCCCTCGTGGTCGCCGACATGCCCTTCTTGAGTTACGGCACGAGCGAAGCCGAGGGCATCGAGAACGCCGGCCGGCTGATCAAGGAGTCGGGGGCCAACGCGGTCAAACTCGAATCCGGGCCGCACACAGTCGAGTTGACCGAACGACTGGTCGAGCTTGGTATTCCAGTGATGGCCCACCTCGGCCTGACGCCCCAGCGCGTCAACCAGGTGGGTGGCTACACGCGACAGGGGACCGAGGAGGCCGCCGCCGCCGAAATCCGTGAGCTGGCCGAACGGCACGAGGCGGCAGGTGCGTTCTCGCTCGTCCTCGAACACGTTCCCGACGAACTGGCGGCGTCGGTGACCGACGCGCTCGACATCCCGGTCATCGGCATCGGTGCTGGGGGTGAAACTGACGGGCAGGTACTCGTCGTGACTGACGTAATCGGCCTCTCGGAGTCGGTGCCACCGTTCGTCGAGGAGTTCGGCGACGTGCGGGGCGAGATGGAAGACGCCGTCGCGGCGTACCGCGACGCGGTCGAAGACGGGTCGTTCCCCTAGTCGCGAATCGCGTTGGCGAGCAGGGGGCGCATCAGGCCGACCACCGGCGCCTCCGCGCTGTCGGTCCAGACGGCGCGGTGTTTACGGACGCCCGGGAGGTCGGTCGCGGCGTCGGCGCTGACGAGCAACGCGTCGCCGTCGGTCATGAGGACGCTCGTGACCGCGCCGGGGTCGATTGGGTGTGACTCCCACCACGTCCACGTCTCCACCACGTCGGCGTCGGGGACGGCGCCGGTCAGACGCTCGCGGATGGCATCGCTCGGCGACCCGATAACCACGTCGACACCGCGGTCGACGGCGGCAGTCAGCGCGTCGAGGAGGTCCTCACCGAGGAGGGCATCGACGGCGATGGCGAGCAATACGTCCGTCTCGGCGTCTTCGACGAGCGTCACGAGGCGTTCGACGACGGCGGCTTCGCCTTCCATCGTCCAGACTTCGCCCGCGCCACTCGTCCGGTCCGGCGAGCCGAGGCGGGGGAGCGCAGTCCCGAGTCGGTCGAGGCGGGTCTGACACTCGCGTTCGAGCAGGTCAACCGCCTCGCGGGGCGCGACGGCCCGGAATCGGCGAGGTTTCGACTCTTGGACGCTGACCAACCCTCGGTCGTGAAGCGCGTCCATGCTGTCATAGATGCGCGCGCGCGGAACGTCCGCGACGTCGCTCACCTCTTTGGCGGTGCCCTCGCGCAACCGCGTCAGTGCCACGAAGCATTTCGCTTCGTACTCCGTGAGTTCGAAGGTGCGGAGCGTGTCGACGACGTCGTCGACGAGGGTTTCGGTCCCGGTTTCTGTGGTGGTGTTGTTCGTCACGACGAGTCTCCCGTGTCGCTCCCGCGTAAGGTTGACACCACCAAAAAGAGTCGGGTCGTAAGCCGTGTGGCACGAAATCCCGAACCACACGCTGTTTCGATTGGAATCAAAACATAGTGGAAACTATTAAGATACTACCAGTCGTAGGTGTAATTGGAAAGCGACACGAGCGGCCACGCGCCGCAACAGCCAATCATGACCCAGCAGTCCGAAACCCTCCGAGAGACCGGCGGGGAACAGCATACGACGACCGAAACGCGGAGGGAGAGCGGCCAACGCGTTTGTCCAGAGTGTGACGCCGCACTCGTGACCGATGACTCACACGGTGAGACAGTGTGTGAGTCGTGCGGGCTGGTGGTCGAGGCGGACGAAATCGACCACGGACCGGAGTGGCGCGCGTTCGACTCCAACGAGCGCGCACAGAAGAGTCGGGTCGGCGCGCCGACCACGAAACTCCTCCACGACGAAGGTCTGTCCTCGGTCATCGACTGGCAGGACCGAGACGCCAAAGGACGAACCCTCGACGGGAGCAAGCGCCGGAAGCTTCAGCGTCTGCGGACGTGGGACGAGCGCTTCCGCTCGAAGAACGCCCAAGAGCGCAACCTGAAACAGGCACTCGGCGAAATCGACCGAATGGCCTCGGCGCTCGGCCTGCCCGAGAGCGTTCGCGAGACGGCGAGCGTGGTCTACCGCCGGGCGCTGGAAGACGACCTCCTGCGCGGGCGCTCCATCGAAGCGATGGCGACGGCGTCGCTCTACGCCGCCGCCCGACAGGCGTCGATTCCCCGGAGTCTCGACGAGTTCGAACCCGTGAGCCGGGTCGACCGAAAGGAGTTCTCGCGCGCGTACCGCTACATCGTCCGCGAACTCGGCCTGGCAATCGAACCCGCCAACCCTCTCGAATACCTGCCGCGCTTTGCCTCCGACCTCGACCTCGACGGCGACACGACGAGTCGGGCGCGCTCCCTCCTCGAAGAGGGGATGGAACGCGGCGTCCACAGCGGAAAGAGTCCGGTCGGACTCGCCGCCGCCGCACTCTACGCCGCCTCGATTCTGGAGGGCGAGAAAATCACGCAAAAAGAGGTGTGCTCCGTGAGCGATGTCTCCGAGGTGACCGTCCGGAACCGGTACACCGAACTCCTCGAAGCAGGCACCGACCCCGATGCGGCCCGCGGCGCCGCCTAAGGCCGAAGCGCCGTCTCCAGGTCCGCGCCGGTCAACGCTGTCTTCAGTTTCTCCGCGGCAGGGCCGGCCTCCGCGACGTTCTCCATCAACACCGTCTCGCTCGGGAACAGGTCTTCGCCGACCACGAGTCCGTGGTCCCGGGCCGTCGACCCCGTCATCGTGAGGTAGACGCCGAGTCCCGCGTCCGCGATGGCGGCCTCCTCCTCTTTCGTCGGGTCAGGGTACGCGAACGTGACGTTCTCGATGGCGCGCGTCCCGAGGACTGCCTCGACGAGGCGTTCGTAGCGTGGCGAGATACAGAGCGGACCCTCGTAGTCGACGACGAACTCGCGGTCGAGGTCCGCGCCCGGGGGGAGGACCTCCGGCGTCGCGAGCAGCGTATGATACACCGTGTCTCCGAGTCCGCTCACGACCCGGACGTCCGTGTCTCGAGGGTCGATGCGGGCGTTCACGTCGGCGATGGAGCCGACACCCGTCTCGCCGAGCGTCACCACCTCCTCCAACACGAGGTCGGCGCTGTCGAAGCCGAGTCCGAACTCGTGGGTTCGGAGCGCCCGGAAGGGTTCCTCGCGCCCGATGAGTTCGACCGGCACGCCCTCGACGGTGACGGTGACGCTGTCGAAAACGATTCGGCGGGGCTTCCCATCGCGGTCGTCTCGGAGGAGCGTGTACTCGGGCTGTGTAGGGTCCGAGAGGTCGCTGTACGCCGCCAGTCGCTCGTAGACGTCGCGCTCGGGGGTGGCGTTCCCCTTGGTGATTGCCTTCTCGTAGCGGAGCGTCGAAGAAACGTCGTCAGCGAGTTCGTCGGCGTCAGCGACGGTCGCGAACCGTTCGAGTACCGCCTCCAGCGGGCGTCCCTTTCGCGGGACGGCGACCCGAACCGTCTCGGTCATTGTCGGCACGACGGGAGCGGAGGCTTTACCGATTGCGCTTTCCGTGCGCTACTCGTCGGGGCCGAACGCGCTACTCAGCCGGTCGCGGAACGTCTGTAACTCCGCCAGTTCCTCGTGGATAGCCTCGATTTCCTCGTCGAGACCCTCGACGGCGTCGAGGCGCTCGTCCAGTCGTTCGGCGGTCGTCTGCACCTCGGCGAGGTCGGCTTCGAGCGACTCGACCCGGTCGGCTACGTCGTCGACCGTCTCGGCCATCCCGTCGACCGACTCGGAGACGGCGGCCACATTGGCCTCGACCGCGGCCCGTTCGTCGTCGGCGGCCGCGAGCGACGATTCGAGGTCGTCGACACGAGTCGTGAGGGCTGCCAGGTCCGCGCTCACGTTGCCCAGTACCTCCTCGGCAGTACCGTTCTCGTCGAGGAAGTCGGCGAGGGCGTCGCGGTAGGCCAGCAAGTCCTCCGTCTGAGACTGGAGGCGGCTCACGCGCACGTCGACGCTCGTCGGCACCTCGCCCTCGAACGCCTCCTCGATGACCGCCAAGTCGTCGCCGTCGACGGTCCCCGCGCGGAGTTCGGCGGCGAGGGCGGCGGCG
>Ga0207719_100987_pt1 | contig 9785 bp, 9 predicted proteins | sample A23P1SouthBayCA_2_FD_187279 | JGI IMG/M metagenome (GOLD analysis project Ga0207719, IMG submission 187279) | Aerobic enrichment media microbial communities from Eden Landing Ponds, California, USA - A23 P3 (3) (SPAdes) | ecosystem: Environmental > Aquatic > Marine > Unclassified | place...
CGACGAGCGGCTCGAACGGCTTCTTGTACTTGTCCTTCCAGGTCATCGAGAGGGCGCCGAGGGTGCGGCCGTGGAAGCCACGGCGGGTGGCGACGATTTTCCCTCGCCCCGTTGCGTTGCGGGCGAACTTCATCGCCGCCTCGTTCGCTTCGGTCCCCGAGTTACAGAGCCAGACGTTGTCGAGGCCCGGCGGCGAAACCGTCGCCAGTTTCTCGTACAGTTCCGTCCGCGCCTCGACGGGATAGGACGCCTGCACGTACATGAGCTCCTCGACCTGTGCCTTCACCGCGTCGACGACCTGCGGGTGGCAGTGGCCGACGGGCGTGACGGCGTAACTCGCGCCGAAGTCCAGATACTCGGTGCCGTCGTCGGCGTAGAGGTAGGCCCCCTCACCGCGTTCGATGCCGATCGGTTTCTCCGAGAAGACGAATCCGCTCATGTGTCCTCCAGGGCACTCTGATGAATGTGTGTACCGCTTTCGCCCAGTGCTGCCGTGACGGGCGCGTCGGCGTTGGCGTCGGCGACGACGACTTCGCTCGCGCCGCGCTCCAGGGCCTCCGTCGCGGCCATCACCTTCTTCGTCATGAACCCCTCCGCGGCGTCGGTCAGGGCGTCGTACTCCGCGGGGGAGGTCACCGACTCGATCAGCGTCTCGGGGTCGTCCGGGTCGGCGTAGACGCCCGCTACGTCGGTCAGGACGACGAGCGTCGCGCCGAGGGCCCCCGCCACCGCGGCGGCCGCACGGTCCGCGTCCGTGTTGACGGGCACGCCGTCGTCGGCCAGCATCGGCGGCCCCGCGACGGGCGTGTAGCCGTCTTCCAGCAGCGTCTCCAGCAACTCGGCGTTCACCGACTCGATTTTCCCCGAGTGGTCGCCGCGCTTGATTTTCTTCTTGCCGTCTTCCAGCACCCGGACCGCAGACTTCCGCGCGCCAGTGAGGAGGCCGCCGTCGACGCCAGACAGACCGACGGCGTCGACGCCCGCCTCGCGGAAGGTGGCGACCAGTTCGGTGTTCACTTTCCCCGCCATCGCCATCGTGAACGCCTCCATCGTCGCCTCGTCGGTGAACCGGCCGACGACGCCGTCCGGCGTCTCGACGTACGTCGGGTCGATTCCGAGGCGGTCCAACAGGTCGTCGACGGCGGTGGAACCACCGTGGACGACGGCCACGGGTTCGCCCTCACTCACCAGGTCGGCGATGTCGGCGACGGCGCCCGCGGGGTCGACGGCCTTCGCGCCGCCGATTTTGACGACGACCGACATCCTACGGCGCCCCCACGGGGTGGAGTCCCTGGAACTCCAGTCCCGCCGTCTCGTCGAGTCCGAGGGCGACGTTCGCGGCGTGGACGGCCTGTCCCGCCGAGCCTTTCATCATGTTGTCGATGGCCGAGAACACCACCAGCCGGCGATTGCCCGGGTCGAGTTCGAACCCGACTTCGCCGTAGTTGGTTCCGGCCACCGCCTTCGGTTCGGGGTAGCGGTAGACGCCGCCCCCGCCGGCGACGGTGCGCATGAACGGTTCGTCGCCGTAGGAGTCGCGGTAGGCGCTCCAGAGGTCTTTCTTCCCCACCGGGTCGCTCGGGAAGACGTGACAGGTGGCCGCGGCGCCGCGGGTCATGTCGACAGCGTGGACCGTAAACGACACCGAGAGGCCGAGGAACTCCTCGATTTCGGCCTCGTGACGGTGGCCCGTCGGGGCGTACGGGCGAACGATGCCCGAGCGTTCGGGGTGTGAGGAGGCCGCGCCGCCGCCGGCACCGCCCTCCGAGGACCCCACCTTCACGTCGACGACCACTTGTTCGTCGCCGGAGAGGATGCCGGCGTCGAACAGGGGTTTCAAGCCGAGAATCGTCGCCGTCGCGTTACAGCCACCGGAGGCGATGAGGTCCGCGCCCGCGAGGTTGTCGCGGTTGAGTTCGGGCAGGGCGTACTCCGCCGTATCGAGCAGTTCCGGCCGTTCGTGGCCGTCGTACCACTCGTCGTACTGGGCTTCGCTCCCGAGTCGGAAGTCCGCACTCAGGTCGATGACGGTGTCCGCGGCGTCTTGGAAGGCGTCGATGCGTTCCATCGAGACGCCGTGAGGCGTCGCTGCGAAGAGTACGTCGACGGATTCGAGGTCCGTCGGCGACGTGAAGCGGAGGTCCATCTGTCGCAGGTTGGGGTGTTGGTGGCCCACCGTCTTGCGCTCGTAGCTCCGACTCGTCGCCTGGGCCACCTCGAAGTTCGGGTGGCCGTTCAGCAGGCGGAGGAGTTCGCCGCCCGCGAAGCCGCTGGCGCCGACGACGCTCGCGGTGTAGGCACCGCTCATGCCGTCGCCTCCTCAGTCGCCTTCGTCTCCAGCCAGTCGACGATAGTCGCGGGCACGTCGAAGTCGACACACGAGTCGAGTGCCTTGAACTCCACCGTGTGGTTCACCTCGTGAACGGTGTAGGAGTCGCCCGTCTCCATCAGGTCGACGCCGAGCAGACCGCCGCCGACGGCGTCGGAGGCGCGCTCGACCAACTCGGCCACTTCCTCGGTCACTTCGAACTCGTTGACCTCGCCGCCCTTCGCGGCGTTGGTGAGCCAGTGGTCCGAACTTCGGGTCATGGCGGCGACTGGCTCGCCATCGGTGGCGACGACGCGGATGTCACGCCCGGGTTTCTCGACGAACTCCTGGACGTAGAACACCTTGTGTTCGTAGTGGCCGAGCGTGGCCTTGTGCTCTAAAATCGCCTCGGCGGCGCTCCGGGAGTCCACCTTCGCCATCAGGCGTCCCCACGACCCGATGACGGGTTTGAGAACACACGGGTAGCCGAAGGATTCGATGGTTTCGAGCGCGCTGTCGGTGGTAAAGGCGACTTCGGTGTTGGGCGTCGGAACGCCTGCACCCTCCAGAGCGAGGCTGTTTTTCACCTTGTCCGCACACAGCTCCGCGGTGTCGGCGCTGTTGACGACGGGCACCCCGTAGGCGTCGAGAAAGCGCGTCACGTAGCGACTGCGGCTGGTGGCGAGACAGCGGTCGACGGCGACGTCCACGTCGTCGAACGCCTCGGGCGCCTCGCTGATATTGAACTGCTCTTTCCGGACGTCGATTTTCGTCACCTCGTGGTCGCGCTCGCGAAGCTCCGAGAGCAGGAGCTTCTCGTCCCGACGAATCCGAGAGTAGAGGAGACCGACGTGCACGACTACTCCTCCTCTTTGGCCTTCGCGAGCACCTTCGCCGCGAGGCGCTCTTGGAAGCCGTGGTACTTCGCGACGCCCGTCGCGTCGGCTTGGGTAATCGACCCCACGTCCTCGGTGTTGAACGAGGCGAAGGACTCGTCGTAGACGGCGTACTCGCTGTCACGGCCGACCGGACGGGCCTGCCCGCCCTCGAACCGAATCGTCACCGTGCCAGTCACGCGGGTCTGTGTCTCGTCGATGAAGCCATCGAGTGCGCCCATCAGCGGTGCGTCGACCAGCCCCTCGTACCCCTTCTGGGACCACTCGTCGTCGACGAGGCGCTTGAAGTCGCGTTCCTCCTTGGTGAGGACGAGCGATTCCAGTGTCTCGTGGGCGTTCAGGAGCGTCGTCGCCGCCGGGTGCTCGTAGTTCTCGCGCACCTTCAGGCCGAGCATCCGGTCTTCCATCATGTCCGTGCGCCCGACGCCGTACTTCCCGGCCACGTCGTTGAGCTGCTCGATGAGCGCGATTGGCTCCATCTCCTCGCCGTCGAGGGCGACGGGGTAGCCGTTCTCGAACGTGAGCTGGATTTCTTCGCTGTCGCCCGAGGGCGAGCGGGTCCAGTCGTAGATTTCCTCGCCGGGGACGTGCCCCGGCTGTTCGAGGTCCCCGCCCTCGATGGAGCGACTCCAGAGGTTCGTGTCGATGGACCAGACGCCCTCGTTGCCACCCTCGACGGGCAGGTCCTTCTCGTCGGCGTACTCGATTTCCCACTCGCGGGTCAGGCCGAGTTCGCGGACGGGGGCGATGACTTCGAGGTCGGAAGCGCGCCACACTGCCTCGAAGCGAAGTTGGTCGTTACCCTTGCCCGTACAGCCGTGAGCGACGGCGTCACAGTCGTGCTTCTGAGCCACGTCGAGGATGGCCTCGGCGATGACCGGGCGCGCGAGAGCCGTCCCCAGCGGGTAGCCTTGGTACGTCGCGTTCGCGCGCACGGAGTCGAAACACAGGTCGGCGAACTCCGCTTTCGCGTCCACGACGTGGTGTTCGAGGTCAAGCGCTTCGGCTGTCTCCGCGGCCTCGTCGAACTCCGATTCGGGCTGGCCGACGTCGACCGTGACGCCGACGACTTCGTCGTAACCCCACTCCTCTTCGAGGAGCGGGACGCATACTGTGGTGTCGAGACCGCCGGAGAATGCGAGTGCCACACGTGTCATTATCGACTTCTCGACCCTTTACGGACTTAAATTCTACGTTTTTGTAATTGAAATAAAATGAGAAACGGGGCGCTCGTCGGGTGATGGCTGGTGTCTGACGGGCAGGGAAGTGAGAGAAGGGTGGGCCTAACGGGCCCGTCGTCGCGGTCGTCGGACCACGCTGAGGCGGACAGATTCGGACGAGCGTGTCCGGTCCATTATCGCTAGCACTGGCGGCTCACTACTAATATCTTCCGAACGGACGGGAGGCGGGTTACGCCGTCGGTTTCCGGTCCCATTCACTCCGTCGGGACAGCCGGGTCGTCGGGCACCGGCCCGCCCGTCGACCGAGCCGTGCCCGCGGCGCGCAGGTACTCGGAGACTCGGTCGCGAACCGACACCACGTCGCCGACGACGGTCACCGCGGGCGGGTCGATACCCACCTCACGTGCGCGTTCGGTGATGGTGTCGAGCGTGCCCGTCACGGTGAACTCGTCGTCGCGAGAGGCGCGCTCGACCATCGCGACGGGCGTCTCGGGGTCGACGCCTGCCTCGCGGAGGGCGGCGACGTTGTCGGGGAGTCGGCCCACGCCCATCAGGACGACGAGCGTCCCGCCCGCGCTCACTGACCGACCGAGGGCGTCCCAGTCGAGGGCGCTGTCGGCTTTCGTCGGGTCCTCGTGACCCGTTACGACTGTCAGGCTGGAGGCGTGGTCGCGGTGGGTCGGGGGGACGCCCGCCAGCCCCGGTCCGGCGATGGCGCTCGTCACCCCTGGGACGATTTCGAAGGGGACGCCCGCCGCCGCGAGTTCTTCGGCCTCCTCGCCCCCGCGACCGAACACGCAGGGGTCGCCACTCTTGAGGCGAACCACGTCGTCGCCGGCTTCGGCGCGTCGGACCAACAGCTCGTTGATTTCGGCCTGTGTCGTCCGCTCGCCGTCGCCCCGCTTGCCCACGTCGACTCGCTCGACCGACGCCGGGGGCAGGTCTCGAATCGCCTCGCTCACCAGCGAGTCGTACAGCACGACGTCGGCCTCGTCGAGCAGGCGGCGGGCCTTGACCGTCAGCAGGTCGGGGTCACCCGGACCGGCGCCGACGAGAGAGACGGTGCCGACGCGCATCTATCGACCCCGCCCCCGTGGCACGTCTTTCCCCGCCTCGGCGTTCGCGGCGTAGCGCTCCAGTTCGGCGGCCAGCCCGCGGGCCTGGTCCGGCGAGAGTGTGAGGCTGTCAGCGTGGGGTTCGACGTGCTCTAGGTCGGAGCCGTCGAACTCGAGTTGGAGCCTGACCGTTCCCGGCGACTCCTTCGGGCGGTCCACGTCGACGACTGCCGCCGACTCGTCTCGCCAGTCCGGGCCGAAAGCGTGGCCCTCAATGAAGTCGAACGTCGTGTACGCCGTCACGTCGAGTAGTCTAATCGCCATCAGTCCGAGGAGATGGGCACGTCGTCGACGGTGGTCGGGGCCGGACTCTCGTTCGTCGAGAACGGGTACCACGACTGCTTGGCGTCGTACATGTACGGGTCCTCGTAGTCCGTCTCCGCCGGTTCACAGACGTCGACGACCGACTCGACGCCGAAGTCTTCGAGCCACCCGCGGAAAGTCTGGCCCGCCTCGCGGTGGGCGGCGAACGCGCCGACGAGACTCCGAATCGCGCCGGGCACCTCGTCGGCGGGCACGCGCTGGCTGACCCACTCGACGAACTCGGGGTTGGGACCCATCCCGCCGCCGACGCCGATGTCGAGCGCCTCGACGATGTCGCCGTCTTTCTGGGCGCGCATCCCCTGTAACCCGATGTCTGCGGTGTAGGCGTGCCCGCAGTCGGCGGTACAGCCCGAGTAGTGAATCTTGATGGTGTCCACGTCCGTCGGCACGTCGACGTTCGTGTTGAGCCAGCGGAGCATCCGCGTCAGGCGGAGTTTCGTCTCCGTGAGCGCGATGTCACAGAACTCGGTGCCCGTACAGGCCATGCCGCCGCGTGTGAACACCGACGGCGCCGGCGTGTGGGTGTCGAGAAGTGGTTCGTCGAGCAGGGCGTCGACTGCCGACTCCTCGACGTCCATGATGAGCGGGTTCTGTCGGCGGGTGAGCCGAATCTCGCCGGAGCCGTACGCCTCGGCGAGGTCAGCGAGCGCGATGGTCTCCCGCGCCGTCATCCGCCCGACGGGCACGTTCAGACCGACGTAGTAGTCGCCGCTCGGCTGTTCGTGGACGCCGACGTGGTCGGTCTTGCCCGCTTCCGGGGGCTTGCCCGCGTTGTACGTGTACTCCTCGCGGAAGTTCCGACCGCCGCGGTGGAGTTCGAAGTCGACGTACTCCTCCTGCAGGCGGTCACGGATTTCGTCCGTGCCGCGTTCGTCGACGAAGAACCGGCTTCGATTTTTCTGCCGGTTATCACGGCGCCCGTGGTCGTGGTACAGTTCGACGAAGCCACGCACCACGTCGTAGGCGTTCTCGGGCGTGACGAAGACGTCGAGGTTCCGGGCGTGTCGGGGCTGGCGGCTCCCCGTCCCGCCGCCGACGCGGACGTTGAAGCCGGTGACGACTTCGCCGTCGACCTCCTTCTCGGCGGGTTCGAGGCCGATGCCGTTGATGGAGTCTTGCGCACAGCCCTCTCGACATCCCGTGACGCTGATGTTGAACTTCCGGGGCATGTTCGCCAGTTCGTCGTCGCCACGAAGGTTTTCGTGCAGGCGGTCGAGGATGGGCTGACTCTCGACCAGTTCGGCTTCGTCCTTGCCAGCGACCGGACAACCGACGATGTTGCGCATCGTGTCGCCGCCCGACGAGCGGGTGGTCACACCGACGGATTCGAGCTTCTCCCAGATGGCCGGCACGTCCTCCAGTTTGAGCCAGTGGAGCTGGATTGACTGTCTGGTCGTGAAGTCGATCCACGACTCACCGAACTCGGGGTTGTCGACGGGGCCGGTGGCGTACTCGCGGGCGACTTCGCCGATGGCACGGAGCTGTTCTCCGGTCATCTGCCCGTTGACGTTCGTCAGCCGCATCATGAAGTACGACTCCTGTCCGTCGCGCTGGTGGAAGATGCCCCAGAACTTGAACCGGGAGAACCACATGTCCCGCTCCTCTTCGGGAATTGACTCCCACCCCTTCTCGGCGAACTCGATGAGCTTCTCGCGCACTTCGTCGCCGTACATCCCCTCCTTCCACGCCTCCTTCTTGTTGCTCATGACCGACCTCCGACCAGACTAGTCGTCTGTCCAACTTCACTCCCAATAACTTCGATGGACGCAATGTTTGTCACGTCAGAGTATCTGTTGATTCGCGATTATAAGGGTAACCGTTTACAAACGTCTACTTTATACTGCCTAATTCGATAGCTGTCCGGTTTATTATGAGATATACCGGATATAAGGTTGTATTTCGTTCACTCAATCGTGATTGAGTGAACGTTCGTTGTGAAAAAGAGCGACCCCCCGCCGTCCGATTCACCGGCAGTCGTCGTCGGTGCGCGCCTCATTGTGTTTATTGTGACTGTGTCCCACTGGTTCGCCAAAACGGGCCGACGAACCAGCGGTATTGACGCACAATAAATACTCTCAGTCGTCGGCGCTGGCGACGCTCTCTTCACCGCCGAGCGGGTCGTCCGAGGACAGGTCGATCTTGTAGGATTCGTTGATGTACCAGTACGCGGCACCCATCATGATGACGCCGGCGAAGGTGTTGCCGACAGTAACGATGGAGATGTTGTAGGCCATGTTGGCCCAGCTGATTGCCGCGGGGCCGGCCTGTCCGGTCGTAATCGTCAGGAAGTTCGCCAGCGAGAGCAGGGTCATGTTGGCGACGCTGTGTTCGAAGCCCGTCCCGATGAACGCCAGCAGGCACCACCAGATCATCACGAGCTTGGCGATGGCGTTCTCCAGACGGAAGTTGCTCCACACCGCGAGGACGACCAGCCAGTTGCAGAAGATGCCCTGGAGGAACAGTTCCAGCGGCGACAGCGTCATCTTCGTCTCGGCAACAGCGTAGACCAGCGTGGGGTCCGAGAAGACGCCACCCCAGGCCGCCATCGCACCGACGAGCAGGGACCCGAAGAGATTGCCAACCCACGACCAGACCCACACCTTACCGAGTGCGCCCCAGGTCGTTCGTCCTTCGAGTGCGCCCACGCCCATTATCATCGCATTGCCAGTGAACAGCTCGGAGCCAGCGATGATGACGAGGCTGAGCGCAATCCCGAACATCGCGGCCATCACGACACCGCGAATCGGTGCCAGCGGCGTCCCGACCATCGGCGTCCCCAGCGCGAAGATGAGGAGGATGGCGAGACCGATGTACGCTCCGGCCATCGCCGCGTGGATGAGGTACGCCGGAAGCTTCTTATCGATCAGTTCGATCTGTGCCGCAGCCGCCTCACTAACGCCGTCGAGTGTGTTATCGTACATCTTACTCCTTCACCGTGTCTACCGCCCGCCGCGTTCGCAGAACGTTCGCTCCCATGCCAAGACTTGGCCTAACCGTCATCTTTGACTGCTGTGATTTAGACGTTCGACCGCCTTTTTCGGATTGAAGTCCATTTCTCTTCATGTTTGGACGAGTAGTCGATTTTACTCCCGATATATAAGAGTACTCCTTGCTCATCTAATTTTCCACCCAACAATGTCTCTGTCTTGGGTATATTTTCGGTATACCTAGTGTGTTTGTCCAAATATAAGGTATTAACCCGAGATAACGTCTGTTCGGAGACGTCCGCCGCTCGGTGTTTTTTCGCCGAAGTCTGCTACTCGCCGCTGTTGGTCCGTACACCTGCCGTTCTGACCGTCCGATGCTCGGAAAATATTGGGCGAATATTCAAATTTTGAGGGTTTAGTTATTATAGAAACCTATTATATCCCGAAATATCCTAACAAATGGGTATCTATTCAGGGGAAAATACTTATAGTGGATTCAATTGGCATCAGGTGGGAGATATTGAGCATGAACATCCCAGAACGCGAGAACAAGTTGACGAAGTCCGAGATGCGAACGAAGATTCTGACCGAGAAAGAAGAGCGAGGGCTCTCCTACGAGGAACTGGCCGAACTCGTTCCGGGGCGGGACAAGATGTTCGTCGCCTCTGCTATCTTCGATGCCGCGAGCATGACCGAGGAGGACGCCGAGGCGTTCACCAGCGAACTCGACTTGGGCGCCCCCGTCGCCGAGGCACTCCAGGTGGCACCGATGAAGGGTATGGAAGACCCGACCATCCCCTCTGACCCGTGTATCTACCGGTTCTACGAAGTTCCGCAGGTGTACGGGCGCGCGATGAAGGCCGTCATCCACGAGGAGTTCGGTGACGGCATCATGAGTGCCATCGACTTCGAAGTCGACGTCCAGCGAGAGGAACACGAGGACGGCGACCACGTCGTCATCACCTACGACGGCAAGTTCCTGCCGTACAAGCGCTGGTAAGCCGGCACCCAGTCCACCTTTTTTCGCTCACCCG
>Ga0207719_100991_pt1 | contig 9746 bp, 9 predicted proteins | sample A23P1SouthBayCA_2_FD_187279 | JGI IMG/M metagenome (GOLD analysis project Ga0207719, IMG submission 187279) | Aerobic enrichment media microbial communities from Eden Landing Ponds, California, USA - A23 P3 (3) (SPAdes) | ecosystem: Environmental > Aquatic > Marine > Unclassified | place...
CGAGCCAGACCGCCTCGCGTCGGCTCCAGCGGCTCGAAACCGCCGGCCACGTCGAGCGCGACGTCGTCGCCGACGGTCAGTGGGTGTCGCTGACTGACTCCGGTGAGGCGGCGCTGCACCGAGAATACGCCCACTACCGGCGGATCTTCGAGGGCACTGACCCCTCGGCCGTCGAACTTGAAGGCACCGTCACGAGTGGAATGGGCGAAGGCCGACACTACATCTCTCTGTCGGGCTATATGGAGCAATTCGAGGAGCGACTCGGCTACGAGCCGTTCCCCGGCACGCTCAACGTCGACCTCGACGAGGAGAGCATCCGTGCTCGCTCGGCGATGACGTCGCTTTCGGGCGTCCCCATCGACGGCTGGGAGGACGACGAACGGACATTCGGGCCCGCAACGTGCTACGACGCGACCGTCGAGTACGACGACGAAGTCGCCGAGACGACGCACATCATCGTCCCCGAGCGCACGCACCACGACGAGACGCAACTGGAGATCATCGCACCTGTCCGGCTTCGGGATGCGATCGATCTCGACGACGGCGACGCGGTTTCCGTTCGCGTGGAGGCAGTTCGATGACGCGCACGCGTTCGGACGTCGCTGTCGACACGACCGGTGAGAGCGCCGTCGACCGCGCCATCGAGGCGTTCCGCGAGGGCCAGCCGGTGCTCGTCCACGACGCCGCCGACCGCGAGGGCGAGACGGACATCATCTACCCCGCAGGGGCGGTCGGCGCCGACGACGTCGTCCGTCTTCGGAGCGACGCTGGGGGATTGATCTGCACTGCCGTCTCACACCCCGTCGCAGAGACCCTCGAACTGCCCTTCCTCGAAGACGAGTTCGACCACCCCGCGGCCGCGGACCACGACCTCGGCTACGACGACCGCTCGTCGTTCTCGCTGCCGGTGAACCACCGCGAGACGTTCACGGGCATCACCGACGACGACCGCGCGCTCACGATCCGCGAACTCTCGTCGGCCGCCGAACAAGCAGCGGAGCCCGACAGCGACTACGACGCCTCGGAGTTCGCCGCCGAGTTCCGCACGCCGGGCCACGTGCACGTCCTCCGCGGCGCACCGGGACTCCTCGACGACCGTCGTGGGCACACGGAACTCGGTCTCGCGCTCGCTGAGGCGGCTGACCGCCCGCCTGCGGTCGTCGTCTGCGAGATGCTCGACGCCGACTCCGGCGGCGCTCGAACGCCGACTGCCGCGCTCGAATACGCCCGTCAGAACGATCTCGTCTACGTCGAAGGCGCGGACATCATCGAGCGACTGGCCGACGAAATGGACCGCGTCTGAGCCGACGGTCCCGCGTTCCCGCGTGAGGACTGCTGCTCTGATTGATGGCTGCCGACTCCGTCCTCCTGTCCCCGCAGATCCACCGCACCGACGGCGTAATTCGCCGCAAACACTCCTGTAGGGTTTTATATCCCGGGGAGTAAATCACGGCATATGGGATTCGACGAGATGGACGTCGAGACGATTTGGCAGGACGGTTCGTTCGTCGACTGGGACGACGCGACGGTCCATGTTCTGACGCACGGTCTGCACTACGGATCTGGCGTGTTCGAGGGCGTCCGCTGTTACGACACCGAAAACGGGCCGGCGATCTTCCGCTGGGAAGAGCACCTCGATCGGTTCTACGAGTCGACGAAGCCCTACGAGATGGACATCCCGTTCTCGCGGGAGGAACTCACGGAGGCGACGCTGGAACTGATCCGCCGTGAGGAACTGCGCTCCTGTTACATCCGTCCGGTCGCGTTCTACGGCTACGGCTCTCTCGGCGTCAGCCCGAAAGACAACCCGGTGAACGTCGCGATCGCGGCGTGGCCGTGGGGCGCTTACCTCGGCGAGGAAGCGCTCGAACAGGGCGTCGACGTGATGATCTCCTCGTGGCGCAAGCACGCCTCCAGTCAGATTCCCACGAATGCGAAGACGACCGGCCTGTACGTCAATTCGCTTCTCGCGGGCGAGGAAGCCCGCCGTAACGGCTACACCGAGGCGATCGTCCTGAACAAGGAAGGCAACGTCGCGGAAGGCCCCGGCGAGAACATCTTCCTCGTCCGCGACGGCGAGATCTACACGCCCGGTCTCTCCGAGAGCATCCTCGACGGTATCACGCGAAACACAGTGATCGAACTCGCTCGCGAGCGCGGCTACACCGTCCACGACCAGGCGACCATCTCCCGCGGCGAACTCAACACCGCCGACGAACTGTTCTTCAGCGGCACCGCCGCCGAGGTGACGCCGATCCGGAAGGTCGACAACGTCGTCATCGGCGACGGCTCGCGCGGCCCCGTGACCGAGGAACTCCAGCAGGCGTTCTTCGACCTCGTCGAGCGTCGCGACGACGCTCACGACGAGTGGTTCACGTACGTCTAAACCCACCTTTTTCCACGGTGGGTTTCCTCGCGGCGCGTCGCGCCGCTGCGGGAACTCACCGCGCAAAAACCTGGAGGGAAAAAGGCCGCTCGCCTCGCGGTACGACTTCTCGACTACTGCTCAGCACTGTACCGCTTGGCACTGCCCCTCGCCGTACCGCTTCGGCACCGCGCCGCCTCTGCACTAAACCGACGTTCAGTCTTCTGATCGAGCGTCGATTTCGATCGGCGCGTCCCGCTCTTCTTCGCCGAAGCCCGCGGACAACACCCGAGTCAGCGCCTCTTCGACGCGCTCGTCGGTTTCGGTGATATCCTCGGGATCGACTTCCATCACGAACCCGGTCGTGATGTTCGGAGCGGTCGGCATAAACAGCACCACGCGGCCGTCGTCGGTCACTTTCCCCGTCTTGAACGCCGTCATCCGCATCCCCTGCCAGGGCTCGACTTTCACCGGCTTTTGGAGATCTTCGGTCCCGGTCACGGCCGTTTCGACGGCCAACTTGGAGGCGTTGTAGAGCACGCGTATGAGCGGCACGCGATTCATCGCCGCGTCCAGATACGTCTCGAACAGGCGGCCAACCGTCGTCCGCATCAAGTACCCCACCGACAGGACGAGCATAATGAAGACCACGACTGCGACGAGGAACCCGATTGGGTCGTCCAATCGTCGGATGACCGGGAGGTCGACGATCTTCGAGTAGAGGTAGTTGAGGACGAACAGAATGACGAGGATCGGCGTGAGAACGATCAAGCCGCTTGCGAAGTCGCGCCTCCAGGAGGACATCTATCTGCCAGTACGTCTCGCCGGAGAGTTAAAGGAACTGCTGTCGATCCAGTCACAGAACCGCTGTTCTGCGGCGGCGCGTCGCGGTGGTCGAATTGGGGAGACTTTTGTCGTCGCCGTCGGACGCGACACGTATGCTCGTTGATCTCGTCGTCGTCGCTTTCTGGGCGATGCTCCCCGCCTACGTCCCGAACAACGCTGCCGTCCTCGCCGGCGGCGGCGCACCGATCGACGGCGGCCGAACGATGGGTGGCCGCCGCCTCCTCGGCGACGGCAAGACGTGGCGTGGAACGGCTATCGGCACGCTCGCGGGCGTCCTCCTCGCGCTCGGACTGAACGTCCTCGCGCCCGTCGTCGTCCGCGTGACCGGATTCGAGGTCCCGGTCTTCCCGCTCGCCGCCGCGTTCGGTCTCGCGCTCGGCGCGATGCTCGGCGACATCGCCGCCTCGTTTCTCAAGCGCCGGACGGGCCGCGAGCGCGGCGCGCCGTTCCCCGGTGTCGACCAACTGGACTTCGTCGCCGGCGCGCTCGCCTGTGCCGCCGTCCTCGACTTCGGCTGGTTCCAGACCACATTTACGCTCCCCGTGCTCGGAGTCGTGATCGTTCTCACGCCGGTCCTGCACGTCCTCACGAACGCCGTCGCGTACGTGCTGGGGTTGAAAGACGAGCCCTACTAACCCACCGCGCAAAAACCTGGAGGGAAAAATGCCGCGCGGCTCGCGTTCGCTCGCCTCGCGGTACGAGCGCTTCGACCCCGCACCGCCTCCGCCCGCACTGCCTCGGCAACGCGCCGCCTCCGAATCGCCCCGTTTAAGCGCCTCGCCCGCCCTCTCACATCCAATGGCGAACGACGAACTCATCGCGGCGCTCCGCGACGCCGACGCCGTCCAGTTCGGAGAGTTCGAGCTCTCCCACGGCGGCACCTCCGAGTACTACGTCGACAAGTACCTCTTCGAGACGGACCCCCGCTGCCTCCAACTGATCGCCGAGGCGTTCGCGGAGGAACTATCCGGCGAAAAGATCGCGGGCGTCGCGCTCGGCGCCGTTCCGCTCGTCTCCGTCACGAGCGTCGAGACCGACACGCCGTACGTCATCGTCCGCAAGAAGACCAAAGAGTACGGCACGGCCAACCGTATCGAGGGGCGCTTCTCCGAGGGCGAGGAAGTCGTCGTCCTCGAAGACATCGCGACCACCGGTAAGAGCGCGCTCGACGCCGTCGAAGCACTCCGCGACGCCGGCGCGGTCGTCAACCGCGTCCTCGTCGTCGTCGACCGTCAGGAAGGTGCACGCGAACGACTCGCCGAGGCCGACGTCGAACTCGACGCCCTCGTGACTGCCGCGGACCTCCTCGACGACGAGGATCGGTCCTAGCGCTTCTCGCGGACCTCGCGATTTCGGGGCGCTTTCCACCCCGAGACCCGACGTTCTCTCTCGCTGTCTAATCCACGTTCGTGGTTTTTTCACGCTGTATCTGTTTCGACATATTCATACTTACGCAACATCGCAGATCGAAGTATGAACAGAGCGGAGAAAGCGGCCCTCCAGTTGCAGGCGGTCGCCGTCCTTCGGATGCTGAAGGAGACCCGGACGTACGACGAACTCGCCGAACTCAGCGGGCTCCCCGCCGGCGATCTCAATCGCTACGTCAACGGCCACGTCCTGCCGGGAGTCGAGCGCGCCCGCGAAGTCGTCGACGGGGTCGGCCGCGACGCCCTCGCGACGGAACTGCGCGCGCGCGTCGAGTTCGACGACGAGGGCTACGTCGACAACTCCGGCATCGTCTTCGACCAGTCGTTTCTCGACCTCGTCGCTCCGGTCGCCGCCAACGCGCTCGGATTTGAGCGCCCGGACGTCGTCCTGACGGCGGCGACCGACGGTATCACGCTCGGCGCAGCGATGGCGGGCTACTTCGACGCCCGCGTCGCCTACGCGAAGAAGTCCAAAGAGACGGCGGTCGAAGACTTCATCGAGTCGCGTCAGCGCCTCGCTTCGGGCATCGAACTGACCTACTACCTCCCCGGCCGCGCGATATCCCGCGGGGAGAACGTCCTCATCGTCGACGACCTCATCCGCTCGGGCGAGACCCAGGAACTCCTCCTCGACATCGCGAAACAGGCGAACGCGGACGTTACGGGCGTTTTTGCGCTCATCTCTGTCGGCGACGAGGGCATCGACCGCGCCCGAGAACTCACCGACGCACCCGTCGGCGCGCTTTCGACGTTCGACGCCGAGTGATCGGCCGAGACGGTCCATACTGGCCCCGGCGTCGATGAAAACGCTTATCGACCGTATCCGGGTTATGCCCACACGTGCATTATGGGGCTCGCTGAAACCCTCGGAAACTACTTCGATGTGCAAGAACACGGATCATCGGTCCGGACCGAACTCCTCGCCGGGCTGACGACGTTCCTGACGATGTCCTACATCGTCGTCGTCAACCCCTCGATCCTGACCGACCAGCCGAACATCCCCGGCGCAGACGGGATCTCGATCGCCGGCATCCCGCCGGGCGAGATCCAGTCGATGCTCGCCGTCGTCACGATCCTCGCGGCGGCGACGGCGACGTTCGTGATGGCCTTCTACGCCAACCGACCGTTCGCGCAGGCGCCCGGCCTCGGCCTGAACGCGTTCTTCGCGTTCACCGTCGTCAGCGCGCTCGGCATCCCGTGGCAGACCGCACTCGCGGCCGTCGTCGTCGAAGGGATCATCTTCATCATCCTGACTGCGATCGGGGCGCGCGAGTACGTGATCAAACTCTTCCCCGAACCCGTGAAGTTCGCTGTCGGGACGGGTATCGGGCTCTTCCTCGCGATTATCGGCCTGCAGGCGATGGGGATCGTCGTCGACGACACGGCGACGCTCATCTCGATGGGGTCGATCGCGTCGAACCCCGTCGCGATCGTCTCCGTGCTCGGCCTCTTTCTGACGTTCGCGCTCTACGCCCGCAACGTCCCCGGGTCGATCATCATCGGAATCGCCCTCACGTCCGTCCTCGGGTGGCTCCTCACCGCGTTCGGCCCCATCGCGGCTGACGCTGGCCTCGTCGCCGGCTCTACGTCCGTCTCCTACGACATCACTCCGCTGGCCGGCGCGTTCATCTCGGGCCTCAGCGACGTCGAGGCGTTCACCTTCGCGCTGGTCGTCTTCACCTTCTTCTTCGTCGACTTCTTCGACACTGCCGGCACGCTCGTCGGCGTCGGACAGGCCGGTAACTTCCTCGACGAGGACGGTGATCTCCCCGACATCGACAAGCCGCTGATGGCCGACGCGGTCGGCACCACGGTCGGCGGAATGCTCGGGACCTCGACCGTGACGACCTACATCGAGTCCGCCTCGGGCGTCGAGGAGGGCGGCCGCACCGGCCTGACTGCGCTCACCGTCGCCGTGCTGTTCCTCATCTCGCTCGCCCTCGTCCCGCTGGCGGCCGCGATTCCCCTGTATGCTTCTCACATCGCGCTCGTCGTGATCGGCGTCGTGATGCTCCGCAACGTCGTCGACATCGACTGGGACGACCTCACGCAGGCGATCCCCGCCGGGATGACGATCCTCGTGATGCCGTTCGCGTACTCGATCGCCTACGGCATCGCCGCCGGGATCGTCTCGTACCCCGTCATCAAGTTCGCGGCCGGCGAAGGCGACGACGTCCGTCTGGGCCACTGGGCGCTCGCGGGCGCGTTCGTCGTCTACTTCGTCGTCCGTACCGGCGGCATTCTCGCCGCGCAGGTGTAACCGACCGCTCGGCCGCGCTTCTCGCCTTCTGACTCTCACTTCCGCGACTGCCGTCGGACCGCAAGAGATTCATTATTCACTGTCGCAATCGAGTACGTGACGCTCTCCCCGCGCTCCCGAGCGAACGCAGTGCGGCTTCTCGCGCTGCTGCTCGTCGTCTCTCTCCTCGCACCGGCCGGTGTGTCGGCGCTGACGTACGACCCCTCGACAGACACGAGCCTCGAACCGGGCACGATCACGAGTCCCGCGAACGGATCGACCGTCATCAGCGTCCAGGGCTACACCTTCCAGGGCAACACGAACCCGAAAAAGCCCGCTCGACTCCTCTCGGTCGGTCCACGCGGTGACCTTCAGTGGACCCACAACGACTCCGTCGGCGGGAGCGCGTGGTTCTTCGACGTCGACCCGCTGCCGAACGGGAACCTCCTGGTCTCCTCGCCGCGGGCCGGCGACACGGTCGTCTTCGAGTTGAACCCCGAGACGCAAGAACGCGTCTGGGAGGAGCGGTTCAATATGACCGACACGCACGACGTCGCGTACCTCGGCGACGACCGTATCGCGATCGCGAATATGCGCGCGTGGAACGCGTCCGCGGAGGTCAGTGACGACCGCGTCGTCATCTACAACCGGTCGACCGGCGAGTTCACCTGGGAGTGGTACTTCAAGAACCACTTCCCCGAGAGCACCGACGGCGGTTACAACGACGACTGGTCGCACGTCAACGACGTCGACCCCGTCGGTGAGAACCGCCTGCTGCTCTCGCCGCGGAACTTCGATCAGGCCATCGTCGTCGACATCGAGTCCAAAGAGATCGTCGAGCGACTCGGCTCCGACGACGACTACGACGTGATGCGCGAGCAGCACAACCCCGACTGGCTCCTGAGCGAGAACGGCACGCCGACGATCCTCGTCGCCGACAGCGGCAACAACCGGGTCGTCGAGTACGCGAAGGAAGACGGCGAGTGGGTCCGGACCTGGGAGGTCGGCACGGGATCGCTCACCTGGCCACGTGACGCGGATCGACTCCCCAACGGCAACACGCTCGTCACGGACACGCTCAACCACCGCGTGATGGAGATCACACCTACGGGTGAGGTCGTCTGGGAGTACTACGCCACGTGGGGTCCCTACGACGCCGAGCGCATCGGCACCGGCCCCGAGTCGTCGGGGCCGACGATCCGCGATCTGAACGCCAGCGGCTCCTACGACATCACCGGTAGCGCGAACCTCACCGCCGGCGGAAACGAGAGCGTCGGCTTCGCCGGGCGGATTCGCGCGACGTTCGCCGGCACGGCCCTCGAAGGGCCGATGAACGAGTTCGCGACGCGCTGGGCACACGTGACGCCGTGGCTCCGCCCGGTCTGGATGTCCGGCTGGGACTTCGTCTGGGCGATCAGCGCGCTTCTCGTCGGCCTCGTGTGGGCCGGCGGAGAGTTGATTGCCGGCCGCCAACAGCTCGTCGCCGGCATCCGCCGCCTCGCGGACCGATAGAGACGCGATAACACGGTACGGGAGTGCGCCCGCCGCGCAGTCCACCACGTGACTCTTTAGGTCCGATATCGTACCGATCGCCAATGTCTGATCTCGTCCTGTACGAAGTCGGCGGCTGTCCCTTCTGCATCAGAGTCCGGAACAAACTGGAGGAACTCGACCTGGAGTACGAATCGGTGATGGTGCCGCGCTCGCACGCCAACCGGACGGAAGTCAAAGAGATCAGCGGCCAGACGGGCGTCCCAGTGCTCGTCGACGAGGAACACGACGTCCACGGGATGCCCGAGAGTACCGATATTATCGCCTACCTGGAAGAAACGTACGGCGACGGCGCGAACTGAAAACGTCTCAGAACACGGCCAGACACAGCGCTCGCGCCCGTCGCTACGCTTCGGTCGGCTCTTGTGACCGCTCGCGGATGAGATCCCGGATACGGTCGGGGTCGTCGATGTCCGCTAACTCCTCACAGCTGACGAGCGCCGTGCCTTCGACGGCGTCGCGCTTCGAGCGGTCTTCGGTGAAGTAGACCGAGCGAGTCTGTGTGACCTCGCCGAGCGAGGACATAATCCGGGCTCGCTTCTCTGCGCTCCGTGTGAAGGCTGAGTGCCCGGTAAGCATCGGCATAAAGTCCCGTCGGCGTTCGTCGTCCTCGCTGACTGCTTTGAACGGTGCGCGGGCGGTCGGGTGAACGGTGAAGCCCGCGCGCGTCAGGACGTGTACCACGTGCTCGTCGTCGGATTCTGGGTCGGGATCGTCGGGTGTCGGCTCGGCGTCGCGGACGTCTTCTGCGCCCTCCATCACCTCGACGGGGCTGGAAAACGGCTGATCGAACATCTCTTCTAACCGGATCGCAACCTCGATGCTCGCGTTCATCCCGTCTTCGTACTTCGAGACGGTACGGCGCGAGACGCCGAGTTCGGTCGCCAACTGCCCGAGACTCCACCCGCGATCGCGGCGCTCGTCGGCGAGGAGGTCGCCGTCGATGTTGACGTAGAGGCCGCCCGGCGCGGCGTAGATGAGCGGCGGGACGCCCTCGATGAACAGTTCCATCGCCGTATCGGGGTTCAGGACCGGCACACCGTGCCGGAAGTACACGACACCGGGCTTCAGATCCTCGTCGCGCGTTCGCAGTCCCACGACCATCGGGGTCGCGTTGAGATAGGTGCCCAGCCGTCGCATCTCCTCACCGGTCGTTCCGTCGAACGCGTCGATGTTGCCTAGAATCTTCAGCAGCACCAGGTCCTCGCCTCGCCTCGCGGCGACGTCGAAGCTCTTCGGCCGGATCGCACAGCGCTCGCTGACGAGGAATCCGGCGTCCTCGAGCATCGCTGTGACGTTTCCGACTAGCGCGGACCGA
>Ga0207719_100994_pt1 | contig 9698 bp, 10 predicted proteins | sample A23P1SouthBayCA_2_FD_187279 | JGI IMG/M metagenome (GOLD analysis project Ga0207719, IMG submission 187279) | Aerobic enrichment media microbial communities from Eden Landing Ponds, California, USA - A23 P3 (3) (SPAdes) | ecosystem: Environmental > Aquatic > Marine > Unclassified | place...
CCGCCGACAAGCTCGAATCGATCGCCGCGGACCTGCGCGGCGACGGGAGCTTCGACGTGAACGTGAACAACCGCACCGTCCACCTCGCACCCCCCGAGAACATCGGCATGGAGGTCGGCGTCCGCGAGATGTCCTCGTTGTTACGCGGTAGCCGCGAGGCCTTCACGGTCAAACTCGACTGGAAACCGGAGTAGCCGGTCCGGGGTCGCCCTCGACCGGCCGCCCGCCGTGCCGCGTCCGCCGCCCGCTCCGATCCGGTCGCGCTCTCCGCCGACGCCGCCTTTTTGCCCGGCCGGCGCGCGAATCCGCCAATGACGGTCGACCTGGCCTTCGTCGGCGCCGGCGGCATCGCCCAGTGGCAGCACTTCGACAACCTCGAACCCCTCGACGACGCCCGGATCGTCGGGATCTGCGACGTGGACGAGGCCACCGCGGAATCGGCCGCCGACCGCTTCGACGCCCCCGCCTTCGCCGACCACCACGCGCTCTACGCGGAGACCGACCCCGACGCCGTGTTCGTCTGCCTCCCGCCGTTCGCCCACGACGACCAGGAGATCGCCGCCGCCGAACGCGGCTACGACCTGTTCGTCGAGAAACCGCTCGCGCTCTCGGCGGAGAAGGCCCGCGACATCGAGGCCGCCGTCGAGGACAACGACGTGCTCGCGCAGGTCGGCTACGACTGGCGCTACTCGGCGGGCGTCGAGCGCGCCAGGGAGCTACTCCGCGGACGGGACGTGGGCTACGTCGACGGCTACTGGTGGGGCGGCGTCGCCGGCGGCGAGGACCACTGGTGGCGCCACGCCGAGAAATCCGGCGGCCAGGTCGTCGAGCAGGCGACCCACGTCTACGACACCGTCCGCCACCTCGCGGGGGACGTGGAGCGCGTCGCCGCGGCCGGAAGCCACCGCCTCGAAGACGCCGTGGACTTCTCCGACGCCACCTCGGCGACGATGACCCACGAGAACGGGGCGATATCGCACGTCTCGACCACCTGCGCCGCCGAGGACGACGAGCACGGTCTGGAAGTGGTCGCCGACGGCGCGACCCTGGAAGTCACGGAGCAGTCCGTCTCCGGCGTCGTCGACGGCGAGGCGATCGACGAGGCGTTCGACCGCAACCCCTACGCCGCCGAGGTCGAGTCGTTCGTCGACGCCGTGGCGTCGGGCGACGGCGCGGGGCTGCGCTCGCCCTACGCGGACGCCCGTCGGACGTTCGAGCTGACGCTCGCGGTCAACGAATCGATCGAGCGCGGCGAGCCCGTAGAGCTGTAGTATTTCGGCCGCTACCTCATCTCAGCGATTGTGGTCGATCCACTCGCAGAGTTTCTCCCTGCGACGCGACGCCGGTTTCCTCGTCGCGCGCGCGACCCACAGGTCGCCACTCTCGCCGAGCGTGAGGCTGATCTCGACCGGCGTGGTCGGGTCCTCGTCGCCCGCCCCGTCGGTGTCCGTACTCATACGTTGACTGAGGCCGGGATTACTGATAAGTTCTCGGCTACTCCAGCAGGCTCTCGCCGGTCATCGCCGACGGTTTCTCGACGTCCATCAGCTCCAGCAGCGTCGGCGCCAGGTCTTCGAGCGCGCCGCCCTCCCGGACCAGCCGGCCGCCGTCGGTGCCGTCGGGCGCGACGTAGATCAGCGGGACCGGATTCGTCGTGTGGGCCGTGTAGGGCTCCGCTTCGGTGCCCATGTCGTCGGCGTTGCCGTGGTCGGCGGTGACCAGGACGTGCCCACCGGCCGTCCGGATCGCCTCGACCAGCCGCCCGAGCTGCTCGTCGACCGCCTCGACCGCCTCGACGGCGGCGTCGAAGTCGCCGGTGTGGCCCACCATGTCCGGGTTCGCGTAGTTGCACACCAAGAGATCGGGGTCGCGCTCCTCGATCTCGGCGATAGCGGTGTCGGTCACCTCGGCGGCGCTCATCTCGGGCTGCTGGTCGTAGGTCGGCACGTCGGGGCTGGGGACGATCTCCCGGATCTCGCCGTCGAACTCCACCTCGCGGCCGCCGTTGAGGAAGTAGGTGACGTGGGCGTACTTCTCCGTCTCGGCGAGTCGAAGCTGCGTGTGGCCCGTCTCGGAGACGACCTCGCCGAGCGTGTCTTCCGGTCGGACCGGGGGGAAGGCGGTGGGGAGGTCGAACGTCTCGTCGTACTGGGTCATCGTGACGACGCGCGTCTCGGGCGGGTCGGTGCGGCCGCCCCAGGCGTCGGAACGGATGTCCGCGAGCATCCGCGTGAGCTGGCGGGCACGGTCCGAACGGAAGTTGAAGAAGACGACCGAGTCGCCATCCTCCAGCGCGGGACCCCCCTCGACCAGCGTCGGTTCGACGAACTCGTCGGTGTCGCCGCGGTCGTAGGACTCCCGTACTGCGTCGACGGCCGTCGCGGCCTCGTGACCGGCGTGGCGGTTCACGATGGCGTCGAAAGCGAGTTCGGTGCGGTCCCAGTTCTCGTCGCGGTCCATCGCGTAGTAGCGACCGGAGACCGTCGCGACGTGGCCCGTGCCCTGCTCCTCGGCGTGCGCTTCGAGGTCGGCGAGGTAGTCCTCGCCACCCGTCGGCGAGGTGTCGCGGCCGTCGGTAAAGGCGTGAGTGACCGCTTCGACGCCCTCGTCGGCGGCGAGTTCGATCAGCGCGTGGAGGTGCGACTGGTAGGAGTGGACGCCGCCGTCGGAGACGAGGCCCATGAAGTGGACGCGACCGCCGTGTTCGTCGGCGTAGTCGAACGCCGACCGGACGGCCTCGTTGTCGTCGACGGCGCCGTCGCCCTGGGGGTCCGGGCGTTGTTCGCCCCGCCAGCGGGCGATGGCGTCGGTGACGCGCGCGGACTCCTGGACGACGACGCGGCCGGCGCCGATGTTGAGGTGCCCGACCTCGGAGTTACCCATCTGTCCCTCGGGCAGGCCGACGCGGCGGCCGGACGTGACGAGCGTGCCGTGGCCTCCCGCGTTCCAGAGGCGGTCGAAGTTCGGCGTCTCGGCGGCGGCGACGGCGTCGCGGACGTCCTCGTCGGGGTTGAGCGCCCAGCCGTCGAGGATGACGAGCGCGGCTTTCATACTCGGCCCTCCGCCCGGGCCGCCCAAGTCGGTGTCGGTCCGCGCGACCGCCGCACGTCGCCCCGGAGCCTCCGATCCATCACGGTCGTTAGCTGTGCAAATTTTTACAGTTGTGGCGTGTGCTCGGGAGACATGGTCAACGAACCACCGGACTTCTGCCCCCACTGCGGGGGCGAACTGGTCGGGGTCGACGAGCCGACCGTCCAGCGCTGCGTCGACTGCGAGGAGTCCGTCTTCTACAACCCGGTGCCGAGCGCGCGGGTCGCGGTGCTCGACAGCGGGGGACGGAGTCCTCCGGGCAGTGCGGCGAAGCCGCACGACGGCGACGCGATGCTGCTCGTCACGCGACCCGACGGCACGTGGATCTCGCCCGGCGGGAAGGTCGAAGTTGGGACGGACCCGGACGAACACGCCGCCCTCGAACTCGAAGCGGAGACCTCGCTCGTGGTCGATCCCGACGATCTCGTGTTGTTCGACACGGCGACGTACGTCGTCACGGAGATCCAGCACACCGTCGGCATCCGCTTCGCCGTCGACTACGAGGACGTGTCCGGCGAGATCGAGGCGGGCTCGGACGCCGGGGCGGCGCGGTTCTGGACCGCCGAGGAACTCGCGGCGACCGACGAACCGACCCTCGACCCGGACCTGTTCCGGACGTGGGTCGAGGGCGGACGGGCGGCGCTCGAGCGTGCGACCCGTTGACGCCGGCCGGATCACCCGGTTCCGCGGAAAGTTATTGTGAGTGGGCGACCGTCGTTAGCCTATGGACGCGCAACTGCTGTCGGACGAACTGGCGGACCAGATCGTGACGACGGCCCGGACCGCGACCGGCGACAGCCTCCGGTCGGTGACCTACTTCACACGCTCGGACTTCGAACAGCTGTACCTCCGGGAGGACCTCGAACGCGACGCCGACCTGGACACCTTCGTCGGCCACGAGTGGCGCGGCTTCCGCGACACGCGCAACGCCTACCAGACCTCCGAACTCGGCGAGTACCGCTACACCATCCGGGCGTTCACCAACGGCTACCTCCTCCGGGTGACGGGCGATCGCCGCGGCGTTCTCATCACCACGGACGGCCTCCAGATGCAGTCCTACGAGGAGATCGCCGACGCCATCGAGAAGATGCTCGCCGAGGACCCGACCACGGAATGACCTTAGACCCCGTCCACGTCGACGGCATCGCCCGCCTCGCGGGCCGCGTCAGCGAGGGCGTCGACGAGGACGACCACCAGGACGCCGCCGAGACGGTGTGGGCCGACTTTCTCGACCCCCTTTACCGCGACGGCGACCCCGTCCTCGAACCGCTGGACGAACGGGTCCGCGAGAAGGTCCCCGTCGACGCCGTCGCCCTGCGGGACGCCCCGTTCCCCACCCAGCACGGCCTGGACTCGGGGACGATCAACCCCACGACGTTCAAGAACGGGCTCGTGCTCGACGTCTCCCAGGCCGCGATGGCCGCCGTCCCCTCCGATCTCGACCTCCACCGCGCGCGGACCATCGTGATGACCGCCCACTCCAACGACGACACCTACCGCATCGGCCACGAGGACTGGACGATGCAGGACGAGGGCTACGTCCGCGAGCGCGCGCTGCACGCCCCCCGCGTCGACCGCTACGAGCAGAACGTGGTCCACGCCCTCGCGCTGTACCTCGCCGAGAGCGAACACGCCCGCGAGCAGGCCGAGATCGTCGACGACCTGCTGATCCTCGACGGCCCGCTCTATCCGACTGGCCTGCTCAAGTGGGGCGAACGCGACACCGCCCTCGCCGACCTCCTGCTCGAAGACGAGCGCCCCCGGGACGTGGTCGAGAACTACGTCCGACTCGTCGAGACCTTCGTCGACCGGGACGTGCCGCTTATCGGGTTCATCAAGAACAGCACCGCCAAGGCGATCACCCGGATCGTCCGCGAGAGGACCAACGCCCCCTGGGCCAACGACAACGCCTTCTTCCAGCGCGTGCTCGCCCGCCGCGACGAGAGCGGCGACCTGCGCACCGACGCGCTCACCGCGACCGGCTGGTTCCGCTCGCGGGTCGGCACCGACCGCGTGATGGCCGCCGACGGCGACGCGCTCGGTATCGACCGCCGCCTCGACCCCGAGGCGTACGAGGTCACCTTCTTCGTGCTGTACGACCCGCGCGACGACCTCTGTTACCGCGTCGAGGCGCCCTACGCGTTCACGAAGGACGACGACACCCGCGCGGCGCTCCGTCTCCAGGTGCTCCACGACGTTGCCGGCGAGCAGGGACCGCCCCTGGCCGTCGCCAAGGCCGACGAACTCGCCCATATCGACCGCCAGGCCAACGAGCAACTGCGCCGGCGCATCGAGCGCGAACTCGGCAGCGATCGGCACCTCGAATACGACGACAAGCGCTGGGGCGTCGACGTCGAAGAGCTGGTCTGAGAGCGTGATTCCGTGATCCAGGGGTTCCTGGCGCAGTACGGTTCGGCGCAGGACAGCTACTGAACCGGTGTAGTGGCGCGTGCTGTCGAGCGGTGCGAGGCGCGACGTCGGAGCGTCTCGATGCAGACGGGGAGTGAAACGACCCGTGAGCGAGCGCGGCGAGGGCGTTCGACGATCGCCGTCGAGGCGGCCGCGTTCACCCGTTCGCCGTCCAGACCGACCCGAACGAACACAGCCGAGACACGGCAGACGCGAACGAAACGTCGTCGCGGACCCGGTAGCGTTTACCCGTTCTACGCCGTGCACACGCTCATGGACGTCGCGCTCGTCACGGTCGGAGACGAACTGCTCGCGGGGGACACCGAGAACACGAACGCGACCTGGCTGGCCCGTCAGCTCACCGAACGCGGCGCGACCGTCGCGCGGATGCTCACCATCCCCGACGACCGCGCCCTGATCGCCCGCTGGGTCGGCGACTTCGCCGAATCCTTCGACGCTGTCGTCGTCACCGGTGGGCTGGGCGACACGCCCGACGACGTGACGATAGAGGCCGTCGCCGACGCCTTCGACCTGGATCTCGAAGTCCAGCCAGCGGTGCGCGACCGGATCGCCGAGAAAGCGAGACAGTTCCGCGAGGAAGACCCCGAGTACTACGAGACGCACGACTTCGACCTGAACCTGGACGAGACGGCGGCGCTGCCCGAGGGCGCTCGCCCGCTCCAGACGGCCGAGAGCTTCAACCCCGGCTGTGTCGTCGAGAACGTCTACGTCTTCCCGGGGTTCCCCGAGGAGTTGCGCGTGATGTTCGACTCGGTGGCCGACGAGTTCGGCGGCGACGCCGTCTCCGCGTCGGTCGAGACCGCGACGCCCGAGGGGGCGCTGAAGGACGTGCTCGACGGCGCGCGCGAGCGGTTCGACGTGGCCGTCGGCAGCTACCCCGCCCGCCGCGGGAAACCGGGACGGGTGAAGGTCACCGGCACCGACCCCGCGACCGTCGAGCGGGCCGTCGAGTGGGTCGACGAACGGGTGGCCGACGCCGAATCCGAGGAGTGAGCGCCGCGGCGGTCGCTCAGAAGAAGTTCAGCAGGCCGAGTTCGACGGCGTAGTGCCAGACGAGCGCGAGCCAGGCCTCGAAGACGACGGTGCCGGCCGCCGAGAGGGCGGCGAACTCGCGGGTGTCGATCTCGGCGACGCCGGCGGGGACCGTCAGCATGCCGCGGGTGAACAGCAAGGCGTTGCTGACGGGTACGGCCCACTTGCCCCAGCGGTCGAACCAGCGGTCGAAGCGGTCGAGTTTCGACTCGTCGACCCGGAACCACGGCTTCTGCAGCAGCCACTCGCGGCCGCCCCGTTTCGCGAGCAGGAACAGGGCGACCTGGCCCAGGGTCGCGCCGAGGGTCGCGACGACGAAGATGAGCGCGATCGTCGCCCACTCGTAGCCCGCGGACTCGGTCGCGAGGAACTCGATGGCGCCCGGGACGAGCGCCTCGCTGGGGGCGAAATACAGCAGCATCGCGCCTTCGAGGACGAAGATCGGGAGGAGGGCCGGGAGGCCGTACGTGTCGATGATCCGCTGGGCGAACTGCTCGTCGCCGAAGACGAACAGGACGGCGCCGGCGACCGCCAGCAGGAAGAAGAAGCCGGCGACGACGATCAACCCGTAGTCCTCCGCGAACGCTCGCAGCCGGGACCGACGGGTCGAATCGAGTGATGCCATTCACCTGAGCGGTCCGGGCGTGTCGGTCAAATGTCTTCCGCTCGGCGACGAATCGCTCCGGCGGGAACTCCGGCAGTCGCTACCCTGATTACCCCGAGACGACGAATACGGGTATGGACCTGTCACGCCGACCCCGTCGCCTCCGGAGCGACGGCGTCCGTCCGCTGGTGCGTGAGACCGACCTCTCGGCGTCGGACCTCATCGCACCCGTGTTCGTCGACGCGACGACCGACGACCGAGTGCCCATCGAGTCGATGCCCGGCCACGAGCGCGTGCCCGTCGACCAGGCGGTCGAACGCGTCCGCGAAGTCCGGGAGACCGGGGTCGAGGCCGTCATCGTCTTCGGCATCCCCGAGTCGAAAGACGCCGAGGGGTCCCGGGCCTGGGCCGAGGACGGCGTCGTCCAGCGCGCAGTCCGGCGGATCACCGAGGAGACCGACGCCTACGTGATCAGCGACGTGTGCCTCTGCGAGTACACCGACCACGGCCACTGCGGGGTGGTGGAGGACGACGCCCGCGCGGACCCGCACATGACCGTCGACAACGACCGCACCCTCGACCTGCTCGCGGAGACCGCCGTCTCTCACGCCGAGGCCGGCGCGGACATGGTCGCGCCCTCCAGCATGACCGACGGGATGGTCGGCGCCATCCGGGAGGCGCTCGACGACGCCGGCTTCGAGTCGCTGCCGATCATGAGCTACGCGGCGAAGTACGAGTCGGCCTTCTACGGCCCGTTCCGCGACGCCGCCGACGGCGCGCCCGCCTTCGGCGACCGCCGCCACTACCAGATGGACCCCGCCAACGGCCGCGAGGCGATGCGTGAGGTCGCGCTGGACGCCGAGGAAGGCGCCGACGTGCTGATGATCAAGCCGGCGCTGCCGTACCTGGACGTGGTGGCGGACGTGCGCGAACAGTTCGACCACCCGGTCGCCGCCTACAACGTCTCCGGCGAGTACGCGATGCTCCACGCCGCCGCAGAGAAGGGGTGGCTGGACCTCGAAGCGGTCGCCTACGAGTCGCTGCTGTCGATCAAGCGAGCGGGCGCGGACCTGATCCTCACCTACTTCGCCGAGGACGTGGCCGAGCGGCTGTAGCGGTGGCGTCGACGGTGACGGCCAGTCACTCCTCGTCGACCGCCGGGAGCGTCACTCGGACGACGGTCTCGCCGTCGTCTCGTCGATAGTCGAGGCGGCCGTGACAGGACTCGACGGCCCACTTGACCAGCCAGAGACCGAGTCCGGTGCTGTGAGAGAGCTGGGTGAGCGGTCGGTCCGCGAAGACGACGGCCCGCACCTCCTCGGGGATCCCCGGGCCGTCGTCGACGACGTCGATCTCGGCCACGTCGCCCGCTCGCCGACCGACGAGCCGAACGTCGGGCGCGTCGCCGCCGTGGGTCACGGCGTTGGAGACGAGGTTCTCCAGCGCGGCCTCGAGCGGTCCGCCGGCGAGGACCGGGAGCCGGTCGGGCAGATCCGTGGTGACCGTCGCCGACTCGCTCACCGAACGCGCCGCGGTCGCCACCGAGCGAGACAGGTCGGCGACGTCGACCACCTGCCGGTCAGTCTCGTCGTCGAAGGCGCGTTCGACGAGGCGCGCGCGCTCGCTGAGCGTCTCCAGGTCTCGCGCCGCCGAGCGGGCGAGCCGGGCCTGCTCGGCGACCGGACCGTCGGTCATGCGTTCGACCTCGGTCACGCTCCCGAGGATGACCGTCAGCGCGTTGCGGAGGTTGTGACGGAGCACGCGGTGGACCACCGCGTGGTGGCGCTTGCGTCGGTTCCGCTCGGTGATGTCGGTGTAGATCGCCAGTCCGCCCCGGCCGCCGTCACCGTGCTCGTACGGGATCCCGCGGTAGATGAACTGCCGAAGCCCGTCCGCCGTTCGCCGGGTCACCGTGCCGCTGTTGACCTTCCCGTCGGCGGTCCGCTGGTCGAAGTCGACCGCCGCTTCCGCGCGGCCCTCCGGGACGATGAAGTCGTTGAGCGACTCGCCGACGACGGTCTCGGCCGACCAGCCGAACACGGACTCGAACCCCGGGTTCACCGCGCGGACGACCGGCCGCATCTCCACCATCTCCACCTCGACGACCGCGTCGTCGATGAGTTCGAACAGCGCGTCGAACCGCTCGGCGGTCCGGACGTCGCTCGTCACGGTCCCCCGTCGGCGACGGTGAGGAACGGGGGCTCCGGCGACGCGGTCAGGCGACGGGTCGCACCGCCGACCCCCTCGACGGCGGTCGCCAGTTCGACGGCCGGCTGCCCGTCACTGGCTGTCAGCGACAGGACCTGGTCGGCCGCGCCGGCGTAGAAGGCGGCGAAGGAGTCGCTGACGGCGCTGTCGTCGACGACGTTCACCACGGTGTCGGTCGGCCGGAGGACCCCGTCGTCGTTGTCGTATCGAGCGGCCCTGGCGGCCCGCTCGCCGAGGACCTCGATCTCGCCGGCGACGTTCCCGACCACGAGCAGCGGTCGGTCGCGCCGCTCTGCGGTGCGCTCGTTCACCTCGCCCAGCGACCGGCTGTCGA
>Ga0207719_100995_pt1 | contig 9675 bp, 12 predicted proteins | sample A23P1SouthBayCA_2_FD_187279 | JGI IMG/M metagenome (GOLD analysis project Ga0207719, IMG submission 187279) | Aerobic enrichment media microbial communities from Eden Landing Ponds, California, USA - A23 P3 (3) (SPAdes) | ecosystem: Environmental > Aquatic > Marine > Unclassified | place...
CGACGATCACTTGCAGGTCTGTCACCTGGTCCACGAACTCGCACTCGGGGGCCTAGAGAATCAGTTGCACCGTATTATTTCGGCAACTAAGACAGATATAGACTTCACCGTCTGTTATTTTGGTGGCGACCGCAGCCTCGAGAATGAACTGACAGCGGACGACATTCGGGTCGTTCGACTTGAGCATGGGTCGGGCAAGCCGCTACAGAACCTGGCCCCGAAGTCGCTGTGGCGCACTCGACAGTTCCTGCAAGCCGAGGAATTCGACGTGCTGCACACACATGGCTCGGCATACCTCCATGTTTTAGGGCGACTCTGCGCACTCCAAACGGAAACTCAGGTCGTCGGTACCTATCACAACACGGCAGAGAACTTCAACGACGCGATGGTTGCGCTCGAACGCGCCACGCGCCCACTGAGTGCCGTCAACATCGCCGTCTCGAAAGGTGTGGAACGCTCGTTCGCTGGGTCAGCCGCTCGGTATCCCCCGAACGGTGGCCTCACGCGTCGCACGTACACGATATACAACGGTATCAATGTCGGGGAATTCCGCGAAGCAGTCGAAGACGCCGACGCAACCGGGCTCCGGAAACGACTTGGATTCGAGCCATCGGACCTCGTGTTTCTCTGTATCGGACGGTACTCCAGCGAAAAGAACCAACAGGCACTGATAGCGGCGATGGAGGATGTCGTCGAGATGCGCCCCAATGCCAGGCTCGTCTTGGTGGGTTGGGGGCCGATGGAGGAAGAACTAAAACAGGCCGCGGCTGAGCAGGGGATTGCGGATAATATCGTCGTTACAGGGCGTGTACCAACCGTTCATGAGTATTACGCGATGGCTGACGTATTTGTCCTCCCGTCGCTGACCGAGGGGCTGAGCGTCGTCCTTCTTGAGGCGATGAGCGCAGGTCTCCCAATCATCGGGACAGACGTCGCGGGAACAGGCGAAGCAGTCGTCCACGGGGAGACCGGACTAGTCGTCCCGCCGGACTCCAGGCGTCACTTGAGCCACGCGATGGAACAGCTCTGTGACGGCGACCGACGCCGGGAGATGGCAGCAAATGGCCGCAAACGAGTCCAAACAGAGTTCTCGATAGACAAGACAGCATCCCTGTATACCGATTTATACCGACAAATACAATTACCAACCACAGGCGACACAGGTAGACAGCGTCGAACAACGGAATAAATATACCAATAGCGTGATTACTAATTGACGTGAATCGGGAAGGAATCAGTCGCCGGTCGACGCTTACAACGTTCGCCGCTGGGATGACTGCGTTAGCGGGCTGTGAGCACCTCCAGACTGATGAGCAGCAGGGACAAACCGTGCCGGAGACAGCCACGACAATGCGGCACGGCGTCGAGGGGGTACAGATGCAGGCAGCGTGGGACGGGCGAGTTGTGCCCGTCGCACCTGGACTCGGGCCATCAGATGCCATTGACCCATCGGAGACTGATACCCCGCTATCCGACGCCGTGTCAATAATTAACGAAGTCGGAGAAAAGCCCGGCAAGGGTGCGGTTCTCCTCCCGCCACAGCGGATTACACAGGACGAGCCGGTCCGACCGTCCCAGTTCATACAGTTCCTCGGGTGGGGGCCACAGACCAGCAACGTCACATTCACCAACCTCTCCGAGGACGGCTTCCGCGTGACTGCGCTTAAAGAAGGCAAATTCGTCTACTTAGATGGGTTTACTATCTCCGGCGCAGACATACAACGACGCGAAGGTGGGTCAGCCATTCACTTCACGAACGATGAGGCATCTCCCAAACAGTTCAACATCGGCTATATTGCGTTCCGGGACTGGATTGATCCGGTTCTTGACTTCGAAAACGGGTCGCCGTACGGTTCCACATGGCGACATCTCGATTTCGGTTGGAACAGTAACCGCGGCCGGGAGATCCTCCTCAGAAAGAACCAGAGCCTGATGGGCACACAGATTGACTATATCAGCGCCGGGAACGCTACCGGAGACGCAGTATTGTCGACGAATTTTGCCGCCGCCCGAATCAAGATTGGATTTATTAATATAGGCGGGTCAGCAGGTCAGGCGGCGAACATAACCTCCGCCCGGAACGGTCGGATATATATCGACGGCATCAATTTCGAATCCGGCGTCAGTACCGACAAGCCAATCGTAGAATTGCAGGGGCAGGCGCCTATCCGACTCGGACACGTCCAGAACACTGACGCCACAGTCGACTCTATCGTCCGGCTCACGGAAAACAACGCCAACAAAATAATTGAACACGTCCGGAATCTCAGTAGCTTCGGTGCCAGCGTCCGCACCGGGAAAATAGACCTCGCCAACGAACCTGCTGGCCCGTCGTACTACTTCGGAACCACTGACGACGTCAGCAACTCCGCCAGAGCTACCACGAACCGGTTCTGGGCCTTGGGTGATATGCAAGCCGCCGATGGAGGTTCCCGTGCTGACCGGAATGTACCCAGTTACAGCGGAGCCAATGCTGACGACCTGTCAGCAGGAGAAATCGGTGTCGACACGGATCCGGACGGGAGCGTGGGGCCCTGCCTTGTTTTCAAAGATGACGATGGTAAACTACATCGGTGGGACAGCGAACCAATGCGTTAGGTCAAGAAGTCACTCTTCTAGAGGGAGTCTGGATCGATTGGCGTGTGTCAGCGTCGGATGTCGCATGATGTAATAGCTGGAGAACGGGCGCTGTGGGTCACCTTTCACGACGGCTTCCTCAAACTCTGGCCACTTCGAGGCTGCCAGCTCAAAAATAGTCTTGCACCGCTGTCGATCCCCGGACTGAATTCCTTCCGGCCCATTCCCCCACTTCCAGCTACCAGGGTTCTTTGCATACGGTGCCATGAAATTAAACAACTTCTTCATAGTTGATTCCTCGCCAGGGTCAGTCGGAGCGTTGAACGAGTACAGGTCCACTCCTTGGACCCGCGCAACTTCAGCTGTGAGTGACAGGGCCTGAAGATTAAATATAGTATAAAAATATGCTTCCTCACGGTTAAGTTCCTGTTTCATGTATCCAGCATCGGCGGTTTGCTTGGTGTAGTCGTTCCACGGCCGATCTTTGTCGGTGTAATACTCCTCACCCTGTTCCAAGTTGAGGACTGTGTGACCCTTTGGCACCTCAGTTTCGGCACGCCAGACAGAGAAGATTCGATTCAGGAGTTCAACCTCATTGAGATAGGCAGCTGTACTCGAGTAGAACGCTAAGCGCCAGCTCCAGTGGTTGTCCCGCATGGTGTATCCAGCGGGTGGCATCGATTCCATCAATTGCCTGACCCAGGTCTGGAATGCCGCTTCGCCGTTCTCGGCAACGTCATCAGTCCACGGCATCGTTGGCTCAACATCACTCCAGTACGGATGATTTCGCAAGAACGACGCTCCCCACCAGAGCTTCGGGGTGAGGACGTGGAGACGAAGTTCTGGACCGACATTGAGGGCATCGCCATTTGGTGCCATGTACGTCTCAGGCGCCAGACACCAGTGGTGGAGCAGGTCGATAGCTCGCTCGGCATAGCGGTCACGTCCAGTAAAATAGTACATAAGGCCGAGGTCGAGCACCCCGTCACCCATTTGATTCAGTGCTCGGTAGTCATCGCGCTCGTGGAGTCGTGCCACGAATCGATGGGCCGGATAGTCATTGTCCGTGTTGTCGACGACACTGCGCGGAGTCATGTTCATCGCCGTTCCAGCGCCATCTTCAAGAGCCTCGAATGCGGTGGCCCACGGATCTTCGCCCGCTCGCACCTTTTTCCGTATCGCCTCCATCTCGGTTGCTGTGTTATAGATGAAATTTTGTTCTTCAGCCGCCTCTACCTCGGTTGACGGGGCACCGGCTGCATCTTGCGTCTCCGGTGACTCAGTGCTGTCGAGGGATGGCGAGTCTGAGCCAGATCCGGTTAGATACACTACAGTCCCGACCGCTCCACTGCCCACCAAACCACCAGCTATGACGAGCTTTCTTCGGGAAATACCAGTATTCGAAGAGAGGTCAGCCTCCAAGCTGGAGTCGTTTCCTGGCATCTTAATGTGAGCGAAATAGCAAACCGGGTTATTAGTTATAAACGGGCTTCTGTCTGGTATTGACATCCTCCCGCGTCTGAAGACGCGGGAATCCCGACCGCCGGTGGGATATTGTGGTTTACGACGTAGCCTCTTCTCGTGGTGCAAAGCAGCCGCTCTCTGAATCGAACAGGTACACCGATGGCTGTGCCAACCAGCCGTTACTCCTATCTCCCCCGTCACAGGCGAGACTCGGAGATACTTTTTGTCAGATATTCTCAACGCCGTTCACATCCGCGTTCGCTACCGTGCCACACTCATCGCAGACATACAACCCGCGTTCAACGCGGTTCGTATCACGCTCCCGTCCACAGCACGGACACGTCTTTGAGGTCTCTCGTTCTGAAACTTCTTCTACCGCGATACCCGCTCCTCCGCCTTGTAGGTCAGCAAATCAGTGAATCGGTCGAACGCCCACGAGTGCAGATCAAGATTGCCGTGTGGTTCCCATTGGTCACCCGTCCAGACGGCCCGTACCTGTTGGACACTCTCCACGGGGGAAAGGTCGACGTCGGGCCGGGTCTGGTATTCACAGAAGAGGAAGTCCGACCAGTAGTCCTTGAGGTTCGACCCTTTGGAAAGCCGGACGCGACCGTATTGGGTGTCGAGGTTGAAGCCAGCGGCTTTGAACGTGATCGTACTTCGTGGGTGGTCATCACCGTGTTTGCGGTAGCCGGGCGGGTTCGCGTTCGTGTGGAGATAGATTGTTTCGCCATCGACCGATTTCTCAACACTAGCTATCTCAATATCTGACTGCTCCGACAACTAAGACGTCTTCTCAGACCGGGTCTGCTTGTCGTTACTGATGAATCGGAGCGCAAACCGAGTATCAACAGGATGGTGCAGCTGCAGCACCGGCGGGGTATCAGTCATCTATGATCACTGAACCACTCGGGAGCGCCTGTGTACTCCGCCCAGCACTGTTTGTGACACGGTTCGCCACGCGGGTCCAGTCCAGATCGACTTGCTCACCGCACGAATCACACTCCGCGCTGTGGCCATGCATCCGGTCATCAGCTGGGGGGCCTTTCGTTTCGATGTACAACTCGGGCAGTGCTCGTGGCGTCAACCGGATGAGTACCTTTTCGCGGTCGATCTCGTCGCGTTTCTCTGGTGTGTATGTGAGGACCCAGTCCTAGCCCTCTTTACCGTCGCCGGCCGGCCCGAGCGAGTTCGTTTGTGCGAGTTCATCCGGGATATAGTGCCACTCGTTGTCTGCGAACCGGGGGTAATGTCCTTCTAACCGAGGATTTTCAGGATTAATATCGTTCTCACTCATAGCCCCTGGGCCTCCTGGAACGCGTCGTCGATCACGTCTTCACTTGGCGCGTTCAGGTACGGTTCAATCGCAGCGAAGCTGTCCCACCCACCGACGGCCATCACAACTCGGGGATTCATTTGTTCGTCGACGAGCAGGCGCTGGGCGAACCGGCGGCGAAGGTCATGACTGGAGACCTTCCGAAAGTCCTCGTCGCCGGTCTCCTAGGCAGCTCGATCGGCCGTCTGTCGGACCACGGCTCGGACACCTGGTTGTTTCAAGTCGATAAGAGGGTCTTTTGGTGCAATATTGTGTTCCCGCTGGTAGCGGCGAAGGTCACGCTCGACGTCATTGGGCAGGTAGGCATCGCGAGGCTTCCCGCCGCCACCAGTGGTGTCTTTCCCAGTCTCGACGCGCAGGCGGAACTGGCCACTGTCTGTTTGCTTCACGTTGATCGGTCGGACTTGTGGTATCTCGAAAGCGCGCAGGCCGACGAAGGCGCCGAGTTGGATGATGATATCGTCGCGCTGGCTGGTTGTGGCCCGCCGGAGGCCTTCGATCTCGTTGTCGGTGAGCCAGACTTTGTGTTCGTTCCCGCCGGTGGCTTCGACGCGCATTACGATTACTTATTATTCCGTAACCAAAGTATCTGCTGGTTGGTAGAAACGGGGCTTTCACACCGGGTTTCGAGTGTAAATTGAGGATGTTTGTTACGACCTATCGAACAAGTCGGTACTATCCCATTGTTAGCTTAGACCCTAACGTTCTTACCTGTTAGGATACAAACTAACAATTATCGATGGGCGATGATGTTGTGGTGCTGGAAGATGAGATTCAAGCCTACGATGACGGGACTGTCGCTCGAGTACGCGTCCTTGAGGTTCCCGAGTCTGACCAGTACCCAGACGGCGTCAAGTATGCGTTCCACTATGGAGTAGCAGGTGCTGCAGACCCCATCATCCGGTTCGACAATCATCACGGGCCACATGAACTGCACATCGCGGGACAAGTCTTTGAACTCGAATTCGACGGACTCCAGCCACTGTATCAAGCGTGGCGTGCTGCACTCCCGCCCGAGAAACGCATCGACTGGTAGTAACTACACACTTACACACGACCCCATGACCCGAACACTCCACATCACGATTGGTACGCGACCCGACCGTAGCGGCCTCGAAGATACCCTTGCAGCAATCGATGAGGGCGAAGACGTTGAGGCAAACCCGTCTCGGCTGAGTATCGAAAGTCTCGCGACGTTCGGCCGTCTCTTCCGACCGACGAATCTGACACTCTTAGAAGCAATTGTCGACCACGAACCGGACAGCATCCGCGAACTCGCACGCATCGTGGACCGCCACCCGCCTGAAGTGACTGCAAACGTCCACGAACTTGCTGACTATGGGCTGATCGAGCTCAAGGACGAGGGCCGAGCGAAACGGCCCACCGTCTGGTACGACGAATTCGAGTTTTCTGGTGATGTCCCACTGCAGGGACTCGATACCGGCAATGATACCCCAATTGCGCCGTAACCTCTGCTCTTGCACCTGCCTATCTTATTTTCAGTATTCGAATACACTCCTCTGTAGCGGATTGTTGGTGAGTTGGAGTAGAAGCTGGCAGTCACAGCGGGCAAGGGTGGCGCGACCATCCGTCCGCTCGCGTGGGCTGTCCACACCCAGACCTGGCAAATATACTGAGGACAAGCCGCCCGTGTTCGTTCTGGTTAACCGAGGAACGACGACTGCTACGTGCTGCCAGCGAAATTCGTCACAGAATCGCCGTTCGACTCCTGCCCTCCAAGCATGAAGAGAAGCTGTTGACCGTCTCTACCGATGGATTTCGAGCCTACGACCCGATAGAGGCCGACGACGAATTCGACCGCGAATATATCGTCCACGGCGACGGGGAAATTGTATCCGCTTACCCTGTGGTATCGTCGGCATCGGACAGTAGAATTCGCCCATCGCCATGGATGTGAATCAGATACCCACTATACTCGAATGTCACTGTCCGACGAGCCGTATTCATTACATCGCCTTGCTGAGGGCCAAACAGGAGTGTCTCAACCGCCCCAATCTCGATAGTATCGTATAACGGCTCGTTACGAAGCATTTCCATTGGCCGCTCACCCAGAATGGCAACGGCCTCCAAAATCACGACACTCAAGTCTCGGTCGCCATCCGGGTCATACCGCTCAACATGCAGCGTTGATTTGTCGCGGTAGAACTCTCCCATCTCCTCTGGGATTTGGTCTTGGCACTCTGACATTGGACTACGTCCAGTTGCTCTGGATATATAACCTATGGATAACTCCGTACGCGTATCACTACCAGACGCCACTGTATTTGAGGTTTCATTCAATCTGATCTACCCAGCGGCCACCCTTTGCTTGAGCGGTCCACTACCTATGCGGTATGTAACAATAGCAGGATCTGTGACGGTCCTTCAGCACGTTACAGGCGAGCAGACGGTTTCGCACTTTCATTCTCGTCAGGGCCAGTCTGGCGGGAGCTCGTCAGCATGGTTTTCCATCAGATCGAGTAACGGCTTGATCTCGTCGTAGTTCGGCCCTTCCGATATCGTGCCGGTGTCCTGATCCCACTCAATGTAGCCAGCCTTCTCGAGTCGCGGCAGGTGGTTATGGACAAGTCGGTACACAACCAGATCTTGGTCTAACTGATGTCGCATGGGTCTCGTGCTCGCGATGATAGGCCACTGGCACTCCGCCGCAATTCATATAATGTATGCAGAGTTAGAAGCTAGTAAGCCATGTCTCGAACCACTGCCACCATTCCGGATGATCTAACGGACCTCATGGAGGGGGCGGTCAAAGCGGGCATCTTCGAAAATAAGAGCGACGCAATCCGCCATGTACTCCGTGAATACTTCGAAGAACACGAGAATGCACGGGTTGCGGCTGCTGTCTCATTGTATGAAGAGGAGCGAATTACGCTCGGGACTGCTGCTCGGCTTGCTGGGTTTAACCGCTTCGAGATGCGAGACATCCTTCGCGAGGAGGGTGTTGAACTTCGATTTGGACCGGAGGACATGGACGCCGCACGCGATGAAATAGACGTGGCTCGGAATCTCGAATGACAGGTGTGCCTGCTAAGGCGACCGTTCTCAATACAACTGTTCTATCGAACTTCGCGCAGGTGGATCATATCGAACTCATAGCGGACCTGCCACGACTCGTCACGGTTCCTGCTGTCCAGATGGAACTCACTGAAGGAGTTGAAACACATCGCTATCTCGAACACGCATTAACTGCGCTTGAAGAAGATATTCCTGTCGTTGAGCCATCAGCGGAGGCACACCAAATCGAGCAGTCTCTCTTGGAAACGCTTGACCCAGGTGAGGCTCAAGCACTGGCAGTTGCAGACGACGTTGCTGGAACGGTGATCACCGATGATGGTGATGCACGTGCGACTGCGAATCACCGGGGCATCGAACTAACTGGCTCGATTGGGTTGCTTGTCCGTTCTGTTGAGGATGATCGAATTACAGCAACGACCGCAGACACGTATCTTAAACGCTGGATCGACGAGGCTGGGTTTCACTCACCCGCCCGGGATCTCGATGTGTTCCTCGACGAATAGCGTCAGCATGAACGACTGATATCCCGATCACGCTTAGTGCAGATCTGGGTGGTGGCTGGGTTCGAGTTGCGGTGGTTATTCTCTCAATCGTCGATAATTGTCACTGTCAGCGTTCTCTTCGACCGTGAAATCTCGGCCTGCTCGTAGGGTTCATCGATCTTCCTATCCTACCCGTCTGCGTCGTCAGCCCATTGCTCGGCCGCGTCGACGGCGATCGCGTCGTTGGCGATGCCGACTCTATTCTCAGCGAACCCATGTGGGATTGAAGCCCCAGCAAGGTTATTGCGCTGAACAGTGCCAACTCTGTTTCAGACGAACCCATGTGGGATTGAAGCTATCTATACGAATAGGGCCCACGCCCTGTCCCCTGCCGGGAGCTGTGCCGGCGCCGCGGCAGCTGCTGCCCAGCGGCAGCACCAAGGCCCTCGGTTCAGTGCGTTGTCTCTCGTCTCTCGACAGTACCGCTCTTGGAAACCTTGCCTTTCTGGCGATAATCAACACCTGGATTGGTTTCAGGTGTTGCGTTGGTTAGTTTGCTCATCCTAGTTTGAGTGTTCACATACACCACTGTTTCCGGAGTAACATGCCTACGCTGGGCTGACCGGCGCCACGTACTGGCTCTTAACTTTCTCTCCTTCCCGCCACTGGAGGTAGTAGTACTCCCGATCGTCGATTGTCTTCACCGTCAGCGTCCCCTTCGAGCGTGCGATCTCTGCCTGCTCGTACGCGTCGTCTATCTTCTCCTCCCAGTCGTCCTCG
>Ga0207719_100997_pt1 | contig 9657 bp, 10 predicted proteins | sample A23P1SouthBayCA_2_FD_187279 | JGI IMG/M metagenome (GOLD analysis project Ga0207719, IMG submission 187279) | Aerobic enrichment media microbial communities from Eden Landing Ponds, California, USA - A23 P3 (3) (SPAdes) | ecosystem: Environmental > Aquatic > Marine > Unclassified | place...
GATCACGTCCGCCGGTACCGGAAGCATGGCCGCGCTCGACGCTGAAGCGTTCCTCGAGACGCTCCAGGACGAAGACGAACCGACGGCAACCGCGACAGCGTAACTGCCCCGAGCGATCCATGAGCCGCTCGGAGAGCCTCTCCTCGACCCGATAGCCCAGATGTAGTGGTCCTGGCCGTCGATCCGAATTACCGTTCCGTCAAGCGCGATCTGATTCGGATATCTCCCAGATGCTGGCTGTAGATCGGCTTTCTGCACCCAATCGCGGATGGCTTTCCGGCTGCGTTGGACACCACACTTTCGAGCAATTTGATGGTCACTTCCCTCTATTTGATATTCTTTACGGTCAATATTATCCTCCTTGTCTTATATTTATTTATACGTTTGTACTTTCATCCATAGAAATCGAAAGAATCTGATTTTATCATCGACATCGGCCAGTTTATTATTTGGTTTCCCTCTTTTTCTCTTTCAATTTGTGGATTCTGATTTTAATGCAGTTGATATCAACAGGGTGGCCACCTCACGGAGATAATAATCACGGGCGACAGATTGGCGTGCTTCGTTGTTTTCGAGAAGAACAAACTGAGTCTTTCGGGTCTATACTGCATCACGAAGGAAGTGAATCTCACGTACATCGAGGGACACGATATCGATCTCGTTGTCGTCGGCACTCACGGACGAACCGGCTTCGACCGATACGTGCTGGGCAGCATCACTGAGTATCTCGTCCGAACGTCACCTATCCCAGCATTGACAGTCCCAGCCCCTAACCCTGACACTGGAGAAAGTCACTGAAAAATAGATGGTCTTCGGGACGTTTTTGAGTACTCTGACTGTGTTTTCACCACCCATAATAACTGAGAGAGGCCGTGGTGAATCGCCGGACAGTGCGCGATTTCACGGTGTCACGGTTCGCTTGATGTTGTGAACGACACACTTCAGGACAATTTCACGGAACTCACGAAACCATGCTCGCGCACGGATGGCGTCGCCGAGCGTGCGCTTGATCGTCGAGAAGACGGTTTCACACGTCGATCGTTGGCGGTAGCGAGGCCCATCGATCCGCGCGTTGTGCGCGTGATCGATGGGCCGGAACTCGCGGTGTTTGATCAGTGGTCTCACGCCCTCTTCGCGGAGGTTCTCGCGTAACTCCATCCAATCATAGCCCTTGTCCGCAGCGAGGCTGGCGAGGTCGCCCGCGTTGCGGCGGGCGACCTGCCAGCCGAGCTGTGTGTCGTGGCGTTTCTCGGTCGTACAGTGAACGTCTATAATCGCGTGGCTTTCTGTGTCGACGAGCGCAGTCGTTTTGAGCGTCTGGACGCGGTAATTCGTCCGCCGACAGTAGTGTTTGCTGGCGGTTTCGCGGTCGAAGAACGTCGCGTCGATCGCGGCGTGACCGCTCGGCTCGTGCAGCTGCGCCGAGAGGCGCAGCAGCACTCGCCAGAGTGCTGTCTTGATCCTATCAAACCACTTGACCAGCGTCGAGTGGTCGGGGAGATCGGCCTCGACGCGACCGATCTCCCCGAGTATTTGTGGCATCTCGCTCAGCAGATCGAGTGTTTCCCGGTACGACTTCTCCAGGTAAACCCGCAGACAGTGCAGCGACACCACCGCGTACTCGGCGAAGCCGCCACCCCCTTCGGGGGCGGCGACTTCGCCTCGCCCACCAACAGCGTTTTTAGCTAACTGAACCGCTTTCTTCGTGAAGCGGGAGATCTTCGACATAGGCATCGGCGATTTCCCGCTTCACTTTCCTAGCTCTGACGGTCGAAGCCAACGCCGTACAGCGATTCACCAGAGCCCTGAGAGAGTAAAGACGTGCGATTTCAAAGATAGAACCGGACCACCTGCATCCCCGATTGAAACCTTTCGAGAGTATGGCTCGCCCTAATTCAGACACGACCTCCTCGGAACCCTGGTATGCGACACCGACTGACGAGATCTTCTCGGCGTTAGGGACCGACGAAACGGGGCTTTCGTCCGACGAGGCAGATCGCAGACTCTCTGAGTACGGACTAAACGCGATCCACGAGGCCGAACGGACAGCAGCCCTCAATCTACTTCTCTCCCAGTTCCGTAACCCGCTCATCTATCTTCTCGTCGTGGCGTCACTTTTGTCACTCGGCACCGGATTCATTCCAGGTGGTGAGCCGAGTTATACTGAGGCGGTGTTCATCGTACTCATCATCGCTGCTAACGCCGTGTTCGGATTCGTTCAGGATTATCAGGCCACCCGGTCTATCGAAGCACTTCGTGAACTCGCAACTCCGGACGCGACCGTCCTCCGTGACGGAGAGAAACGGTCAATCGACGCAGAACAGCTCGTCCCGGGAGATGTCATCTATCTCGGACAGGGGGACGCGATCCCGGCCGACGCCAAAGTACTCGACGCCGAGGAGTTACGGACGAACGAGTCCCCACTCACGGGAGAGAGCACGCCCGTCGAGAAGACAACCGGGACCGTAGACGAAGACACGCCGCTGGCCGAGCGCCGCAACATGGTCTACAAGAACACGACCGTCGTGAAAGGCCGAGGCAGAGCGGTTGTCGTTAAGACGGGTATGGAGACGGAGGTGGGTGGGATCGCCTCCCAGCTGGGCGCGGCTGACGCCCGGCAGACGCCGTTCCAGACCGAAGTTGCGCATCTCGGCAAGCAGATCGGAGGCCTCGTCGTTTTCCTGATTGTCCTTGTCGTCAGTGTCCAGTTCCTGTTCACGGCGACAGAGCCGACCGCGATTCTCCTCGTTGGCATCACCCTCGCCGTTGCGGGCGTTCCGGAGGGGCTACCTGCAGTCGTGACGTTCACGCTGGCACTGGGCGCACGGGAGATGGTCGACCGGAATGCGCTGGTCAGACGGCTGCCAGTCGTCGAAAGCCTCGGCTCGGTCGATGTTATTGTCACGGACAAGACGGGTACGGTGACGGAAAACGAGATGACAGTGACGCGGCTCTACACCTCGGGAGCTGTCATCGACCTGTCCGAGTCGAGTCCGAGTTCGGCGACCGGTGACGGTGACAGCCAGCAGGTTGCTGCTAACGGCGATCAAAGCCATGATTCGGACGTTGCTCCGCTGTTGCGATGTGGGACACTTTGCAATAACGCGGAGCGGACGGACGATGGCGAGTATCGCGGTGAGCCAACCGAAATCGCGCTCCGGCGGATAGCGGACGACGCGGATATCCACTCGGCCGGAGAGCGGATCCGAGAGATCCAGTTCTCCTCGGAGCGAAAGCGGATGACCGCCATCGTCGGAGACGGAGAGCCGACGGCCTACATGAAGGGCGCACCTGAAACCGTCTTGGACCGATGCGACTCTGTCCTCGAAGACGGCGACATATCCGAACTCACCGACAAAAAACGACAGGAAATTCTCGACGAGACACAGTCGTTCGCAGCGGACGCGCTCCGTGTGTTGGGATTCGCGTCCAAGTCCGTTGACGACCCGTCGGCCGACGCGGATCAAATCGAGGACGAAATGGTGTTTCTCGGCTTACAGGGGATGCTCGATCCGCCCCGAGAGGAAGTCGCGGACGCGATCGCCGACTGTTGGTCGGCTGGCATTCGAACAGTATTGGCGACTGGGGATAATCTCACAACGGCACAAGCCGTCGGCGAGCAAATCGGACTCGATCCGGATGGTGCCCTCACGGGGGGTGACGTCACCGATCAATCCGACGACGAACTCGGGCAAACTATCGAAGACGTGGACGTGTTCGCCCGAGTCGAACCGGATCACAAGGTGCGTATTCTGAACGCGCTCCAAGACAACGGACACAACGTCGTGATGACCGGCGATGGTGTCAACGACGCGCCGGCACTCACGCAGGCCGACGTTGGGGTGGCGATGGGGAAGCGGGGCACCGACGTCGCTCGGCAGGCGTCTGATATGATTCTGCAGGACGACAACTTCGCGACGATTCGCGACGCCATCCGAGAGGGACGAGGCATCTTTGAAAACGTCCGTAAGTTCGTCAACTACCTCGTCTCGACCAACACCGGCGAGGTACTGGTGGTGTTTCTCGGCGTGTTACTCGGAAGTTTGCTCTTCCCGGCACAGTTCTCGGGGACATCGCAGGCGTTGATCTTGACACCGATCCTGATTCTCTGGATCAACCTCGTCGCGGATACGCTTCCCGCGCTCGCGCTGGGTGCAGACCCACACGCGGATGGACTCATGGATCGTCCCCCGCGACCTACTGACGAAGGGGTGATCAACACACGCGTACTCGTGTCGATACTGACGATCGCGGTTCTGTTAGCAGTGACGGGGTTGGGGATATTTTTCTCTGCGCTCGACCGCACGGGATCGCTTCTCCGTGCTCAGTCGATCCTGTTTACGTTCATCGTAGTCGTGGAGCTGATCCGCATCCAGGTTATCCGCTCACGGTACGACCAGACGCTTCGCTCGAATCTATAGCTCGTTGGTGCAATCGGCGTGTCACTCCTCGTCCAGCTCGCAGTCCTGTACACACCGCTTCACGACTTCTTCCGAGTCGTTCCCCTCACCCTCGTCGAGTGGGAATGGATCGCCATCGGGTTCGCTGTGTTCCTCCTGCTCAACGTGGTCGTATCCGCGCTAAATAGCCGAATCTTCGAATCCCGGACGGCAGAGTAGCCGCAACCACAAGAACGACGACGGGTCGGTGTCCGATTTCGGGTTCGCTGCCGATCTCTCTCTGTCTTCCGCCTATTCGAATTCGCCTTCGATACTCACCTCTTTCGGCCGTCACTGGGTCCTTCTCGCTCTGCTTTCACCTCGTGGCTATGATGCAGGTCGATAGTGGGGTACCGAGTCGTCGCCTGACTGGAGGCTGACCGCGTCAAGTTGATGCCTGCTGGTCGAGGGGGTTCTCAAGTTCGCCCATTACCGCTTCGAGGGCGCCCGTCGCCGTGAGAAGTTCCACGACTTCACCGTCTTCCATGACGAGCGCGGGTTCCTGATCCTCGGCCTGGAACTGATCGAACGCGTCGCTGACGTTCGTCTCCGCCGCGAGCGTCATCGGAGGTGCCGCAATCTCGGTAAAGGTGACGTCGCCGTCCACGAGATCCTCGTAGTGATCGATGATCGACGGAGCGTACACGATCCCATGGAAATCCGTCAACCCTTCACCCGCTAGCGGAAATCGTGTGTGAGGCGTGTTTCGGATGCGGTCGAAGTTCTCGCCGACCGAGAGCGTGGTCGAGAGTGCAATGACGTCGTCCGCCGGAACCGTAATCTCGCTCACCGAGACTTCGCCGATGTCGAGTGCGCCAAGGACTTCGTCGCGCCGCTCCGCTGGAAGTTCGCCCTCTTCGAGAAGCGAGTGCAGCCGATTGCGGTGCTGGGCTCGTGATTCGAGGACTCCTTCTTCGGTTTCGACACTCCCCGGTCATCTGGATGCCGAACAGCTTGAGCGTGGCCTTGGCGACCCAGTCGCCGAGCGTAATAAGCGGGGAGATGAGCCAGTCGAACCAGTACAGCGGCGTCGCTCCGTACCGGCACACCATCCGGGAGCGCTCGCCCCCGAGGTAGGTCGGTGACTGTTCCCCGTGGGTGAGATGCAGGAGGTTGATGATCCCGAATGCTATTATCGCACTCGCCCGACCGACGCGAGCGGTGTGGTGGCGAAATACGGTTCGAACAACGCCGCCAGCGCCGGTTCAGCGACGATCCCGGCCGCGATACTCGATGCCGTAATCCCGACCTGGCACACCGTTTTGAGTTCCTTGAGATAACCAGTGTGTCGTTGGACTGTTCACCCTCCCGTGGCGGTTCTCGATGAATGATCGATGTAGCCTGCTCACGGAGCAGATATTCTGTATAAGTAGATGGTACAGAGTGCGAGGATAGCCTCAGCTACCTTCGCTGCGACGGCCAGCGGGTTCAGGTTCCCCCGCATATAGAACGCGTCAAAGCTGAAACCTTGGAACACAAACAGCGCGAGAATAGTGACAATGGCGTATCCCGCAGCGACAAGAAACAGCTCAGGTCGCCAGTATCGGCTACTGTACAGGAGGACCCCGCCAAGAAACCCAAGGCCATTCAGAATAAACAGGGTCCCTAGTGTCTGACTGAAGCCCATGACACGTGGCCCGAGCAGTAAGTGGATGCCAGCAGTGGTAAGAGTGGCCACGATTGCGAGGTACCCGACTGGATGCGATGGGAGCGTAAAAAACGAGTCCTGGCGTTGTGTCGATTGAGCGACCATAATGCGGAATCATCCCCGAGGTGTATTAAATCCATATGAGTCTCCCAACACTTCGGGAATCAGACAGAATGATGACTCACAAACGCAAACGTACGGGACAACGCCTGAGCCAGAGTTCGGGGCTTGGTCACTAGTTACAGTCCCAACATCGACCGAACCCGTTCTATCAACCCGCCCTGCTGATCGAATATCCGTGTCATCTCCTCGTCGGTCAATTCGAAATCGAAGATCGAGAGGTTGGCTTGTAGATGGGGGCGGCTCGACGCTTTCGGAATTGCGGCGACCTGTTGCTGCTGGATGAGCCAGCGGAGCGTCACCTGTGCTGGCGATTTCCCGTACCGGTCACCAATCGTCGCCAATGTGTCGTCGTCATTGACGCGCCCTTTCGCCAGCGGACTGTAGGCCGTCAGCATGATATCGTGATCGATGCAGTACTCCAGAAGATCTGCCTGGTCAGTGTAGGGGTTGTACTCGACCTGATTCGTACAGATCGGTGTCTCAGAGGCTTCACGTGCGTTTGCAAGCTGGTCTACCGAGAAGTTGCTTACTCCGATATGTCGAACTTCTCCAGCAGCCTGGAGTTCGTTCATTGCCTCGATGGTTTCCTCAATCGGGACGGATCGACTCGGCCAGTGGATTAGCAACAAATCGATAGCCTCGAGGCCAAGCTTTTGGCGACTCTCTCTGGCGACCCGCTTGGTCTCCTCGTAGTCGAGGTTTGTCCGCCAGACCTTGGTCGTAATGAACAGGTCGTCTCTACTGACAGCCGTGTCTGCGAGTGCCTGCCCGATCGCAGTCTGGTTCTCGTAGTACTCGGCCGTATCGATGTGGCGATAGCCAATCTCCAGACCCTGAGAAACCGTCTCAGTACAGGTCCGGCCACGCAGGCGATAGGTTCCCAGCCCGAGTGCCGGGACCTGTGCCCGATTTGTGTTGACGTATTCCACAACGGGGCTTGGATCGACTGCGAAAAAGCTCCTGTGCCGACGGTCGTGACTGGTCTGTACCCCAACTGGAGACCATACCCCAACTTGCTTTTTGCTGGTGGCCGTACCCGATGACAGATGCGTGTTGGCTTGAAGCAGTTCAAACAGCCGTTGTGCTACGTGATGGCGCTCCTATACGTCGTTGCGGGGAGCTTGCATTTCGTCGTGCCGGACCTGTACGTCCAGATCGTGCCGCCGACCTTGCCCGCACCGCTCGCGCTGGTGTATCTGTCTGGCGTCGCCGAAATCGTCGTCGGGCTCGGCCTGTTGGTGCCACGAACGCGCTCATACGCCGCATGGGCGACAATCGCGTTGCTCGTTGCGATCTTTCCCGCGAACATCTATATGGCTGTGTCGATGGTCACCATCGAGGGTGCGCCCGGTGGCGGCGATCCCTCATCGCTGGCCCGCTGGGCCCGGTTGCCGCTTCAGGGCGTGTTGATCCTCTGGGCCTACTGGTACACCGACTGAGCGCGGAAATTACCCGGAGTGACTGACTATTGGTAGGTGTCTGAAATCGGTACGAATTATCGAAGAAATTCGATCTAGTCATCCAGTCGCCATCGATAAAGTTTCCAGACCCAGCCACAGGTGGTGTCTATCTGCCATCATCCTCGTCGAGCGTGCCGACAGCGTCGTCAAGATCCTCGATGTCTTGCGATGCCTGTTCCTCATCGATGCACTGAAAGATGCCCTCGAAGACCCCGCAAACGACGAGGAGTTTCGTCGCCGGCTCACCGATACCTACTACGACGACCGCATTGACTACGACACCATCGAAACGATCCTCGGCCGCGAGGAGGCGATGCGATTGAAACTTCTCCGGGAATCAACTTATTCGACGCCCCACATACCCGAACTCGAGGACGACCTCCTGGGTGATGATGCCTTCTATGATCGTGAGGTCTCCGAATGGACGGGCACTCCTTCGTCTGATTCGGACGTATCGCGAACGTGACGATGCCGGAGCACGCCGATACCGTTGTTGACACGAATGTATTGCTGAATCTCACAACACCGGTCGTTGACGGGCAGTCTCACAGGCACCCTCTGGCAGGGACCCGCTCAAAGTCCTACTCGCGGCATTCTTGTTTCATTGCCTGCTGCTCTCGCCCGGGAATTTGGAGCGCTCCATACACGTCCTTGCCAATATCAATAGTAGCCATGTGGTTATTTATCCGTCGTGTGAATTAGGGGCAACGCGGATTGTAACGGAGCGGAGAACCTGCGTCAGAAGATAACCCCAGGAGGAGAGGAGTAGCCGCTGTGTGGCACAGCCATCGACGCACTTGCTCGACTCAGAGAGTAGGGTATTCGCCTCACGAGAACAGGTCATGTTGTAAACCGGCAAGATACCGCCTCTGAGATATGGGTTGCCCCAGCGCGAACGCTAAGGTGGATATCACCCTTCGAAACAGGCCACTGGACTCCCGTCTGCCCAGGGATTGGGGTCCAACGCGTCGGCTCCATCGAAATCGTGCCGCGTCGTTCTTGCCCGGACGACCCGTGTCGAATCAACGTAGTACGTGACGTACTGAGTGCTGTAATCGAATTCCATACCAGGGTGAATCGTCCCGGAACCGATGTACTGCAGTCGGACGACGGCCGAATTAGCCGGGCCCGCGGTGACCCACGAATCTTGGACAGAGATGTCGAACCGGGTCAGATAGCTGTCGCGTTCGCCGTCAGTCGTTATGTCGGTGTTTGCTATCATCTCAGCGTTCTGCCTGTAGGCCAGTTCAAACGTGGTGACGTACTCCAACGCAGCCTCGCCAGCGGGTTCCGATGGCGGTCGCCCGGGATACTCACGGGGTGCAAGCGCTCCGTCACGATCAACCGGCTCGGCCATCGGTCGGGAAACGGCCGAACAGGACACGTTCGGGGGCGTCTCCGGAATCTCGGTGGCCCAGCCAGCGGTCGCAGTCGGCGTCTCCGTGCCGGTCGTCGTCTCGTTTGAACCAGCCCCCTCGGGAGCGAGACACCCGGCTGACGCAAGTCCAACACTACTGCTGCCGAATACCTTCACGAGATGCCGGCGTGTTATGGTCATTGCACGTGTGGCGGTACCATCCTCGGCGATAAATGGTTTCAGGACGGTCAAAAACGTATTTGAGCCAGCCTGCTGATTGGTGTGAAGAGACACGCTCGACAATTCACGTGGGTCAGCCCGGGAGCGATCAGCCCCAAAGACGCATCTCCGGGAGAGCGACGCCAGACGCTCTTCGACGAGTCCGTCACCGGTGAAGGAATCAGAGCGCTGTCGCCACGTCCTGTAGACATACGTCTGACAGGTTCGGTATATTATTCGAGGGCTATGCAAGATGGAGCGCGCGAGTCTTGCATCTGAACAAGCGTCGGGAGCGCTGTCGTGGGGCCCTCCACCTATCGTCGATCAGGAGTTCGAGGCTCTGTCACGGGGGGTCATCATTCCCTCCTTCACACCCTGCCTAATCTGCTCTGTTGAATAGCGATTTTATCG
>Ga0207719_101000_pt1 | contig 9623 bp, 7 predicted proteins | sample A23P1SouthBayCA_2_FD_187279 | JGI IMG/M metagenome (GOLD analysis project Ga0207719, IMG submission 187279) | Aerobic enrichment media microbial communities from Eden Landing Ponds, California, USA - A23 P3 (3) (SPAdes) | ecosystem: Environmental > Aquatic > Marine > Unclassified | place...
AGCGCCCGCCATGGCACTCGACGCGCTCGACGACCTGACCGACGCGTTCGAAGCGACGAAGGCCTTCCTCCTGCCGTTCGACGCGGGCCAGTGGGCGAAACTCGCCGTCGTCGTGTTCTTCCTGGGCGGGACGCTGGGCTCCGGGGGCTCCTCGGGTGGGTCAGATGGTAACGCCGGCGATCCCGGAACCGGCGGCGGCGTCTCGGGCGACGGCGTGGACTTCTCCTTCTCCGTCGACGGGACGGGATCGACCCCGGGCGAGGCGATCGAGTCGGCACTCGGCGAGGTCGGCGCCGAGCTCACTGGAATCGTCGTCGCGGTCCTCCTCCTCGTCGTGCTCGTCGGGTTCGCCTTCCTCTTTGTCGGATCGGTCATGGAGTTCGTGTTCGTCGAGTCCCTCAGGAAGGAGGCCGTCTCGATCCGGGCGTACTGGCGCGAGCACTTCGGGCGGGGCGTCCGGCTGTTCGCCTTCCGCCTCGTCTTCTTCCTCGTCGCGGCCGCCATCTTCGTCGGGCTCTTCCTGTTGGTCCTCGGCCCCCTGTTCTTCGGGGGAATCACCGACAGCGTCACGGCCGGTCTCTCCGTGCTCGTCTTCCTCGCCCTGGTCCCGGTGCTCCTGATCCTCGGACTCCTCGCCGCGGTCGTCCAGGAGTTCACGACGGTGTTCGTCGTCCCGATCATGATGCGCGAGGATCGGGGCGTGCTGTCGGCCTGGGGACGGCTCTGGGGGCTGGTGCGTGCCGACGGTGTCGAGTTCCTCGCCTACGCCGGCCTCAAGCTGGTGCTCGCGATCACGGCGGGTGCCGTGGTGGGGTTCGTGATCGCGATCCCGGCGCTCGTCCTGCTCGTCCCCTTCGCGGTTCTGGGGGGTGTTTCCTTCCTGGCGACGGGGGGCAACGCCGTCGTCGGGATCGTCGCGGTCGTCGTTCTCGGCGGGCTCTATCTCCTGCTACTGCTCGCCCTGATCGCGGTCGTCCGCGTCCCCGTGGTCACGTACTTCCGGTACTACGGCCTGTTGCTCCTGGGCGACATCGACGAGGACCTGGACCTCATCCCGGAACGCCGGACGGCGATCCGGGCCGACGGGTCGGGCGGGAGCCCCCGGGAGGGCGACGGCGACGACGAGGGTTCCCAGGAGAGCGACGGGGACGAGGGCAGCGGACGTGACGGAGAGGACGACGGCGGCTGGGGGAGCGACGGGGAGTGGGGGCGGTAAGCCCTGTCCGGGGGAGCGATCTCCGGGAACCTACACCGGGCGGTTCAATCGGCCGTCTGGCCACCATCGACGGGAAGTATCTGACCGGTCACGTAGGAGGCCTCCGACGAGGCGAGAAAGACGATCGCGCTCGCGACCTCCTCGGGTTGGGCGATGCGTTCCATCGGGGTCCTCGACATTCGATCGATGGTCCCACCGGACAGCCAGTTCAGTATGCGGCCGGAGATGCCTTTCCCCTGGGTGGCCTCGTCCGGGAGAATCGACATGAGCCACTCGCCCCGGTCGTCGTCTCCCGGGGGTTTGATGTCGGTCTCGGTCGGGCCGGGGGCGACCGCGTTGATCCGGATGTCCTTCGCGGCGTATTCGAGGGCGGCCGATCGGGTGAGCCCGACCACGCCGTGCTTGGTGGCCGAGTAACTGCCCAACGTCGGCATGCCCGCGAGCCCCGCCACCGACGCGACGTTCACGATGGACCCTCCGGCCTCCGTCATCGCCGGGATCTCGTGGCGCAGACAGTTCCAGACGCCTTCGAGATTGATCGCCACCACCCGGTCCCAGTCGGCGTCGTCGAGCTCGTCGATAGCCACCATCGGCGGGATGACCCCGGCGTTGTTGACGGCGATATCGAGACCGCCGTACGTATCGACCGTCTCCGTGACCAGTTCCTCGACGGCGGCCGACGAAGTGACGTCGGTCGAGACGAACGTCGCGTCACCGCCCGTCGAAGCGATGGATTCGACGACCGCTTCGCCCTTCTCCTCGGCGACGTCCGCGATGACGACGTTCGCCCCCTCCTCGGCGAGCCGTTCGGCCGTCGCTCGCCCGATCCCGCTGCTCGCACCGGTCACGATAGCGACCTGATCAGAAAGCCCGTGCATGGAGGCACAGACGGCTGACCCGGTGAAGTATTTTTCCGCGGATCGAACACCCAGGGAAGACCCACCGGCGGAGCCGGAGACGCCGAAATGCCGGGCGTGGGTTTAGTTCTACAGCGCCATGCTGGCGATCCGATTCATCCGGGCCCTATCACTGCGTCAGGTCCCTGACCTGGATGTCGACGTTCGTGTAGCTGTTCCCGGCGATCGTGATGTCGTCGAACCCGTCGCCGTCGTTGTCGTCGCCGGGCGTCGGTTCTTCGAGATTCGCGCCGAACGGTTCACCGGCGTTAATGGCCGTCGCATCCCACGATTCCCCTTGAGTGCTCGACGTGAACTCGAACTCGTTGTTTTCCACGACAACGTTATCGACTGTCGCCGGCGCATCGTTTGTGTCAACGACTTCGTAGCTATCGTCAGAGGAATTTCCGTTATAACTAGTATCGTTTCCACTCCCACGGGCCTTGACAGTGAGAGCTGCCGCCAGGTCCGCGTTAACCGTCTGACTCGTCACGAGCCCAGACTCGTAGAACGTCGAGTTCTTGACCGTGATGTTCGCGTAGTCGCCGTACTTCAGGTTGATGTCCAGGCCGTTCGGGGCGAAGAAGTCGACACCGCTGTTCCGGATCTCGATGTTGTCGAACAGCGCGTTACTCAGCCGTTCGACGTAGATCCCCTTGTCATCGTTACCGTTGAACGAGGTGTTTTTGATCACGACGTCATCGAACGTGCTGGTGATCCCAGACATGCCGACTGCACCGCTCGGGGCGCCGGGTCCTTGCGGATTGGAATTGGGATCGTTGTGAGCGTACAGCCCAAACCTGTTGTTATCGAAGGAGCAATTATCGATATACAGACCTTGGACATCGTTGGGCTTGCGCACCCTCAGTCCAGTGTTGAACTCTTCGACGTTGAACCCCTGCAACATTACGTCGTCGGCATTGAGATTGAACCCGGCCTGGTAATTGGGTGATGGATTCGTCGAGGGGGGCCTGATTTTGGGTTGCGATGCGGCCACGAGGATAACCGACTTGTCGATCGTAACCTGCTCGTTGTACGTCCCCGACGCCACGCTAATGACGTCACCCGGAGACGCTGCATCGACAGCTGCTTGGATGGAGTTGAAATCGAAACCCCCTCCAGTTCCGACGGTGATGTCCACGAAGGGGTTGTCCGGGTTGTCGTTGTTACGCTCCTGCTCGGCCTCGAACCTGAACCCGAGTTCGATCGCGTCGGACTGGATCTCGTTGCCGACGTCCGTCGGCACCTCCCACTCGATGCAGAGGCAGGGCCCTTCCTCGTTCGCGCCCGTGGATGGATAGGCGTCGAAAGCGCCGTCGCCGTTGGGTTCATCCCCGTCCAGCGGGAACCCGCTTTCGAGATCGTTGGCCAGGTCCGCGAGCGTATACCCCGAGGGGTTGTTGAGTTCCCGGGTGTTGTTGCACGTGATCTCGTTGTTATTGGCGTCGTAGGTGATGCTCTCCGCGTAGGAGACGGTGACCTCGATCGAGTCGCCCAGTTCACCTGCGCCCGGGCCGTCGTTCGGACTGCCGAGGGAACCGCCTCCGGTGGCGTCGACGCCGCCTTCCGGCTCGGTCTGGCCGTTCTCATAATCAGTGATGCCGTCCTCGCTGCCGACCCACACGTAGCCGGGATTACCATCGACCTTCGGACAGAAGGCCAGCGTTCCGCTGTCCCCTGGCTTGACGTCGGACACGTCGTACGTGTACGTGGCGGCCTGGTTTCCGTTGACCGTGCCCGACTGACTGTCGGAATTAAAGTCCCCCTGGTCGCGGCTGGTGTAGTAATCGACCACGAGGTCGAGCGTCCCCGCGGAAAGCAGGTTGCCCGTGAACGATTCTTCGTCCGAAAACAGTGCCGTCGTGCCGAGTCCCGCTCCGGCGGAGGCGAGGCCGATGGCACCGAGGCCGCCGAGCGCCTGCCGCCGCGAGAGCGCGAGTTTCTTCTTGTCTACCATGGTTGTGTGCTCCATTCGCTCCCCGACGCCCCGTCGGGGGACCCCCCATAGCGGCGGGCTCGGTCCCAACCCACGGAACAAACTCCTTTAGATAATTACCAGATTCACAGAACAATGGCCCATTGGAGACGCACAACGACCCAATTCAGGACACAATCGGCCATTTCGCGATGCTAACCGGACGTTACGTCCGGCAGTCACTGCACGTCGCCGCGTCTCCGCATCTCACGACCACCACGACGAATCGGGCCCTACTCCCCACCGTCGAGTTCCGACTGCCAGCGCTCGACCTTCGCCAGGAGGTCCGCCGGCGTGATTTCGGCGGGGTCGAAGTCCCGCACCTCTGCGAGGACCTCCTCCGTGACCGGATCGAGCACCTCACAGGAGCGGTCCACCACGGGAACCTCCGCGAGGTCGGCGACGTGGATGCCGCAGGAGCGATCGCCCGTTCGGCGCACTCCGGCAATCCGGGTCCGATAGACCGACGGATTACCGTACTCCGTTCAATTTGGTACGACGGAGAAACTCTGTATCGTCGTAGTACGACGGGGAAAACCTGTATCATCGACGCCGTCGAACGGGCTGCAGTGACCGGGATCACCCCTCGCGGTTGCCGTACGTGTCTTCCTCCCACGCATGGTCGGACGATTCGTCGGTCCGTTCGAGGTAATCCTCCAGCACCTCCTGTACCGTTCGGCCGAGATCATCTAACTCGCCGTCGATCATCGAAACCGTGCTCGAATCGAGCGACTCGGTCGCGTCTCGCTCCCGCCAGCCGTCCGAAATCACTGGGGCGTCGAAGCGAAGGCGGTCTTCGACCGGGTCCCAGTAGAAGTCGAACGCCTGGAACAGGCCGAGGTCGTCCACGATTCGAACGTGCTCTTCGTCGAGATTCGTGTACTCGGTCCACTCGTTGAATCCCTCCGTCCACGCACCCTCCTGGAGCAGGTCTTCGATGTCCTCGCGGTAGAAGTCCTCTGCCCCGAGGGTCTCTTCTTGCCACTCGAACTCACGTGGCATTCCCCGGTTCGAGAGGTCCGGTGACTCCGGAACCTCAATGTCGAGCGCCATGCCAGTTATTTCACTGGCAACACAATAAACCCCATAGCTCCCGCCGAGACGGGATGGGATGCCTCCCGGGAGAAAACGTCCCAGTACTGGACAACATGCGCGTACCAGTCACACTCGGCGCTTGACAGCGGTCACTGGCACGATCGCCCGTGGTCGCCGGCGCTAGATCCCGAGCCACTCGTCGTTTCGGATCTCGTATCCGTTCGCCCGGCAGAACTTCGCCGCTTCTCGGCGTACCCCCCGGGACGTCGGGAGCTTTTCCTTGTCCCGGATTCGCTCGACGATCCAGTCGGTGATGGCCTGGATCCCTTCATCGTCGTCATCGGCGTCGATCGCTTTGAGTTCCTCGAAGGTTTTCTCGTACGCCTTGCGCTGTGTCCAGCTAAAATCCGTGTTCCGAAGCGTCTCGCTGGCTTCCACGACCCGTTTCATGGCCGCGGCGACCGTCGGCCGCTGTACCTGCGCCCGGACGGCGTCCGGAGAGTCGAACGTCTCCTCGTCCGTCTCCGGTACTAGTTCCTCGACGCGGTAGCCCCCCTCGACCGAATCGATCTCACGGTCACCGATCGCCGCGACGACCTCGGTCCCCGTGGCCGGAAACGCCAATTCTTCGAGTTCCGTCTCAATATCGACGAGTTCGCCCGTGTCGATCGGCGGCTCTACTTCGTCGCCACGCTCTAGTTCTGTGGCGATCTCGCGCTCTTGCTGGCGTCTCTCGGCGTCTTGTGCCTGCTTGTCTCGACCGCGCTTGTCATCTGCCATCCTGGAATTTTGGCGCTCCAGCCGAATAGTTCTGTGGGCGAACAGCGGGGCACACCAGCGTTTTTTCAACTCCGCCCGTCGAGTTCCGACTGCCAGCGCTCGACCTTCGCCAGGAGGTCCGCCGGCGTGATCGCGGCGGGATCGAGGTCGCGAACCTCCGCGAGGACCTCCTCGGTGGCGGGATCGAGGCCGTCTTTCGGCTCGGTCCCGGACCCTTCGGGCTCAAGCGTCCCGCCGTCGGCGGTGCGCATCTCCCCCGAGCCGACGTCGAAGACGACCTGCTGGGTGCCGCTGCCGGACCCGCCGCCGGACCCACCCCGGGCCTCGATCGCCTTCTCCTCGCGGAGCCGGTCGAGCACCTCCTGCGAGCGGTCCACGACGGGTTCGGGCACCCCCGCGAGGTCGGCGACGTGGATGCCGTAGGAGCGGTCCGTCGGACCTTCCCGGACCGTCCGGAGGAACGTGACGTCGCCGTCGCGTTCCTCCGCGGCGACGTGGACGTTCTCGACGCGGGGCAGGTGGTCCGCGAGGGTCGTGAGTTCGTGGTAGTGGGTAGCGAACAGCGTCAGCGCCTGCACCTCGTTGTGGAGGTACTCCGTGGCGGCCCACGCGATCGAGATGCCGTCGTAGGTGGCGGTTCCCCGGCCCACCTCGTCGAGGACCACGAGCGAATCCTCGGTGGCGGCGTGCAGGATGTTCGACAGTTCGCCCATCTCGACCATGAACGTCGACCGGCCCTGGGCGAGCTCGTCGAGCGCGCCGACCCGGGTGAACACGCCGTCGACGGGGGCGATCCGGGCGGCGTCCGCGGGGACGAAACTCCCGGCCTGCGCGAGCAGGACGATCAGCGCCGTCTGGCGCATGTACGTGGACTTTCCCGACATGTTCGGCCCGGTGACGATCAGGAACTGCCGCTCGGAATCGAGGCGGGCGTCGTTGGGGACGAACTCGGTCGTCGCCTCGACGACGGGGTGACGCCCCGCCTCGATGGCGATCCCCTCGCCGCCGAGTCGCGGACGCGTCCACCCGTTTTCGGCGGCGTGGGTCGCGAGGGCGGCGTGGACGTCGATTTCCGCGAGCGCCCGTCCTGCCGTCTGCAGCAGGTCCGCGCGGTCGGCGACACGTTCCCGGAGGTCCTCGAACAGCCGGCGTTCGAGTTCCGACCGGCGCTCCTCGGCGCGCAGGAGCTCGCGCTCGCGCTCCCGGAGTTCCTCGGTGGTGTACCGTTTCGAGTTCTTCAGGGTCTTGATCTCCTCGTAGGCCCCCGGAACGCGGTCGGTTTCCGACTTCCCGACCTGGATGTAGAAGCCGTCGGTCCTGTTGCGGTCGACCTGGAGGTGGGTGATGCCAGTCCGCTCTTTCTCGCGGTCGGCGAGGCCGTCCATCCACGCCGCCGCGTCCTCGTGGTCTTCGATGGCGGCGTCGAGTTCATCGTCGAACCCGCGCCGGAAGATCCCCCCCTCCGCCACCGTCCCCGGGGGATCGTCGACGAGCGCCGCGTCGAGGGTCTCCCGGAGGTCGACAGTCGCCGCCCGGTCCACCCGGTCGAGCACCGCGGTGAGGGGGGAGTCCGCGGGGCCAGGATTGCCGGCGACGCGTTCCCGGAGGTCCGGCAGGAGCGCGAGCGTCTCGCGGGCCCGGAGGAGGTCGCGGGGATCGGCGCTGCCGTGGACGGCCTTGCTCGCGGCGCGTTCCAGGTCGGCGGCCTCGGAAAGTGTCTCCCGGATGGCCTCGCGGGCGAGCGCGGATCCGGCGAGGGCCGCCACGCAGTCCAGCCGGCGGGCGAGGCGGTCCACGTCCCGGCGGGGTCGCGTCAGCCACGCGCGCAGCAGGCGCGACCCGGCGCTCGTGGCGGTGTGATCGATCGTCTCCAGGAGTGACTGGCCGCCCTCGCCCATCGGCTCGACGAGTTCGAGGTTGCGCTGGGTCGTCGCGTCCAGTCGGACGCCCTCCTCGGCCCGGTGGGGCTGGAGGCGGGTCATCGACCCCAGCACGCCGGCGCCGGTCTCCTCGACGTACGCGAGGACGGCGCCGGCCGCCCGGACCGCCGGCTCCGCCAGCCCGAGCGCCTCGGTCACCTCCGGGCCGAACTGCTCGTGGACGGCGTGGCGGGCGGCGCCGGGCGCGAAGCTGTTGGCCTCCGCGAGCGTGACGGTGGCGTCCGTGGCGTCCCGCAGCCGCGAGAGGGCGGCGTCGTCGTTTCGCAGGTCCGGGCCGGGGAGGGCCTCGACGGGATCGAACCGGTACGACTCCGCGAGCGCGTCCTCGATGTCGTCGACGGTCGTGGCGTGGAAGCGCCCGGTCGTCACGTCGGCGAACGCGACCCCGAAGCCCGCGTCGCTCCGGACGAGGGCAGCGAGATAGCGGGCGGCGGCGCCCTCCGTTTCGAGCAGCGTCCCGGGGGTGACGACGCGGGTGATCTCCCGGGTCGTGTCCTCGGAGTCGCGCTGGTCGGCGACGGCGACCCGGTACCCCCGTTCGACGAGTTGCTTGAGGTACGGCGTGAGGTCGTCGACGGGGACGCCCGCCATCGCGTAGGAGGAGCCGTGACTGGACTTCTCGGAGATCTTCAGGTCGAGTTCGCGCTCGACGAGGCGGGCCGCGTCGCCGAAGAACTCGTAGAAGTCCCCCACCTGCATGGCGAGCAGGTCCGCGTCGGTCTCCTCCGCGAGGGTGAGGTACTCCCCGACGATCCCCTCCGTCGTCATGGTCGTACCAGCGCCCGCCGGCGGATAAAGTCCTGCGTTCTCGGCGTGCCGATCGCCGGACTGCCGGCGCGAGCCGGCCGTCGATCACCGGATCGCCAGCGCAAGTCGGGTCGCGACGAACAGCGAGGCCATCCCGAACACGTCGCCGGCGGTCGTCATCGCCGGGCCCACGAGGTCGTCGGGGTTCATTCCCCGGCGGTACCCGGTGAACACGACGACGACGATGGTAGCCGCGAGCGCCACCCCGGCGAGGCCGCCCCCGAGGAGCGCGATGAAAACCAGGGTCCACAGGGGCGCGACGTCGGCACCCAGCGCCGACAGCAGCCCGAAGGCGAGGACCGCGGCGAAGAGGCTCGCCGCCAGCCCGTTGACCAGGGCGGCGACGACGGCGCTGGCGAGGCGGTCGTCGACCTCGAACGTGGGCTCGATCAGCCCCTGGTGGAGCGCGCTGGACAGCCGCGACCCCAGCGAGCCGTACACGCTCCCCCGGATCGCCAGGAAGGCCGGCACCATGACGAGGAGGCCGGGGACTGCGCGCAACTCCGCGTCCATCCCCCCGAGGACGCTCCCGGCGAGCAGGCCGCCGAGGGCGCTGACCAGGAGCGTCGGGAGCGCGCCCCGGTAGGCGTCTCCAGCGATCGTCCGGGCGGACATGGCGTGTCGGGGTTGTGCGAATCCATGCAAAAAGCTGCTGGCTTCGTCCGGCTTCCGTGGAGACGCCAGCGTTCAGACCAGCACCTGCACTACCCCGAACAGCACGACGACGCCGAGCACGTCACAGACGTTCGTGACGACGGGAATGACGACGTCGTCGGGGTCGAGTTCAAGCCGGTAGGCGAGGTAGGTCATGACGAGCGAGACGACGACCGCGAGGACGGCGAGGACGACCCCGCTGGCGAGCGCGACGACGACGACGGTGCCGAGCGCCAGTTGGGGGCTCGCCGTGATCCACGCCATCGCCCACGCGCCGGCGCCGACCGCCGGGAAGACGCTCACCGCGAGCAGGATCGTCG